>Ga0265301_10000208_pt1 | contig 94278 bp, 100 predicted proteins | sample AusTroGonzalo_MG_2_FD_193488 | JGI IMG/M metagenome (GOLD analysis project Ga0265301, IMG submission 193488) | Bovine rumen microbial communities from tropical cattle in Woodstock, Queensland, Australia - Gonzalo_04 | ecosystem: Host-associated > Mammals > Digestive system > Stomach > Rumen ... | reverse complement strand
CCCGCTTATTCCCGCGTTCATTCGTGACGGAAAGCATCGTATCGTGATCGCGGGAAAGGACTCGGATATTATGGTTCTCATACGCAGAAGACTCGCCTGCCTTGGAGATAGACAGGTCGCGGTTCATACCTCTGTTCTGTAAGACGAATGCCTTCTGTTTCATATACTAATGTCTTTTCCAGATTTCCTTCGCTCCGTTGTCGAAGAACGCCTTCCAGTGTTCGTGGTTTCTCGGGAGCAGCGTCTTGAACGAATTGAACAGTGTCTCCGCCTTATCAAGATCCAGGCGAGAGAATTCATTCTGTGCATCACCCGCAGCCCAGCAATACTCCTGCTGCGCATTAGCGAACACCTGCTGTGAAATCTTACCCATATCAAACTGAATTGTGAACCATTGGAGTTTGATATAATTCTCCAAGCCGCGAAGGAAGCTCGCATTATCAGGAAGAAGCGGATAACCTTCCTCGTCTACTGCGAAACCACGATAAGCAATCTCTACATCAACATCCTTCGTGGAAGTGAAGATAACCATTCCTTGCGTCTTGTAAGTCAGTTCGCCTGTAATGAATTCGTTCGGCTTCATATCGGACATATGGAACGAGTGTCCGGAATAACGATAAACGGGACCGACAGGAGTAAAACGATGACAGCAGTCAAGCCATCTCTTTGAGTGCTGGCTGCCAGCCATCCTAACTTGAATCATCTGTTCGAAGTCGCAGGGAAGCTGACCACGCCAGTTATGAACCTCGACGATAGCGGTCTTCTCTTCATACAAAGCCGGAGTTCCCATCAGCTGAATGAAATCAACGGCATACTCGACAGCCGTCTCGAAAGGGATGTCGCGCATCATCGGATGCCGCATCACCCTGTCAAGGATTCTCCGTATGTTCGTAGTCTGATTCATATCATTTCTTTTCTATATTCCATCGGAACCCACGGACAATCATATCCATTATGAAGCTCCTTCATCTTTTTGAATAATCTCCTGTTCGCAACAAAACCGTAGCATCTCAAGTTATGGGTCTTGTCCATCCTCGGAAGGAAAGCAAGTCCGAATGCTTTCGGTTCTCCATCGTAATGACCTTTCTCCCAATTGAACGAACCATATCCGATAAACTTCTTTCCACGATACTGGGGTCTTCGTTCAATTATGACGGCTGCTATTGTTCCAAGACCAGCAGGAAGGTCAACCATTCCATCTTCTTTCAAATCTTCAGCGAGCAGACTGCAATAATCCTTGATTACTTTGGTATATATATCCTGAGTAACGGGCTCATTCCCTCTTTTCCTTTTGCAATAAAGAGCGTATCCATCCGTCATATCAGGATACCTTGCCTGTCCGCTGAAAGCTAATTTCATTCTTCAGCCCCCTCCGCCTTTGGTTTGTAACTGCTGTTCTCAACAGGTCTCGAATGCCTTGGAGAAGCCACGTTCATATCAGCCAGGCCATCCTTCGCATCGTTCGTCTTGTCCTGCGGGGCATATCTCGAACCAATCAGCTCCTGAACGGTAAGCTCGATACAGGAAGGAACAAGCGCATCCTCCAACGGGAATTCCATCTCAAGGATATTGCACTTACCGTTCCCATTACCATCACAGGCGAGTTCGGCGGCTTTCTGCGGGTCAGCGAACACGGCGGTCATCTTGATTGTATCCAGATACATGAACTGCGGATTGCTTCCGGTGATATACAGATGCCCGTCGCTACTCTTGGATGCATAGAGGATTTTCTTCAGCCATTTGTTATATCCGACATACGGCATCCGTTCAGCAGGAATGAACGAAACGGTACACTGCAGCATATCATTGACCGTAGCGAGTTTCGCATTATTCACTCCGATAGTATCCGGAATCTCCTCAACGGAACGGAGCCACATACCGGAACAACCAGCAGGCTGCATCTCGGAAGGTTCCAGAGTCAGGCAGATATCCTGCATGTTCTGGTCCGACATCTCGGTATAGGTCTGATTGCGGGAGTTCTTGTACTTCCGTTCCAGAAGCAATGCCCGCATCTTCGAAGCAAGAAAGATGACATGCTCCTCGGTATAGTAAGCATCGTCATGCTGCTCCTTGAGTATGTCGAGCACAGCGTATGTGATCTCGTCGAATGTAGCCATAGTTAAATGATTCTAATTGTATCGTCCTCCGTATACCTATCCTTCGTCCCGATGTTATTGCCGTTCTCATCAACGGAATGGTCTTCCGTGATACGGTTCTTCAGCGTGCCCATATAATCATTCGTTCCGAGCTTCACCTTGTCTACGCAAGTAAGGTCGTAAGGAAGCAGGCAACCGCCATTGGCAAACAGTTTTCTCAAAGCATTATCCACAGCGTTGTAATCCTCGTCAGTGAAGAACCGGTGCGTATAATCTACAAGATCCAGAAGGAACATATAGATGAAGTATCTCTGCATCATAGCCGGATGCAGATATCCCGTATTCTTCAGGATATCGAAATACTTGTTTGTCACTTTGAGGGCCTTGCCCTCGTCAATCATCTGGAGCATAGTTTCATCTATCTGCAACCGCAACCGGAAGACTTCGCAACCGGTGCATAAGTTCCAATCGTATCGGCAGGAGCAAGCAGGAACTTGTTCCAGAGGTCCTTGACAAGGTTCCAATCGCAGGTGGAAAGCGCCATCTTCAGTGCATTCCAGAGAACAGCGAAGTGCTCGAGACCAGTCAAATCAGGACAAGGATTACAGCCGTTGAACAAGGAATTCACATACTGCATTCCACGGTCATAGAACGCACGCCAGTCAAGGATTGCACCCCAGCGGTACGGATCGTCGGAACCACAAGGCATATTCGTGATTTGATAGGAAGGCTCCCCCGCGCATTTCACGATGACATAGAACAAGCCATTATCGAAAGTGGTAACACCCATTTTCGTAGCATCGGCATCCTTGAGACGATAGTATAACCGCTTGGCTCTGATTGTGTTATCATCATTCGTATTCTCCCAGACAGTCACAGCTTTCTCACCAGGAGCACCGGCAGGATTAGCATTCTTATAGTATTCGAGATATACTGCCTCGACATACATGTTCTTGAAGACATCGACGTTTTCGACCTCGAAATCGATGATCAAGCAATCTCTTGTATCGGATATCCTCAGTTCGTTGAAAGTAACCATAACTCGTTTATTTGTCCAAATGTAAAAAGAAAAGGAGTCCAGAATTAAACTGAAACTCCTTTACTTATCCAATCCAAGGACTCCTGTTACAAGCCATAATGTTCACGGAGAATTTGTTCCAATTCGGGTTTCCATCCCTTCACAGAATTGGATATCCATATCTTTTCATTCAAGGCTTCCTCAACACCGTCTATATCGTGTTTCCCTTCCCAGACCTTATACTGATAATTGTTCGGTTCTTCCTCTATGACAACATAGTCTGAATCACCGTAATAGATATTGAAATACAATTGTTCGACAACACGGCTTTTCTCGTCGCAATCATATCTTTCATAGATATCGAACAGTTTGTCCCATTCATAATAGACGGGTAAATGACAGACCCAATTCATCGTGGGATATCTGTCCCTGATAAGAAGTTTCTTGGTCCTGTAGTTATCGACAACCCATTTGTTCGTAGATGTGAAGTCTCCGTCTATCTGCCGACATCTGGCTTTCGGTTTCATCACGTCTTCCATAGTGAATTCGTTCACGGCATAGATATCATCGCAGGAATAGATGAATCCTTTCGATTTCGGATAAGCGTTCCATACCGTCCTGAACTTGTTAACGTGATCTATATGGGCCCAGTAGTTACCTTCTCCGGGCCACTTCACTCTCGGACATTTGATGAAGGTTATATCATCGCCCGAATCAACTATGGGATGATAGTCTCCGACAACGACGATACGAAACTTCTCCTTGAAGTATTTTCTCCATCCGGTGACAGCAAGCTCCAATTCCGAACCCTGCGCATCCTTTGCAAGGTAGGGTATGACAACAAGTATCTCTTCCATAACAATAAAAAGGGGCGAGATATTTCACCCGCCCCGGACATGTTTCACTGTATACCTAATTGAACATTAGGAAGATGCAACGCCAGCCTTAGCAGCGGCGATAGCATCATACAGAGTACCCGCAGCACTGGTAGCCTGGGAACCGGAACCGGAAACCTCGCATGCGAACTGGATCATACGAGGGCTCTTCTGGACGTTCTCGGCAGAACCCTGCCAGTAGAACTCCACGGAGACGATATCGTACTTCTTGGTCAGATCGACGAGATAGGTCGGCTCGTAGTTCATCGGATAGAAGAAACCGCGCTTGTCATCACCACGCTCACCGAGGGTGAACCACTCGAGATCGGCGATATCATAGGTGCTGGAAATGACGGTGTTACCGGACACGTCAGAATCAGCAATGGTATCAGTACCCCAAGCGATGTCGCCGGTATTGCCATCGTGCAGGACGAAGGCAACCGTGAACTCGTACGGCTTGTTATCCATCAGGCCACGACGATACTTCTGGGCTGCCTCAACGAGGATCACGCCACCGGCGGCACCAGTAGCAGTGTCACCTTTCTTGACCTCAGTGCCATTGCTGAAGACCTTCAGCAGCGGATACTGGCGAACAGGAAGAACATTGGCGATAGCCTCGGCGAGAGCCTTGTGCATAGCGGTAGCATTGGCAGTGTTGGTGGAGTTGCCAACGACGGAAGCGGTAACAGAGAACGTATCATTCGCGTCATAGGAACCGACACCGTGGAAGGTGATGATGCAGTTCAGGGTCTTGCCAACGAGGTTGGAAAGAGTGACAGCACTCGTATCAACGGCGAGGGTGTGCTTCTTGAGCTTATAGTCCATGTCGGCAGCGGCGGTCTTCTTGAGACTGACGATGCTATCGGGACGGATAAGATCGGTACGGGTAGCCAGGCCATCACCGTTGACATACTTGAAGAAGATTTCGCCAGTCGCAGCGGTGCCCATGTAAATGTCACCGGCGGTGTCAAGGCTGGAATCAACAGCCTTCACAACGTACAGGTTGCGAGTCTGGTAAGTGTTGAAATTTGCCATAAGCTTATGAGTTTTTATTGGTTTCGATTATTTAGGATATCCAAACTGCCTTGGCCCTTCTGACAGCTTCCTCAAGGATTGCCTGATGAAGCGCCTCGGGGAGCTTGCAAGTCATCGCCTTGCTTTCTCCCTCAATGGTCAGACCGTCGGGAAGGTCTTCCAGGATGATGGGTTCAGGCTTCCGCAGATACCGCACCGTATACTTCACGATATCGTTGTCGCTCACGAGCTCGGAATACCGTGAAGCATACAGGCCGTTTCCAAAAGTGTCAGAGGAACCGTAAGCAAGTCGAAGTACACGGTCACCATTCTGTCTCTTGAAAGGATTGCGGTGAGTCCGCCAGAATTCATCCTGCGTTACCGGAACGACTATCGCCTGCTTGACGCCACATCCTTCTACATCAACCGAACAAATCTCCAGCGTAATGAACAGGAGGTCTTCCGGAAGTTCGAATACCTTGGACTTGTCGATGAGTTTCGGAGCGTTGCTTGCAACCGAACAATCCTCCTGACAGACGTGGGTGGCGAGATAACTCGTCAACTCCTCGGTCTCTTCGAAAGAATTGCGCAGCGTCCCGTTGTACAGGGCTACATATACGGAATACTCAGCTTCGGTCAGGAACACGCTCTTTTCATACGCGTTCAATCCGGGAGCCTGATTGCTCGTTATGTTCTGGTACAACAGGTCAAACCCGTTTTCCCACTCCTGGCAAGTTTTCATTAGGCATTACGAGTTTTTCCAACTTCGCTCTCAAGGATGAACTTGATATCCTGATGCGACGGAAGGTTGAGGAATCTGGCGGCGATGGACAGCGTAGGATTCTCACCGGCATCGCAAAGCGGAGAATTATCAGACTTGAGATAGTAGTAGTCACCACGTTTCGCAAGTACGCCGACCTCCGTTCCACGACGGATGAGAACCTTCGCGTGAAGGAGAGGGTCCGTAATCTGGGCAAGGAACTTCTTCGGATCGTTGCTGATGAGCTGGCTGATGCGCGACTTCAGGAACACGGCCTTCTCGTTAGCCGAATAAGGACGGGCATCAAGAAGCTCGACAAGGACGCGCATCGTATCGATGTCGTTTTCAATCTTGCCGAATTCCTTATAGCTCTGCATCGTAGCATCCATCTTGGCGGTCTCGAGGGTATCTTCCTCGGTTTCACGGACAATCTCGAACTGGTAGGTAGCCTTGGGGCGGTCAATCCTTTCCTGAACGGAAGGAGCGACGAAATCGGAATTCGCGAGAAGAACCTTATACTTGATATAGTCCTCTGGATCGGAAAGGTCAAGATGAAGACCCTCCTTCGCGTTTTCGATTCTAACCCTGTAGTTATCCCAGTAGTTGTTCTCCTTTTTGTAGACGGACAGGGCATTGTAGTCAAGGCCGAGGACTTCTTCAAGATAGTCCTTCTCCGCATTGGTCAGTATGTTCTTATACTGATTCGTGGAGCGTAATACCGGCACGACGAAAGTAACATATGCGCCGTCAACCTTGCCGCCGAATGCGGCGTGGTTCTTCGGGAGCCCGTTGTCTTTCGGGACCCAGCGCACATAGACCTTTTCGTTCCTCAACGGATTGACCTTGACTTCGCTCATTTCTTCTTTAGCCTTAGCAGTTTTTCTTTCCATAATTATCTTCTCCTATTAGTTACAGATTAAGCCTGAAGGATGGCGGGGATAAGGGACACGCAACGGGTTGGATCGAGAACGACCAGACCGAGGGTAGCCTTGTAATGGACCACCGCGGAATCCTCGTCGTAGGAAGCAGAGCTGTTGTTCGTCTCGCCGGTGAACGGATTGGCGAACGGACCCCACTGATAGCCACGGAGTTCGGGCATGCCCTTCACAACGCACTTCTGGACATTCGGCTGCTGCTCGTCGGCGGCATAGAAGATGTCGAAGCGATAGGACTCGGCAGTACCACCCAGCGGGTGCATAATCTTGTTGGTCATCATATCGTCCTTGGAGGAATCGATCATGATGGTGACCTCAAGACCGTTGGCAGAGAGCCAGCGGGTAACCTGGAAGTCGGCGATGGTAGCGGCGTTGCCCTTGGTGAAGTTGGTCTCCGGTCCCTTCTGGAGATAGGACGGGGAGCTGGCGGAATACAGAGGAATCCAGCCGGACATCTCCTTCTTCGCTTCCTTGCTGAACAGGATAGCACCACGCTCACCAGTGCGGACAACGAACTTGCGGTTCTTGAAGTCCAGCTTGCCGGCGGAGATACCATAGAGAGCATCCTCGACGAGACCGATGGTGAACTTGTTGTAGTACATCATGTTACCCTGAGCCTGCTGCTGACGGAAGCCAGCACCCTGCTCGTTGGGAAGACCAGACAGACCGAAGTTGGAAATCTCGCCGTTCTCCATCCGGGTGCTGACACCACGGTCGAGGGCGTTGTTCTTGTAGTCAGCCCAGGTCTTTTCAATCTCCCAGGTCACGTTGTAGATCCAGCGGTCCACCGTGGTGTGCTGCATCTTACCGTTGACTTCGCGAGAGACGGGGATACGGCAGCAGAGACGCTTGCCGAGCTCGCGACCACCAATCTTGTGCTGGAGACGGACGTGGCTCCAGCCCTGACGCATCTGGGTAGGAGTGCTGAAACGGACATCACCGACCTTGCGGGAGAAGTCCTTCTCGATAGGAGCATAGGCCCAGCTGAAACGCTCACCGGCAAGCAGACGCTCGGCGGGGATACCACCAGCAAGATGGGCACCGAAAGGCTCCACGAGATAAACGGTGTTCGTGCCTTCAGCGTGACCGGCTTCCTTCACGATGACCGGATACTCCTCGTTGTAATTGCCCCAAAGGACTTCACCGAGAGCGAACCAGTCGGTAGGGAAGACGAGATAGAAAGGCTCGAAGCCGACACCGATGTTGCCGGAAGCGGCAGTAATCTTGGTGCCGTCGCACTTACGGGCCTCAACCAGCGGAATATTCCGACGGGAGGAGGAGGCGATATTCCAGAAGAGATCGGAATCATCCTCATACTCACGCACGGGAACCTCGCGGGAGAGATAGGTGTCCAGAGTCGGCAGATGCATCTGGCTCATGAGGACGACCATAACATCACTGGCCATCTGCGGATTGCTGCGGAAGATGCTGTAAAGATGGTTGTCCTTCGTTACAGTACCGCGCCACGCAGTGATACCAGTCATAGCGGAATTGACTAAAGGTCCTGGCATAATGCTATAAGTTTTGGTTAAACAAAAGTTTTTCTAATGGCCTTCGACTCCTATCCGAGGTCTACCTTCCAGCCTCCGTCGAGCAGCGTATCGTTGTCGATGTTGCCGCCGTTCATCAGTTTCAGGGAACCGTCGGAATCGAAGTTCGAAGAGTTGATCTTTCTTTCCAGTTCACGGATGCCCTTGTTCTTTTCGACGATTGCCTGTTGCTTGACAAGTCCGCCCAGTTCCTTTCCTCCGTTGGTCAGGACGTACCACATGCCGATCTGCTTGAGAAACTCCATCGGGTTCTCCTTCTGGAATTTCTGAACCTGCGTAAGAAGCTGGCCCGTATCAGGGTCCTTGTACACAGGTTTCGATACAGCATCGAATACGCTTTGCTTCGTGCGTTTGTCAAGTTTTGTTTCGCCGATAACAATGTCATCTTCAAGAATCATCTTGCGGAACTTCGCCTCATCCTGCTGACGCGCCTTCTTCATGTTCTCTACCCTATCCTTCGCATCCTTCTGGATCTTCTCATATCCAGTCTGGTAGAAGTTCTTCAAGGCGTCGAGCGCATCCTTCGCATCATCGATGTCGGAAGCAGACTTGAACGACTTCTCGACCTCCTTCATCGCCTTCTCCTGCGTGTATCCGCGATTGATAAGGTCGTTGTAGATAAGGCTCTTCCGAAGCTGCTCGCCCTGTTCTCCTTCGTCGCTGATAGCTTCGTCGGTAACAGAGCCGAGATAGGAAAGCGTCTGTTCGTACATCTTCACGGTATCAGGAGCGATTCCATTACCGAGAGCTTCATCGATACGCTTCTGCCTTTCATCCAGCCTCGAAGTGACTGCACGTTCAACCAGTTCGGCAAATGCCTCGGGCGTATTCGCCGCAGATAATTCTTCATCAGTGAACTCGGGGAAGATGCCATCATTCTTCAGAGCAGTGGCTATGGAAGAAAGTATGGATGGAGAAGAACCATCACCCTGTGGCGTGACAGTATCTTCCCCGTGTTCTTCCGTACCTACTTTCTCCGAATGACCTTCGCCATCCTCGGTCGGCTGATTTTCTTCTTCTTTTTCCTCGGCAGGTTCCTCATCGGGTTCCTGCAGAGGCTTGGTTTCGTCAAAGAGCTTTTCGGCTTCCTCCGCAGAGAGAAGTCCGCTTGAAATGTCAAAACTAAAATCTTCCATTTTTCTCCATTTTGGTTTACGCAAATGTATTTAAATGGGAAAAGCGAATTACTCTTGTAAGTAACTCGCTTATCGCTAATTAAGAAATTTAATTATTTGAACAGAAACGATTACAATCTTACGATTTCAACGGTTATTCCGTTCATATATCGCATCAGTTTCTGTTTGAGTTTGAATCCTTCTGTCAAAGGAGCCGTCTTTCCCTTCACGTCTACAACGTGTTCTTTCCCTGTTGCAGTGTCAATGTACACAAAATCAGCAACATAGTGGGTTGCTTTCTGGATGGAATACTTCTTTTCCTTCGTCTTTGTCTTCAGATGCTGTATCTTCGTTCCCCAAATAGCAGGTATGATTTCATACGGAACTTGCATCCGAAGATTGGATATCTCGTGATTCTCCTGCAACTGTTTCAGATACAAGTAATAACTGCCTTCCTGTGTGGAGGCGAACTTGATTCCGTCGTGGACGACCGGTTTATTATGCCACTTGCTCATTTACAACGCTGCCAAACTGATAGCAATGGCTCGAAATTATTTTTCTCCTCCACCGCCTTCGGAATCAGAAGCAGGAGACCAAAAAGTACCGTTTTCCTGATCGAATCCAAATATAATAATACCGTCTTCGGCGTATGTGGCAAGACTTATCCATACAGGAACATCTGGTTCTAATTCATCAATTGATATAAAATAAACCAAGCCACCAGCAAGTATATGCGCATAAGCCTCCGACCAAGTGGGAGAACCTTCGGCTGGGCTAACACCTTCGGAATCGCCGCTAGTTCCTCTTACAATCATCGGAGAAAGCGGAACGCTATATGTGGTGTTTCCGACCTTGATGTTTTCAAGAGCTGCGAGAGCCTGAGTCTGAGTATTGGCTTCAACTGGATATGTGTATGCAATTGTATATTCCCCGTCAGGCTTGCTTGCCGTGAAATAAATAGACCTTACGCCGCCAAGGACCGTCGCAAGACCAATCTCCTTGTAATCTATCCCGCCATTGGAACTGAATGTCTTCCGGAAATACTTCCCCTTCATTACAAGCAGGCAGTTGTCGCTGTCGAGTTTTTCAAGGTCAGAAGCACTCAGTGTACCAGTTGCGGGAAGATGATCATAAGTCAGTTCAACAATCTGAATGTCAGAGTCTGAGCCTCCGCCACCACCAGAATTGCCGCCAGATATGGCTACCCATTCGCCGTTCTGGAACTTCTTCAGCGTTTTACCGTTCAACCACAGGTCGTTCTCGTTAGGAGCACCTTGGCTCTCTACTATTCTTTTCATGTCTGTTTTCATAATCTATATCTTTAGAATGTATATCCAAATGTTACTCCGGCTCCGGCATATGGCTGAAATCCTTCCGGAGTATATCCTATACCAACCTGCGGTCCGACAGTGAAACTCCAGCGTTTCCTATATGGAACAGTTATCTTCGTTTCCTTCTGCTTGATCCACATTTCGACAAGCTCAGGCTGGAAGCCTTTGATGACGGCGTGATAGTATTCTCCTTCGTATGTCTTCTCGGTAATCGGAACGTCCACGAGGACCGAATCCCGTATCTTCGTCGTGTCGTGAACATCAATCGTATCGTGAACCGGAAGATAAACTGGTTTCCATTTGACGATGAAACTATCCTTCGGCTCGTAGATGGTATCCCGTATCCATTTCGTAACGGTTACGGTATCGGGCTTCATCGTCTCAATTCCTTTCTTCGCCCCATATCCTTCCCCAAGAAAGAAGGATATAATCAAGCCAAGAAGGATAGCTGCGATGAGTATGATTGTTTTCCTGTCCATAAAGAAGTCCGGAGAAAGCCTGACGAAACGAAATAAAGAAACAACAAATAATTACTATTATACACCATCTCCGGACTTCTATGTCACCGTGATAGTCCAGCCTTCAAAACCAAGATTGACAGAAGCAAATTCAAAAGCGGTTGCATAATCCTCGTATGGTCCGAAGCAGCGCTCGTCGCTCGTAATCACCCAGTAGTTGTAATACTTATCGTCCGGCATGCTACTTTACATTCAGATTCTTTGTTTCTCCCCTTTGCGAGCCCGTAGACGAATACAGTGATATATGGACCCATTTCGTCTTTCCCTGCATTTCAAAGAGAACCTGGTCGAACTTAATCTTGTTCTTGATGAGCCATTCCTTCACAAACTTGCCGAAGTCGTCAATCTTTCCGTTACCCGGAGTTAAATCTGCAGCGTATCCATTCTTATGTGCAGAAGTGGACACGCCGCCGACAGCCTTGTTCAGAGCATCGCAACGATAACCGGAATTGACTTTGATGGATGAACCCCAGGCAAGGCGAAGCGGCTCCAGAATCTTTTCCGTAAGCTCGGATAAATGCGCGACGATAGTGAACGAAGGGAAGTTATCAATCTTCTTCTTCGTAGCAACGTCAGAAGCGCACAGTTCCTTCAGAGAGAAATACTTGAAGTCAGCCATCAGTCTTCCTCCTTCTTGGCAAACTGTCCTTTGTTGTTACGGTTCTGATTCTGTGCGTTGACGCTTCTCTTACTCGGCACTACGTCAGGGCGGATTTCGCGGAGAGCATCACGGAGTTCTTCGTTTTCCTTCTTGAGCCGACCATTCTCCTCCTTGAGTTCCGCCATCTCTTTTTTTAATGTAGCGTTCTCGTCTTCCACAGATTGGACACTGATCCGTAAATCATCGACCATCTTTTTCAAGTCATCGATAGCTGGCTTGTAGATATCGTCAACAATCTTCTTGATGTTGTCCACCTGCTTCTCCTTGGCTTCTTCAACGGTCTTCTGCGCTTCTGCCTGCTCCTGTTTGACGTGCGATCTCACAGTAAGGAGTCTAATGAGCCAGCCGCCGCCTACCACGACAACCAGCCCATCAATTACGAATTGAATGATTTCAAGTGTAGACATGACTATAAGTTTTATTCTTCTTTATGTGTGCGCTTATACTCGGCAATGAAGGGGAAAGCCGAAAGTATGATACCGACGATACCAGCAATATTGAACAATGCTCCGTGTTCTACGCCCCAGTTGAGTGCACCGATACCGGAGATAACGCCGAGGAAGCACATCGCTCCAGCCGCAATGAAGCGAAGGCCCTCGTTATTTTTGATTTTGTTCCACATAATTATATAGTTCAATTACAGTGTCGGCACATCGTTCGGATCGAAAGTAGGACCGCTCATGGTATAGACGCCTCCACTTTCAGTGAACGTTGCAATCAAATTAGTATTTACAGTTCGTACACCGCCCTGACCGCTTGCAATCCTGACAACACTTGCAGAATAACCGTAAGTCCTATCAGGTTCAATCGGCATGATAATATACTCGCCAACCGGCAATTTGCTACTTGCATAATTTGCGGCAGTAGGTTTAGAGTAATATGTATCAAGATAATCTCCATCCATATCTGGCTTCGTAACACTGAAAGTGCTCATAGTGTACGGATCGAGATACAGCTTTACATATACTCCACTATTAGCGGCGGTTTCAGAATATCGATAACCAGCATCATATCTGTAGGCGGAAGTAGCTGTAGTGGGATCAATCGTTTCGTTACCGGCAAATCGATTCCCGGAAGAAGCAATAACTTTCAATTTCGTCCATTCGGGAACATTAATCGGACCATTATCCTTCATAAGACCACCAGGGCCCAAGTCATATAGAAGCGTACCGAGCTGAGAGGAGGAACCGTCACTGTCATAGAATTTCAGAACCGGAGAAGAATCACCCGATTCCTGCCCCATGATAATACGAACGCGCCCCTGGTCATCGTAGAATTTAATCAGTCCATCATCAATAACAATATATGAATTGTTACCAGCGTTCGTGGTCATGTGGTCCACGGTAAGGCCACCAATATAGGCCGAAGTCGCTACGAGAATCTGAGCGTAAACAGCTCCGAGATTCTGGAATACGCTATAGACACGACCCTGATTATACAGAAGCTCAGATTCGTTTCTCGTAGAAGCAATGGTATTCGTGTAGCTCGCGCTTGTGGGAAGCGACAAGTTCGTTCCAGAATAGCCACTTGCATAGGAACTCGAATAGTTCACGAGCAATAGGACAGGAGTTTCAACCGTACCAGTTCCAATAGGGTTGGAAATATTGAACGGATAAGGAACACGAGAAGGATAATATCCACTCGTAACAACAATCACATCACGGAACGGAGCGTCCTCCTCGAAGCCAGAGAATACGCGGTCATTACCGGTAAGCGTAACACCGCCGATTTCGCTCCAGTTACGAATACGGATAGGAAGCGCATCTTTACCATCTACACCATCAGTTCCATCAAGGCCATTGATACCGTAATGGGAATACAGGCGAGCCTTATTATTTGTAGTACCATACCAAGCGCTCCAGACTCCGTTCTCCTTCTTTCTCCAAGCAACCCAGCAGAAAGGATATTCTGCACTTACACCACCGGGGTCGTCAGTCCAACCTTCTGACGTGGGAACATAATCATCCGTATTTGGAGAAGATGCAGGCAGATTAGGCGCAGTCGCCGTTGCAGTAAGCTTGAAGATATATTCATAGCCGAAACCATCCTGACCCTTCCAGTATTTCCATGTATAATCAGCAGGGTCGCTACTATCAGAAACGGTATAATCCCAGTAAACACCGATGTAATCGCCGGGATCCTCGCCGTCATTACCGGAGAAGTCTGCAGAAGCGGGAGTAGTCAGGACTCGAGGATCGTTGGAATATTTGATATGAAGAATAGCGTTAGAGCCATTCGCGCCGGGATCACCCTTAATTTGTCCGCAATCCTCCCAAGAATCGCCATCCCAGACATAAAGATGACCATTTGTCGAAAGGATATAGCCATCTCCAATTTCATTATCCGTAGCAGGAAGATCGCCGACATTACTCACGGAACCCTTAATATTGACGCTCGTACCATCCTTACCATCTTCGCCTTTAACCTTCACAAGCATCCAAGTGCTTCCGGATTTATATGCACCATTACTGACTTCGCGCATGGCCATCCAGATGGTATTCTCATCAGCAGTATTGGACCACTGTGGATTGGTGTTGGCGGAAGTCGGAGAAGTCTTCACTGGAGCTGAAGGATTCTCGGCACTGGAAAATTCATAATCCATGAATTGACTATCGGCGACGAGTTCCGGAGTAGACCAGTTCGCGTCACTATGCGTATTGTCCGAAGCAAAAGTACGAGAGCTCATCCACACGGCGTCATTCCCAGAAGGGATACCATCGCTCCATCCATTAGCGGGACTCGGAACAGGAGAAGAATAATTACCACCAGATGGTCTATCCGGTTGAGACGCGGCCCTCTTGAACACAAAGCTCTTGAAAGAAGCATAAGGAAGAACCACATCTCCGATATTAATTATCGTCCACTCGCCCCAAGCACTTCCGGTCCAAAAACGAAGAGCCATCCAAACATCAGCGCCGGTACGAGTAGCGTGCCAATTGGCAGGTGTTGTAGCGGGAGTTCCAGGATTAGTCGCTGCCGCAGAGAACATCATCTGAGCAGATTCAGAAGGGACAGAAGGAGTAGTGCCACCACCAGATGCAAGGTTCTTGAACACGAACTCAAAAATCTTCGCGGTATTCGGACCGGAAGCATTGACAGTAACGCCAACTTCTCCACTCTCATCGGTAGTAACACTTGCTGTCGGAGTGCCGAATCCAGCCGAAGTTCCGGGGGTTCCAGAAGCTCCAGCAGGTCCAGTTGCACCCGCAGCACCAGCGGGGCCTTGCGCACCAGTATCACCCTTATCGCCTTTATCTCCTTTCAGCGACTGAAGAAACTGAAGCGGTGTACCCTCATTGCCCTGCTCAAGCCAGATATCATATGCAGACTTTCCATCTTCACCGTCGGCGATATCATCGGGAAGATAATCATGAATGAGCTTACGGACACCAACCTTCTTATTAATACCGCCCTGAACGATAGCAACAAGTTCATCTCCACTCAGAGCAGAAGCATTCGGAAGGTCAGTATCGCGAACACCGAGTGTCGCAAGCTGTTTCCGAATCTCTTCAATTTGGGCTTTGGTAAAGTATTTCATATCTTTCTATGTTATTTCTTTGTCGTAGATGACGTGCCTTTCATTCGGGCAATCTGTTTTTGAGCTTCGATTTTCTTGTACTCGATATCTTTCTTGTCTTTCCTTTCGTTTTCCTTTTCGTGTAACTCTCGATCAAACTGTCTGATTTGCTCAGCAAGTTTCTCTCTTTCGATATCAAGTTTTTCATGCACTAACTGCTCGTCGTTTTCCTCCGCATAGATACCGAGGCGGAGGTACTCGGCCTGGGAATTAATCTTCGCAACTTCAATCTTGGTTTCGTTGTCGCGCTGGTTGAGAACATCCTTCTGCTGCATCTCCATCTGCTTCGCCTGCATATCAGCCTGGATTTTCTGCTGCTCAATCTGCTGTTGCTGCTGGGCGGCTTCCTGCTGCTGGGCCTGAATCTTCTTTTCAGAATCTTCAATAGCACGAATCTTTTCCTGCATCGAAAGCGAAGAATACATCTTCAAAAGCGTAGAGAACGGCATACCGTTCTGAGCCATAGCCTGACCGATGGTGTCAATCTGGGAATTCAGCTTCTGCGTATCCTGCGAGTTATCAACGACAAGACCATAATCGCATTCGCAGAATTCATCGCCATCAATCTCCATAATCTTTCGGGAATAATCCGAAAGGATATATTGGAACTTCTTGCTTCTTCCACGGAGTGCCGCCTTCGCATACTCAATAAAGCATTCGATAACTCGCTTCTTGGTATCGTCGTGCTTCTGGAACAGCCAGTCTGTGATATACGAAGACTGCAGGACAGCCCTTTCAATGCCGCCTACAGTCTCACGATTGTATGTGTTTCCTTCCCGCTGGCGATTGATACCGACAAGATCCGACATCGCATCCTTCGTCCACTGAAGCAGATTCATGTAGTTCTGGATGGACTGTCCCCAGTCAGCATCGACATAGCCTTTGCTCGCATTATTCAGACCACCAGCCAGCTTTCCGGTAGCCGCACCCTTGTTTCCTTCATTGAACGAATCCTTGATGAGAACCTTGTTGGCGCGGGCAAAATACATCCATTTCTCAACCTCCCAGTTCTTCGGCTTCATCGCAAGATCCATCTCGAGAAGCTTTCCCCAGTTGGTAGCGATAAGGTCAACAAGTTTCGCGTGGACGGCATCGTACATATAGTTGTACGGCTTCATCATATCCACGAGGGAATAAGGACGCGATTCGTTGAGGTTATAGATGGTTCCGATAATACCGAAATGACATCTCGATGGATTGGAGATGCTGTTATGCTGGACAAGACAAGGACGCATCTGAACGTAGATGTGGTCGCCAATCTTCGTACCTTCCCAAGCTTCGTTCACCCAAAGCGGAGTAGCTTCCTCGCCAGCCGCCTTATCGGGGATATAGGTCTCCGGGTAGAAGTCGAACACTTCCTCGCCGGTAACAGGGTCATAGGATTTGACCTTGAATATCTTTCTCTGGGACTTCCACCAGACGTGGATAACGCGGACATTGCCAGCCACATCATAAGGAAGAAGGTTCGTTCCGAACCCGCCGTTCAGTTCAGGGAACGCATCATATACATAATGGAGATTATCGCCGTTGATGTTGATTCCGTTCTCACCGACGAATGCGCCCTGCATGAAGGGATAGGCGTCGTTCACGCTGCCTTCAGGAAGTGTGGGTTCGGAGCCGCCGAATTCGGGAATCTCATCGGAGAGCCACTTGACATCTTTCGCGGAAAGATCATCATAATAGGTATCCAGAATCCTTCCACGGCTCCAGTAGTCCTCGTAGATGATGACATCGGCATCTTCGATACGGTTCGAATAACCTGTTCCGAAAGCGCGAAGCTTGATAGGATTCGCCCTGTCAACAAACGGTTCGCCACCAACGATTCCGAGCATATAGATTTCCTGACCGACACAGGCGTCAACGAAACCGTCGTTGAACTTCTGTTTCCAGTTCTGCTCCTTGGAGTAATGATGGATAAGCTCATTTGCCCGTATCTCGCGCAGGTCCTGCCAGTTGTAGTTGTAATACTCCTGGGTTTCCTGCATCTGTTTCTGGGCCTGCTGGTCATCTATTCCAGCATCTTCGACGATGTTCTGGACAGTCTGGAAAAACTCCTGTTTCTTCTGTTCCTCAATCTGCGAAACGGAATAAGGATTGGTGACAATCACCTTCCAGTCAAACACGCGGGCTGCTTCCTCGCCACGAAGCGTGTTTATCTTGGAGTTCATTATCGGATAATGCTGGATCTTGTCCGGAATGAAAGCGGAAGCAATGTTGCCCGGATTCAAGACAGCCGCGATATCCTCCATGTGGATGATGCCGTTCAGAAGGTCATAGTTGATCTTCAGGTTGACGGTACTCGTCCTTACCGGAGAATAGTTAAAATATGAACGCACGCATCCCCAGTCCACACACTTCTTACGCCAGGCATCTCCCTTCGATTTGAAGGGCAGCCTCTGGGCGGGGAACGTTGTCGTACTTAAATCCATAAATCTGCACAGTTTACATGGCGAATTTATCTTTTAATCCACCACGAACTACGCAGATAAGCGAAACGCTTACTGGTCGAAAGTTGATTTATATTGAGGTCCTAACTTTTCGAGATGCCGCTTCCAATCCTTGTCGAAGAAATCGTCATCGGAATCATCCGGTTCGGTCTTCTGCACCTCATCGCCATCGCCGTATAGGATTTGATACTGATGACGATAAAGCATGACTTGCATAAGGGCGCTGACCCTATCCGTATTTGCGCCACCGCCATACGAAATCATTTCCTGAATCATGGCTCTGCTCCATAACCTATAAGCGCCAGGAACCAAAACAGTCTGTACTTCCCCATTTTCGTCAACCTGTTGTTCGACAGTTTCTTTCAAGAGCCAGTCGCGAATCAAATCCTGAGCGAAAGCGATAATGGCGGGTAGTGCCTGAACGCCCTTACTTGAAGAACCCGTAGTAGAATACTTCACCATCTCCCGCTCCTTAAGGTACTCTGGGCAGTCGGCGAGCATGTGTAATGAGTGTTTCTTCGCAAAATACGCATAAACATTTTTCTTGTTCGCCTCAGGCATACACTTAGCGTTATAGAAACGGCACATCAACCAAGCCATACGGCAGTTATCCTCATTAAGCGGAAGCCGACCTGTATATTCGGCGACCGGAATATCCTGAAATAAGTCAAACATTACACAGGAAAATAACGATTCCGAATCTGCCTCTTCATCATTTTCAACTGGGTCAATACCTAAAACGTATCTGTTCGGAGTGTTTTCGGTCCCGGGTGCAGGCATCTGGAAAATCTCCAATGCACCATGAACTCCAATGGTATTCTTATGGTTCTTGTTTATCGGCCATTCACGAATTGGAATATCATTCGTCGTTATGAACTTCACACTACCGCCAGATTCGATAAGATTACCGATATACATCTTATCATAAAAATGAGGAGACTGGTCTATCTGGCGCAGGCGTTCATTCAGCAAATCCGTCGGGAACAATCCACGGCGAACACGAAGAATTGCTTCTTCAGGGGTTATAGGACGCTGAGCTATGACACTAAGCAGTGTTTCTGGCTTCGACTTGCGAACACTGTTTCTATTATTCAAGATAGCAAGAATAGACTTAATCACATCAGAATTGCCATCCTTATCCATGCATCCAGTGCGAGAAATATAAGAAGGAAAGAAATATCCGAACTTATCTCTACCCTTTCCGCTCATATCATACACGTTCTCTATTGCATAGATTTCATATGCGTCCGGATCATACAGTATCTCCCTTGCTCCAGAGAAATCCGAATCCTTATCGCCGGCGGTTCCAACGAGATATATCAGGGCGAACACTTCTTCACCATCCTTTACCGAGTCACGAGTATTATTATATGTGGCGAGTAGATTTTTGAACGAGCCCATTTCCTCAAATAGGATAAATCCTCGTTTACCACGAACCTTCGCTTCGTCATCCTTGACGGCTACGCCCATAACAGAGTTTTTTGAACCATCGTTTACCCCATTTGAATTTATCCTTCCGGCAATCCATAGCATATCGGACGGTCTATTGGTGCTGAGAAGACGAGGAAACTCCGTATTCGAAGCAACAAAATCCTTCATCTTGACAAATTTATCAAGAGTACCATCTTTTTGGGAAAGATATTCTTTCGTATAACCGGCAAGAATCGTAGTAACTTCAGTCTTTGAAAACTCATTTTCACCAAGAACGAGATTGTGTGACATTATCCCACCAAGAGTGTAAGATTTACCAGCTCCTCGACGAGCAAGTTCGATACAATGCTTATGTGCTTTGCGAGCTTGGTCTATATAATGAAAACGATAGTAAACACCCTCCCAAAATAATGGGAATCCTGGTATCTGCGCAGATATTCCAGTCTTTGGGTCTTTCTTCGTAATCTTAATACGACAATAATTCAGATACCAGTACATAAGTCCGGGTATCCATTCGCCGTCAGATTCCCTTACATAACCTTCCCTGCATCGTTTCGCTTCCTCCATAATCCATTTGCCATACTCGCTTCGCGGATTCGGATTCGGTTTAAGAAAAGTATAGCAACCATTCTCCTCATAGAATTTTGCAGCTGGACGGAAGAAATCCGTATTCTCGAGGATGTGTGGATGGGCAATATCGACTATAATCTTACCATCTCCGTCTCTCGGCAGGTCTTTCGCTTTGGGCCTATCTGGAGAAATCATCCATTGCAGGAGTGGGACATTATTCATAAAATCCAAAAATTGCTCCCTGACCCAAGGGTCGAGAGAAGCAATTAAGGATTCCGTAACCGGAGTTTGGAATTGATTAGTTGGTATAAAAACAGTGTCAGTCATTATATGTTTTCATATACCGCCTGTTCAGCATTACCACGAGCCGCATTCTCTGATTCGAAGTCTCTGGCAAGTTCCTTTTCGGCAACAGCAAGCATCTTGGACAATTCAAGACCCTGCTTGATTGCACTTGTCACTGAAGAAATTTGATATAGCGGTCTTCCCTTTTCGTCAAGTGTCCTCGGATCAGCCTCACGGAAGAATGCACGAACGTTATTAATTCCATATCGAATATCTTCAATCAGAAGAGCAGATGTCGTAACCGCGAGTTTTCTGTACTGGTCCATTGCAGCAACAAGCAATTCGCTCGGCTTCCAATCATCATCAAACCCCTCCTGGGCCTTTACTTCTGAAGCCCGTTCGGATTCATCGGTCAGATACATATACGAACTTCGCGGATCGCACATGAACCAGAGATAGGAAATCTGCTTCCAAAATTCCTCCTTCTTCTTGGATTTATCTTTCTCGAACAATTCACGGATAGGTCTGACAAGCAAAGCTTCGTCAGCAATCTTGAATTCAAGTCCATCAAATTCAATTAGCTTCATAAGAGGAGGAGTTATCAGAAATTCCCGTAGCAGTAATCTGATCATTCCACCACGGGGTGCATGGTGTCGCGGGCGGATAGACAGGAGTAAACGGATTCGGACCCGGACTGGGTGCGACAATCGGCTCAACGGAATCCATTTCCGCAAGGAGCTCGGCGAGACGCTCCTTCGGCAGGCACATATAATCTTCTTTGGTAAGTTTCATTTCTGACATCTCCTACTTTATTACCAAGCGGGTGCCGCTGCAGGACAGGAAGGATACTCAAGATGAAGAGATCCTTTTTCTAACAATCCGTGGTATACACACCTGTCAGTAAGGGCCTGAAGATAATCCCTCATGGAGTTGAACTGACGATGAAGCATCTGCCACTCTAATTCGCTGAACTTTTTATTCGGATCAGAGAAACAATTGGCTAACTTAAGAGTTCTTTCAAGGAGTTCCGTTCTTTCTTCCAGAAGACGCTTCTCCCATTCTTCGGCTGGTCTACTTTCTGTCATGATTAATCGTTATGTTTATTTTCATTGAAGTAAAATAAAAGCACGGCGGGATATATAAAGGGGCATATGAATACTAAAGCACTTCGCGTGAGAATCAAATAAGCTCTCCCTGCGTACCTCGCGGCAGACTTTTCCGTGCTTGGTTTGTTACTGCAATAATCCTCCTTCGTCTACCTCGTATTCCTCAACGACATATTCGATATCGCGATCCTGAAGGAACAGATATTCTACATCTTCAATGACGATGATAGGAACCTCGACATCCCAGTTCTGATTCATAAACTGCTTGTTCTCGGCTTCGTCGATTGCGCCTGGGACATGTTTCACGACCTGATAACGGCTGAAATTGATCTTGACGATATCGCCTTCCTTTACGTCTCTGACAGTACCGCCGACGGAAACGACAGTTTGATAAGGATTCAGGCTACCGTCCATTTTGCGCGTGTCAAGGATAAGACCACCCTTCTTTGCAGACTGGGTGCCAACATATTTCTTCGCCGTAGTGATGACTCCGGTAAAAAGCGGACGAACTTTCTTGATTACAAATGCCATAGTTATTTTTCTTTCGGAATGACCTGTCGGGCTGATTTCTTTCCATCTTGCCCGACAAGCCAAACGCGTTCATACATTTCTTTTCCTTTACGTTTTTTAAGCGGAGGAGGAGTTTGACCGGAGAGGATCGCGGCAGCCGTGCTTTCGATTTCACTCTGAGTCACCCGTCTCCGGTACGAACTCCTGGGAACCATATCTATCGTTTCCGATTCGTTGGCTCTCCACTTCAGATACTTGCTGTACACAGGCCCGAGTCTACCGATGAAAGGTATCTGCCTGACCTTGACAAACCGTTGGAACCCCTCGCTGGAATAAATCTTTCTCGGCGTGTCAAACGGGAGCGACTTTGCGTCTTGACACAAAACACTGAAAAAAGAGTCAACAACCTTCTTTACTTCCGTTTCGGTCAGGCAATACCTATCAGCCAATGTACGGCATCTCGCACTATCCTTGCTGTTCCTGCCCATTGATGGGATTCGCAGAAGATGACCAGTCAAAGATGATGCTCAGCATAAACCTCGGATCTGTCGTAGTGTGCGGGATGTACTTCGGATTGATGTCTCCGTTCACGATGACTTCCGCTTCACGAAGTTTCGCGAGAATCATCTGGAAATGAGCCTGCGACATCTTCAGCGACTCGCGCATATCCTTCCGTGACGTATGTGACCAGAGTACTTCCTTCAGCATTTCAGGGTCAGGAATACTGTCCTTCAATTTGAAATACTGGGCGATAATCCTTGCCGCGACATCACGCTCACGCGAAGTGAGCTTATGGAACGGCGTAAGGAACTCGAACCACATACGATAGAACGAGACATTCGTACACTTCAGGAAGATGACGTTATTCGGTTTCATCCGTCTTCTCCTCGGATTCAACCGGTTTCATCATCTCGGCGAAGGAATACAGCGCATCCTGAATATGCTTCGCGGTCCATTCCACGAACTCATTTTCATACATCTCAGGATGTTCCATCACCTTGAACAGCATCGAAAGGAAGAACGACGTGTAGTCGAAATCCTTGTTGTTCAAAGCCTGCATCGCCTTCTGGTAGGCGTCCACCAGCTTCTGATACTGAAGATGAAGCTCACCGAAGTTCTTGGCGAGTTCTTCATAGGTAAGTTTTTTCTGTTTTTCTTCCATAGTCTTTCTCTGTTGAATGATTATCTGTATCTTGCTTTCAATCTCTTGCTTGTTCTGCCGGATTTGTCCTTTCCTACGGTTCGCAAGGCTCCACTTCCTCTGGACAAGGCCCAGTCGAGCCATCGCTCGAATTCGTCATCAGTTCCAGTATGTATCTCCCCCGTCCCAAATATTCGGCAATACGAAATACCAACAAGCCCGAGGAGCCTGACGGCGATTCGTCCGAAGGTATGAACAGGAGCTGTCCTTTCCTCAGCAAACACGAATCCGTATCCGTGCAACCGTTCTTCTCGCTGTCCGAGACGGTTGAGTCTGAGAAAGGCTTTACGCCCGACGGAAGCGTGGTAGTCTTCCCTGAAAAGCCTGTATGCCTGGTCTGCGTCATCGCAAAGCCGTTCTCCATAGTAGATTCTTCCATCTTTCCTTACAACTTCTGCCATTCTATCTCCTTCCTTCGCTTCTCCCTTCGCTGTTCTTCGGCAACCCACTCGTCCATCGTACACTGTCCGACATCCGTCGAGTGGCATTTACCGCAGTAGGAGCCATCCCACATATCACTCGCAAGCGTCTCGTCGACAACTATGCAGAGGGAGTGGCAGCTCCTACAGTAAAAAACAAGTTCATCATCAATCTCAACCATTTCTACTCTTCGGCGAAATATACCAACGTGTACGTTCCGTCATTCGACTGGAAGATATTGACTATGTGCTCTTGCGGTATCGCATGCGCGTTTACGAAATCATTGATTTCGCGCATACCGTTTTTAACGATTGTGAACATTTTCATGGCTAATTCCTCTTGTTACCGCAAAGATAGCCAAATGCTTTCTAAAATAAAAACATTTTTGTTTCATTTATTCTAACAGAATTAGTTACAAGGTATGCGGATAACTCTGCCTGCAACCAAATTCACAGACAACATCTATCAGAGCCCTGACCGAATCACCGGATATATATGCCGGTATCTCTGAATCAAGACGAACGCCCAAGGATTTCGCTATCGCATCAGCAAGATGTCTTATTTCGTGGGTAAGACTATCCTGGAATTCTGCACCTGAAGTTGTTGGACCGATAAGAACGACAGCCCTTCGTTTGTTCTGGTTAGTATAAGTAAAACCGCAATTATAGTCGCATGACAGCATCAGATCCTCCGCTTGTTCCATGATATAATCCGGTGCATAAGCGTCGTAAAGGCAAGCCAATACTCCATCAATATCATATCGCTTTGTCGCAAAAAGGAAATCGACTGTCCAACGCCCGATGGCAATGACACGGTGAATCATATTCGTATATTTTTATTATATTTGTATTATAAAAACCATTTAATAGAAACGCTATTATGAATGACAATTCCTATAAAATCTTTCGTGTTAACGAACACGAATACAAGGTGTTCTCAAATGGAGACATCGTATCATTGCCATATAACACAAAAGGTTGCGTAATCGGACTAACGAAAGAGAGAATGATTAAACCATTTATTGATAAAAATGGGTATACGAACGTAGAACTTGGTGGCATAACATACAAAATGCACTATCTTATAGCGTCATTATTCATCGATAACCCGAATAACGCTCCGCGAGTTATACATATTGACGGCGACAAATCAAACAACGCTGCCTCAAATCTTAAATGGTCAGATAGTATCTCTAAAAATCAATCATCACTACCGATACCTAATTATTCTTTCTCATTAGCGGATTTACAAGATGAAGAGTGGAAAGCCATTTCAAATACCAATAATCATTACTTCATAAGCTCATATGGAAGGGTAAAATCATGTCATAAAAGAACAATAATTCTTTCCCCAAAAATCAATTCATATGGCTACGCCAAAATTGCAATCGTTAAAAATGGCAAGCGAGTTGACATCGCAATACATAGGCTCGTCGCATCAGAATTTATTGGCGACTGTAACGGATACGAAATTGATCATGTTGATGGAAATAGATTAAATAACAATATGAACAATTTGCGCATCGTTACACATACGCAAAACATGAACAACCCGCTTACCACAATTCAACTAAAAAAGCGGAAAGGACCAATGACGGGACGACTCGGCAAGACAAACCATTTATCCAAACCAATATATGCAGTTAGCGATTCCGGAGAAATTCTCGAGTTTGAAGGAAGCTGGGACGCCAACAGAAAAGGATACAATTACAGCTCTGTTCAAGCGTGCCTTCACGGAAGGCAAAAAACATATAAAGGATTAAAATGGTTTTTTAGATAAGGTCGCTCCAGATAATCGGAATACCCTTTCCATTGCAGTCTGCAAGGAACCTGTCAAATACTATCCCGTCGTAGCCGTCTTTGTCGTCAATAGTATCCTTGACATAAATGAGAGCGTGCATCTCATCAACCACAGAGCTGCCGAGATAATCGCTAACGCACATGTGAAACGAAAATACCGCATCGTAACCTTTGTCATTTTTCAATTCAATCCCTCTGGAACGAAACAAAGAATCAATTTGCTCCTTTGAACGCATAGGCACTTTGTTCCCATTCATATCTCTCATGTTCGAAACAGCCCATTCGCACATCTTGCGAGAAAAATGATGTCCGTAGTTCGAGAGATATGCATCCATTCCTTCCGGAAGAATATCGTAGTAATCCATTCTTGTCATAGCAATAAAGATTAGGGGCGAGTTTCCCCGCCCCAGTTAATTACATACGACGACGATAAGACTTGCGTTCACGAGGTTCATCCCACTCTTCGCGGTCATCGCGCTCGTCATAGCTGTACTTATCTTCCATTTCCTCGGACAGTTCGCAGAGCATCTCGATGCCTTTCTTCGCCATCTTCAGGGCTTTCTTGTATTCGTAGAGATCATCGCCTCCACGCTTCATGATATGTACAATACCCATAGCCAATCCTCCTAACCGTTAGAAGTTGTAGAAGCGGAAGAAGTGCGGGTCAGTGCAGTCACCTGACTGAACAGCGGAGCAAGATACGCTTCGAGCTGCGCAGTCTGTGCGGCGTTGTCAGCCTGATTGCGGAGCTGAGTGATGATATCGCCCTGCGTGTTAATCTTGTCCTGCATATCGCGCTCGCGTGCAGCACAGAACTCAGAGATGGTAGTGGTCTTCAGGTCTGCGATAGCGTCCACGATACGCTGGTTACCAGAAGTGATAGCGCCGGTCAGAGCATTGGTCTGCTCGATAGTACGAATCTGATTCTGATAACCCTGTTCGGTGACAAGCTGTTTCATAGAGCAGCAGCATTCACACAATTTACTCTGCATAGCTGCGTTTCCGCTTTCGATAGCATTTACAATCTGCAGGGAAGACATACCGGTCTGGGTGGAAAGATTCGCGATACCGTCACGGATACCCTGGACACCAGCATTGACGAGATTGAAGTCCTGACCAAGCATGGTAGCAAGATTCTGAACAGCAGAACGGGAAGCTTCGCCGTTGGAGTTGATAGCAGCCATCAGAAGGTCACGACCATTGTCATTGTTGATCTGGTTGGAAAGGAAACCGGCACCACCGGCGTTACCTCCGCCGAAGCCGCCATAACCTCCCCAGCCATTGCCGAAGAACAGACCGAGAAGGAATCCGAGGACACCTCCACCGAGTCCACCCCAGTTACCACCGAAGCCGCCATTGTTCATAGCAGCCATCCAAGCGGGAACAGTCCCGCCGTTGTTTTCTGGATAGAAAAAAGTTTCGTTAGCCATTTTGCTTTAGTTTTTTGCAGTTAATTACTTTAGTGTTTCGTTGCGCAACTACTGCAAAATTATAATGGCTTGCTCATAAAAGACAATAATGCTAAAGCCCCTGCAAGTCATTGGCTTACAGAGGCTTATAATAGCATCGAGTTTTATAACTTCTTTAAATCTTTCTTATACCAGCGAAGCTCCTTAAAGCCTGGCACCTTCTTCCCCTTTGGTATCTTTCCTTCCCGTACAAGATTATCGAATTTCGCTCGGCTAATACCGAGATATGTATATGCCTGATACTTACTCATAGGCAAATCCCGCCTGGCGACTTCCTTCATCACCTTTGCAATATGCAATGCTTCTTCTTCGGTGAGATTGGAATTACCGGCATCAATATCATCTACGATCCGAAGCAGGACTTCTTTCAACGCTTGCAGCATTTCTCTTTTCTATAATAATACAGCGCAAGGTATGCGAAGATACCAGATATAAGAAGATAAACCCCGAACATCGCCCTGTCACTGACCGGAATCCAGATATAATAATCAATAAGATTCAAAATATCGGTAACGAGAATATAATGAAGAAACATCCGATGGTATGCACAAAACTGAAACACATACGAAACAAGATAGAAAAAAGCGAGTGGGATAAACGAGACGCCACCGAACAATGAAAGGATATCGCATCTAAACCCATAGAAGCTCAGACAAGTATTCAGTAGCGCACAAAATGCAAGGAGCATCGGAATTACTTTCAATGCCCCAAGCGTCAATTTATACCAGCTTTTACTTACAGATTTTTCCACCTTTTCCAAGCCTGTTGCCATCAACACGGAATCCGGCACGAGGAAATATCGTCTGGTTTCTCGTCACCTTCTTACTCACAGTGGTTTTCTGTTTCGGTTTCTGTTTCTTTTCCGCCATATCATTTTAGTTTATATGCCATTCTGTATTGCTGTAAACATAATTCTCAACTTCGAAATCAGGATAAACCCAAAGGATTTCAGGTTCGATTTCGAGATAAGGCGTAGGAAGGATCTGACCACAGAAGTTGTCTATCTTGACGAAAATCGGAACATTGCAGCTGGATGCTTTCGCAAGGAGTTTCGCATACGCGAAGTCTATGTTCGCGTCAAGGCTTGATACAGGCTGGACAACAAGACGAATCCTCGTCCTGGTCTTCTTTACAATCGAATAATCGACAGAAAGAGAACCGACACGCTCCACGCAGGTACATAATCCTCCGCTAATCAGTTCGACATCTGCGCGAAGACATCTCATCACTTGACGGGTCTTAGCGGTCCGAGAGAAATAGATTCGACTTCCTTGCGATTATGGTCGGCGAAATCGTTGTCCGGTATATACGCCGTAATCACCATTCGCATTACGCCAGGCTTCAGATTCTCCGTGTTGACAAGAAGATAGTATTCGCCGTCGAGACCCTCCTTCATGTCACTTTTGTTAAAATGCAACGGAGGATTGTCTCCGCAATAGAAGTCTATCTCGTAATTGTCATCTTTCTGGCTAAACCCTTCAGCAGTCAGGGTTATCTTGAACTTCAAGTCTTCACCGACATAATATCTTCCTTCGTTCATAGCGTATTATTTTATAAACAGCAACGCGATGTTACCGATAATCCAGTAAAGCAGGTTATGATACCATCTCAATTCGTAGTTCAAGTCGCAGTCGGCGGTCTTGTCACGACGGATATGGAGGGAATAGGCCAATGTATGTGTGGCCCACTCCCTCTTGATTGAACCCTCGCTCCGATGCCAAAGGCGACAAGTCGGATGCAAGGCGCGTATCGAACTCAACTCCCGCGAATACTTTGCCTTGGGAATGAGGTAGGAATCGATAATCTTTACCCTATCTCCGAGAATCTTGTATCTCATGCCACAAGCAAGTCAAGTAGGTAGAATATTACAAGGCACAATGCGAAGAACCCGACATAGATGCCGACATACTTGAAGACTTTCTTCCAAGTCACATGTTCCTTGATGTAGCGGAAATCATCCTTGATGCCCTCCACGAACCACCGTTTGCCATACTTGTCTTTGTAATCGTCAACCCAATGGTAGGCAATCTGTCCGAGCGAGAAGGTAAACACCTCCAGAATGACGGTCACGAACGCCCATCCGAAGATGCACTTCATTACATGACCGAAAACGCTCATCCCTGCCTCAATGGGGGAATAGATGCCGACGAACACGAAAACGATGGCAGACACTACTGCGGTCAACGCAAAGGCCCGCTTCATAAATTTGAACTTGTCCATAGTAGTATTGTTTTAGTTTTTTTCATTAAGTTGGTATCGTCCCGTCCTCGTTCAGTTCGTATATCTTACTTGCATAGTCGCTCCATTTTGCCGTCGATTTGTATGCCGCTAAAATAGAGTGGTCGGAGGAATATGGGACATATATCTTTTTCTTCCCGCTACCACTCCCCGCGAATGTATTTGTTGCCGGAAGATTTGGCGGTGATGTCCGTCTAACGACGACATTCCCAAGGTTGGACGTATCGTAGAATGATGCATTTGCGATGCTCGTCACCTTGCTGGGGATTTCAATGGAGATAAGCGCCGAGCATTGGCGGAAGGTGCTGTCGTTTATCGTCGTAAGGTTTGGAGGAAGGGTTATGCTCCGCAAGGCCGTACAGCCCCGGAACGGGGAGTTGGGGAGCGTCTTTACGCCCGTGAAATATACAAATTCATCAAACGACGTTATTGCCGTGTTATAGCGGAAATTAGTCCCGATCGAAGTGACTGCGGCAGCCTGGCTTGGTTTCAGCCCGATCCCGTCACCCCACTTTGTCGCACATATCTGCTCGACGGTGGCGTCTGCGAACACAATGTACGGTTCCGGCACCCCTTCCTGATTCACCGTCAATTGGCGTATTATACTCCCCGTTGCGAACGTAACAACCTTTGTCCGGGTTGTGTAACCCGTGTTTGCATCGGAGGTGACGGCCACGGTCTGGTCGCCCTCCGATGCGTTGCGGGTGAGGTAGATGTTGTCTCCGGACCCGTCCCCCCAGGGTATGGTCGTAACAGCCATTTAGGAGATCGTCCAGTTGGTGTTGGAGGAGACGGAGACACTTTGAGCCGGAGTACCAGCAGCAGGAATCGTGATAGTGGTCGGGCTGATGGTGAGGTAAGCGTCGCCAGCGGCTTGGGTAATCGCGCAAACGACGGCATCGGAACTACCGCTATTCGGCGTAACCGTCAATTGGCTTGTCTTGGAAGAAATCGTTGTATTCTCGGCTATGTTCGAGAACGTGATAGAGAATGTGTATTGTTGGGTAGCGCCGGGGTCTCCCGTAATGGCCGAGCCGATGTAGGTGATGATTTCTCCTATTTCCATGGTATTTGTTCTTTATGTGGGGGCCCGGAGGCCCCCTGGTCCTGATCTGCTAAGTCAGTCAATTAGGGCCGAAAGTGGGTTACTTCTTCGTGGTTGTATAAGTTGGCGTGGAAAGTGGCTTGAACATCTTACAATGCGTTCCACAATTCCGTATATCACACCCGGCAAGGCAACCCTTTTCGTAGTCATACGGGATGCCGTTGTTATCCGTTACCACCCTTCCGAAGAAGTGTTTGCAGTTTATCATAGTCATTCAATTAGGGCCGAAATTGATTGAGTTATGCCATTACGGAATCCATATAGGCGATTCTCTGCGTCACCCAATCGGCGATGATGGCGATTGAATCTATATCTCGGTTATCACCGATATATCCGGGGCAATCCGGCCACCTGGAGGCGTTCCGTTTATAGGCATCAAAACCTACCCACTTCGCCCATTCATCAAACAGGCCGATGATGTTCTCCGGGGTGAAGATACCGATGGACTGCAACTCCTTGTACCGAGCCTTGATTTCATCCGCATAGATGCTTTCAAGTGCGACAAACCACGGCATAGACCGGGCCTTCTGGTTGTAGGTGTTGCTTGTTGGCGGATAGTACGGGGTGTAAATGCCGGAAGTCTTTCCACCGAATCCGTTGAACGAGTTGTTCATATCGTACACCATAGGCGAGAAATGAATCCCGTCCCAAGTGCCGTACAGGGTGTTTCTTGACCACGAATCCCACACATTACATACATACATCATAAGATAGCAGTCAATGAAATCCTGGATGTTCAGCAACCCTTCAATGGTAGATTTCGGAGTGGATGCGGTGATGCCCCACAGGGCGGTCTCCCAATTCACGATGGCGGTCTTGACCGGGCCATCATTCGGCTCTACACCCTCCGGGAATGACGGGTTTCCACTATCGGATTTCGGGTTGCGGATTTCAACACCCGTCCAGGAGAACGCACCACTATTGGAAAACCAATTCTGTGCGTCAAGGAAGATGTGGTCGGTGTCGCTCTTGTTGAACTGATAATTGTCGCGGTGTTTCTTCAACCGCCACACATACAACCCCCAATAGACACCGTTGATGTAGAGTTCAATGGGGAAACCGTCCACCCGGCACAATGCGTTTCCTCCGAAGAATCCCCGGTAGTTGCCTCCGAAATCGTTGTGGAACAGGAACGGTCTTTCCTCCGTTGCCTTGCGTGTCATATAAATCTGCTCCATCATTTGGTTGCAGACCCAATCCCGGCACTTGATGAAGTCCTCATAAAATGCCTTGAGATGGAACGAATCAAACTCCAACCACTTGCCGAACTTGTGCTTGTTGGCGGTGTCAATGCCGAAGTTCTTTTGTGCATCGGCGAGAGATGTATTGCCTTGATAGTTGATTTCTATCCTGTCCGTGAAGTTGATGGACTGCGATGAAAATTCAAGGATTACATCGTCCGTGTCCACACTACCAACAGGGTCTCCTGCTGCGTATGGGTTTGTGGTGTAGGTCAATGGGGCAACCGTGTTGTTGGTTGCGTCCGGGGTCAGCAGTTCCGAAACGATGTTCACCTTCGGGACATCGGTTGGAAGTCCGAAGTCCATCGCCCTCCGGGTTGTCCCCGACCCGACCCCGGCAAGGATTTCTTCAAGAGTTCTTCCGTTCCCGTCAATGACGGCCTTCGTGGAAGTCCTCGGATATACGGGATTCTCGTTCCCGTCTTGGTATTGTACTATCATAGTTTACGCAATTACACTGAATGAACCAAGCCCGTCTGCGTGGGAGTTCCCGTAGAACTTTTGTCCCACCTTGTCCCAAAGGCCGTTCTCCCCGGCAAGGTGTGCATTACCGTCCCAAGCAGAAGTCCCAGGAATGTCGGAAACGAGAGTGCAGGGAACGAGTTTCATAACCGTCTCACTACCTACAATGATTTCATATCCATGGAGTGTCATGTTTAGGGCAAGATAGCCTGCAGCACTTCCTCCTGCAAATAGGTGGATTGGCCTATCCGGGTCAGTTGCGTAGAAAGTCCCAAAATCATAAGGGAAGAAAATAGATTCGTCCCTGTCGGTTACGAAACCGGACATCGAAATTTCTTGTTTATATCTAACTCCGGTTGTCAGTTGGGTTGTTGATGCTGCACCGACACCCGTGTCTGATGTTGTATCGCTACCGCCAAAACGAACTGCCTGTTTTGGCGTTGCTGCGGTTGTTACGATGGTGAGCATGTGCCTCGTTGTAGGATAGGACTCTCCACGATATGAGCCCCAAATATAACGATAAGTCGGGGTGGCAGTCGCAGTCGGGAGGGTATTGACAACATAGTCATACTTGATTTTCGTGTTACGATTGCTCACAACATACCCGGTGTTGATTCTCGCCACACCATCGCCGACAAGTCCGGACTTTTCCTCATACACCATTCCATAGGAAACGGTTACCGTCTTTTCTGCATAGATATTGCTATCTGCTGTGGAAGTGGCACGAATGACAACAGAATTTGAAAATGCCCCGACAAGAGGGGAAAGTTCCCCGGTTTCCGCATTGATTGATGCGTATGTGCCGCCGGAAACGATAGACCAAACGATGCCCCGTTGCGAAGTGTTCGCAGGGAAATAGTTCACCTGGTAATAGGACGGCTCGGTGATTGAGTCCTCCCCGATTATAGTGATGGAACGGACGGGAACACCGTCTTGAAGTGTTACCTTTCCAAGATTTGCATCTTGAAAACTGACATTGGGAATAATAACTGCGATACCCATAGTTGTATGATTTTATTCGTTGATAACTTCTGCCTTGAAGATGTTCTTCGCCCTCGCACCGTCATTGTCCACGATGAAACCGATATTGAGGTTTTCATCCACAACCGCGAATCCGTCCTCGTTGGTGTTCACGAAGGAATCTCCAAAGAATCCGGCCTCCAGGAGCGCCTGGACAAAGTGTGCAGACACCTTCGCCGCGTCAAATCCGTCTGCGGTATATTTCATCACCACATTCAGCAGTTCATCGGTAAGGAAGAATCCGTCCGGGACGGTGGCAGGAAGAAGCGCGGCCATATCGTCGTACACTTGATGGATTTTTCCCTCAAGCACGACACCCTGCTGGGCGGACAGTCCCTTGGTCGGATCGTTCGTCGTGAGGTTGTTGACGAGCTCGTAGGGATAGTCCACGGAGCTGCCCGTGTTGCCCTGCATACCCTGCGGGATCGTGACGTTCAGGACGGGGGCCTCCGGGATGCCAGTGATCGTCACCACGACGGGCGTTCCAGGCTCGCCGGTGGTCACGGTGCCGACCGTGATGTTGGGAGTCGCACCCACCAGGCCTTTCGGGATGGACAGGTTCAGCACGGGAGCTTCCGGGGTGCCGGTCATGGAGGCGGCGGCAGGGGTGCTTGGATCTCCGGTTGTGACGGTGCCGATGGTAATGTCGGGAGTTTCACCTGTTTCCCCCTTCAAGGAAGCAAGCCATTGCTCTTCCGTACCCTCGTATCCTTCGTCAACTGCAACCTGGTATGCGGACTTTCCCTGCGGGCCGGTCTCGCCTTGGGGACCTGTCGCACCCGTCGCGCCCTGCGGACCTTGCGGGCCTTGCGGGCCAGTTGCACCCGTCGCGCCCGGCGCACCAGCAGTTCCATCGGCTCCCTTTAACCCGGAGAAATTCAAATAAAGCGTATCATTTTCAATCTGCTGTGATGCCGAAGGTGTTCCGCTTGTGTTATCAACACTGATTTCAATATACGAAAACCCAGAACCAGGGATTCCTTGCTGTCCTTGTTCACCACGCTCAAGAGAAAGAGCCCATATATTTGGATCCGTTCCGGGCCTCACGTTCTTATTCGGCTTCTTGGACACATACGAACATCCGTCGCCACCATCTTCAGTAGCATTCAGAACGAGGCATAAGGCGTCGTACTCCGTACCGTGAACATATTTTCCACACGGCGTAATAGCGACCTTGTATAATTTTGTATCAGTCATATTACGAAATCGTTAAATATCCGGTACGGTATCGTTACCATTACCGCTCGTTTTGTTGGGATTTGCCCATGATGCGTATGCCATATGATATACTTTTGATTGTTATGCTAAAAGAATGACTTGACAATCTATTGCGCATTATTTAAGATTCCGAAGTCCGTAGTGAACGTCCTGATGGCGGAGCTTACGATACGCGCTTCTGCGGCAGTTAAGCCATCACAGACACCACAAATGGACGTGCAGCAATATCCTTTCGCCAAGTTGAAGTAGGTCGTATTATTGGTAGATGTAAGGACAGAGGTCGTTAACTCGTCATCATCACACACAATAACACGGCTCCCGTTGTCCTTTGCAGACATCACAATCCAGTTCGGAGTGTCGAAACCGGTCGCTTTAGGTATAGAAGCGGTCGAGCCGCCAATAACCGCACAAGACATCACGGAGGCTTCCCATTTGAAGACAATTTCACCCAACTGCACCTGGGCGCCGGAGGAACTCTGCAAAGGATGCCCAAGCGCCAGAGTGAATGACGCAAACAGGCTCATCGAAGAATCCGTCAAACCATCCGTGAGGCTGGAATAGCCAATGCCTTCGGTGCCTCCTGCCATAGACGCGGGCTCAACACCCTTCTTGTCTTCAATAACAACCGTCGTGGAAGGATACGATTTGGGGTACGTCCCCTCGGTGATAATGTCGTAAAGCGAATTTGAATCCGCATCTGTGGAGACTGCAAGGCACGGCATATACAGATGCTTGATCTTCGGCCAGATGCCGTTACTGCCATCCGCACCGAGTGAACGGAGAAAAGCCTCTACAGGAGCCTTGTTCGCATCTGTGAGACCACCGTAGTTTGAAACAATGGTACTCATAAGGCCGCTGATATCGACAAGTCCATACACCGAGAAATCAGCATTTTTGATTATTATTCTCATATGTTAATCTTTATAAATTAAATCGGTAGTGAATTTTCTTCGTCCGTTCCGTTTCGCTCATGTCGAACGCCTTGTACGCTCCGTAGTTCACGCGGTAGATATCCTGCGAAACAGTGTCAATTTCAAGCATCGTGAGCTTGATACTATTCAACGTTCCATCCTGCTTCGCAACCTTGTTGAGCGCAACGCCCTCTGCGCCCATTGACGGCGCGCCAAGCATAAGCATGTCATACATCTTGCTTCCATCTGCCTTCTGTACCTGATATTCATTCTCGGAATGGATGTGTCCGAAAAGGTGACAGATGTAATGGAGATTACCGATGTTAGAAAAGTCCTCGTTGATGATTATGTTCCTGTCGCCGGAGTCATCTGCATAGGTCTTGGAAAGCGTGGTCTTTCGCTGCATCGCGTCAATAATATCGGGAACCAGGAACGGATCTTGATGGAAGTTACAGTCAGACCTAAACGGTCCAGATGTCGTGTAATCATCACTAAGTTTTAAGTCCCCGAAGCCATAGTGCATCATCGTGATTACTTTGTATCCGTTGTTCGCAGCACCTTTTAGAGTGTTGATCAACCAATTAATCTGCGTCTGAGAAAAGACACAGTTCATCGAGGCGAATCCAGCATACGGGGTGGTTTGGTTACTCCCATATACATTGTAGTATTCCCCATCGTCATAGTCCGCAGGATCAAGATTGATAACACGTATTGTTCCGATCGTGGCGTTCGGAGTGATATCTATATATCCGTATGCGCGATAGTTCGCGGAATCGCCGAAGTGATAGTTCGAGCCGTTCTTGCTCGCCATCATCGCACAGATGATGTCATAATACTGTTTCTTCGTGATTCCAGGAACGTCGTGGTTGCCGGATGAAACGATGATAGGCAACGACGTAGCTCCTATAGCATTGACGTAAGCCGTCAACTCCGGGAGTGGATTACCAGGCGCAGCCCCCTGTGCCGCATTGGCGTTATCGCCCGTGTCCACGACGAGGTCGGCAAGGTCTTTTAAGCCAATGGCTTCATTAAGGTTCGCAATGGTCGCGTGGTTGTCCGAAAAGTGCATGATTCGGAGTCTGTCGTACCATACACGATTATACTTCCCCTTCTTATAGGAGTAGTAGTCTTCCTTGAACGCCAATTTCCTCTGCGCCTTGTCGTCAACGCCCGCACTTGTATTCTTCAACTCCTCAATTTCACTGACCACCTGCTCGGAATCGAAATACTTCGTCCGAACGTGGCCTTCTTCAAAGAGAACAATATCCTTTCCGTTCTTGTCTCCGATTGACAGGTTGTTTATTCCTATATCCGAAACATCTCTATAAATCTCAGAAAGAGATATTGAAGATGCTCCATCCTTGATCTTGACATCTGTTGCCTCAATCCCGGAGGTGTCAACCCTTGCGACGAACGAGCCACCGTCTGTCTGGAATTCCAAGCACTCATCTTGCGCCGGTGAGCTAACGAACGTGACGTTGTGCACCTTCTTGCTAAGAATATCAATATCATCACCGATACGCTTCCCCTCAGCAGCGCTTAAACCCTTCGTGGCATCGTCTGTGGTGCGGTTATTAACCAGTTCGTATGGATAATCAACGGATGAGCCCGTGTTTCCCTGCTCACCCTTAATGCCAGAAAGGGATATGGAAAGAACACCATCGTTTACTCTCGCCGTACCGGAAGGGGATCCCGTTGTATTACTTACATTGACGGTGAATGTACCACTGTTGATTCCAGCAGGTCCGACGGGGCCTGTCGCTCCAGTGTCACCCTTCGGCCCCTGCAATCCAGGAAGCCCCTGCTCGCCTTGTGGACCACGCTCGCCGGTATCGCCCTTGTCTCCTTTCTCGCCCTTCTCGCCTCTTCCGCTTCTTGAGGAACGTTTCCAAACAGTATCATCGGTTCCGGGGACAACATTCCGGTTCGGCTTTACGGATATATAAGAACATCCATCTCCGCCGTCTTCCTCGGCATAATACACCTGGGTCAGCGTGTCATAGTATTTACCATGCACATAATTGCCGTCAACCGTAATGGATACTTTGTATAATTTGTTATCAGTCATATTACACAATTCTTAAATATCCTGTTTCCTGATCGAAGACCAGATGCTGATTTACGCCGAATTCCCCTTCGACAAGATGGAGATACATGTTCTCATCGACATATGCATTCGACCAAATTGAATCGCCTTTGTCGCCCTTGATAATTTTCTGGGCTGCTTGGACTATTGCATCATACGCCTCCTTCGCATTCACGAAGGACTCGAGAAGCAATCCATAAGTGCAGCAGGTAGACATACCGATATCCCTTGTCTGGATCAACCGGTATCCATCACAATGCCTGCTTCCTCCATTCTTCAGTATCTGAAACGCATCTTTGTCGCTTGTGGCGGCAACCAACGCGATTCCGGATTCGGAACCCACCGTGAAGGAGATAGTATACAGATGATATGCGTCGGTCATAAAAATTTCCCTTTTAATACGTTAACAAACATAAACAAAAGGGAAACTCGAACGACGAACACAAATGGTTCTGTTATATGGGAAAAGGAATTTGCTTTATTATCCGAATTATAGTATCTTTGAATATGATAACGCAAAACGATGAACTTATTCCGATGCCGATATGCGGAATAGAAATCCTTGATTTTCTATTAGCATTAATTTATATCGTAATTCCTATCGCAATGTTAATAATTGCAATGAAAAGCGATATGAATGTTGTTTTAAAGTCGATAATTGCAATAATATCGATAACGTCATGTATTTTAGCCACAAAAGAACTGATTGATTTCCTTGGAGCTTTCGAATCAGTTCATTGCAAGACCAGCTTGTTCCGTCATCCTTTAGGTGTAAGCAGAAGAACGGTTTACCAATCAATAAGAATGTTCGGGATAAACACTTTCAGTTTACCGGCGACAATACTTACATTCCTCTCCATCGCATTTGTTATTATACGCGGATATTCCAAGGGCTAAATTCCTCTTTTCCACTAACGCCCGCTATTTCATTTATTGCCTTTATGACGGCATCTTTCGAATGGTGCATCAGATATCGTAGATTCTTTCCTCCTTCATGCTCGAATATTTTGTCGTAGTCTGAGGATTTGAATTCCGCATTCGGGCCCATTGAATCAAATATCCCATTCTTCTGCAGGAAATATCGAAGTGCCATCAGGTCCGAATAGTTCTCGCTTGCCTCAGCGTCGTGTTCATTAACCTGTATATTCGGACGAAGAAGATACATCCAATACGGCGGAACCTTCGTATAGTCATTTCCATAATACGGAGACAAGTCCTTGTTTTTTCGAAGCGGATGATACCAATCATCATATCTTGTGTTAAACAAAGGATTCAAATGAGCCATTTCGTGTGCGGCAACAATGCCGGGATATAGCCCTTCGCCATATTTGTTATCTTCGGAAATCGCTTTGTCTATGATTGTTTTCCCGAGAATCGTATTTGACGTAGGAAAATCCATATAATACGGAACGAGCCCTATATTTACCTCGCCATTTCCGGACGTATACGAATCCCAAATATCCATGTCGGGATACACATACATTTCCGTTTTCAATTTCAAGTCTTTTGCCGGCAAACCAGCATCAGCCATCCTTTTCTTATATCCATCTGACGAATAGTAATTTTCAACAAAAGTTGTAGCGTCCCACGCGTCGTTCATATTGTCCGGAATTCTTACCGGTGTGTCAAGATATATAGCAGTTGTTCTTTTTGGACCGCCCTCTTCAAACTTATTCTCCTTAATTCTTTGAATCGCTTTCTTTAATTTGTCCGGTGAGTATTTCTCCATCATCCGCTTTGGAAGAATCATCGAACCACCTTCTTCGAACGCCCACTCCTGTTTAAGATAATCCTCTGGAACATCGACCTCATACCAGGTATTGCCCTTCGGATCGGTCACTGTACGGATTTCTGCATTCTTATAGAGTTTCTTGAACTGCTTCGGAAAAGCATCATACTTCTGAAGAATCGTTTCAGCCGATTTCGGGTCCCCATCGATAGTGTAGACCTCCTTTTTCGTAATTCCAGGTTTTAACTGAGAATGATTTTCAAGTATATTTCGCTTTTGGCCCTCAAGGTCTACTACATCTGAATATGTGTTTTGTGTCAGCCAAACAGTTTTATCATTTTCATGTCTGCGAAAAGCGATTGAGCCAAACTCCTCGTCTTTATTTGTTAAATCTTGAATTCGTTTTTCAATATCATCGTATTTATTCTTCCATTCCTTTGAAAGCTCAGTTACGCTTCCACTCTTCGTAACATCGTTTCCGTTTACGTCGTAATATGCTTCGCCCTTACCATATCCTTCAATCTTCGCCGCTGTTTCCCTTGTAGGATATCGCATCTTTTTCTGACCTTTTTCAGCCGCATAACGAAGATTTTCTTGAATCTGACGAGAAGTAAAATTGTCGGCAAGGTAGTCCTGCTGAGCAGCCAGTTTTGGGTTCTTTCGCATATCAAGTTCGTTAGAAAGTTCTTTCAACAACTGCTTATCCTTGTCTATTTGTTTCCTTAAAGAATCTTCGAACCACGCTGACATATCCGACCCGTCGTTCATCTTCTTAGTCCTTAGACCTTCCATCTCGCCATTTATCGAATCCCGAAGATTTTTTATCCTTCTTTCTAGAGAATTAATTCTTTTCTGGTTATACTCACCACCAAAATTCTTTTTGTCATACCGTTGCGCCCAATCACTCTGACTTTCCATTACATGAAGCACGTCCGGTTCATCGGCTATAGTATAAGTACGAGAATGACCAAGCGTGTTTGGATCATAATGCCTCGCGGAGCCATTAGGAATACGAGGAGAAGAGAACGTGTATGTATCCAATGTTACGCCATGCTCTTTTTTGTATAATGGCTCAAGTTGACCAATTGTATATTCGTCACCAGTTCTTGTGTCTATAAATTCACTTGGCCACTCATATTCCTTTTGATACGGCATTCTTTCACGCGCCGGCTTATAATATCCTTTTGATAACGCCCATTCTTTTATGTCCTTATCGCTTCCGCCCCAATTAAGTGCTTCTCCTCCATAATTGTCATACCTCGTATCCGGAGTCCTATCATAAGTAATCAACTCGTCCTGAACGGCCTTCCTGAATTTATTGTAGTCAATAGACTTTTGTCCGGCGAATTCCTCCGAAGAAAGCACCTTGTCAATGACAACCTGTTCCACTTTGCTTCCCTTATTGGCGAGCGCACGGACATTGTTCACATTGACTGTACCATTCTTCGATAATTGCTTTTCCAACGGATTTCCTCGCATCAGAGACTTCAGCATATATCCTCCACCAAGGTCTGCAATTTCATACGATTTCGTTGCAGCCGGAACAGCCTCCATCGTCGCCCTCGCCGCAGGCAACGCATAAGTGAAGTTCGTACTAACCCTCCCAGGAGTATTTTCAAGCATCGCACGAAAAATATCTTCGCCGAAATTCGTAGCTTCGTCAACATAATTACGCAGATATCCATAACCCCTTCCCAAGGCACCCAGACCAAGACCCATAGCAGCAGCCATGCCCAGGTCCCTTCCGACCTTTCCATATTCTCCGTTCGCAGTATCAGCGCCCATGTGCCCGAGCCAGGTTATCGCACCGGCTGGAGTAGGCGTAAGACCGACAACGGTATCAACCGTATTGAATATCTTTTGGCCAGCCCTGTTCATCGCCTCGGAAACAGGTTTCACTCCGTAAAGGTATCCTTCAGCATATCTCCGTGCGGTCTCTTGAGAGCCGTTGAACTTTTCAGGCAATGCGGCAGTGATAACGGAAGGGTCAATAGTCCCCCCATACAAATCCGGCGTCTCCTGAAGATACTGTAGATAATCTCCGCCCAAAGGAATTACGCCATAGGGACCACCATCGTCGAAATAATTCTGCAAGAATCCTCCGTCCCCGTGGTGCCACTTTCTCGAATTCAGCGCGAACACAGCCATCTTCTTCTGTGCCGGTGTCCCATGAGCCTTAAACCAAGAAGCAGAATGCCCAGTGCGTTTCTTCAATGCCGTGAACTTTCCGCGATTTTCGGGCTTGATTCTAATCGGACCACCGTTCCTGCGGAAAATAGGATATTCATTCTCGAGCGTATCTATCTCCTCGAGCAATTTCTTATTCCTACCGAGCTCCTTTCCGCCAGAATATCTCTTGTAATTCTTCCGGATCATGTCCATATTCCCGGAATGGAATCCCTCCATCAACGAAGGGAATTTCTGCAATCCCGGATTATACGAATAATCCACCAGGATACTCTGTGATTTATCACTCAACTTATCCCATTCTCCCTCCCCGTACTTCTTATCATATACCCTCTTGGCCGCATCATAATACTTCTGGGCCAAAGTATCCGCAAATTCCGTAGCCTGCTCATCTGTGAGATATCCCTGCTTCAAAGCCAACTTCGCTTCCGGAGTACCATTGGACAGCTTGATCCCATATGCTATCGTATCAGCACCACCCTCTACAGATTTATGGGGATACCATCTACCTTCCTTCGCATTCCAACCACCTTTCGGATTCGTCTTGCTGTTCTCCACAGCCATAATCCTTCTGGCCGCATCCTTCACGGGATCGAGAATCGAAACAACGGCAGATTCTTCCACGGTTCCGCGAGACGGGTCATACATGAAAGGAACCAATCCCCTAACCTCCGGAACCTGGACATCATACGCCAGTTCGCCGCTTCCATTCGGCAACAGATCCGGCTGGAAATACATCGGATACGCCTGCTTGTAATTCTCCGTGAAAATCTTCGCATCCGGCGTAGACATCTGTAACGTATCACCCCGATACACGGCCCTATCATAAGCCATATCGTCATCAAACGCATGCAACCCATCACCTACGCTCTGCACGGTAGGATACACAACAGCATTCCCCTTCCCGTCATCACGATAAGCAAGACCGTGCGTAGAGAAACTTCCGTCATCGTTCACGACATACTGCCTTCTCTGGTCGAGAAGCCTTTTCACGAAATCAGCACTCGAGGTGGAATTCACCTTCTCGGCTATACGCTTCACTCTATCCGATGTATCAAATACTTTCATGTCGCAAATATTAACCAAATATCCTTTCAGGATACACGAGTAACAAGGTTACTTATATCAAACAAGCCGCCCCCTTCTTCTTTTTCTGGCCATATCCCCCTACCCCTGCCTACTGTAAAAAATTTGGGCTGGGTAGCAATTTCAAGAAAACAAACGATATGCGTTTATACGAGAAACGGACAGTATGTATTTATGCAGGAGGCTGCTATAATTTGGACCCCGTACAATATGTGTACGAGCGAAAGGTACTCCTACTCATCCCCACCCCCAATACTTAGCGGGGTGCAGTGCCCCCGGAGTAAATATTTCTTAATTAAAACACACAATTATTATGGAAAAGACCATTCTTGACCTGTTTCTTGACAAGGTGATTGTTGAACTTCGTTCCGAGCTCGCCGCTCGCCGTGAGAAGGACAAGGACGCCGACAGCGCTATGCTGAAGTTCGATGTCTTCGAAGTCCTTCGGGCTCTCGGTGCTGTTGCCGTGACCGGCTCTGTCGACATTCAGAAGGACTACGCGTGGCTCCGCGTGGAAGCGAAGCAGGAAGACGGCTTCTATCATCGCGTTCCCGATTTCAGCCAGCGCCGTCAGGCTACCAAGGCCGAGCTCGCAGAGATGAAGAAGCTCGTCGGTGAGCCCCTTGCGGAAGCCACCTGCATCGCTGGCCTGTATCAGGATACCGAAGGTGACCATTTCTCGATGAAGTGGGAGACGCTGTTCACCGCCGACGGCGAAGCCATCGCCTACAGCGGTCCGGTGCGTAAGTACCACGCCGACACCGACGCTTACGACGCTCCGGTGATGAGCGAGTAGGAGCAAGGGCCTTGTGCCCTTCTCCTTTCTTGTTTGGTTCCGAACGATTCAATAGACTTTCGCTGCCTTCACGATTCAGTAGACTTTAAGGGAAGGGGGAAAGGGGGTTAGGATTAATCCCGTGTTCCTTTTATCGATCTGACACATCTGTTCCACTTCCATTTCTCCTTTCCCTTTCCTGTATCGTTTCTCTCGCGTGCGCGTCACGCGTTATAACCTAGCTATAATCCCATAACCTGGTTCTGTTCTTTTATCTTCTGTACTATGGATAACCTTGTTCTTTCCAATCTCGGTTCCGGTAATTTATTCTCTGCGATGACTACCGAAGACTATGCGGAGTTTCTGGAGAATTATGACTATCGGGAGCAGGATTAATTTCTGTGGGTGAGAGTGGGTATCTCTCTCCTTTCCCCTTTTCCTTCCTTGCTTTCCGTTTGCTGTTCCGTTCATCACTTCCCCCGGATTTTCCAAAACTCTGGGGGATTTGATTTTGGGTAGTCTCACGCTCTTACCGCATATTAATAGGGGAATTTTATTTTGGATATGATATGTAGATTGAAATGGTAATCCATTTTCATTATTGGATATCTTTTATAGTCTTACTATATTTATATTCCAAAGAAATATATAAAGAAAGGTTTAAAGCCATGATTGAAAACAGTAGGAAAAGTTATGATTCCGATTACATCAAGGAGAGTCGGAAGGACTATTACCTTTTGGTCGTCGATCATAAGCCGATGGGGATTTGCACGAAGTTCGAAACTGCCCAAGCGTGTGCCAAGTGTTACGCCAAAAAATACAAGGCTCGCGAGATTGACGGTGACGATGTGTACATCTTTGAGGATGGTGATGGAAAGCATCTTATTTCGATTGAGACAATCAAGAGAATCCGGATGCCTTACAGTCACGAGGAAGACCAAGAGTAACGTTTGGCCCTGAGAGAAATCTCGGGGCTTTTTAATGACAGCCCGGGAGTCTTAAACATTGCACCTGATGAGACCGGGACGAAACGCCGTGATTGGCGTCGTGTGAATTTCTTTTGCACCTTATGTAACATTTTTGTTATATTTGCAGTACTTCAGCTGATTAACCTATAAAAACACAATATTATGTATGCAATTACCAGAGCATTATTAGTCTCCATTATCGGGCTTTTCGTCATAATCGGATTCAGCTGTTGGTCCATAGAGCATTCGATTGATGACCTTACAGATGTATTAAGACAAATCAAAAACAAGATAAAATATGGAAGAGATTAAAACCCTTTCTTTCTTTGGCGAGAATGGTATTACTTCTACCAGCGCCAATCATGTTGCCAATCTTGCGAAGGAATATGTCCGTTCCTGCCAGGAGAAATTGGCTGCTGTCACATTCTACGATGAGAATATCAAGCTCATTGGTCAGAGTGAATCCACGCTTATTCATAGCGGTATTAACAAGACTACGCTTGAATATCTTCCTGAGGTTGTCAAGACCATTGCCGATGCGCATTCTTTGATTGCCTGGCTCCGTGAAGCTATCAAGGAGAAAGAGCGTAAGACGAAGGAGGCCCAGGAATGGGTGGATGAGGATGCTTGGAAGGAACTTTATGAAGAAGGTGTCAAGATCCATCTTGAGAAGCCCGTTAAGACTTCGTATCCTACGGAAGAATCCATCCGTCAGACTTGGAGCATCGGTGAACAGGAAAAGTATCTTTCTCTTGAGGCTGAAGCCGCTGCTCTTGGTAAGTTCATCCATGAAGACAGTCCGATGTCTAATGCCCGTATCGAGCTGATGCGCAAGATTGAGAATCCTTCATCTGTCCGTCTTAATGGTGCGGATACCATTGTTCATACTTATACTTCTTCCGTGAATCTTGATGATGTGAATGAAGTGTTCAATTCGCTTCAGAAACGTCATCGTGAGGTTCAGGCCGAGTTGAATGGTATGAAGAAGAAGGTGGAGGATGAGATTTCCAATCGCAAGATGGAGATTGATGCTGCATATAATGCGGCTAATCGTCTGTATAACCAGATGGAATATCAGCACGACCAGAAGGTTCGCCTCTTCGAGGACGAAAGAGATTATAAGCGTACCGAGATGATGAAGCAGGTGCGCGAACTCAAGATCGTCATTCCAAATCGTCTTCGCTCCATTTATGAGATGCTGACGAAGTAGTTATAATCATCTAAGGATAGTACTGAGTGCTTGCACGAATCTGTCCTGAATACCGGTAACGGGTGTGTAATTTTCTTAGAAAGTAAAATCAATTTCAAACATTTCTCCATTGGGGTGAATTTCCTTGTCCTATGATGGCTGACTGCCTACGGATAGCTCTCGCCCTGGATGCCTGATGGAGGTTTTTGCTCTTGATATTGCTTTCGTTTTTGCGCACATCCGTTACCGGTAAGATGATTATTGGTCCAGTATATCAACGGTAGAAAGAGCGTAACAACGCTTTTGTCGCTGGTTCGACTCCAGCCTGGACCACCTCGTCTGGGTGAACATCTTACAAACCACATGTCGTGGAGGGGATTGTTCTGAAATTATAAGAGACCAGAGCAAGGCTGTCAGTGAAGGGCAGTCAGGGAAGTTGTGAACCCAACGGAAGACCAGGATCTACATTCATAGAATTGTCCTGGTCTTTATCTTTTAAGGTGCGATTCCGCTGTGAAGTGCATTTGAGGTAAATTTTTTTTTGTTGTTTTCATTCGTTTGTTCCGCCTCTCGCACCTTTCTTTTGAATATTAACTTTTAATCCATAGTACAATGAAAAAGAACAACAAAGTACGGAAGACTCGTCCTTATGACGGTCTCGTAAGACAGCTTAACAAGGAGACTCTGGTTCTCTGTAATCTCGCTAACTTCGAAGGCTTCAAGAAAGCTCTCGATAATCGGAATATCGAGTATGAACTCGGTGATTTCTACAAGGATGGTATAATCGTGGTGAAGAAATGAAAATCCTCATTATGATTATCCTCATTGCCTTGCTCGTGGTGTGCGAGGTGATGACCGCGTGGAGCGTATTCAACGACAAGTAATATGCCTGTTTACGAAGACGAAAAAAATCCTATGCGAATCCCTGACCTGTCCCCGATGTATGAGGCGGTCAGGGATCTCGTTAAGGAGAATCAGGGAGATAAGGGATACATTGATTGTCAACCTTCTCTTGGATGTGACATCATCTATGGTATGATGTACGATGATGATTATGGTGCAGGAACAGAGCAATATGTATATGGCGTCAGAGTCATTGATGATGAGCTTGAAGTATTGCTTGAACCGATTATGCGAACTTATCGTGTAGTATATAAGGACGAGGACTTCATGAATTCTGACAATGAAAACAAATGGTATTCTCTCAGATGGAGTGATGTCTATTATGTTCCAACTATCTTTAATATCGCCGAGTGTATTCAAGAATATGTTTAGTTATGCATTTCCCAATAATTGAAATCAATTCAGAAAACTACAAGGACGAGCATTTCTCCATTTACGATGATCCTACGCTCGAGTATTATACCGATTATTACGGCGAAGAATACAATAGCGAAGAACGGATGAGACTTCTTGAATCAGAATGGTTCAATGAGATGTTCGATGGTATCGGAAAGGTAATACCGGAGAAAGGAATCATTCAACTTTTTGATGAAGATACTATCCGCAGGACGCTGGATTCGTATTTTCTTGATGTCGTTGAAGAAATTGCCAGACACGTGGATGATGATAGGATTTGGAGAAAATTCTATGCCATCCGGAATGCTGGTAGCGAATACAAACATTGCTCCGCATTGTTCTTTTATAATGGCAGCGGTCATACTTCTATGCAATTTATGGAAGATGTTATTTACAGCGCCGGAGAACAAATGTATATTGGACAAATCTATGATGCCCATTATTAGTCATGACTAAAGAACAGAAAAAGGAACTGGCAAAGGAGATGATTCAGAATATGGATCTGACTAAGGAACAGTATATTGAGATGTGCAGGATGATAGATGAGTTACATTTAGTTCCGAAAGGTGATGAGCCTCTCGATCCGGAAGAAATGGATTGGGATGATATTCTCGAAGAAAACTGAAACATTTTTGTTTTAGTCTCTGATTTTCACTATCTTTGTGTATATGCCAGACAAATTATTACTCACACCGGAAGTCAAGTTCTGTGTCAGATATCTCGTCAGTCGAGGAATCAATGCCTTCAATTTCAGGCAGGCTCAACTTGCCCTTGGAGACAATGATCCCGACTTTGAGCTTGTGAAGGTGACTGATGTAGAATATGATTTCTTTGAAGAGCTTGCAACGAAGCTTCGCGAGTTGTGGCCTCCTGGAGAAAAAGACGGGAAATGGCCTTGGCGAGATTCCGTTTCCAATCTATCACGGAGGTTGAAGACTCTTTGGAAAGACAGACAGTTGAAGGATATATCCATCGATGACTGCCTGATGGCTGCACGTCGTTACTTGGCTCAGTTCGAAGAGAATGCCAGGTATATGAAGACATTGAAGTATTTCATTCTCAAGCAGGATAAGCTCATTGCAGAGAATGGGCGAATCACATACACGAACAATTCTCTATTTGCCGATATGCTTGAAGGTAAGGTAGAGATTGGTGCCGGTATGGATGATGAATGGAATGCGATTCTTAACGGAACCGAAGATATAGGAGAAATTATATGATTGAAGGCCATAATTCCATCAAGATTGATTACGGTGAAGAACCGGATGTCGATATTGCAATAGGTTGCGGTGCAAACTTCGATCTGTCTATGTCTGATGTTATCGCTGATTTACGCGAAAGAAAGAGAACTGTTGAAAAAGGTGGCATTAATTGTATTCCGCTTCCGTTCAAGAGATTTCGTAGCGAGATTCCCGGCATAGAACAGGAACAATATGTTGTTGTGACCGCACCTACCAAGGGCGGGAAGTCAATGTTCGCAAGTTTTGTATACCTATATCATGTTCTTGATTACTCTTTTGCGCATCCTGACCAGTGTTCTGTCCATGTGATTTATTTCGCATTGGAGGAGTCTCAGATGCGTATCAAGCACAGATATATATCTCACCTGTTGTATCAGCTGGACCATATCCGCGTCTCTCCTACCGATCTTCGTTCAACTGATGTGGATTTTCCGTTGTCTGATGGAATTCTGAATCTTCTTGAAACTCCAAGATATCAGGAAAGGCTTGAGTTCTTTGACAGATGCGTACAGTTCGAGACTGAAGATACTAATCCAACCGGTATCCTTCGCGTTTGTGAAGAGTATGCGAAGTCTGTTGGTGAATATAAATCTGTCAAGAAGAAATCTCGTGGAAGTAACCAGGAAGTTGAGGTCTTTCAGTCTTATACCCCGTATGACAAGAAGCATTATAAGATTGTCTTCATAGACCATATCGGTCTTGTGGATTTGGAACGGGGTATGACGCTGAAGCAGTCGATGGATAAACTCTCCGAGTATTGTGTAAAGTATTTGCGTAATAGATACAAGTTCACTATCGTCGCTATTCAGCAGCAGGCTATGGAGAGTGAGGGACTTGAAGCAATCAAGCAAAAGCGGATGATGCCGAGTGTGGCTACTCTTGGTGATACCAAATATACCGCGAGAGATGCTAATCTTGTTATTGGCTTGTTTGATCCGTCATTCTTCGGACTTCCGACATTCAACAAATATACGATACAGGACTCTTCCAATATCGGCTTGTTGAATTATTGTCGATTCGCTCAGCTCATTCGTGGCCGAGATGGAGAGCAGGGCGGTATATGTCCTTTGTTCTTCGATGGCGCCGTATGCCATTTCGAAGAATTGCCAAGATATGACGATCCGGTTATTGACCAGTATTACGCAAAAGCCAAACAGCTTAAGATGGCGAAGCGGAACAAGACTCAACCGAAAGTCACTAATCTCACATTATTATCTCTTCTCAAGTTCAAACCCAAATGGAAGAAAACAAAGTTATTTTATCTGTAACAAAAGACGAAACAGGGTCTTCTGTCAAACTCGAAGCAAATGGGTCAGAAGAGCTTTTCGCCGTCGCTCTCGGTATTCACGAAGTAATTCAGAATTGTCCCGAAGTGTGCTTTTTCCTGAGCACCATCATTATGATGAGTAAGGACGAAAACTTCAAGAAGCAAATCGAAGAACATACTATCGAGATGCCCGATTTTGATTCAATCCTTAAAAACACTAAGTAATTATGCCTCGCGGTAAAGATCTGACCACCACTGAACTGAACGAAATGAAGGGCCTTTTGAATGAAGGCTTATCTTATGGCGAAGTTGCCGAACTTCTCGGAAGGACGAAGAAGTCTGTTGCCAATGCCGCTTTCAGATATAAGCTGAAAGACAACAATGCTATCAAGAAAAAGAAGGAGACTCCAAAAGAATGGGAGAGCGAACTTGTCAAGAAGGTTATCGAGAATACCAATAAACCCGAAGGGCCCGTCGTGAAACAGCAACCCGTCAAGGAAAAGACGCTCAAGGATTTCAATCCGAGAGATATCATCAAGTATATGTATGAACTTGGCTATCGCATCGAGGACAATAAACTCGTGTGCTATGTCAAGCAGACAGTTAATGTAAAAGATATTGTAAATGGCTAAAACTATTCTCATTTGCGGAAAGACTGGTACAGGTAAGACTTCCGCTATTCGTACACTCGATCCTTCGGAGACCGTTATCTTCAAGGTCATCAATCGCACGCTTCCGTTTAAGTTTGCCGGAGTGTATGGCAAGGAGCAGAAGAATTTGTTCAATGCTCCTACCTATGAAGATGTTCTGAAAGGTCTTTCTTGGGCCAACAAGCAGCCGAATATCAAAAATGTCGTCATCACTGATGGTACTTATATCATTCGGCAGGAGTATTTCAAGCTCGCCGCCCAGAAAGGTTACGATAAGTACACTGCATTTGCGATGCATATGCAGCAGATTCTCAAGGCTATTCAGGAACTCCGTGATGACATTAAGGTGTTTATGGAGTATCATGTCGAAGTCGTGATGACTGATGGTGGCGCTGTCGAGTACAAGCCGTCTACTGTTGGTAAACTTCTGGACAGTCAGTACAACATTCTCGAGAATGTGGATATCGTTCTGTTTGCCAATCCACAGTATGAAGACAAGAAGATTACCTATGGCTTCGTGACTAATCGTACCATTGATCGTGCAGGTGCTGAGATTCCGGCGAAGTCTCCAATGGGCATGTTCGAGGATGAGTTCATTCCGAACGATCTTGCTCTTGTTGCGAAGAAGATTGATGAATTCTATGCGGAATGACTAAAGATGAACTTCAAGGAATCGCAGCGCAAAGACTTGTGAAATCTCGAAGGCTTGTCTGTATGTGGGCTACTGGTACGGGTAAAAGCCGGGTGGCGTTGCGATTCCTTGAGGACCATCCTGGAATTACTTGTCTTATTCTCGTACCGGAGGAAAACAATATCCAGAACTGGCGTGATGAATTTGCGAAGTTTGGCGTCGATGATGCCAATGTGACGATCTCTTGTTACGCCTCTCTGCATAAGCACCTACATACAAGCTGGAATCTTCTCGTACTTGATGAAGTGCCGCATACTGATACAGAGAAACGGACCGCAATGCTCAAGACCGTTTGGGCGGATTATATCCTTGCTCTCGGTGCCGTTGTGGATGAACAGGAGATGAATTCCCTTAAATCCGTTTACGGCACGTTCGATGTTTCGAGGATATCGCTTGAGCGGGCCATCGAAGAAGGATGGATACCAAGAGTGACCGTGAAGGTGATGCATATGCAGATGGACGATACGGTACCGATGTACTGGTATATGGGAAGGACTTATACCGAGAAAGGATATTACAAGGTTCTAAACAACCAGGTGGAAAAAGCCGTTAATACTTATAACCAGAAAGCTAATGCTTTTAACAAGATGCGTATGCTTTCTGCGGGTAATGAACGAAAACGCTTTCTCGGCGAAAGAAAACTTAATGCTATTAAGCGTATTTGCGAGAAACTGGACCAGAAAGGAAAGCGTTATCTCTGCTTCTGTTCTTCTATCAAGCAAGCGAACGAATTGGGTGGAGAAAATGCTTTTACTTCCAAGAGCGCAAAGTCTTTCGCCCATCTTGACAAATTCAATAACCACGAGATAAACTCCCTGTTTGTCGTTGGCAAACTTATCGAGGGACAGAATCTAAAGGATATTGATTGCGGCGTCATCGGACAGCTTGGAGGAACTACACGAATCTCTGTTCAGCAGGTTGGAAGGGTATTAAGGAGTAAAGAGCCTGTGGTTTATATCCCTGTATTTGACGGTACTAAAGATGATAGTTTTCTGTACACTGTAACAAGCAATATTTCAAGGGATTGCATCAAACATTACAAATTTTAATTAACTGACTTAAATATTATAACCAATGTTATCTGAACTTACCAAGAAAGGAATTCTTGCCATTAAAGGACTTTTGGATGAGTGCAAGGCAGGAATCGAGCAGACTAATAAGGACCTCGAGGTCATCGACGAGAAGTATCGGAAGATTATCGCCGAAGAGAAGAAAACGCTGAAGGGTAATCTTGCCGAGTATAAGGCGCAGATGAAGCAGTATGAGAAGATGTTCTCGTCTTTCGATGCCACGGCTGTCAAGGAAGTACTGGGCGATTTCGAGTCTACGGTGACCGAAGAGCCTGACGCTGTTGCGGAGACAACGCCTACCGAGGAAGACGAAGGAACTGTTTTCGACACCGTTTTCCCGGAAAACAATACCGAGGAGGAAGAGGAGGAGAAGGAAGACGAGAAGGAACTTGTTCCTGTTCTTGCGGAAGAGAAGAAGGACCTCGATGCGGAAGAAGATGCCGACTGGGACGAGAAGATTGAATCTGGAGAAATCAAAAAGATGACACAGGAAGATATCGTCAATTCTCTTGAAGCGGCAGGATTCGTCAATGTGGAGAAGAAGGAGGTCCCTACTCTCGTAGATGGAGAAGATGATTGGCCTATTCCTGAAGACTGGAAGTAATGGGCTACTACACTTCATATAGTCTTTCCATCGAAGCCGACAAAGGTTATGAGCTTGATGAAGAGCGTTTTCAGGTTGCGCTTTTAGAAGCAACCAAGCACGCTGACGGACACTATGATAGTGAGGTTAAAGATCTCATAAACACTGGTGTGTGGGGGAAACTCTACGATATTGTTGATACAATTACTGAAATAGCCGTCAATTTCCCACATCTTCTCATTATGCTTTCCGGAGATGGAGAGGATAGTGATGATTTATGGGAACAAAGATGGAAGGGCAGTGAAAAAGAATATCAGATATTCACGATTCCTCCGTTTCAGAATCCTAATCTCAAGACCGAATACGAAAAGAAAAACGATTGTTAAACATTTATAACTATGATTGAAAACTCTAACGCTTCTAAAAACAGTTCTGGCGAGAACTATGTCGATGTCAAAAAGTATATCGGTGTGGCATCCGTGAATGTTCTCGCAGTCAATCCCAACAATGCTATGCTCCGTATGTATGGCTGGCAGATTCCTGACGATGCTGATGAGCCGAAGTATGTGACTACGAACAATGACGGCAAGCCTTCTGCCCGTGTCCGTTTCCTTGCTCAAATTCAGGATCTGGATGACAAGCCTGTTGTCGCTCTCGATTTCTGGATTCGTCCGGATGTCTATTTCAACAGCGATATGACCAAGTGCCAGGTCATCGATGCTTATGGTCGTACTGCCTGGGCTTCCAAGACGGAGGTTCAGAAGCACGAGATTCCGGTGCTTTCTACGGGTAGCCGTGCGAATATCAGTTCCGATTATAAGCCGGCTCACCGTGGTCAGGCTGAAATCATCGCATTTCTTCTGAAGTATCTGAATGTGACTCCGCTTCAGATGTTCAGCAAAGACAGGAACGAGTGGGTTCCTACGAAGAATCCGGGACGCCTCACCATTGATAACTGGAGTCTTCTGTGCAATGGTAACGCAAACGAGGTCAAGGAATATGTCTCTCTTCGGCCCGATAACCGCGTGAAGGTTATTCTCGGTATTCGCACTACTGATGACAACAAGACTTATCAGTCCGTTCTTATCGGCGATAGCAAAAGTGGCGCGTTCATTGGTAACGGTGCTCGTGTTGATATCACCACTGGTGAATATACTTCTGCTCGGAAGGCTATCGATAAAGCCCGTAAGTGGTATGACGAGAACGATAAGGATTATCCGTTCATCTATTCCGCTGCCCCGGTCAAGGAGTGGACTCAGACTGCTACCGAAGTTCAGGACAATTCCACGGCTGAGGATATGCCTGACTTCGATAGCCCCGAATATACGACTTACGACGAAACGGATCTTCCGTTCAAGTAATCGTTAAGGCGATGAGTCGCCAATTCTTTCAAATGATAACGCAGACAAAGAAGAATACCCACGATATAAGGCGTGAGGATATCTCTTTGTCTGACCGGGAAATCCTTCATCGGTATATGGGGTTGAAGGATTTCCCTTGTTCTATCAATTCTCCGCTTCGGGATGATGACAAGAATCCGTCGTTTTCGTTGACTGAACGGAACGGTACGGTATTCTGGTATGATTTCGGAACGGGTGAAGGAGGAACGGCGACAACCTTGATGGCGAAATTATGGAATGTATCTTATTCCGAAGCACTGCTGAAGATAAAGCTCGATACGGGGGAGCCAATCCCCCGTGTTGGGCTTATCAGAAAATATAGGGGAAAGATACATCTGACCAACAGTTCTTCATTGAAGGTAAAGACTCGCGAATGGAAAGACTGGGACAGGGAATTCTGGAACAGTTTCGGAATCAGCGAGCAGTTCGCCAAATGGTGTAATGTATATCCCATATCTCACGCTTTTTTCACGCGTCCAGATGAGAATGGCAAAGACCATACAACCTGCGTCCCGATGGATAAGTATGCCTATGCCTATTTTGAGTGGAAGGACGGGAAGGAGAGCATTAAGCTCTATCAGCCGTATTCCACGACGATGAAGTGGTTGTCCAAGCACGACCATTCCGTCTGGGATTTATGGAAGCAGGCTTTCAAATGGGCGGAGAAGAAGAGCGACGAATGCCTGATATTGACTTCATCGAGGAAAGATGCCATGTGTCTCTGGGAGAATCTTGGAGTACCGGCTATGTCCTTGCAGGGCGAAGGATATGTACCAAAGCCTCAGGTGATGAAACAGGTCTTGGATAGGTTCAAACAAGTCTATATCTGGTATGACAACGATTTCAGCCATAAGGATGATAATCCCGGACAGGATAACGCGAAGAAAATAATAGAAGCATATCCGTCTATTGTCAATATTTGCATACCGGAAATATATCAGAGCAAGGATCCGAGCGATTTGTTCAAGAACCACGGATATCAGGCATTGAAGGATATATGGGATATCAATAGAATCAATTATGAAAGTAATAGTACTGAATTATAGCGGATGTTATGTGGAAGTCTCAGATGTGCCGATGCAGATTGCAAATGCAATGAATGAAGGCAGGATGGATGACACGGAAGCACTCAGCTATATGGGATATGATTTGGATGGCATCCATTGGATGTTCTCCGAGAATGATCAGTTTCCAGTCTTTTGGAAGAATGAGGTTGCACCTTATGCTACATTGTGATGACAAGGGAAGAATTTAAATCTCACGACTGGAAAATAGGAGAGGTTCTTTATATCGTCGGATATAGGAGATGTTATCATTTCAGCATTCCAACAAGAGTTATAAGGGCGAAACTTGTCAATGACGATTGCGGCTGGCATTTCATGGAAGCCTGTAATAAGAAATACCATGAGATGATGCCGTTCTATGGGTTCAAAACCTATGACCGAGCTTTCTGCGATGTGTTCTTCAACAAGGAAGACGCGCAGAAAAAGTTGGAAGAAAAGATTGGCGACTTCAAAAAGAACCATCTTGTAAATTTCAGGGACTTTCTTGTCAGCAAGTTGTATGAGCTTGACAAGGAGAAGAACCGTATCCTGAACAGGTTTAAACTGGAAATCTTTTATTGATATGGATTTTGAGAAAATCTGTACGATCTTTTCGATGCAGGAACCCTATTATGGAATTCTGTTATCTGCTATGGACAGATTTCAGACTACGAAAATTCCTACAATGGGAGTGTGCAAGTCTGGAAATGTATTCAGGTTGGGATATAATCCGTCTTTCGTAGAGAACAAGGATCTGAATACGATGCTTGCATATCTGAAGCACGAAGTCCTTCATGTCGCTTTCAACCATTTTACTCTCTTCGACACAGAACCGTCTTGCCAGGCGGAACAGACGCTTCGGAATATGGCGGCTGATTTGGAAGTGAACAGTTATGTCGACTTCTCGAATGCAGACTCGAGAGGATTATTGTTTGCAAAGGATTTTGGCTGGGACAATCGTCTTGGAACAATGGAGTATTATCGTAGGCTCTCCCAGACAAATCAGCAACAGCAACAGCCTCAACAGCAGAAAGCAAAGGCGAAGAATCCGAGCAAGCCGTGTAATGGCGGACAGGGTGGTCAGTCCCAACAGAATCAGCAGCAGAATCAGCCGCAAGGCAACCGTCAGACCCCGCAGCAATCCGGAAAACCACAGAACGGTAATGATGATGATGCAGCGGATGATTTTACGGACCGTTCACAGCCGCAGGAAGACACGGAATTGTCTCCGCAGATGCAGCAGGAAGCCGAGAAGTCTTTCGATGACCACTCTATGTGGCCTAAGGATATGACGGAAGATGAGGTTGAGAACTTGAAACAGGCGATTGATGACCTTTGTGAATTTGCCGCTGAAGAAGTGGAGAAGTCTTGTGGTAAGCTTCCTGGTGAAATGGAAGGAAGAATCAAACTCATTCGCGAGAAGAAAAGGCCGAAACCCGTCGCTGACTGGAAGAAGTATTTCCGTCGTTATATCGGTAATGAGTTCTCTGACCAGATTAAGAAGTCTCGCAAGAGAGAATCCAAGCGTTTCCCGGATGCTGCTGGTAACCGTCATAAGCGCAAGTCTCATATTCTCGTCGGTATAGATACTTCCGGTTCCGTATCGATGCCGGAATATAACGAGTTCTTCGGTCAGATCAAGACGATGAAGGATGTAACTTTCCATGTCGTAGAGTGTGATGCAATGATTCAGCACGAGTACGACTTCCACGGTATCGTCCCTCAGACTCTTCACGGCGGTGGAGGAACAAGCTTCCAGCCGGTTGTAGATATGTATAATAGGAACCGAAGGAGGTATGAGGGTCTCGTCTATTTCACTGATGGTGAGTGTTGTATTCCTCGCGATACTCCGAAGGAAACACTTTGGGTTGTTTCTTCAAGAGGTGACCATAACAGAAAGAAGTATCTCGTGAATGGTGCTTCAGTAGTGTTTATTCCAAAGAAACAGAACAATGCCTAACTGGTGCAATACTGATTATAAGATTTTCGGAGAGAAGGAAGAGCTTGATAAGCTTTATTCCATTATTGAAGAATTGGCAAAGCTTCCTGAGCCTCGAATTCCAAATGGATTTGGTAAACTGTGGCTCGGTTGTTTGATTGACGCCCTTGGAGGTGATTGGGATGATGTTTATTGCCGTGGCGAGATTACTGATTACAGAAGGGATGAAGATTGTGTCGTGATAGCTACGGAGACGGCTTGGGCTGAAATGGATCTGGTAAGACATTTCCTGGAAGAGAAATTCCCGAGTTTTGACATCTACTATATCTCCGAAGAGGGAGGAATGGGAGAATACTATACGAACGACAAAGATGGTAGTATATTCCATACTCGATATGCGGTGGATTTGGAGGACTATGACTATGAGTATTTTGAAACGATTGAAGGCGCTGCTGAATGGATCAATAAAGCTGAAGGATATGACTTCCATGTGGAGCCGACTGAAGAATCTATCAGAGCTGCATTCGATGAGTTCGAAGAAGAAAACGAAGACAGATATGTCAATTTCATCAAGTTCAAATATGATGGGAGTTAAAGTAGGAGACAGGATCAAGATTGTCAAATTGGAAGACCCGTATGCCTTGGACACTTATAACGGAAGGCAGGGAATCGTAGAGCATATCGATTCCATCGGGCAGTTACATGGTACTTGGGGAGGTCTTGCCGTTATCCCCGGAGAAGACGAATTTGAAATCGTAAGATGAAGAAAATCCAAATGGTTTATGAATTCGATTCTGCTGAAAGATATATCATATGTCAATTAGCTTATGAGGCGATGAAGAAAATGGAGGATGAAAACGGCGAAATTGAACATTTGACTGTCACGCAGAAGAAGATTTACGATGTCTTGCATGGTATTTATCAGACAATAGAATGAAAGACGTTATCAAACAATTACAGGAGTACCAGCTTGATGCGGCTCAGAAGGGTATTTCCTATGACCTGGAAATCAATGTACAGGATTCAAGCATCACTTCCGTCACTGTGAAGATGTATCACAGTGATGTTGGCGAAGTCCTTGATTATCGTAGCTTCAACACTTCTATCAGTGTGGATGATAAGTTCAGGTCATTTAAGCTGAAGCGCATCGAGAAGTTTATCAAGAATGTAGAAGAAGAAAAGTAATTATGGCAAAAGCAACTGTTAAGATGAAGGAGGTCAAGAACCTCATCAATCACGCTATCGATACCAATCTCGAACTGGAAAAGAACGGCAAGACGCCGAGAGCAATCAGCTTCGAGGGAGAAGCTGGTACTGGCAAGACATCCATTGTCCGCCAGGTGGCGAAAGAGCGCGGAATGAATTTCGTGAAGCTTAATTTCGCGCAGATTGACGAGGCGGGTGATTTGGCTGGTTATCCTATCAAGGAATATGAATGCCAGATGGCTCGTCAGGTTAAGGATGAGAACGGTAATCCCAAGATGCAGGTTATGCCGGGAACTGTTTGGCTTAACGAAAAGCAGATTGACCAGCCGATGAAGGGCGTGGCTTATCGTCAGACCGGCAAGACAAGAATGGGCTATGCAAAGCCCGCGTGGGTTCCCGATTATAATGAAAAGGGAACCATTGTTCTCTTTGATGACTATAATAGAGCGAATCAGGCTATCTTGAAGGCTGCGATGGATTTGATCCTTGAACAGAAGTATATCTCCTGGTCTCTTCCCGAGCGCACTACGATTGTCATTACCCAGAATCCGGATAATGGTTCGTATAACGTGGAATCCCAGGATGAGGCCCAGGGTGGACGATATCTTGATTTCAAGTCCGAGCTGGATATCGATGCATGGGCGCAGTGGGCGGAGACTTCCGGTATGGATGGTCGCTGCATCAATTTCGTCCTGACCTATTTCGGAGAGCTGTTCAATTCTGACGAAGACGGCAACCATATCTGTAACCCTCGTTCCTTCGAGATGTTCTCCGATATGATTTCCGGTATCAAGGATTGGGAGGTCCCTTCCAATCTCGAATTCATTCAGCTTATCGCGAAGGGTTGCTTCAAGGATGAAGGTGGTCGGTTCAACAAGATTTTTGCATCGTTCATTCGGAACAAGATGCACCTGCTCATTCAGCCGAAAGATGTTCTGCTCGGCGATTGGAAGACCATTCAGCAGAAGATGGAAGAGACGGTCTATGACGGTAACGGTCAGTATCGTCCCGATCTTGCTTCCCTGATTGAACGCAGGTTCGTGAACTATGTGTCTCTCTGGCTAGATTCCGACAAGGATACGCCTATCGATAAGGTTAAGAAGCGTATCGTGGATTTCATTGACAATCCGAAGATGCTCTTCAATAACGACCTGATGATTCATATGGTCAAGACCATTCTCTCCGACCACAAGCGTCAGACTTGCAAGTTGATGGGCGAACCGAAGATCGCGAAGCTTGCTGTTTAATGTCACTATTTGGATATGTAAATATGGTAACAACGATTCATACCTACGACGAGCTATATCTTCTCGATGTCGGTATTCGTGGCGATAGAAGCTGCTATATTCCGTATGATGGAGAAATAGAATATCATAGAAGGGAAGTCATCAACAAGATGGCTTGCTACTTTCCGTATGAACAGGGAGATTTGGTTTCATTGCTCTATGATGCGACTGTTACGGATAGTGTTCCTGTGGCGGGTAATCTTTATTTTGCAAAGGAGTGTAAGACGAACCGTGATGTCTATCGTAATTCCGGTTATTCCATTGTCCGGGACGCTGATAAGGCAAATATCGTCGTGGTTCCAGATGTCCTTTCGGATTACTATACCAAGATGACTTGCAATATCGTCGCAAAAGATGAGAGCTGCAACCATCTTTATCTTGTAACAATCAAGAAGAATGGTTACAGCAAGGGACAGTTCGACGCGGCAGATCTCGATGCGGTAAGGAGTTATCTGCGTGATGTCAAAGGTTTCGTCGTTGACAATGCACAGTGTTTCAATCTCGCTGTTTGGTTCATTCCGAAATGCGATATCATCTGTGATGTCTTGAATTCTACTCACAAAGAGAGAGTGTATTGTCAGGAAAACAAGATTCCCATCAAGGCTCCTACGAATATCTGTCCGGAGACTCTTATCTTCTGGGAGAATATGACGGATATCAATCTTCTTACCCGTACTATCTGCACAAGCGACTGGAGGAATTATCCGCTTACCACGATGGTATTTCTCTCTATCAAGCAAGGTATGCCGGATTCGAATTTCACCAGATATATCACGGGGGACTTCAGGAATCTTATCAACAATGTCGGTTGGACTTATTGGGCAGACCTTAAGTATAATCTTGAAGGGCGTTCTGTCTCCCCGAAGGATTATAAGATGCTTCAGTCATATCTGTTCGCAAAGATTGGCGTCGATGAGAATGGCGGCTTCGTAGGCCAGAAAGACCTGAACCGTATTCCGAAGGAGCTTCAGGAATTGCTTCTTTTCAAGGTAGCATTGAAGCCTCAGGATATTCCGAATAAACTTAATCTGAATGTCATCAGAAATATTGTCGGATAGTATTGTAATTTACTAACATTTTTGTTACATTTGCTGTGGATTAACCACTTACAGCAGATGTGTCACTTAAAACATAAAGGGGGAACCGCGTGGATAATGCCACAAGGCGGTATGGGGCGTTCTGTCCGGTTTTAGTCATACGAGGTTCTTATTTTCTATTCATTCAAGCTTACCGTTCGGTTCCTCCTTTTTCTTTTAACAAATACCAATCAATATGAAGCACTCATTAAGAGATTATTCACTCAATCTTCCTGAGCAGGAGTATCACGACCTTCCATACTGGTCGTATTCTACGATTGCAAAGTATGCCCGTAATGGATTCTCTGCTATCGCTACGCTTCACGATAAGATTAAACCGACCCCGGAGATGGAATTCGGTTCCTTGTTCGACAGCTTCATCACGAAGGGGAAGAAGACCTTGGAGGAGTACGCCGTCGTGGATTTCACCGTTCCACCCGCAGAGAAGGGCGTTCTGGATGTCCTTGCGGCTACTTCCTCCTATACGCATTTCGATGAGGTCCCGATGTATGATGTCATCAATGCCGCGGAGACGGTCAGTTATCAGCCCAAGTGGAAGCCGGATACGAGATACAGCCATATCTGCGAATACGCGAAATACTACGATACTGTCAAGTCCGGCAAGAAGCTCGTTTCCAAGCAGGACTGGGACGATGCGATGGAGATGTATCGGGTTTTCCGCAACGACGCTTACCTGAAGAATATTTTCGGCGCGAAGGATACGGATGAAGTTGAGTTCATCTATCAGGCGCAGTTCAAGGTCAATGTCTGGATTGAAGCTGAGAATGTGACGGTGAAGATTATGCCAGATCTCATCATCGTCAATCATACGAACAGGACCATCCAGCTTGTCGACCTAAAGACCAGCACGATGCCGGGGTATGATTTCGCCGAGCATTTCGTCAAGATGCGGTATGATATCCAGGGCGAGCTTTATACCGAGGTCATGAAGATGATTGCGTATGCTGACGAGGAGTATATGGATTACACCTTCCTTCCGTATCTGTTCGTGGATATCTCCAGGGTCGACAAGGTTCCTGTTACATACGAGATCGACCTGTCCAACGGTTTCTCCTTCTCCAAGGGCGAGAAAGTGTATGAGTATAAGGGCTGGAAGGACCTGCTGGCGGAGATCCTTGTCTACGAAGCTAACGAGTCCAAGGTTCCTGATTATATCACCACTACTGGTCCGAATGATTTGATTGAAATCCTCGGAAGATGATGGAGAGAAAAACTGTACCGCTTCGTTTCTGCAAATCGAAGGTGCCGCTTGTTACTTTTCGACTTGTCGGGGAAGATTACTATGCAATTATTGATACGGGCTCGGAGACAACGATGCTTGGAATTCAATTGAATGGCTTAGTGAAGATAAGAGAACTTGAAGGAGAAGGGAGTCTTGTCGGAATGAATGGGAAGAGTGAATACAATAAGATTACGCAAGGAGCGTGTTGTGCTACATTAGAAACCGTAGATGGCGAACAGGTAGAAGTAGTTCTCGGCGGAATGATGTATGATCTTACAGTTATTTCCAGTCATTTCAAGAATAAAAATGATGAATTCATTCCGATTTCCGCAATTATTGGTGGTGAATTTCTGAAGCATTACAATGCGAAGATTGACTACAAAAAGAAAACATTGACCATCGATGGATAAATGGAAAGATAAGAATTTCGGCAAATGTCCTCAGGATCCAGATTATCTTGAGGACTATGACGCCGAAGAAGACTACGATAGATATCTTGACGAAGTTGAACTGAAAGAAATGGAACGAGAGGGAAACTAATATGGAAATAGTAAAGTATATTCTTGATTTTTTCTTTGGGCCTGAATGTGGTTGGCATTTCCTAGGGTTGTGTGTCATATGTTTATGCCTTTCCTCAAAAACGTATAATTCAATTAATCATAAAGATGAGTGATATGGACACATACGAAAAGAAATACCAAATATGGGTTACAAACGCGAATTGAGAGAGCCACGCGAATATGACGGGAGAAAAAGTTTATTTACGGATATGGGTGGAATCCGTGACGATATTCCTGCGGAACTGAAAGATATGTTCAAAGAAGCCGGAGGGCTCCTTGAATCATTTGGTGTTCCGTACTTAAAAAGAATAGTCTATTGCTATATGTATCACGCTTATAACATTAACAGAAAATGACACAAGACGAATTACGCGAACTCATGCGTGACAAGAATGAGAAAAGCATCCATCCTCTCATTGAGAAAATGACACTTCTTCTCTGTGAGGCATACGAAACCGGATTTAATGTTGGGATAGAAATATCCGAAAAGTTACATCAAGCGAAATAGCCATGACACAAGAAGAAAAGGCGAAAGCCTACGATATGGCTTTGGAAAGAGCAAGAGACTTCCACGACGGTCCTACCGCAAATATAGTAACGAGGACATTCCTTGAATCAGTTTTTCCCGAACTCCGCGAGAGCGAGGACGAGAGGATAAGGAAAGAGATTATTGACATCGTTGAATCTTATCGTAGTAACTGCGTTTACGAGGGTACGCATCGGTTTGACGAATGCATCGCTTGGCTCGAAAAGCAGAAAAAACAAGTAACTGATGAATCCGACAAGATTGCGGCAGCATATCAACTTGGGATAAAGGACAAAGAACAGAAGTCTGTGGAAGGTCTGGACGAGGCGGCGGATGTGTCTGCAAAAATGAAATATCCTTACGAGGGCGGTATGAAGGGAGAGATTTGCGAATACTCAATCCCAATCTTCGTAGATGGTTTCAAGGCCGGAGCGGAATGGGCGATGAAACAAAAATAAAAGGAGCAGTCCCGAAAGACTGCCCACTCCGATAACTAATAAATGCTTCCAGGCGGCGGTATTAGTTAATGCAAAGATAAGAAAAATAATTGGTAATTACCTTGGATTATCGGAAACCGTTTACCGTACATATATCCGTATGATGGACGAAACCGGGACGCAGTTCTTCCGTTATGTGAATATCAATGTATCTACCGGGGCATACACTAACGACTCCGGATGGAAAAAGATTGTACCGGCTACCTAATCATTTTTTACCCTAATTGATTGAATTATGTGGATTAACGCAAAAGCAGAATTGCCCGAAAAGGAAGGATGGTATTTCGTATGCTCCAACGATATGGGAACACCAACCTCGCTTGGAATTTCGTATTGGGATGCCATCCTTGACAAGTGGCTTGATGTAGAAGGCGATGAGGACACGGGTATTGACTATTGGATGCCCGTCCCTCCTATCGTGGATTAAATCCGGCCCTAATTGATTGAGATATGTATAGAATCGAATCACGCTATCCGTGCTATTACGGGTGTATTCCCGTCACGGGATATTTCGTTCAACGATTGCAAGAAGGTTTTTTGTTTGACAAGTGGGTGGATATTAAAGGGTTTGATAGTTATAAGAAAGCAAAAGAACTTCTTGACATCTTGAAAGGTAGATAATTCCGGCCCTAATTCGCTGACTTATGACTTGGTTATTGTCGCGTATATTTCCGCATTATTGGGAAGTGAGTTCTTTCGGACAGACTCCCGTTTGGAAAACTCATTTCCTAACAAAGAAGGAAGCATACGAATATGCAAATACGCATAAGGGTTGCGTTGTGGATTATTACATCAACGCAAGACCGTGGTATTTGATAAGAGTGTCTAAAGAACACAAAGCATTTTATCCAATTCGCTGACTTATGAAAGAACTTGAAAGGGCGATACAAACCATCGTGGATTTAACGGAAGATGATGATTATATCTGCGGGATGATGCACGAGACTTCTTCCGGGTCGGAATGGTGCAGAATGAACTGCGGAGAACGGACTTCCCCGGACTTCGTATGTTGCAAGGAATGGATATTTAACCATTGGAAAAGTTAAACACTTTTTACCCTAACTATATGAGCAACGAAGAAAATGAACTTGCTTGTTCTGGAACGGGCTGTCGTTTCAGGTTGGTCTGTGAGCGCTATATCAAGTGGATGACATCAGACGAAGCTGACATCGCTGCATTAATTCCTTTGTATGATAAAGGAGATTGCCCGAATTTGATTCGAACAAAATTCTATGGCGGATAACATTATAAATGGCGGAATAATGGACAACAAACTCTTAAACAGGTTGACAAAGCAAGACATTGGCGAGATCGCGGATATGCTGAAATCCGTAGATTCACCTGAGATTGATTCAGAGAAAAGAAATTCGGAAGTATTGAAACAGTTGAGGAAATCGAACGAAGATTATAAGCCGTACTGTAAAGACAGATATAAGGTTCTTCTCGAAATCGCAGAGAAAGTAACCGAGCATCATTATCAGGATAACCGTCAATTCGGGAACGTTCTTATCAAATGCCTCGTGTCAAACCGGCTTCGTGACGAAGAATACACACTCAGTGAAATTGGCAGGGCGATGAACAAGCATCATTCAACTGTGATGTTCTACATTGACAAGATGAAGGATATGCTCTCATTGCCGTTGATGTATGCCAATGAAATCAGGATGCGAAATCTATTCAATATTGCAATTGAAGAACATGATGGACAGGAATAAGTTCTGGCGAACAGCTCTCGCAATTTCACTATGTATGATATTCCTCTGGCTTGGTTTCTGTTCCTGGAACTGGGCTTTCGAGCTTTCCGCAAAGACAAATCTGCCCGTAAAGGCATTTGATGTCATTGCGTGGTCACTTTGCTTTATGGGTTTCTTGTCTATCTGTATTGTGAACGAATGGAAAAGAAAGAACTGACGCTTGAAGAATCCATCTACACGCTGATGCGAAAGATGGACGGGAATACGAAACTTGTCGTTCCACTTCAACACTGGGCGCTGGTAAGAAATTACGCTGGACAGCTGCAAAGGGACTTCGATGCAAAGTACGAGGTACACAGGATGAAGACAAGGAATATGAAATACGACCTTATCTTGATAACACGAAGTCAATAACGCGCCTGTTGGCCTCATCTACTTTGCTTTGTTCGAACTTCACATAGATTAAGGTAGTCCTATTCCCAGCCGAATGCCCCAATGCCTGACTTATGACATCCAATGGTATTCCGGCTTCGTAGGCGAAGGTCGCCCAGCAGTGTCTGGCATAGTAGGTCGAGATTTCCGGGATGACTGGTGTGATAATCCTTTCCGGCTTCGGCGGAGCGAACAGGTCATCAGGGTCGGGAACCATCTCCCATCTGACGTCTCCGATTTCCTTCAGACGGTCATTCATCTCGTGGGCGAAGTTGCGGTAGTCCTTGCAATGGTCCATCGCCTCCAGCAGATAGTCCTTCCCTTCATATCTTTTCAGCAGTTCCTCGGCTTCCGGTTCTATCCTGATTGAGTAGCGTTTGTGTGTTTTTTCGCGTATGTATTCCAGCCTGCCACCACTAACCTGTTCCTTTTTAACCAACAGCAGGTCCTTGGAATTCATCCCGATCAGGTAGAACATCAGCTTGAAGTAATCACGGTAACGGTTATTCGCCGGTGTCGTTGGATAGTCGAGGAACTTCCTGAAAAGTTCTATCGGGACGCTCCGTTTCTTCGTCGGTTCCTGCTTGATGGAGAAGTTCCTGAAGGCATAGGACAGGTTGTACTGGTGTGAACCGTAGTTGCACACCGCACGAAGGGAACGGAGATAGATGGCGCGACCATTCACCCCCTGACTCTTCGACAAAAACTTTTCAAACTGATGAATCCATTTCAAATCTATGTTTTCCATCTTCAACGACTTGCCTCCGAACGCAAGAACCTTCGACAGGGTAGCACGATAGATATCCTTCGTTCCATCAGAGATATCCGTAGCAAGATATTCCGCAAACAGTTCTGACACCAGATGACTGGAGACCCTCGGTTTATTGGATGTGATATGCGCCTTGATATCGGAGGCGGACATCCGATCAAATCTTTCATCAAAAGAAAGCAAGGCAATAGCGCGGTCTATCTTTCCTTTCTTTTCCTGGAGGGCGGCGTTCTGGGTTTCAGAGCCAACGGTTTTAATCCTTTCTCCGTCCCACTCGTTTGGAGCGACACGGATACCGGTGGATACCGTAGTCATAGTACGGTTATGAAAGATATGGATAAGGATAGTACCCTTACCGTCAGCGGCTCTGCCCCGCATATCGAGGTAGAATTTTGTGCTTGCCATTTGATTCTCTTTTCGCAAAGAAAAACAATCTGCAATCAATCTGCAAGTTTTTCTGCAAACGGGCACAGAAGGCTGAAAGATTGACGAAAAATAAGAAAATCTTGGCAACCAAGTAACAAGATTGTTTCATTACCTGATTGCCAAGACATTACAAGGTGGAGATAGTCGGATTCGAACCGGCGACCCCATGCTTGCAAAGCATGAGATAAACGACAATAACAATTTAATAACCAAGCAGATACAAAATCTTTGGATTTATTCTGCAAATAAATCTGCAAAAATGAACTCAAGATTACAAGATGTTCGCGACAGCGCATTGAATTCAATCCGCCTGGCTCTGCGGAGCAACAACATTGAACTCATAGAGGCATATGACATTGAACCGGGTTCCAGTCCTATTATTCAGGAAGACCCGTTTGATAATAATAACACTTATACTCTGGACAGGATAATTCTTGACGGAGACACAATTTACTTCGACGGAAGTAATGCTGCCCAGAATTGCTCCTGGAACGATGAAAACATTCCGACTGATGCTTTGCTTGACATTGCCGAGTATCTGGATGATTACGCTGATGAAATCAGAGAATTTGCAAACGAAGAATAATATGGAACGAATAGTAATCATTGATCACGACGAACATATACTTTTCATCGAAGACCTTGACGAAGATGGACTCGAGAAGAAATACGGTGGTGAGGAAGAAGAATATATCAAGGACAATTACAATCTGGGTAAGAACTGGTCATGGGAATTCATTACAAGAATCGAGTATTATCCCTGCGACTACCAAGACCCAATTGAGCTTGAGCCTAAAGACTTATTATGAACTACGATCTGACAGATAAACAGCAGAGAAGGAAGTTCGTCAAATACGCGAACAGCCTTCTGAAGAACAAACGCACACTGGTTTCGTTGGAAGACAAGTCCAACCGCACTCTTTCCCAGAACTGTTACATCCATGTATTGTGCAGGATACTTGCACAGGACACAGGCGTAACGGAGTATTATGCCAAGCAGGTATATTTCAAGGAGCTGGCAAATGCTGATATCTTCGTTCATCCTACAAAGGATGCACTTACCGGAAAGATGATACGAACTGTTCGTAGCTCGGCTGATTTGTCCATCCAGGAAATGGCAAAGGCGATTACGAACTTCAGAAACTGGGCGTCGGAACAGGGATATTATCTTCCAGAGGCTACGCTTAATGACGATGGGACGATGACATTCAATGATGAACGAGACAAGGAAGCGTTCCGTCAGGCGGAGATTGAAACAAGCAAAGAAATAGGATTGTAATGAGTAAAACTAAAAAGCAATTACTGAAAATTGCAGAAGAGCTTGATTGGAATGTTCGTGATTACGGAGATACCGTTGAGTTTTCTAAGTATTCTGATTACGGACAGGATTACGATTTCTGCATCAATTCTCATAACCTTATTGATGAACTCGATTCGTATATAATGGGATTTGATATTTCAGAAGAAGCTTATAAATGGCTTGATGAAACAGGTCACGGAGCGAATGGCGCACCATATGAGATGATTGATGTTTACAAAGATATGGAGAATTGCAAGGAAATGATGGAAGAGCTTCTTTATGAATGGAAGGGCGAATAATGAAAAAGAAACAAAATAAAGGATATCATCACGACATCCTTTATTTCGATCACTAAAGGTTTTTACATGTTTAATGTGCCATTACAAAGATAACGATTAATCCGCATAAAACAAAAGGAGGATGTCATCACGACGTCCTCCTTTCAAACCTTAAACACCAAATCAATTATGAAGTAAAAACACCATAATAAAGATGGTGTGATTTATTACTTAAAATACATCAATAAGATGTTTAGTTGTTTGAAACAATTCATATATTTGCAGAAATCATTTAATATGAAACGAATTATATTTCTCTTGTTCTTTATCATTCCAATATTAGCTTATTCGCAGGAAGATACAATGCAGAAGCGTAAACAAGTTGGAACAAATGTAACGAAGGTAGAAGATCTTTATAAAATAGCCCGTGACCCATCCGTTACCGGATATAGTCGCGATTTGTCGCACGAAGCAGCGGAAGCTGGCTGGGGAACATCAAAGTGGGACAAGGGGGCATTTGACCCAGAAAAAGACTTGAAAGAAATGCGTCGCATTGAACGGGAAGATTATTCGGCCAATCAATTTAAGATTGTCGGTATGGTTGTAGGAATAGCAATATTAGTATGTATCATCGCCTATTTTGTCAGTAAAAATGAAAAGAAAAAGAAGAACTCCGATTGGAATTCTTCTTCTACTCTTGATTAGAACTGCAAGTCATTCTTGTAATAGTTTATCAGCGGTGTCGGATCGATGACGTGCTGAATCTGCTTGTAGAGCGACAGGATAGGGAGCTCGAAGATAATCTTCTCTGCCTTGGACTTGCCCTTGAAAGCGCCGGACTTAACTTTACTGGTATATGTTCCGGGCCACAGGAGATAAGGAATACGGAGAAGTCTTCTCATCGGCTCGATAGCCGCAATAGGACTGGATAGCGTATTGGTAATCTCCTTGAAAATAAGCGGGGAAGGAGCGACGGAACCCATTTCATTACGCAGGCGGAACATCTGGTAAACAGCCATACTATCAAACCATCCGCCGAAGTCTTCCTCATTCTTCTTCTTATCAGGACCGAACTTCGAATGAAGCATCAGGGCGAGGCAGATTCCCATTAGCGTTGAAATTTCAACAAGGGCACGGGACAGATTCGATTTCTCGTAATCAGTCATCTTGGACTTGTTGAGCTGCATATTTGCGAAAGTCTGTTTTACCCGCTGAATGACATTCATCGCGACACGGGCGCCTTCTTCATCGGTAAGTGTTTCCCTGAAGGATTCGCCGACCCAGTTCGCAACAGTCCTCCAATAGCCTTCACCTTCCTGACCCGTAAGCGGGTTGTAACCAGCTTTGCCATATCTACGGACAATAGCCGGATGCATCCATTTACGGTACATCATCACAAGCGAACCGAAAGCGTATTGCTGGATTGCGCTCTTATCGTCGGAGTTGTATATACCCTGCAAACGGAAGTTCGTTCCGATGACGAGCTTGGCGAATTTTTCCTCCGCCTGCTTGTCGATGGGAGAACCATCAGCCATCACATATCCGTCCTTGATTTGGAGATAAGCTCCGGTATTATCCGGACCGGAATACTTAACTTCAAAAGCATCCCAGAGGTTTGTGTTCTTCCAATTGCCATTGGCATCCTTATACTTCACTCCGGTATTCTTCGCAATGGCCAGAGCCGTAGTAAGGGCAAGGAAGTCTTCACCCATATTCAATCCTGCGAACATAAGGTTCGTATTGAATGTTCTGGATGCGCGGCTCTTGGTAAATGACTTGTTTACCTTACCGTTGTTCTGATGAAGATCGTAGCGTTCCGCGAACAGAGAAAGCTTATCACGAGATTCCAAAGCCCCAGTTTCAAGGATTCGCCTTCCGCTATGCTTCATATATTCCTTCGTAGCCCAAGCGAAATTGGCAGCAGTGAAAGCGCCCTTACCTGCGGTTTCAACTGCGATGTTCATCATACCGGCTCCGACATTGGAAAGACGCTGTTGCAGGTTGAAGGCCATCTGTGAGTAAGATGCAGCGGCATTCACCGCATTGGAAACCTTTCGTGCGGATACCCTTGTTCCAAGGAGGCCACCCTCCTGCTTCTCAAGCTTTCCGTACAGATGCATCTGGAAGAAATCATCAAGAGCCTTCTGGATGTTCGTGTGCATCTGCTTCTTGGTGAACGGTTCGTCGTAAGACAAATCATCTTCGGTATTCCCGGTCTTGACGCGCTCAACGAGTTTTTGCCATCCGGACTTCTGCTGAATTTCGCGGTTCATAGACATATACCGAGCGTTCTCAAGCATTGCGAGGACCTGATTAAGCTCGTCATATTCATAACCCATCGAAGCATAAGCGATGATTGACATTGCCACATCATCGGTCATATCATCCCAGCTCTCGTTCTTACCCTTACTGACGTACTTGATAGGAAGATTATCAATCTTATTTCCCTGGAAGTCAACTTGGACGGAACGCTCTTCCTTATCGGCTTCTTCGGAGTTATCGAGGAAAGCGTTCTTGACGTTTTCGCCGAAAGCGTCGAGTTTTCCGTGAATTCCATCAGCGCCCTTAATCCTGTCAAAACCGAACTTACGAAGGGCCACAATACGATATTCGCTTTTGATGAGTGCAGGAGGCAGACAATCGTCGATATCCTGCTTGATAGCAATCATCTCCTTATAGAAATCGTACTGGGGTTTGGAGAGAGTGAGTTTCGCTTTTTCGTTCGAGATGTAATCTCCGGTACGATGCATCTTGCCATCTTCGCCCTTCTCCATCTCGAACATGAAGCTCTGGTCCTTCGAACCGGTTTCACGAACGAGCTTATCAAAAGCAACAACAACACGACGGTGAGCTTCGGCTGCTCTCTGGCGACCATTAATCTTCGCTTTTCTCGTTACATCATCAAAGGCGGCGAGGACATAATCACCGCAATCAGCGATAGAACTCAGCAGACGGGTAGCAAGACTGATATCACGGTCTCCGTGGCGAGCCATTTCTTCGATGGTCAACACCTTTCCGCGATCCTTACCAAGGGTACGGGTAATCCCGTGTTCTCCATAGACATTGGCAAGCATCCGTTCGAAGAAACGCATACCGAGGCGTTCGTACTTCGTCATAAACTTATCCATCTCGTCCTTCACATCTTTCTGGATGGAAGTAAGCTGACCGGAAGGAATGATTTCTCCACTTTCGGTAGCGTCATTGATAAGTTTCATCACGCTGGCGTAGCTGTACAGCGTGTCGCGGACCTTATTCAGTTCACGGCAGATGGTATTCACCTTGTCTCCGTACATCACCTTGTTATCCAGCGAAGCCTCAGTATCCTTGAGGAACTGCAAGGAGTTCTTCAGGTAATCGACAAGCGCGGATTCAACCTTATGATTCTTGATTGCGTCTTCGAGAATGGAAATCTGCTTCTCGGTAGCAATCATCGCTGCGCTTTTCTGGTCATTATTGATAGGACCGGCACGCTTCTTCAATAGCGCGAGGCGCTTGCTTTCGCGTTTCAGGATATCGTTCAAGAGTCCCTGTTTCTCATTCAGATTCTTCTGAACTTGAGCGAACGAATCGGAACGGGAAATATTCTCGAGGCTCATATCATCGAGAAGCCTTCCAGACATGATATCTCGTGCGAGTTTGGAAGACAGCTGATTGGCATCCATAATCGCATCAAAAACCTGCCAGGAACCAATCCTGCGGAGGAAGTTCTTGATAGCGTCAATGATACGCTTGATAAGCGGGCGCGTCTCAGGAGTTTCAATTCTCTGTTCACGAAGGAGGGTTTTGGCAAGGAGTTTACCGGCAGCTTCAAGACGAAGTTTCTCTGCGTCATCCTTATACAGCTCCTTATATTCCTCATACTGGCCTTCGAAGGCTTCCTTCATTGCCCGTTCGTTTCTCTCGAGTTCGTTGAGGAGACGACGAACGAGTTCGTGATCGTGACCAAGCATCTCCAAGGCAAGGTGAGCGAATTCTTCGGGCAATGCTTCTTCACCCTTGTATCCTTCAGCAAGACGGATAAGTTCACGAAGTCCGTGAGCATTGATTTGTGTCAGCTTGCTGAAATCCGTAATACCTTGAGCAGCAAGACGGGCATCCGCTTCTGTGAGTGAACCGATTGCAACACCAAGTCGAGGAAGAATTTCTTCGCGGAGTTTCTTGTTCAACGCGACATAAGCCTTCTGTTCACGGGACTGACGGACCGTATCAGGAGTCCAATTTGCGGTTTTAGTAACAACGTGTTTGTTACCGTTCTCGTCAATTTCGATTCGGGTAAGATAAAGAAGCTCGCCTTCTTCCGCTTCCATCGGGGTAAACAACGATTTACTCTGCGTTTCAGCCTGAGGAGTTTCTCCACGGGCGCGACTATTAAGAACGGCATCGATACCACGAGAAGACTCCATAGCGGCTTCCGTAGTAGTAGGCTTCTGTTCATCTTTCTTCGCAAGTGCGGCGTCATTCTTTTTCGCATTGATTTCAGACTGTGCCGCGTACTGGTCAAAGACATCAGCCCACTCCTTGACTTCCGTTCCGTAGTGTTTGACGGGTTTCTGATAATCATCCTCGGTAAGAGAATCTGCGATTGCAGCTCTTTCTTCCTCTGTCATCTGGTCTCCGCTGATATCGGAAGCATCGGAGTTCTTGATGTTCGAAGTGCCAAAATCTCCCCAAGCGGAATCGAGACCAGCCTGATGCGGGATAATATTATTGAAGTCATTATCCGGCTCATACTGGACAGTTACCTGATTGCGCTTTGTCCGGTGTCCAGTCTTCGGAACCTCAACGAGGTCATTCAAAGTCTGATCGTCATTCAGAACAGGATAGAAGACTTTCTTCTCGGATTTACCCTTGACCGTGAACATTACATGGTCAGTGATATTTCCGAATTTCTTCTTAGCCTCGGCGTCTTTCTTCTCGTTAAGAAGCTTAATCTTCGAATCGAACTTCTTATTCAAGATTTCGCGAATATAGTTCGGAAGCTCATCAACGGTGAATTCACGAACAAGACGCTGGTCGCCCCAGTGATTGGCGTGAAGCTGTAAGAAGAAGTTCGTCCCGTCCTTTGCAGTGTCCGTAAATTGAGCGTTGTCACGCATCGCATTAAGCGCATCAAGATAACCGGGAACCTGCTCAAGAACGGTATAAGGAGCGAAGTGTGCGAATTCGTACATTCCGTACCCGAAACCGCTGGTGAAAGCATTATACTTGAACAGATCGATGGCCATCTTTCGGATTTCTTCGAACGGAGAAACCGACATCATCGCCCAGTCATAGGTAATCTTTTCGCCGAAGTTATCCATCGTGACACCGCCTTTCTGGAAGAACAGGCGGGGCTTCTCGGATTCTCCCTGAGGCTCGTCAACGGAAAGCTTGTCAATGAAGATATTGTTGACCATACTTCTCGCGGCTTCATCGAGAGCAGGCTCATTCTTCTCCATACGATATTTCTCGCGCTTAACACGATCCGCGAACTGCATGAACTTCTTCGGGAAATTGATGACGAGTTCTTTCCCTTCCTCGTGAACATTTTGGATGAAAGCAGAAGACTTCATAAGGTTCCAGAGAACCATTTCATTACCGACATTACGGTAGATAGCCTCCTTCTCTCTCTGGGAAGCGCGGAAGCGACCAACGATATTGTCCAGAACGGTTCTCCACTGCTTCTTCGCATACGGGAAATACGGAGCGAAGAAACGATAGACCTTATCCTGCATCAGTGCTTCCAGTGCAGTGATACGCTTGATAGGGCTGACAGCTAGCTTCTCGGCGATATCCGCTTCGCTATCGTCATCGTAAACCTCGACAGGCGCGACAACGCTCTTGATACCTTCAAGAAGCGGGAGCTGCTTGATTTCCGGAATGTCCTTTTCGTTCTCGGCTTTTTCAACTTGCTCGTCTTCGTTTTCGATTATATCCTCCTCGTCGAGTTCGTTATCTACAATCCTTCCACGAAGCTCCTTCAGCTCGCTGGTAACAACCATCGTCTTCGCGAGAACAGAACCGATACCATTTGAAGTAGCCTCGGGGCGCGTTCCCTTGATGACCTTGGAAAGGAGCATTGCGTATTTGTTCTGGTTCAGCAGGACAGAGAGAATACCTATCTGGTTTCCGAGAAGCTGTTCGTCTTCCGCCTTACCGGGATTAGCCTTGAGAAGTTCCTCATAATGCAATGGCATCATACGAATCCAATCGTCTTCCTTCAACTTGAAAATCCTGTCGGCAGAACCACGGAGATAGCCAAGTTCAGTAAGGTTTTTCTTATTAGCGGTAAGCTCTTTCTTTATTTGGAGCATCGCATTTTTGAAGGAGATATTCTGCTCCTTCATACGACGGACAGTTTCGATAATAACCGGCTGATTAAGGATAAGGTGAACCTGCTCCTCGCTCAAGTTGACGGCGGCAAGATAATTAGTAATCTCCGCTAGCTTCGGGTCCTGATTCAGATAACCGAGCCGGGGATTCTTACCGTTATCAACGGCGGAGTTAATCCATCCGGACTGGGTAAGTGAGCCAAGCTGACCAGCATTGTTGACAATCTTGTAAAGGTCATCGATGGGCTTTCCGAAGAAACCGATGTTATAAGATTCGATTTTCTTCGTCTTCTTATTGTAGTATCTACCCTGATTAACCTTCAGGCCAAGACGCTGAAGCATTTGACCGGCGGAGGCATAGAGGGCGTAGACGGAAATCATCTTCTTGCCGCCCATCATATAATCAAACGCCTCGTTGGAGTGTTCGAAGGAGAACGGAACGACATTGCCGTTCACGATATCCATTATCTCGGAAAGCTTCTTCCCACTCATCGCACGGAGCGACTTGTAGATAGTCACATCATCCGTGAAATCGATTCCGTATCCTTCGAGTTTGTCTTCGAGAGAACTGTCATCGTGGAGAGCGCGAGTGATGTGGAAGGTAGCACCATAGACATCAGTATCGGCGCTTCCGCCGGGAATAAGCATACGACGGGAACCGGAGGGAGAAGTCAGCTGAGCGAAAGCGAGTTGAACCTTTGCGTTGTCACGCTGCTCCTGCGTATTCTCGTGAGCCTTCTTGGAATAATCATACTGATACATCGTAATGATGCCTTCGGTATAATTGTCAGGATTGGCAAGCCATTCCTTCTTGAACTTCTGATATCTCTGCGTTACGGCATTGTCTTCACCGAGAGCAGCCTTGACGATATTCTCATCTTTCGCCTGCTCCTCCATATACTTCTGGTAGAGATAATCATCACTGACATCAACATTGAAATCCTGGAAGTGGCAGCGGAGTTTATCACCATCGAAGTCGTGACCGGTCATCTTCATCACTTCCTTCGGAACGATGATATTCGCGCCTCTCGCCTTGGAAGTGAAACCGACTACGCGAAGCGGAAGGATAGAGTGGATATCATCGGAAGGAGTACGATAGGCGATGAACTGAATCAGGTCTTCAGGAATGATTTTCTTGTCAAGGAGTTCCTGTAAGCGCTCCGGCGTAATCTCGCCGTTCTCATCTGCGAAGATTTCCAGACGGGAATCGTGGATAGGCATATAGCACTCGATGTACTTGATGCGCTTGTCCTTTCCATTTCCTTCGAAGCGGATGTGGAGCTTGTGCTTGTCATTCAGACCGAAGGAATTGCCAAACGGATCCATATCCCAGCCGAGAGAAGTGACCTGAAGCATATTCGCACCCTTGGTCTTCGGTCTCGTCATCCGTTTCTTGATGATGGAAGAGAACAGCTGTTCGGCTCCACGGGCAATTGACGGATAGAAATATGGAACCTTCCCACTGTTGATAGCGAATTCAAGTTCAGGGGAATTGTAAGACTTTCCAGCGAGTTCCGTCATTAGGACATCGCGGAGTTCGTCGGGGTCATCGAAGATTTCCTGGAGCTCCTTATAATGGGCAGCGGCAGAAGCGGCATCGATTTCATCATCAATATCGCGAGCCTCGCTGGATTTCATTTGTCTGCCGTCAATCTTCAGACGCTTGTCAATGAGTTCGTCATCCGCCTCGATGTTTCCCCAGATATCCTTCTGGGCTTGCGAGGACCAGCTGATTTCATCGTCTTCGCCGTGAGCAGGAGTAGAAGCAGCTTCTCCATAGTATTTCATCGGAAGGACATGAACCGCCCAGGGAGAAGCCTTCACGCCTTCAGTGATATGACGGGCAATCTGGTCAGCAGAAATGCATTTGCGAATAGGATGGCCATTCTCATCGAGAATACGCTTTCCATCTTCATCCTCCTCGAAACCGAACGGATCGAGAAGCGTGTGGGCTCCAACCTTGACACAGCTGTGTGTCAAAAAGATATCGAAAGGATTGTTTGCTGTATTCAGTTTGGCAGCAGCCTTCGCCATACCGAGAATCTGTGCGGGAATATTGTCTCCCATCAGTTTCCGAAGGACGTGCTCAGGGAACAGAACCGTTTCGGAATACTTATGAAGAACCGGGACGCGGACATTGTTTACAATTTCCCATCCTGTATAGACAGGTTTCTCATTGGGATTGTAAATCCGACGCATCTCCTTCGAGATTTCCTCCTGGGAAAGTTCGCCCTTTCCATACATCAGATAATCATAGACACGTTCGCGCTCGTCATCCCATTTACCAAGTTCAATCTGAACAACGCGATAGGAAGGATAATAACGGAAAGCCTGACCATCCGTGGATGTGTTGTCCTTATATGAAGCAATATATCTTTCGAGATGCTTATCATCGATGTAATCGAGATTCTTCAGCTCGGTCAACATCTCGCTGATATCATCGTAGTAATACGATTCGGAGATTTCGTCTTCAAGATAAATGGCGTTCTGATTCTCGCGACCAACCTTTTCGCCATTCCAATAAGCCTCGGTATAAACGGGACGACGGGTTGCGTGGTTCATCATATTACGCTTCTCGAAGTCGAGCAATCCCTTGAACTGCTGAAGACCACCGTTCATCAGCTTGACCATCTGGATTCTACCGTAATAATAATCCAGGAAGAAGTTCTGGAGAGTGAGAAGCGCGGCGGCGGATTCCAAATCCTTTATCTTGCCAGTCGAGCTGTAAATGTTCACGGTCTTGTTATCGACGGAGAAATTCATCAGCTGCGGATTGGTAAGCGCCTTGGTCTTCTCAAGATAAGCGAAGTCCTTTTCAATCCTTTTCTCGAGCTGCTTGGCAACTTCAACCTCAACGAATTCACGAGCATCGACATCGCTCTTGATGGCGTGATACTTCTCATAAAAGCTGTTGTCGTTCAGCTCGGGGAAAATCTGGAATTTCAACCCCTGCTTGTCGTAGACTTTCATCCGAGGACCGAATACACCAGCCGAATCGTGATAAAGTTCATCGCGAAGACGGGCAATGCGGTTGATTTCAATCATCACCTCATCGGCAATCTCCTGAACAACGGGCCACTGCGTATTATAGGTTCCATCAGGTCGCTTGATTTTACCGTACTGGGCAGTAACCTGGTTCTGAATACGAGTACGGATACGGACTTTCTGATTAAATGATGGGGCTTTACCCTCCACTTCGCGGAACTTGGCAATCTCCTCATTGACTCTCTGCTCGATAATCTCGTCGAGTTCGGAGATCTTCGTTCCGGGTTCGATACCTGCGTTCTGGATGAAGTCCCAAGCATTGGCGTAGTCGGCCTGAATAAGACATTCGACAGCGCGATTCATACTTCCCCACATCACAAGCTGTGCTGCGATCTTCTGCGGAATGGACAAGTCCTTATACTCGACATGATTGAACGCTGTCATATGGACAAGCTTATAAGGACCAGCTTGCTGTCCTTCCTTACCGGCGAATTTGAAAGCACTTCCGTCACGGAGTCTCTTGAGCCAGCCTGTAGGTTTCCCGGCGAGAGTCATATCCTCATAACGAAGATATTCCTTGTCGAGGAATTCATTGTATTCCGTTTCGTCCAGCTGAGCTTCGTTATTCAGACCATCCATCGTGTCGTGGATAAGACTGGGATAGATATAAGTCTGGAGCGAAGTGCTTTCAACAAGAACCCGGGGCTCAAGTTCATCGAAGAAAGAAACGGCGAACGCGGAATTCAACTTCGTGAATTCCTTTGAAACGACATTGCCGACATCGCGTGCAGTCTTATGCTTCAATTTGTCGGAGTCTTTCTTCTCAGTCCTCGCCGCTTCGTTATAGACGGAAATCAATTCATCGATGATGGAGACAAGACGGTTGGTTCCCTTGTGGTCATCTTCACTTGTCTGACCAATAATCTTCGCCGTGGTCTTGTTGATGGGAGACAGGATCGCATTACGCACCTGATACTCATCAAGGTCAATTCCAATACCACGGGAAGCACTGGTCACCGCGGAAACGACACCAGGATTATCTTCCAAGAATTTCTGGAGAGCCGCTTCGCCCCCTTTTTCTTGTGCAAGTTTGGAGTATTCGGTATAATCCGGGTAATTGGTTGCTTTCCCTTTCTTGTTGACGGAGGCACGCTTATCGAAACCGCCATTTACCATATTGACGAAGCCGAGCTTTTCTTTGTAATCGGTAAGCGTCTTCTCAACATCAGAAGCGACAGTCTGGATTTTCCTGACAATCAGACCGCCGTCATCATAGATGCTCCACTTTGGATCGAGCCTGGTTCCGCCCATATTTCGATTTGCGGAACGGACAAGGGCATTACCCTGCGCACGGGTATTGGCTTTATTCGCACGATAACTACCCTTGTTCAGGTCGATATAGCCGTACAGGTTGGCGGCTCGTTTGAAGTTAGTATAGATAAGAGCCTGATAGTTCTTGTCCTCCTTCCGATAAACACCGTCAAGCTTTTTGGCGAGATTCAGAAGGAAGGGATAACGGTCAGCAGCCTCCTTCAAATCGGCAATCATCGTCTCCGACGTCGAGAAACGAAGGATTGACGGAAGGACATAAGCAATTTGTCGCGGGTCAAGGAAACGGGGACGCATCATATCGTCGCGGACAATCCTCCTCGCATTATCCGTCATCGGGATAGTGGACAGAAAAGCCTTGGTCTCAGTGCTGATAGTGTCCATAATCTTCTTGACGCGGACATCAATGTATCTCTCACCGCCTTCGCCGCCGGTATCGTCCTTCTGGTTATCTTCCTCGTCCTCGTTGTCCTTATATGCCTCGAGGGACATTTCGATACCGTTGTGGTTCACGACAAGACCGAGGGAATTGGCAAGCTCGCGAGTGACAAGCGTAGCAAAACGCTCCTTGTTCTCGGCGACCTTGTTCATCTCCTTCGCATTGTATTCGGCTCTGTCACGATAGATTTTCTTCTGATTATCATCTTTCGGCTCGCCGTAGGCGTTGACAAGATATTCGTATTCGCTGTCGGCGGTAGCTTTTGCGAGACGATTGAAAGCGCGTTCGAGAACCTTCTGATATCCACCGAGCCGACGGATTGCGGCAGGAATAGAAAGTTCGACTCCCTCCTCGCGCTTAATCTTGTCGGTGATGAAACGAATCTGATTGATGAAGTTTGTCTTCACCAGGTTCACGCGGCTCTCCAACTGGGTACGGTTGTATCCGAGCTTCAGCATCGCCTTATAGACATCGATAGCCTCACGAAGCGGCTTACTGTTCATCCGACGAAGGAGTTTCTGGTTGCGTTTCTTTGCAACTTTCCGCAGGTGCGATACAAAGGAAAGATACTCATCTTTCTCGCTATCACCGGGGAAGTATTCTCCGAGCTTCTCGTACTTCTCACGATACTGCTGGATATCCTCCATCACATCGTACCACTCGACATCCGAATCGGTATACCAGGATTTGACCTTCTGGAAATCAGGATTCGCCTCTACCAAGGACTTTACAGAACAATGAGACATAGTTATCTGTTTATATTATAAGCAAAGGTATGAAAAGCAGAAAAGGGAAATACTTAACTAAGCGTTTCAGTATCTCCCTAAAAGGATTATTATTACACCGTTGAAATCGGCACGATTTGGCTACATGACATCAACACATCGGAGCATATTCTCTCGCTGTTCAGGTGTTTTCGCCTCCCATTTCGCTTCAACGCTCGGACCATAATATCCAACAAGTGCTTCTTTCTGCGTATCAGAAAGCAAGTCCCAAAAGCGCTTTACCTGCTCTCCGACTTTCTTCTGTTCTCCGGGGCCAAGTTCGTCTTCCTCGACAGGCATCGATTTGAACAAGGATGTTTCCGGTTTGAAAGTATCAATCTTCGGAGCCTCAAGAGTTCCGGATTCAGGAGCCGGACCGACAACGGGTTCTTCGGTAGTGGCTTTCACCTCCGCCTCGACGGTGGAAGGAGTTTCCTTATCAAGCAATTCCTTCTGGTCATCGGTGGAAACGAATTCTCCGTCTTCGAAATGAGTGATATAGACATCAACCTGCTTCGGAAGAAGTTTCTTCGCATTGGAAGTGATAAAGCCTTTCTTGATGAAGCTTTCCAGATTCTGTCTCGGATTCAGATCCATCGAGACACGCTCTTCGGCGAACTTGTCAAGCAGCTGATTATAGTTATCGTGACTGAGCCAGAAGCCGTCAACCTCACCATCCTTCTTGTTCGCAGAATTCCTGTCATATCTGAGCCAAGGCTTTCCTTCCTTATCAATGATGAAGGTGAAGAATCCGTGAGTGAGGTCGACATATTTCCGAAGACCATTCGCTACGAGCTGATGCAGGTTCTTATTCTCCTCATCGAGAATTTCCTGCTTCGCTGCATCGTCAGCAGCCTGTTCAACTTCATTGAAGAACCTTCCTGCAAGACCCTCTATCTCGGACAGATGACTTCTGATCGCCTTGAAGGTAGCATCCTGTCTGGTTGTCGCATTCTTCGGAGTGAAGTGCTCGATGCCAAGACGAATCGGCTTGTATCCGCCGTTTCCATCATTGGCAAGATAATACAATGCGCCGCGAAGTTCGTTCCTTCTTTGCGGACTCATATTACGCCAAGCGTAAATAGACCTGGCTGCGCTTGAATTACCACGAAGCGTTTCGAACAAACCGTCTCCGTTCACCCACACGATAGGAGCGCTTGCGTCATATCCTTCAATCCCAGGGACAATCTGACCATTCTCTTCGCGTGCTATAGGACGTTCACCTGCGTAGTTCTCGGAATAATCATAATCAATGATACCGTCCCGTTTCCCCCAAACAGTCGCCTGCTTCGGGAAAACATATTCGCCGTCCTTATAACCGGCTTTCTGGAGACTGATATCGAAAGCATCCAAGAAATCCTTCAATCCCTTGTACTGGTTGATTCCTTCACCATACCGGCGCATCACATTGAAGATATAACGCTGACCATCTTTCTCGACAGCCATAAAAATGACGGGCTTTCCGTTATCATCGTTATATCCCTCAAGCGCTACGAGCTGAACCTTGTCATCGACAGCGACTTTCGTCACTGCATTCGTCCAGGCATTATCAGAAACGAGCTTCTGAATAACCCTGTCGCCCATTCTCGGACCAATAAAATCGACAAGTTGCTGGATAGCAATCTTGCGTTTCTCATCCTTGTCCGGATCTTTTTCGGAAATCTCGAAGAAAGCTTTTGCCGACTCGACGGTGAATTCCGGAATTGCCGTCTGATAGTATTGTTTGCGACCACCGCGATCAACTTCGCTTTCTGCTTTCTTCTTCTGGGGTGGAGTATATGGCGGAGTATCTACTACTTCGTTCAAGAGCTGTTCTTTCGTAGGACTCGTAACCTTATCCTCGATGACGGTTGTTTTCGAAGTAATGGGTCTCGGCTCCTTATGAATCATATAGGTCTGATTGGTCAGACTGACGCTCCAATCACGGGAGCCAGTAAGATACATTCGGACATCACCATTCTTCCCAACAGCGAATTCCTTGACGGTGAACTCCTCAACGATATCATTGGTCTTGTTCTCGTCATAGGTATAAATCTTTTCACCGACAGTCCAAGTGCGACCAGCGGCATCGACTGCCGTCTTCATTTCCTGGTCAACAGTAGCTGGTTTCTTCTTCTGCTCGACAGCCTTGCTGGATTCGGCGGAAGGTTCAGTCCCACTTCCCTGAACAGTAGTAGCGGCAGGAGCGGGCTCCGGTTCGGGAGTAGGATTTTCGCCTTGTCTTCCGGAAGAAGCACCACGGATATCGCCAAGTGAATTCATCGCGGCAACGACTTTCGCGACAGCCTTATCATAAGTATCTTTCGACACTTCCATAATACCGGCACGACGGCTCAAAGCTGCATCGAAGTTGGGGGCATTCACGGTCTTCTCACGCTCCTTCGCCATCCACTGCTCGTAAGTGTCTATTCTGGAAGCATCAACCAAATCGGAAGCGTCGACAGCTTCGTCGAAAAGCTTGTCGATGATACCAGCTTCAATACCGGAGAGCGTCCCACTCTGCTTTACATAAGCCTTTCGCAAATCGGAATAAGCGTCGTGCAAATCAAGGAACTGCGATACGAACTGATTCTTATCCTTTGCTTTGCGGAGCTTGTCAATGAATTCGCCGACATCGCCGCCTTTCTTTTTTCTGGCGACATTATACTGCGCCTTGACTCCAGCGAGATTGATATAGGATTCGAATTCCTTTTCGGCTTCTTCTTTCTTCTGCTCCTCTACAACCTTGTCCGCATTCTGTGCTTTGTTAGCGAATTCTTCAGAAGATAATCCCTTGAGCGTCAGGAGTTTATCGACAAACGCCTTGCGGTCAGCGGCAATCTTCTTCAGATCTTCATATTTCTGTTGAAGCGCAGTATCACCAGAAGCATCAATCTCGGATTTAAGTTTTGAGAGAACGGGGATAACGCCGAATTCTTCAATCAGATTAGGATTAAGCGGAATCCGGATATTGGTAAGAACCTCGGCAAGGGTACTGCGAATATTTTTCGCCTGCTCGAGACTTTCCTCCTTCTTGATGAATTTGCCTTTATCGTCGCGGGCGGAAAGAATCTTGATTTGCGGCTCGACAGATTGAAGGACATCACTGAACATCTCCATAAACCGTTTCTCGAAAGCCTTGATGTTCATCGAAGCGGCAATCATCTCCTCCAGCTGGTCACGGGAAGTATTTACAGGAGCTATCGTAGACATCGCATCGTACATATCGCTATACAGCTGGATATTGTCCTTGATGTCCTTTGCCTGCTCCTTCACATTGCTAACCACTTTCTGCGGATTATTCTTGACTTCCGTAGCGTTATGTTCTCCAGTCGCTGCCTGTGTGACTTCCAAGCCATTGGAATCATCAGCCGGCATCTCGGAATAGTAATCTACGATATCCTTCAAATCCTGAAGCCGACCAGCATTGGCGAAAGTGATAATATCGTTTATCAGCTGCTTGTCGCTCGCGGTCTTCCAAGCATACTTATCATCACGGACAAGACCGTCAGCCATTTCCGTTTCGTATTTCTGATGACGGATATAGCCCTTGATTGCGTTCTGGAACCGTTCGGAATTCACAAGAGTATTTAGAGCATCAGCGGCAGACTGCGCTCCTGTAACTTCATCCTTCGCTGTACGATAAGCTTCGGCGACACCGCCGTTCCATCTTTTTCCAGGAATACCTACAAGACCGGTCATCATACCGAGGAAACCTTCCTGCCAGTTACGACCATCCTTGAGATATTCCATACCGCCTTCAAGCATTCCGCCGACCCAGGAACCAAGATCTTTCAGGGATTCGCGGTCAAAGCCATCGTCGTTGAAGGAAGTTAAGCGAGCGTCGGCAACATTCTTCGCTCCGGCAGAAATGAAGCCCTGAGACATTTCCTCCGCAGCTTCGGTAGCACCATTCTTCAAAGAATACAATGCGGTCTTTCCAAGAAGCGCACCTTTCCCGGCATTCTTTGCAGCAATATCCGCGACAAGTTTTCCTTTGTTTTTCGCTATATTCCCAACGGTCTTTGCAACGTTCCGCGTTGTGTTGAATCCGCCGGAAAGCATCCGTCCAAACTGCATCGTATTAGACATCGTAAGGATAGGAAGATTCCAGAGGAAAGTCGTGGCAGCAACGCGGTCTCCGAGTTCATACATGAACTGCTGTGCCTGAAGATATTCATCCTGCAATTCCTTCCGCTTCTGGGCAAGAAGTGCGCGTCCAGCATCATTCAGTTCATACTTGACGCCAGTTGTCCCATCCGGATTAACAATGGGAACACCCTTGGCGTATCTCGGATTGGTCATATTGGCGAACTGCTGTTCGAGTTCTGCAAGATTCGTCATATATTCCTGTTGGAGTTCGCCGGTGCGACCTTCAAGAAATTCATCCCTTGCCATCACGCCTTCGAAAGTCCCTTCACCCATAGCTCCGATGACGCCGCCAAAAAGTTGATGCAAAGTGGACATCTTGTTCAGCCCCTTCGCGGAACCAGCAATCGCTTTCGCTGTTGCAGCGTCATCAATGCCGGTGATAGAACCACTCTTGACGAGCTTCAGCACATTCTCCAAGGCGGCTTTTGATTCTGCATTTCCTTCAGCGGAAGCAAGAACTCCCTTCAGTAAATCAGAAGCAGCTACAGATTTAAGACCGGCGCTGAGGACTTTCGACCAAGCAGCACCGCCTGCAATAGCACCGACAGTAAAACCGAAGTTCTTAAGGAAAGAATCGCCGATGAAATTGGCAGAACCGATGTGCTTCCACCACTCATCCTGATATTTGTCAGAACGTTCGTATTCGGTACGGTAATTCGGGAACCATTCTTCGCTCAATTTCTGGATATCCGCCATAGTACGGGCGGTAAAGTTGTTCACTCCGCGTCCTACAGCCGTAGACAGAGACACATCCTCTCCGCTTGCAACTTGTCGAGCCAATTCATATCCACCTTCCAGGAGTCCGTCAATGACACCGGCAACTGTCTCAACCGCCGTTGTTGCTGCGGTGATACCACCTTTGATTGCGCCGTTGAGGATTTTAGAACCACTGGACTGTTCAATTGCCCGCTGGTTCTCAAGATCCAAATCGGGATTGAAAGTGCCCCGGTCAAAGCGGGAAGTGCCCCAGCCCATCTCGACAGCTTCATCCGTAACGGTTTGACTATTTGACTGTATAGGTCTGCTGGCAGTAAGTGAAGGAATGGAACTAATATGAGTTGCGCTATTTCCTAATCTTTTCCGTGGCTTCTGAGCAACATCTATATCGTTTTCATCGGGAAAATATTGACCGGTCTGCTGCTGCTGAAGAAGGTTACTGATATCTTTCGTATCCATATTGTTCGGTTTATTCAGTCAAACCCAAATCATAAACGGGACCAGGATGACTTGCGGTAGCAGAGAAACCCTGTCTATTATTACCATGATCGCGAGGAACACTAAGTCTCGCATTAATGAATTCAACAACAGAATTTCTTAACTGATCTTGTAATTTCTCCGAATAAACAACGTCTTCGGGATAAATGGCACCAATAGGTTTTCCAGAAGTGTCAGTTATATAAAACTCCATATATGGCTCAAGCAACTCGGCTGTATTGATAACCCATTCTTTTTTGTCTTTATCAGACATTGTAAAAGCAGATACTGGATCAACAATTGGCATCATCATATAATGTATAACCCCCTTTTCATCAAGTAATTTACGAGACCCATCATCATAATATTCATAGAAACTTTCCCTCATGTCCTGATATGCCGATTCAAGATCGTCACCAAAAACAATTGGATTAATGGAATATTGTTGCGCATCATGAGTCGTGGTAAAACGAATCTTATTATCAATTACATCTTCTGGGGTGGCGGAAATATCATGTATTGTATCAGTCTTTATATCGTCAGAAGAATCAACGCCTAAAACCTTTCTGATGTCTCTAACCGAATCCACTATTGTACCATCTTCTTTAATTTTATAAGCTACAACATGACTTGTTTTCGCAACTCGCTGCTTTGTATCTTTGTCGGCATGAATATAAGAAGAATATAACTTAGCAGCCGCATCGCGTCTTGTCTTTTTCATCAAATCATCATCGGGCGAATCGGTGGCATAATATGCTGGTGTACGAAAGCCGATACCAGCCTTCGTTTCCATTATATACGGAAGAGCAGTTCTCGGTACGCTTTCAGGAATTTCCTCTTCCTTGTACTTCTTCTCCCATTCTTTTTCGGGAATGGTCATATCGAAGATATCAACATTGTTGTTTTCCTTCCGCCAGTTATCAACAGTCTCTCTGAAAGCCTTGTAATCGTTAGTGAATTCTTCAGAGAGCTGCTTGTCGAACTTTCCATCATAGTAAACACGGAAAGGTCCCTTGCCGTCGCTGGCATATCCGGAAGTGTTTTGGACAGAAATGGTATGTTTCTTTCCATCGCCATCAATAGGATGATAAGTCCCGACAGGATTATTCGTGCTCGGGTCTACTCCGTAAACAGCGAGGAAGTCTGAACGCCCCATTTCATCAAGGATTCGCTGAGCGTCATATGCGCTTTCGATAACATCAGCAGTTCCATCAACACCAGTAACCGGAATGGGTGCATCGAACTTCTTCAGGTTCTTATTGACATAAGCGACCCTCTCTTTTCGTTCATCAGAATCGAGATAGGACGAAAGCGTCTGGAGTGAATAGCCGGAGCTTGTCTTTTTCTTCGAACCACTTCCACTACCAGAACCGCTTCCAGAACCACCGGCAGGATGGTCAAGTTTCCATTGCTCCTTGCGTTTCCACATATTGAATTCCTCTTCGGGGTCAGTGAAATCCTTGATTTCGGGAGCCATAATGCCACCGGCAAGGCCAGATTTGCCGCGATTGATAAGCTTCTGCCGTTCATTGGCATCAACATCATAACCACGGATACCGGTAGCATCATACCTGTTAATCAGAGACTCAGTAAGCATTTGAACAACAGGAGAAACAGTTTCCGAATTTGCCCTGTAGAACTTATCACGGTCACTGGCTGACATATTAATCAGCTGGTCAACAAGAATACCTGCCGCATCAACTTCTTCATTGGTGACGCCTTTGTTGATTACACGGGTCAGTTCCTGTTTCAGTTTTGGATTGGTCACAATGGCATTGGGGTCAGACAGCTTACTATAAAGAGCCTGCGCCCTTGCCTTGGTCTCGTCAAAAACATCTTTCTCGAACTGGGCACTGTCATAAGAGAACCAATTCAAACCGTGATTGGCATCGCGAAGATAGTCATCGAGCGCGTCAAGACCGGGATCTCGACCAGTAACGAGATTCGGATTCTTATGCCTCGCATCCCAGTAAGCGGCACTTCTTTCAGAACGGTCCTTCACTGCTGTTGCAAGACGGGTAATATCACTCTGATAACCTGCGCGGGCAGCAGACAAATCACGACGGGTGTTTGCATTGTATCCTTTCTCCCAGAGATTGTTCTGAACACGGTCAAGCTTCGCCATATAGGAATCATAAAGCATCCGCGCCTCGGAATCTTCGGGTTCACGCAGGATATACTGACGAAGTGCTTCCGCCCCAGATGAGAGCGTATCATAAGCATCAGCCGTAGCATTATGCGCTTCGACAGCCTGCATAATCGGCTTAGCCAATTCATCATATGTAAACGGGTTGAAATGGGAACCGTTTGTTACCAAATACTTCGCCATAGTTACTTCTTGCGTTTAACTGTTAAATATTGAGATTCGCTGCCCGGGAACAAGGTCGGTCTGGATTTTGGAACATTATACTGCAACGGAATAAAAGGACTGATTCCTGCGGGTGTAGCGGTTACTGTTTCCTTTTCCACTTTCGGCGCAGCAGGATATTCATAACGATGTGTCAGCGGATTGTAGTAAATCCCACCATTCGGGCCAGTACCGTAACCAATGAAATAAGGATTGGTATTAATCTGATTCATTGCGAAGTCCTCCTGACCGATACCGGAGAGCGCTTCAAGACCGGAGTTGATCTGATTGCTGATAGCGTTATATTTCGCTGCTTCCGCTTCATTGTTAAGTCTCTGAATCATCAGGTCGTTCTGTGCATTACGGACCGCTGCATCACGGAGAGCCATCGTCCTGTAATAATCTATGTTCGCATCGAACTGAGCGCGCTGAGCTTCGGACTGATTGTTCGCTGCAATGACAGCATTCTTTCTCTGGTTATTCGCATCCCAAGCCTGGATAAAACCAGTTCCAAGATTCCCGGTAGTATTATTGTCGGCGGCAAGGATAGATGCGGCGGCAGAAGGACCAAGACCGGAATTACGGAGAGCGCGATTCGTAGCATTCGCCTGTGCAATCTGCGCATTGGCGACCATATTCTGGTCAATCGGATTGTAGACCTGATTCTGGAAATTGATTCTTCCTTCCGGAGTATACGGCTGAATTCTCTCTGCCTTATATTTATCAGGCTGCTGGAACACATTATACAAACCAAGAAGCCCGGAACCAATCGCTCCGGCATAACGAGGCCAAGTAGGAAGAAGTTTGCTAGCGCCGGATTCATCATCGGAAGTAGATGCAACGGAATCGCCAGAAACATCAGCGTCAGGATAAGAAGGCCAAGGCATCATCGGATGCGGCGTTGTCTTCAACTTCTCCTGCGGAGTAATAACGCGTTCTGGGAAATCATATGTCCTCGGAGCATCTGCGGTTACGCGTGCGGTATCAAGAAGAATATTATCCTCAGGAATCTCATAACCGGAAAGGTCAAATGCGGCAGGATTGATAGCGTGGGAAGCCGAACGAAGCCCGTTGTTTCTCTGAGACTGCAACCAGAGATTCCAAAGGTCATAGTTTCTCGGGCCTTTCGCGGTAACATATACGGGGTCAAGACTGCCGCCATCAGGATATTTCTTCATCGCGCCACCGCAAGCCATCACTGGAATACCGGATGGTTCGGAAACACCAACCGCTTCTTCCGGAACCATCTGCTCTGGCTGCTGTTCCTGAGAAAGCATCGCCTCCAGCTGGTCGAGTTCTTCAGGAGAAAGATTGGCGAGTTCAGCTTCCAAATCCGCCTGCTCCTTCGCCTGCTTCTGTCCTTCCTGAGCATCAGCCAAACGACCAAGAAGAGCCTCGAGTCCATTCCTGGAAATAGGGTCCAGCGGTCTTTCTTCTGCCTCGGAGAACAAATCATCGGCAATCTTCGAGTAAAGTTTGCCGGCATATTTCTTCGGAAGGTTGTTGTCTACGAGAAACTGCTCCTCGGCTTCGATATTATCGGAGTAGACATAATCCTTATATACCGGCTCGCCTTCTTCAAGGAGATTCGGATTGCCTTCAGGATCGACTCCAATCTGCACGCCACCGTTTGGATTCTCCTCGTGGGAACCTCCTTCGTTGACTCTCATGTAATCTTTCGGCGCAAAGTATCCGCCGTGTGTATCGAACTTCGACATATCTTATTTAACTTTTACTCTGTAAACACAACCACCGTTCGTCATAATCCGCTGGACATTTGAAGGTTTTCTATCACGCTGCATCACCGCTCCCTTCTTCAGAACCCGGTTCGCAAACTGTTGGATACTCTGCCTGCGAATCTGTCCACCTTCAGCCACAGCGTTGACTGCATTCCGCCTATGGATATTATCTCCAATCCTTTCGTGAGCCGCCTCAAAATTCCGCTGAGCAGAATCTGCTGCAAGGTCTGCCTGAAGTGCAAGAGTCTGCCGTCTTGTTTCTGTAGCACGATTACCTGCGATAACTCCACCAAGACCAGTTAATCCTCCAACAGCCCCACCAATCAGAGCGCCCCAAGGACCACCAATCTGCAAGCCGGTAGCAGCGCCGGAAAGTGCGGATGTTGCGACTGAACCGACTTGCTGACCGGTAGTCATTCCTCGGATATCCTGATAATTTATATTAGGTCCTCCGAAATTCGTCTGAGCATAGTCGTTAGCAAGCTGGTCGTAGTTGCTGTAGTTATATGCACCAGCACGGGCGAGATCCGCAATCTGACCCTCCTGCATACTGGTATCGCGAATCTGTGAGTCCTTATACGCATTGGAAAGGAGAGTAGTGGCACCAGTAAGACCAGTTACGATACCACCGGCAATAGCCTGACCTTGCTGGGCGCGAAGAGCCTGGTCCATCAGATAACCGGAGTCATCATCATTGGCGGCGATGGCTTCACTGTTTCTCAGACGAGCAGCGTTCTGGTATGAACCCAAGAACGACTGGTTGTACATATTATCCCACCAGCTCATTACTCAAAATATTTAACAACTATGTCGTGCAGCTGCATAAGATACTTGCCGTCGACATCGTTCTTGCGGAACATAAGGTTAATCCAAGGATTGCGAATCCTGTCCATACCGTGAATATTGGTTCCTTCCTTCAGGGCCCTCGGGATAGCAAGTCTCCAGATACGGAACTTCTTACGGACATCATCGCGATCAAACCGCTGATGCGTGAAATCGGTGAAACCGGTATTCTGATACTCATCCCAGACACGATAATCGGAGAAGGTTTCCCATTCCTTGTAAGTATCTGTCATTGAACCAAAGACATCTCCATTGATGAGATTCTCCTCAGGCACAATAGCGGTTCCGGAAGAATCAAGGACTTCATAGAAATCTGCGCGGTAATCAATGTTCGTCCAAATCTTGTCAGAGAACGGTTCGGGAGTGACCCGATACTGCATCCAGTATGGATACTGACGACCAAAGAAATTGCAATACAGCCCTTCGTTCTGGAGCCACAGTGCGTGATTCTTATAGGAAAGGAACCGGTCCTCAACATTGGACATCATCAAGACTGCACTATAATCGAAAAAGCTCGTGAATGCTCCAAGGTTTTCGTTATACACGAGGCAAGGCATATCATCATCCGTATTCCGAACAAGATATACATCAGAGTGAATCTTATCGTAATACGATACGATATTATTGAAATCGACAGGTCTCCAAGGTTCGGTGTTATTGATTTCGCGGAACCAGGAAGAGAATCCGAGTTTCGTGGAAAGATTCTCGATTGCCTGACCATTGAAACCACAGAACGCTTTGTTGATATTGTCGACGAAGTACAGGGCATTCTTTCCTTCCGTGATAGACCACTTGTTGGTGCAACCGTACTTGTTCGTGATGTACCGCTTGCCATCTACTTTCCCGGAGTTTCCAATCTCTACAGGAATACCTTCAGTAGTGGAAAGCTGAGTCCTCGAGTTAAACAGAATCTCGGAGATACCACGATCCTGGAAAGCAATGATGGTATTACCGAGTCTACGGAGCGCACGGCAAATACCCTTATCGCCGTCGAGTTTCAATGAACTGGCAAGGGTGATATGAGTCCAGGCATCGACATCTTCAGAATCGTGTTTCTCCAAAGTCCAAGTCAAGGAAGAACGATAAGTATCCAGATTGAAATCAGTATCAAGATCACGCTGGACGATGAAATTGTTATCCTGTGAATAAACTGGATTCAGACTTCCCCACTTCTCTGCATCGATGGAGGCAATATAACTTGTTCCGCGCTGCAAATCAGTACGACCATCAATATTGATATGCGTCTCGAGCATCACGGAGGTAATATCAATGACATTATTGACCGCATCGGTGGAGAACGGTTTTGTCTTCAGGCAGTCCCAACGCTGGATGTATGTATCACCCTGATTCGCAATCAGAACATCCTGTCCGTTGCCAACCATATCGGAAAGTCGCACCTGGGGACCGGCAATGATGAATCGGCAGTTCTGAATAGCAGCATCAGATGTTCCGCCGTAACGAATCTGGTCATTATCCTCCAAAGCCGCATACAGTTCGCCGATATAGACATACTGCTTCGACGAATCGAGCGTTGTGCTTGTGCTGAACAAGTCCTGATCAACAGAATAATCCTTGAATGGATACGAGCCGGAAGTAGTATTTTTAATCCACGGAAGCAATGCTCCGGATGCAGAACCGGAATGCCCAGGGAAAAATATTCCGCTTTCAAAAGAAAGACGAGGAAGGATAGTCTGCCTGTAAGTAGAACCAATCTCAGTCGGAAGCGAAATAACCGCGTGCGGAGTCGAGTTGTATGTAATAGAAACAGGATCGGACAGATACAGATAAGGCTGTTCAGTACTGTCGATTACATCAATTGGATTCGGAGAGCCAACAGAGTAAAGAACAGGATACTTATGAGAACCAGGAGGCATGATGGAATCATTGATGACGCCATCGTAATTTCTTGATTCAGCGTTACTTCCCTTTCCTATATTGATACCGACATACTGGCTCGAAGTATAGTTGAATATCCGAACGGAATCCGGCGAACAAGTCCACCAGGACGAAGACGGATTATAGTAAGTATGATTGGAGTATCTCGAATTCGCAAACACCTTACGAATCAGACGGGAGTAATCATCGCCCTGATAATCGGTATATCCGGATATCTTATCAGAGTGATTCCACATATGGAGCCAGTATTTCACGATCGCTCCACCCCAAACATAATCATACGGAGTTCTGAACTTGATATCAGTTGTCGGAATGTAAACATCATTATCATTCGAAGACTCGCCCCCATCGACAACGGTTCTTTCATCAAGGCCATATTCTTTCCAGAGAGGCCAAGCAATTAGGGCTTTTCCAAGCTTTTCTTTTGCAAGGCTTTCGCCGGAAATCTTTGCAGATGTCGCTTCGACCGTATAGTCACTATAGTTGCCGTCAATTTCAGCAACGCCGACAATACGGAACTTATATCCATCAACCTTATCGAATGATACGGCTTCATATTCGATTTCCGGGGAATTCAATGTAACGACATTCTCGTCTACAAAGCTAAGATGCTTCTTCCGATAAGACGGAATATAATCATCGGTAGAACCAGAAGGGACATCCCCAACCAAGGAAATCCATCTACTGATTCCGTGACTTCCACTGATATCGTTTATTGCATTCTCTATGCCCTCATATATCTCGCCACTATTGCCCTTTACGAAAAATCTATCCGTATTTGCGTCAACCGCATTGTTAAGGCGCTCGCACCATTGATACATCATCGTGCGGTCAACGAGTTCGTTGGAACCCAGGAAACCGAATTTCGTATGCAATTCTTTAGTAACACCGGACCAGGCTCCGTCAATCGTATGGTTTGTTTCGTCGGTCCAAGTACCGCTATAACCCTTTGTGTTGGTTACTTGTATTTTAAGTCCTCCGCCGGTTATAGTAATTGTGCGCTCGTCTCCGGTAGAACCAAGACTTCTTATCGTATTTAATGCGTTCCCGGAGAAAGTAAATGTAGACGCATTGAATGTACCGCTAAGAACCTTAACCAAAATAACAGTCGCACCGGCATAGTATTGATTGTTGACACTATGCTTATAGAACAAGCGATAAGTAATTAAAGCATAATCAAAATCGCTTTCACCGTCGAACTTCTCACCGTATTGCTTTGTATTATAATTGGCCCAAGTGTAATAAGGAACTGGTGTATTCTCGGTCTCCCAGTAGTTGCAATCTATCTCACCAGTAGAAGTCGTTGAATTATGAATCGGCTCGAAGTGTTTCCACGCATACTCAGCATTCCTCGGGCGCATAATCCAAGAGGAAGCGGAATACACTCGGTTCATATACCGATTCCACACATTGAACACAGTAGGACAGACGATACCCTGTGCCTTGATAGCTCTATCGGCATATGTTGCTTCCGCAATCATCAATTGCGCCGTACTGTATTCCTTATCACGCATCATCTGTACGATGGATTCGGGGAGCGTACACTCGGCGATAATGCGCTGAATAGAAGTATCACCAATGATAGGATAGAGATTATTCACCTTGTCTCCAATCCAGAAAGCATCGGTCATCGTTCCATCTTTCTTATGAAATACCAGAGCGAAACGATACTTCTCACCACCTTTGAATGATGTAATCTCTGAAGACGATTTTACAAGCTGACTGTTATATGTGTAGTTCCCGTCACTTGTCTCGTATGGAATACTCGAAGCATGCTTAAATGTGATGAATCTACTTTCCCAACCCTTACCACTTCCACTCGTAGCGATCATCGTAGATTTGAGCAGGTTCTCGACCTGGTTGTAATCCCTGTCGACAGAACTCAGATCCCCAAGGAACAACGTCTGGTCCTTATGCGTAAGTGTACTTGCAATGACATTCTGGCTCCCAAGATATAGAAGCTGAGAAGCATCAACCGCAGTAAGATGGGCGTTGTTATCCACGACAATCGCAGAACCGCCATCGGTCTTTCCCTCGAAGACGATGTTGCCAATCGTCGTTCCGTTCAACGCGCTCCTGAATACGCTATAAACACGGAAATAGCCAAATCTTGTATCAAGATTCTCAATAGTCAGTGTTACGGAATTGTTGTTTGTTCCGTCAGCAGCACCACCAGAAGCGACAGGGGAGAGATACACAAGATCAGAAATCCAGACATATCCGGATTCCTGCCCGTGCTTATTATAGTAAGTTAAGAGATATTGGATGACGCCATTTGGTCTCGTGTTTCCAGAGTTGTCCTTTTTAATGGAGACGTTGACGCCGAAGTCAACAGCGCGATTAGAATCGAAATATGTATAATCGTAATCGCCATAAGAATTCTGCCACGGATAATGACCGAGAGAATCTGGCTTCGCGACAAAATTCATAAACCGAAGGACATTCTTTCCGTCGACCCAGTAGATCTTCTGAATATCTTCGGTCTCATAATAGACAACGGATTCAATAGGATAATTCAGGGAGAAACCGAGCTCGCCTTCGAATAGAAGCGCGGGAGTAAATTGATTGTTCTCCCGGTCATATTCGATACGATAAATCCTGTCGGTTGTTCCTTCGTTCGTGAAAAGAATAACGAATTCATTCAGGACATTCCATCCGATAAGAACTCCCTTGAAGTCAATAACATCTTCCTGTTCGTATCCATCAACCTTACGGAACAATTCGTCTTCCGTGATTCGAATCTCCCTGTCTTCCGTAACGCGAAGGTTATCGTTAACAATTCCGTTGAGAATAACCCGCTTATTCCCGCGTTCATTCGTGACGGAAAGCATCGTATCGTGATCGCGGGAAAGGACTCGGATATTATGGTTCTCATACGCAGAAGACTCGCCTGCCTTGGAGATAGACAGGTCGCGGTTCAT
>Ga0265301_10000207_pt1 | contig 94355 bp, 90 predicted proteins | sample AusTroGonzalo_MG_2_FD_193488 | JGI IMG/M metagenome (GOLD analysis project Ga0265301, IMG submission 193488) | Bovine rumen microbial communities from tropical cattle in Woodstock, Queensland, Australia - Gonzalo_04 | ecosystem: Host-associated > Mammals > Digestive system > Stomach > Rumen ... | reverse complement strand
TCTTGATACGTTTGTGCTAAAATACTTTCTAAACATTTGCCGATAAATCTTTCAACATTGTATGCCGGTACAATCACACTGATCGTCGGATTTTTAGTCCTTCTCATTTTTTTCCTTTCCTTTATTTAAGTTTACGGTCGCACCTTTTGATATGATCTTCCATACTTTTTCCGCTTTTTTGTAACCGATTTTTTCAAAATCTGTTTTAATTTTTGAGGAACTGATTTTGCGCGGTCTTTTGAGGTACACCACTTTAACGCCTTCTTTTTTGAGTTCATCAAAACGACCTTCCCAATCGTCTCCCATGCACAGCACGTCAACTTCATATTTTTTGATGTCTGAAATTTTTTGTTCCCACGTGTTTTCAGGAATAATTAAATCAACATATCTAATCGCTTCCAAAAGCGTTTTACGTTGATTGTAGCTGAAATAAGATTGTTTATGCTTCACTTTATTGAAAGCATCCGTTGAAAGACCGACAATTAAATAGTCACCGAGAGCTTTTGCCTGTTTTAGAAAACGAATATGACCATAGTGTAAAACATCAAAGGTGCCATAAACAATAACGCGCTTCATCTTTTTTTCCATATATGTTTTTATCTGAAATAAAACGAAATGGTGTTATCGTTGTCATAAGCGACGAAGGCTGCCTCTGCAGGTGTATAGCGTTTCGGATCTTTTCTGTTTGCCTCCATATCCTTTTTTAACTTTGAAGAATAAGAAAGCGTCGTTTTGTTCACACCCAAAGCCGCTAAAGCCGCATCACATTCAGACGGCGCTGCCGTACAATAAATATTGCTTGTACTGTCTCTAAACCGATAGTCTCCCATCTCTTTTATGTTTTCAGGTGAAAGAATGATGTCGCCTTGAGAACCATTGAAAGCATACAAAGCAAAACTTGCATTGCTACCCGAATAATTGATGGTGCCTGTAGAATCATCGAAAGCATAATTATCAAAACTTGCATCACTGCCCGAAAAATTGATGTCGCCTTGAGATTGATGGAAAGCACTCCCATCAAAACTTGCATCACTGCCCGAATAATTGATGGTGCCTTTAGAATTATAGAAAGCAACATTATCAAAACTTGCATTGCTGCCCGAATAATTGATGGTGCCTTCAGATTTAGAGAAAGCATTAGAACCAAAACTTGCATCACTGCCCGAAAAATTGATGTCGCCTTTAGAAATATAGAAAGCCGAATGATCAAAACTTGCATCACTGCCCGAATAATTGATGGTGCCTTGAGAACGAAAGAAAGCATTTTGCCCCCAGCTTATTCCATCACCCACAACGTTAATGTTGTAGGTTGTGTCATTAAAAGCATAATCATTAAAACTTCCGCTGTTGACTCTTAGGGTATTGGTGGAAGCGTCCCATGTGCAATCACAGGTTGCACCTTCAGCACAATACTGTTGACAATGTGATTCATTTGTGTCTGCAAATGCATTTGAGGCAATTAAGGTCATACCTGTTATTAAAATTATATACCTTGCTTTCATTTTTTATTCCTTTTATAAATGGTTCTTCACGTTTTTTATTGTCATCGCTTGCTCTGATGACGTTGTTTATTCTTCCGCCTCGTTAAAGGTTATTTTAATCAGTTGGGTATTTTCCCAATTCTGGGTCGCAAGGTTTGTCGCCACATCTTTGGGTAAACCCTTGAATTTTAGTCTATATACCTTCTTTTTTCCTAATGTGACCTCTTCAAAAGTTACCTCACCTTTATATTTGTTTTGAAGCTCGGTTGCCGAACGAATCATCTCGTCTGGAAAAATACCCATTTTGATTGCATCTTCAAGCGAGTGAATCTGAACACGTTTCGAATTTCCAAATTTGCTTCGGATGTTTTGCATAATGGTGACAATTTGCTCCGTCGTTTGATTGAGCTTATGCTTTTTCATGGCTTGCGAATAACCCGCCAGAGCACCAACGGACAACACACCGACAATGGCGAGGACGCCGAGCATTTCAACCATGCTTCTGCCAAATTCGGAAGCGGCGTATGTGCGCTTAAGGCGCAACGCCGAAAACAGAGGTTCCTTGACAGCCTGACGCGCCGCAAAAGGACGACATCCGGATGTTTCATTTGTTATTTTATTCATCCTTTGTTCTCCTAGTAAATATTTCCGAAATCAAAAATCACGGCGCAATAATCGTTATCTTCCGGACAAACTTTATTGCATGCAGAGGTGATGTTTTCCAGCTTAATCTCACTCCAATTGCCTTGCGGATATACAACAGCTTCCTCAGATTCCGATTGAAGCCATATCATGCCGTTCGGTTGCCACTCTTTGGGAACAATCTGATTCCAGCCTTGATTTAAAAATTGGGTGCAGGTCTCGGCGTTTTCATCAACCATCGTTATAAAAAGCATAAAATTGTACTTTTCACGGTCGACGTCCTTGTATCGTATGTACATCTCGCCTAAAGGAACATCACATACCCTATACTCTTCCGCATCACTATTGACAATACGGCAAGCATCATTCAAACCCGTCGATATGGCCGTTTCAACCGCATCTGCCCCGCTGATGTCAAGGCCACGCGTGTCTTTTAAGATTAAGTCAGAGTAATTTTGCAAAACAACCGCGGTTGCACGCACCGTGTCATTAACCCTTGATTTTGTGATTGCTTTTCGATAACCCACGAGAGAAGCGAGGGTCAAAACAGCGATGATGGCTAAGACACCTATCATCTCAATCATGCTTCGACCCGAATCTTTGGCCTTATACATGTTCTAACGCTCTCCTAGTACTGATGATCAAGTGCCGAATCGTCTGTATAAAAGATCGAAAGCTTCGACTGTGCATCATAAAGCCTAGATTTCGCAACTTTTGCATAAACGGCTAACAGCAAAAGTACGACAACACCTACTCTCCATTTTCCGATTTTTTGACGCATTTTGTGCCTCCTTCACTAAAATTACGAATCGATTTTATTGTAGCAAAAATCAACGTTTGTGTCAAGTATTACTTTAGTAATATGTTGCGAATTTTTGTGGTTGTTTTTGTTGACAAATTGAGATGTTTGGGCTATAATTAAAGAGGTTTTTTAAATTAGGTGCTTTTATGAAAAAAACATATATCTCAATTGGGCAAAGAGTTGAAAAATCAGCGGCTCATCCATATGGTTGGAAAAGAGCTGATTTTATTGATGAAAATGAGACATGTGTTTTGGTTTTGGGTGGAAATGGTGCAGATAATGATCAAAAAGCTAACGGATATGCTAAATGTGTTGATGAGCTCTTAAAACAGTATAATCTTAAAGATGGAGTTCATATCTACAGCGTAATATATCGCAATGAGTCTGATGGCGCGGAATATTTTATGCCCTTTTTGCTGCAAAACAAAAGCCGGGAATTGTTGTTTGAAAAATATGGGCGCAAAGATGTTCCGCCTTTCACGGAAAAACAAACAGAATTTGTTAAAAAAGCAGAAAAATTATATGGAAGGTTTGTGCTTAGCAAATATAATGATGAGGTTTCGAATCCCTCTTATATTGAACGCCTTTTTGAAAAAACACTTTTATATCGTATCTGCGAAAATGAACAAAAACTTCCACTTGAAGAAGCTATGCGAAGGGTTCGAAATTTGAACATCATTACGCATTGTCACGGTGCTTATGTGTTTTTAAAATTAGAAGAAATGATGCAAGAAAAAATGAAAAGACTTGGTTATTCAGATCAAGAAAGAGAGGCTATACAAAAACAGCTTTTATGTGTCGCTTTTGCCCCGTATGCCCCTTTGGGTGTTTCAAAATCAACCATGATTTCATTTGGATCTGCCAAAGATGAGGAAGTTTTTCACCAGAATGCTTTTCATCGGGAACTTAAAAATATTGATAAATCAGGGCAGTTTGGGCTTTCTTATTTCGAAGGGAAAAAAGGTGAGGTAATTGTGGCTTCTTGTGTGACGGAAGCAAATGCTCAGGGTGTGGAACATAATTTTTCAAACTACGTGATGCCGAAGCGAGAACTCTCAAAAGAAGGGGAGGAAATGCTTTTGCTGTCGCGTCATGCTATTTTAAATGGGGTTAAGAGTTCGCTTGAAAATAAGCCACTCAGAAATGTTAAAGGTTTGTTATGCGGCGATGATCAAAAAGCTTTGAATGTTTTTGAAAAAATCAAACAAACGGGACAAGAAATGTATGCTAAACTTGTGTCTTTGACAAGACAATTTAATTTGGCAAAAAAAGGGATGAACAGATAAGAAAAAACTCATGGCAAAATATAGAATTATCGGAAATATGACAGGCAACTCAATGGATGCTATTGATTTGGTCTTGACCGAATTTGACGGTGATGAGATGAAAGATATATGTTCATATAGTATGCCTTATACGCGAGATATGCGTGAAAAAATGCAAGTTTTACGGACTAAGGTTCTTTCAAAGACAAGAGCGGAAATTGAAGCATTGCCCGATTTTAGGGCTATTCATGATGAATATATTATACAAGTTGGAAAATGTGTTGACGAAATGTGCGCTTTGAACGGTGTCGATAAAAAAACAGTTGATGCTATTGGTTTTCACGGTAAAACGCTTGACCATAATCCACCATCAAAAGCTCAAATTAATAAAAGTCAGCCGTATACGCTTCAGATCGGTTCGGGGCAGATGCTCGCCGATTTGACAGGTGTGCCGGTTGTTTATGATTTTAGGTCTGATTTTGTTATGAAAGGATTTGAGGGGGCGCCGCTTGTCGGACCTCATAATGCGCATATCGCGCGTTTGGAAGGAGACGGGTGTTATTATAACGGTGGAAATACTTCAAATTTTGCAATTGTTGCAAACGGTCAATCTCTCGTTTCAACAGACGCCGGGCCTTTTAATGAATATGTTGACGCATTTGTGCGTTTGAATACGGCTCAGGCCTTTGATAAAGATGGGCGAATCGGAAAAAAAGGCAAGATAGAAGAAAGGCTTTTAAGGTATATTTTTGAGCTTGGACGAGATTTTTATGATGCGATGCCGCCAAAGTCCGGTGATCCGGCGTATTATCACAAAGATGAAATTTTTGAGTATATCAAAAAACAAAACATCGGCTTTGAAAATGCTGTTCGAACTTTTGAATGTGCAAGTGCATATCTTGCTGTATATGCTTTAGGCTTAATCGATGAAAAAATTAAAATACCCTCGAATTTTATTTTATTCGGAGGTGGTTGGAAAAATCCAGTTGTTCAAAAAGATTTTGAACTTTTGCTTGATCCCAAAGGGCCTTTTTTGCCAGAGCACAAGATCCATTTTGAGAGGCTTCGGAAAAATATTAAGGGAAAAATTGATGTCCATTACTCGGTGTTCGGGGAATATATGGAAGCACGACTGATGGCCGATATGGCACGTTTTAGACTTGAAAATAAGCCTTGGGATTTCGGTGTTGTTGCCGGTGTGATCGCAGAGCCTCAAAGACTCGGAAGAAGTTATGCAGATTGTGTTAATAGGTCGGTCAAAGGGTGGCTTTAACAGGTGAATCTTTTTTTAGAAAAAAAATAACTTTATATAAAAATTTTTCAAAAAGTTATATATTTATCAATAAATGAGTGATATATTTTCCGAAAAATGTCAGAAAGGGAAGAAAATTAATGGTCAAAATTGCGGTTGTTGGTGCAAAAGAAAATTTAGGTCGTGAGGTTTTAGGTGTTCTGAGTGAGCACGATGTGAGTGCGAATGATGTGATTGCTCTTGAACCGAAAAGCCCACTCGGAACGCTTGTTTCATATGGCGAAGATGAAGATTTAGATGTGTTAAATATAGATGAGTTTGATTTTTCAAAAGCTGATGTTGTTTTGTTTGCTTGTATGGAAGAGATTGCTAAAAGGTATTTACCAAAAGTGATTGCTGCAGGTGTTAAGGTTGTTGATTGTTCAGGTGCGACAGCCACTGATGCTGATGTGCCAATGGTGGTTGCGGGCGTCAATGATGAGGCTATTAAAGATGCTAAAAAAAATGTTGTGTCTGTGCCGATGGCTGTTGTGACGCAAATCTTAAAGCCCCTGTCCAAGGTTAATGAAAAATATCACCTGACACGAATTATTGCTAACGCCTATTTATCTGCTTCTTTTCATAGTCATGAGGCGATGGATGAGCTTTTTTCTCAAACACGAAAAATTTATATGAATATGCCTTTAAGTGATGATGAAGAGGTTTTTAAAAAACAAATTGCTTTTAATGTGTTGCCGCAAGTCGGGGAATTTATCGGTGAGGAGACAAGGACCGAATGGGCCGTTAATGCTCAGATTAAAAAAGTTTTAGGCGGTCAAATGAAAGTACACGCAAACTTAGCATACGTTCCTGTTTTTATTGGGGCAGGGGTGTTTGTGAATGTGGAAACGGTAAATGATGTCGATGTTAATGATGTGCGTGCACTTATAAAAGAAACAAAAGGTATTACCGTTTTTGATAAGCAAACGGACGGTGGGTATGTGAGCATGGCTGATGTACAGGGTGAAGATGATATTTACGTTTCAAGACTTCGTCAGGATTTATCTGTTTTGAATGGTTTCAGTTTATGGATTGTTGCAGATAATTTGCGTGCTGATGATGCGAACAATATTTTCGATGTGATGAATTTAATACTTCAAAAATAGGGGTGTCATATGCGTTTTTTGTTTAAATTTGTTTTAATAATATGTTTGGGTTTTTCCTTTATTTCAAGTGCTGCCGATCTGTCTCGAAAGGTTGAGTTTAAAAAGATTTCAGAACAGCTTGAAACGCTTGAAAACAATTTGAAAAATGGTCAGCTTTCTGTTGAGCAAATTGATGAACAAACGACTCTTTTGTACGAAATTTCAAATGGACTTGCCGAAACAAAGCGATTTAATGAGCGTGAGGCAAAACTTGTTCAAAAACAATTAGACGCCATGGGTGATATTGAAGAGGGCGGTAAAGAGCTCAAAGAGCTGACAAATAAAAGGCAAGAACTTAAGGATGAATTGGCACTTCTTAAAAGCCGAATTGCAGAAACAGATATTTTGCAAGTTAAAATTGATGATTTGAATATGTTGAGCCTGAACTTTAAAAGCCAAAAAGTTTTGGGTAGTTTGGTTAATAAGCAAGAAGTTTTGTTGTTGCCTCAGACATTTTTCGCGAGCTTTAAATCACTTGCTGTATTTTTCTTTGATATTGTGAAATCACCCGTTCATTGGTATCAACGTCTTGATGAAAATGCTAAGGCGTATGTTCTGACTTATATTATTCCTGTTGTTTTTATTTTAATCGCTGCGATTTGGCTCGGACTTATTTTAAGGCGTTTGATTTTGAAAAATTGGGGCTATAATCCAGATATTGAAACTCCAAATATGATGCAAAAAATGATCGCAGCTGTGGCGAACGGTGTGGCATATGGTTTAGTTCCGGCCTTTATTATTTCAGGTTTTTTGGGTTGGATGATTGGATCAAAAGTTTTTTCTGTCGGTTTTTTCGGGCTTGTGTTGGAAAGGTCTCTTATTTGGCTTTTATATATTGTTTTAGTGCGCGCTGTGACTTTTGCTGTTTTAGCTCCTGCAAGAGAAAATTGGCGGCCTATTGAGCTTTCTACGCGAAAAGCTATTAAAATTTCACATGCCGTAAATTTAAGTGTTTTGTTGATTGCGGTAACCAGTGTTTTACAAAAAGTGGCTATTGAAGCAACTTATGAACCTATTTTGATCAATTTGTTATCTGCATTTTGTTCAATGGCAAAGGTTATTGCTATTATGCTTGTGACGGCAAAGATTTTGACTCCAGAGGAAGATACAACAGAAGATTGGCGTGCACTTGCTTTTCGAATCAATATTTTAACAGCAGTTGTGATGATAGGAACACTGGGTGTCGGGTTGTTCGGGTACCCAAATCTTTGCGCTTACATTCTTAATAGGTATATTTTAAGTGCCGTTTTGTTTGGAATATTCTTGGTGATTAAGAACTTTTTAGCAAATCTCGTAACGCGTATTTTTGTGCTTGGGCTGTGGGGAAGAACTTTTCATGCAAGACGTTCATTGTTGATTAAGATCAATTTTGTTTTGAGTGTTATTGTTAATCCTTTGTTGGTGATCGTTTTGGTTTTTGCACTGTTAAATCTTTGGGGTTTTTCAAGTGACTTTTTAATGCATATTACTAAGAAGATTTTATTCGGTTTTAGTATTGGCGGTATTAATATTTCACTTGTTGCCGTCGTTTTCGGTGTCGCTGTCTTTTTTGTTTCGTATGCACTTGTCAAAATATTTCGCAGACATTTAATGCAAAATGCATTTACGCATTTGGAAATTGATGAGGGAATCAGGCATTCTCTTGATTCGTTTATTAATTTTATAGGTTTTGTCCTTTCAATTCTTTTTGCTATTGTTGCGATGGGTGGGAGTATGACAAATCTGACGGTTATCGCCGGTGCTTTATCTGTTGGTATCGGTTTTGGTTTGCAGAATGTGATTAACAATTTTGTTTCAGGTATTATCATTTTATTTGAACGACCGTTTAAGGTTGGCGATTGGGTCGAAATTGATGGCGAAGAAGGTAAAATTAAACAAATCAATATTCGTTCAACCGAACTTGAGACGTTCAAAAGGACAAGCGTAATTGTGCCGAACGCGACACTTCTTTCATCATCCGTGATTAATATGACTCATGGTAACAACTGGACAAGGCTTAGCGTTTCGGTTGGGGTAGCTTATGGGTCAGATGTTGAGAAAGTAAAAGATATTTTGCTTGAATGTGCTAATGCCAATCCGAAAGTTTTACGTTCACCTGCACCTTATGTGATATTTAAAGATTTTGGGGCTAGTTCGCTTGACTTCGAATTAAGGTGTTATTCCAACAATATTTGGGAAGGTTGGATTATTCCGAGTGAACTCAGGTTTGCGATCAACAAGCGCTTTAATGAAGAGGGAATTGAGATACCGTTTCAGCAGGTTGTTGTTCACCAAGCCAAGTAAAAATGCGTATAGCTGGCATCTAATACAGAACTTTTCGTTCATGCTCGGTCATGTACTTTTTTGTACACTGCGGTACTTTTGTTTGAAACTTTACTTTATCTGAACCATTCTCCAAAGTTTTTATGTAAGAATGAAGAAACATTTTACGAATATGATTTCAAATAAAAAAACCACCATAAAGGCGGCTAAAAAAATGGTGCCGGTTAGTAGACTCGAACTACCGACCCACGCATTACGAATGCGTTGCTCTACCAACTGAGCTAAACCGGCAATGAGCCTAAAATACTTGAAAGTTTTTAAATTGCAAGTATTTTTTTTAAGCTTTAAGTAAATATGGTCAAGAAATTTTATTTAATGACTTCGTCTTCATAAACACCGAAAACGTTTTTCTTTGGGATCCAGCCTTCAATGGTTTCGAATTTGACGAGGCAAAATTCATTTTTCTTAGGGCATTTTTTTATTTCGCCGATAACACCATCTTCGACTTTTGCGATAATATGCGAATCGTATTTAGCAGCGTTATAAATATTGTTTTCTCCAGGAGTGATAACTTTAATAAACCTCCGTCCTGATAAACGCGTCTTGTGTATCCATGCAACAGAACCCTCCCAATCACGTACCTGTCGCCAAAGTTCAAACTCATTGATAATCTCAAGAGGAGCACCCTTTTGTTTATAAATCCATTCAATCGGATATTTGGTGCCGGGACCAGAGCGTGCATTAACGTTGTCCGCCCTGATAGATACCATTCGTGGCAGCGTAAGTCCACTTTCGCTCGAATCTGTTGTTTCAGCTTGTGAGATGTTGATGCTTAAGAACAAAGTTGCAATAAAGCTTAAAAGTGCTTTCATTTTTTTTCCTTTTGAATTATTTTGAATATATATTACAGAAAATATTTAAAAAAAAGGTAAAAGATATGGCACTTCTTGATGTTATTCAAAAATTAATTTCGTTTAAAACCGTGACAGGAAATCTTAAAGAAATTGATGACTGTTTGGCGTATATCCAAAAACTTTTAAGGCCAAGCGGGGCAAATGTAGAAATTTGCAGGCATAATGAGGCGTCTCCTGTTATTTTTGCTTCAAATGTAAAAACGGATCATTTTGATGTTATGGTCTTAGGGCATTTAGATGTTGTGCCGGCAGATGATGAAATGTTTAAGCCTGTTTTAAAGTGTGGAAAATTGTATGGCAGAGGTGCGCTTGATATGAAATCCTTTGCTGCTGTTGCTATTCATTCACTTGAACAGGTTATGAAAGAAAAATTACCTCTAAAATTCGGCTTTGTTTTATCAACGGATGAAGAGCAAGGAAGTGCAAGTTTGGAAGCTTTTTTAAAAGAGCATCCAAAGCTCAAAGCGGATGTTGTGCTCGATAATGATGTGGGGGGTGATATCTTGAAAATTGTAGCAAGATGTAAAAATCCTGTTTATGTGAGACTGACAGCCAAAGGGAAAGCTGCCCATGGCTCAACGCCATGGGAAGGCTTAGATGCAAACGAAAGGCTTTTTGAAACATGGCAAAATATTCGACAGCTTTACCCTGCTTTTTCAAAAGATAAGAAAAAGCCGAAAAACACATGGATTGATACGGTTCATTTTGCGACTATCAACGGCGGACAAGTTTCAAATATTATTTCGAATGAGGCAACTGCCTTACTTGATTTTAGATTGACTGAAAAATCAAGTGTTGTTGATTTGAAGAAGAAACTTCAAAAATGTATGGCAAAAGGTGTGTCATTTAAGATTGAAATGCAAAGCATTCCCGTCGTGGTTTATGAAAAAAGCCCTGTTTTGCTTTCATATAAAAATTTAGCAGAAAAGGTATTAAAAAAGAAAATTGAGTTTGAATATATCGGTGGAGCAACGGATTCACGAGCACTTTACCAACGTGGTGCAATGGTGATTATGCATTCGGGTACCGGTCAAGGAATGCATTCCGAAGACGAATATGTTGTCTTAAAAAGTGTTGAACAAATTGCAGATATTCAAATGCGGTTTTTAAGAGAATATGGTAAAGTGAAATGAAAATATATATTTTAGCTATAGGAAAATGTAAGCACGGGTCGCCAGAAGAAGAGCTTATTAAAGAGTATCAAAAAAGGCTTTCTTGGGAACTCATTATTAGAGAAAAAGACAACGATACCAAAGAAAAAGAGGCTGATTTTTTGCTTAAAAATATTGTGGGTGGGGCAAAGATTGTCGTTTTGGATGAACGTGGTGAAAATATTTCAAGTCTTGATTTTGCAAAGAGAATCGGAGATTGGCAGCTAGATGGTGTGTCTGATATTTGTTTTTTGATCGGTGGAGCAGACGGGCATACTGAAGAAGTACGCAAAAAAGCAGATCTTATTTTATCATTTGGGAAGCTTACTATGCCACATATGCTTATACGTGCAGTTTTAATAGAGCAAATCTACCGTGCTCAAACAATTTTGAGTGGGCATCCATATCATCGGCAATGAGACATTTTAAGGCTTTGGATTAAATTGAAAAAACTCACTGTCTAAATTTTCAAGCCCTGGGAGTTCACCACTGACAGCCTCTTCATCTGAACCGGCAGTGATGGTATTGGCAGTATCATTATAATTCTCTTCTATATCTACGATTGTGGTCGGACGCACCAATCTTGTCGTGCCTGTATAAATACATTTGACGTAATTACTATCCTGAGGACACAACTCCGGTATATAGGTATTATATTCGTATGTGCTTAAATAGACATTTGGGCAGGGATTTGGTTGATTTGCTGAGATAGTGTAACCTAAACTGCTACAAGATTGATATGACGAAACAGTGACGCATTGAAGATATTTTTTATTGTATGGGCACTTTTCAATTGTGTATGTGACATTTTCTTCATCAGGCGGACAAGGGTTGTTCGGTGCAGTGAATGTATATCCTTCCGCGCGACATCTAGCTTCAATGAGCGGATCTTCTAAGTCACATTTATAGTAACCATGGCAACTATTGGCACTGATGTTTGCGACGCATTCTTCTCGCCGATGAATGTATCCATCAGGGCAGCATACTTTGTAATAGTTTTCATTTGATGGGCACGGGTCTACTAAAGCACCTTTGCATGTTGTGTATTTGTAGCCGTCTCGCGGACAGGAAGACGTGCTTGAGCCTGAAGAACCGACGCTTTCTTCTGAAGTTGGTAAAAATAGAACGCTTGCAGAAAGAGGTATGCAATATAACAAAGCGATGGCAAAAACGGTAGAAGCTGTTTTTTTCATACGATTTCTCCTCAAAAGGATTAGATATTTAGTTTATTATACTTTTTTAAAAAAGTTTTGTAAATAGAAAAGAGATGAATTTTTTATGACAAAATTTGAAGTACAATTTTTTGAAAAATTTTAGCAGGTAGGTTGCCACCTGTGATATTTTTCATCGGTGAATTATCATCATTTCCAACCCAAACAGCAATAACGTATTTTTTTGTAAAACCGACAAACCACGCATCACGATAGTCTTGTGATGTGCCTGTTTTGCCAGCTATAAAAGTGGAAGCTTGAACTGTTTTACCGGTACCGTTTTGAATTACATTTTCAAGCATTTTTGTGATCTTGAAAACAGTTTTTTCATCTAAAACGCGGACGGCTTCACTATGTACACGCTCATAAAGTTGGTGACCATCTTTAGAATAAATTTCGGAAATAGCATAGGGCCAAGCTGCATATCCGCCATTAGCAATGGTTAAATAGGCGGTTGCCATGTCAATAACTTTGACCTCATCTGAGCCTAAAACAATAGAGGGCAATTTTTTTATCGGTGTCGTTATCCCCATTTTTTTTGCATTTTTGATAATATCATTTAAGGGAAATTTTTGGCTTAGATTTACGGTTGCAAGGTTAAGTGATTGAGAAAATGCGAAATTTAAGCTCACATCACCATAATATTTCTTATCATAATTTTCAGGCTTCCATTTACCGATTTGTATGGGCATATCTGAGATAATATCTTCAGGCTCAAAACCATGTTGAAGCGCTGTAATGTAAACAAAGGTTTTAAAGGCAGATCCGGGTTGGCGTAGGGCTTGTGTCGCGCGGTTGAATTGGTTCTTTTGATAATCTACACCGCCGACAAGAGCTTTGATTGCACCGCTGTAGTCCAAAATGACAATAGCGCCTTCGGAAACATTATTTTTGGCATTTGAATTGATCGCATCACGTAAAATCCACTCAGCTTTTTGTTGAAGATCTTGATCTAAAGTCGTGCTTACATATATATCGGCATCACGTTCCCCAATGTAATCATTAACCTCCTGATAGACCATATCGGCAAAATGTTTGGCACCTTCAACTTTGAAAGATGTTGTATCATGCAAGGGTTCATTCTTCGCTTTTTCGAGTTCTGTTTGAGTAATGGTACCGTGTTTGAGCATGAGATCTAAAACCATGTCGGCGCGATCTGAGGCGTTTTTCTTGCTATATATTGGATTGTAACGTGAGGGTGCTTTCAAAATACCCGCAATAACAGCGGCTTCTTTTAAGCTTAAATCACGTGAGGATTTTCCAAAATATTTATTTGCAGCTGCTTCAATGCCGTATGTGCCGGCGCCTAAATAAACACGGTTTAAGTAGAGCGTTAGAATCTGTTCTTTTGTGAATTTTTTTTCGAGCCAAAAAGCAATAAGGAGTTCTTGAACTTTGCGCTTGATGCTTTTTTGAGGGGTTAAAAAGAGATTTTTTGCTACTTGTTGGGTGATTGTGGAAGCCCCCTGTGCATAGCGTTTTAGAAATATGTTTGCAATTGTCGCTCGGGTAAAACCGATCACATCAAAACCAAAATGTGCATAAAAACGGCGATCTTCAACGTCAATGATGGCGGCAGGAACGTAATATGGCAGGTCTTCTAAGTAAATAAGGTGAGAAAAGGAATTGCCGAAAGTTTGAATTTCATTGCCGTTTTCGGCGATGATGGTTGTTGACGGTTGGCGTGTTTTTTCGAGGGCAATACTAATATCAGGCAGCGTCGCATAGCAGTATAAAACGTATGACGAAATGATTGCAAAAACAGTTAACGCCCCGATAAATAAAGTTTTTATCAGTCTTTTTTTAAAGGTTTTTTTTGAGCTTTTTTTGCGTGCTTTTGTAGAGCGCTTTTTCGTTTTTTTGATCATCTTTTTCTCCGTTTTTTTGAAGTATTGTAAAAGAAATGTCTTAAAAAACGTTGAATCGTCTTTCATAAATGAAAAAGGTTTGTTATATTAACAGTATTGCTTATAGTGGGAAAAAATGATGGCTAAAAAAATTTGTTTAATTGACGGTTCGGGGTATATTTTTAGAGCTTTTTACGCTTTGCCGATTTTAACTTCGCCCAAAGGGGTGCCGGTTAATGCTGTTCTGGGTTTTATTAATATGTTCATGCGACTTCGCTCAAAAATTGCCTGCGATTACTGTTTGGTGTTATTTGATGCTAAGAGGGAAAATTTCAGAAATGAAATTTTTTCAGAGTATAAGGGAACGCGTAAGGAAACACCTGTTGAACTTATTCCTCAATTTCCTGTGATTAGGGAAGCAGTTGATGCCTTAAATCTGCATTTTTTAGAGATGGAAGGGTATGAGGCAGATGATTTGATTGCCACTTATGCTAAAAAAGCAAGGGATAAAGGCTATGATGTGGTGGTTGTTTCTGCCGATAAAGATTTGATGCAGCTCATCAGAGATGGTGTTGAATATTATGACGGAATGAAAGATAAATTTTATACACCTGCTGATGTGAAAGAAAAATTTGGGGTTTTGCCGGACAAAGTGGTTGATGTGCAGGCCCTTTCGGGCGACTCGATAGATAATGTACCAGGTGTTCCGGGAATTGGTCCGAAAACGGCAGCCGAGCTTATTAATACATTCGGGTCACTCGAAGAAGTACTTAGACATGCCGGCGAAATTAAGCAGAACAAAAGGCGCGAAACACTTCTTGAGAACATTGAGAATGCACGTATTTCAAAAAAACTTGTGACACTAAAAGATAATGTACCGGTTAAAGTTGACGTTGATGAGTTTCAATGCCGTGCACCGATTAAACAAAAATTGATGGATTTTATTGATGAATATGGCTTAAAAAGTTTGCGGGCACGGGCTGAAAAATGGATTGATGAACAATGTGTGATTTTAGGTGTCGAGCCATCTGAAACAACAAAAGAAGTTGTTAAAGAATATGAGTTGATACAAGATGAAGTTGCTTTGGCACGTTTTGTAGAAAAAATTAAGCAAGAGCGGTTGTTTGCTATAGATACCGAAACGACAGGGCTTAATCCATTTAAGGATAAAATTGTTGGTTTTTCTATGGCTTATGCAGAGGGCAAAGCATGTTATGTGCCTTTAAACCACGGTGGCGAATCGAAAGGAGATTTGTTTATGGTTGCAGAAAGCCCAAAGCAAATTTCAATAGAAGTTGCAAAAAAATATTTAAAGCCAGTTTTAGAAGATAAATCCATTTTAAAAATCGGACATAATATTAAATTTGATATGCACTTTTTGGCTCAGATTGTGGGTGATCAAACAGAAATTTTCCCCTATGATGATACGGCGGTCATGAGTTATGTTTTGGATAGTTTGGAGCATGGACATGGAATGGATGAACTTGCCGAAACCTTTTTGAGCTATCAGACCATTAAGTATGAAGAAGTTTGCGGCAGTGGTAAAAATAAAATGACTTTTGACAAGGTGGATCTTGATAAAGCACTTGATTATTCCGCTGAAGATGCTGACATTACTTTGCGCTTGTATAATGTTTTTAAACGGCGTTTGGTTACTGAGAAAAAAATTGCACTTTATGAAAATTTTGATAGACCACTTGTTTCTATTTTGCAAAAAATGGAGCGTGAGGGTATTATGGTTGATGCCAAATCTTTGGTGGCACTTGATGTGGATTTTGAAGAACAAATGTGTGCTTTGGAAAAGGAAATTTATGCTCTGGCCGGTGAAGAATTTAATTTGGCCTCACCAAAACAAATCGGGGATATTTTATTTGTAAAAATGGGGATTAAGGGCAAAAAAACAGCCACGGGTGCTTTTCAGACAGGTGCAGACGTTTTGGAAGAATTGGCAGAGGAATATGAATTACCTCGAAAGATTTTGGAATGGCGCGGTTTTCAAAAGCTGAAATCGACCTATACAAGTGCCCTTTTAGAACAGAAAGATAAAAGTGGGCGTGTGCATACGACTTTTGCGCAAACGGTTGTGAATACCGGGCGTCTTGCTTCATCGAATCCGAATTTGCAAAATATTCCGATTAGAACAGATGAAGGTAAGAAAATCAGGCGAGCCTTTATAGCAAAGAAAGGATGTAAAATTATTTCTGCCGATTATAGCCAGGTTGAACTCAGGTTACTTGCAGCTGTTGCTGATGTGAAAGGCTTAAAAGAGGCCTTTTTGCATGGGGTTGATATTCACGCTTTGACGGCAAGCAGAGTTTTTCATGTGCCGCTAGATAAGGTGGATTCAGCTTTAAGACGCAATGCAAAGGCTATTAATTTCGGTATTGTTTATGGTATTTCACAATATGGTCTTGCGCGGCAGCTCGGTATTTCCAAGGAAGATGCCAAAAACTATATTGATTCATATTTTGCCGCAATGCCGGAAATTAAAAAATATATGGCACAAACAATTGAGTTTGCTCATCATCATGGGTATGTTTTAACCCCTTATGGTCGTAAATGCTCGACCGCTGGCATTAACGATCAAAACAAGCGAATCGTGTCATTTGCTGAGCGGGCTGCTATTAATGCACCGATACAAGGTGGGGCATCGGATATTATGAAGCTCGCAATGAAAAAAATTGATTTTTTATTAAAAGAAGGTGGATTTGAAACAAAAATGTTGCTTCAAGTGCATGATGAGCTGATTTTTGAGGCACCTGAAAATGAAGTTGAAGCAGTTTCAAAACTTGTCAAAGCAACTATGGAAGGTGTCGTGCAATTTGATATTCCTTTTATTGCAGAGGTTGGCGTTGGTGATAATTGGACTGAGGCCCATTAATCAGTTGTTTTCAGTATACTGAAGTAACTTCTTACGGACAAGACCGCGAAGTGATACTTCAGGCCGAGCACCATAATGCGTGATGATTTCGGCAGCAACAATGCCACCGATTAAAGCACACATACCAAGTGTTTTTCCGTTAACTAAACCATACATAAAGCCCGAAGCATATAAATCTCCGGCACCGGTTGAATCGACAACATCTTTGACTGATTCTGCTTCAACAAATATTTTAATGCGTCTATTGACCACAACAGAACCTTGGGCATTACGAGTGATGGCTGCAATGTTGACTATGTTTTTGACTTTATCAAGTGCTTTCATAAAATCTTTTTCTTCAAAAAAAGCTTTGATTTCTTCTTCGTTTGCAAACAAAGTATCAACGCTTTCATCAACAAATTTTAAGAGTTCCTTGCGATGAGCAAGAACGCAACTGATGTCAGAAAGTGTGAAAGCAATTTTTCTGCCATGTTTATGGGCGAGATCAGCAGCCTTTAAAAGTGCTTGTTTGCCTCCTTCAGAATCCCATAGATAACCTTCAAGGAATATGTATTTTGACGCTTTAATAATGTTTTCATCAATATCATCGGGCGTTAAGCGTGTTGCAGCTCCCAAATAGGTAAACATTGAACGCTCGGCATCAGGTGTTACCAAAACAACGCTTCTGCCGGTTGACGGACCTGATTTTAAAGGCGGCGTGTCAAAATCTATTCCTGCAGCACCAATATCACGGCTAAAGGTTTGACCGAGTTCGTCGTCATAAACTTTGCCAATGAATGCGCAATCAGAGCCTAACGAAGCGAGTCCTGCAACAATGTTAGCAGCAGATCCGCCCGAAACTTCACGCTCAGGATCAATGTCAGCGTATATTTTGCCTGCAGTTTTTGCATCAACTAAGGTCATGCGACCTTTTTGAAAGCCTCGATCGCTTAAAAATTGATCGCTGACTTTTCCTAAAACGTCTACTATAGCATTGCCAATTCCAACAACATCATAAATTGTGTTTTGTTCACTCATAAAACCCTCCTAAGTATGTACTCAAGATAGGTTTAAAATATGTAAAATGCAAGAAAAAAACAGGAAAAGTCAAACTTCTCCTGTTCTTTATTCATCAAATGTTGTTTATTTTGCTTTTTTTGAAGCAATCTTTTTCTTAATTGCTTTTGCTTCGGGGGTTAAATTTTTAGAAGCTGTATTTTCTAAGTAAGAATCTAAACCACCTTTGTGTTCAATAGAACGCAGAGTTTTAGAGCAAATTTTTAGTTTAAAAACTTTATTAAGCGTTTCGCTTAAAAGAGAAACAACATGTAAATTCGGCATAAAACGACGACGCGTACGATTGTTCGCGTGGCTAACGTTATTTCCACTTTGAACGCCGGTGCCGGTTAAATCACATTTCTTTGCCATTTTAAAAATCCTTTATTTAACATAAAAACAAACATTGTTGCCATTACATACAGATATTTTATTGCTATGTCAAGTAAAAATAAAAAAAATCTAAAAAAATACTAGCCAAAGGCAAAAAACTGATATAAAAGACTAAAAATAGTTTATGTATCCGTAGCTCAATTGGATAGAGTGTTGGCCTCCGACGCCAAAGGTTGCGAGTTCGAACCTCGCCGGATACGCCAAATACAAAAAAAGCGATGATATATATTGCTTTTTTTGTTGGGGGGGCTTGTATAATGGGCTACTAATAAGCGCTTTTTCTCCTTGTGTACTGTTTTTGTACACGGTGTCAAAAAAAGCACTTATTATTAGCCACATTCTCCAAGCCCTATGATTTTATGTTTATTAAAGAATTTGAAGATTGCTTGACCAAACCTGCGGTTTGGAGCGATGACGGTTTAAATTTGGAGAATTGGAAGAAGCGTATATGCGCTTAAAATGCGCAACGCTTCAGAGAAGAGATCCTTTGATGCGCTGATGCGCAGCACAGCGCAAAGGATGACGGTAAGGGAGAATGGCGGTTTAAATTGATGGTAGGTTAAATTATATGTTTTTAAGTGCGAATCGTAACAAAAAAAGGTTCCTTTAATTGATACACTTTTGTTACAGGAGAAAATATATGAGAAATGCTTTTTATATTGTACTTTTGATGGGTATGGTGTTGAGCTCAAATGTGTTGGCAGATGAATGTCCGAAAGGGGTTGTACGGTGTGGTACGACAGAAGATGGTTTGAGCTGGTCTATTTCAAACATTAAAGATGAAAATGGTAATGATGTGATTCTCTCCAATGGAGAGATTGCCCAAGAATTAAGCATTCAAGGAACGGGGGATATGCAAAATTATGCCGCCAAAGGTGAAGGTATAGCTCCTTGGAGAAAATCACAAACAGGCGATTCTGATACTGCACCGACAATTACGAGTGTTGTGATTGGTGATGGTATTACATCGATTGGTGTGTCTGCTTTTCAAAAAATGACATCATTAAAAAGTGTGTCGCTGCCTGACGGGTTGAAAAAAATCGGTGTGACTGCTTTTAACTGTTGTTACTACCTTTCTGAAATTAATTTACCTTCTTCTTTGGAAACTATTGAAGATTATGCTTTCTATGCGACAACACTTTCAGATATTGATTTGCCCGAAAATTTGAAAACAATAAAACCCCGCGCTTTTGGTTATATTTCCACTCTATCAAGTATAGTCATTCCTGAAAATACAATTGTCATCAGTAGTGTTTTTAAAAGAGAAGGCTCTAGTCTCATTGATATTGAAAATGTTTATTGTTCTGAGGCAAATACGAGCTGTCAGGCTTTAAAAAACGATCCTGGTATGGCAGAAAAAGTTAAGTTTTATGAGCCGACAAATGAGGGATATTTTTATAAAAACAAATGGTATGCCAATGTTAATGATATCGGTACGCCAAATTACATCAAAAAGAAGATTTATACGCTCAAAGAGGCCGAAAAGCTTTCGAAAGAGACAGGTAATACGTTTAAGTTGAAGTATAAATAAAAAAAGTTGCTTAAGGCACTTTTTTAGTATTCAGGGTATGTGGAGATTGTGGGATCAATGTTTGGTTCTGTGATTGTTTTAATATCTTTTAGCGGAAAAGATTGCACATCGTAAATGCGGTTTCCGCCTTCATAAAGTGTGTTTTCGATTTGGTTTTGCTCGGCTTGAGGTGATATGGAAAATGGTTTTGGGTTTTGCTCAGAGAGTTGATGAATTTCCTTTGGTAAAGAAGCTTTTTGAATATCGGGTAGAGGCTTTTCTTTTGATTCTTGAGATTTTTCTTTGACAATTTCAATTTTTTGGGCAGGTGATTCTTTAAATGAAAAGGTAGCTGAGTTCGGTTTGCCTGATTTGGTTTGAGCAGATCCATAAATCGTAACGTTTTCAGCGTGTGCTAAAAATGGTATGAGTAAAAGTAATGTGGTGATATGAAACATTTTTTCTCCTTTTATGTTTAAATAATCTGTTTTTTACTTGTTTAAAGGAGACAAAAAAAGAAATGTAACAATATGTAATATAATTTTAAGAGATTTTTTGGACAAATTGTGTTATATCAGCCGGTAGTTTAACTTTGAAAAAGGAAAATAGATGTCCGGTTTGATTAAGGTTGCCGTTATTGGTGCTGGTATGATGGGCAAGAACCATCTTAAAACTTATAAAACGTTGCATGGTGTTCAACTTGTTGGTGTGTATGACATTTTTGAAGATGCTGCTAAATCGGCTGCAGAAATGTTTGGAATAAGAGCCTTTTCAAGTTTAGAAGAAGTTGCGCAGAATGTTGATGCGGTTAGTGTTGTGACAACCTCGGTCACACATGCTGATGTCGGCGAATTTTTCTTAAAACGCGGTGTGCACTGCTTGATTGAGAAGCCTCTGGCAACAACGGAACTTGAGTGCTATCGTTTGATTAAGGCGGCTAAAGAAAACAATGTTACATTGCTTGTCGGGCACATTGAGCGCTTTAATCCGGCGGTTGAACAGCTTTCAAAAATTTTGACAGATACATCAAAGATTCGCTCATTGACAGCTCAACGTATGTCTGCTGCCAGTGGTCGTATCACAGATGTTGATGTTGCTATGGATTTGATGATTCATGATATTGAAGTCGTTCAATCTCTGGTGAAATCTCAAGTTGTTAATGTTGAAGCTATGAGTGTTAAAACGCCTGATCAGCCGGAAGGAAAAGATTATATTTCTGCTTTAGTTCAGTTTGAAAATGGTGTGACGGCAAATTTAACGGCAAGCCGTATCACACAATCACGCGTGAGAACACTTAGTGTGACAACTGATGAGAACTATATCGATATGGACTTTATCTCCCAAAGCATCAGAGTTTGTACGCAGGGTCGTTCGCCTTATATGAACAAAGATGCTCTTCCTTCTTGGATGAATTATGGCTTAAAAGGTTGTGAGGAGCAATTGTTTGTTCCGATGGGACAGCCCTTGGCTGCTGAACAAAACCATTTTGTGAACTGTATTTTAGGTAAAGAAACGCCTCGTATTACAGGTGAAAACGCATTGGAGGCTTTGAGGGTTATTTGGGAAGTACAGAAGAAATTAGGTTTCTCGAATTCTTCAGAATCTCAAAAAGCTGCTTAAGTTTTAAATTATAGAAAGAAGCTTGAGGTCTTGACCTCAAGCTTTTTTTTCGGTATTGTGGAGGCATTGAGGAAAAAATGCGATATAAAATAATCATAGAATATGACGGCACAAATTTGGTGGGCTGGCAAAAACAAGATGAAGGAAATAGTGTTCAAGAATATCTTGAAAAAGCGATTATGGCTTTTTGCCAGAAAAAAGTTGAAGTTTTTGCGGCTGGACGAACAGATGCGGGCGTACACGCAACAGGGCAGGTTGCGCATTTTGATTTAGATACAAATATGGATTTATATCATTTACGTGAGGCTTTTAATGCAAAATTAAGAGAAATGGATGCCCCTGTTGCTGTGGTTGAATTAGAAGTTGTAACCGATGATTTTCATGCAAGATTTTCAGCTAAAAAAAGAGGATATATATATCGACTTTTAAATCGTCGTGCGCGTTCTGTTTTACTTGAAAATCGGGTGTGGCACGTAAATTTTCCTTTAAATGTTGAAAAAATGAGGGAGGGAGCCGAATATCTTTTGGGGCATCATGATTTCAGTGCTTTCAGAGGTGCTGGTTGCCAAGCAAAATCACCGATAAAAACCCTTGATAAATTAGAGATTGTGCAAAACGGTGATGAAATTGATTTTATTGTTGAGGCAAAATCGTTTTTGTACCATCAGGTGCGTAATATGGTCGGCACATTAAAAATGGTTGGTGATGGACATTTAGAACCTATTGATGTCAAAAGGATATTGGAAGGTAAAAAACGTGCAGACGCCGGTGTAACGGCGCCTGCATGCGGTTTATACCTAAATAAGATTGAATATTAGGCCTGAAGATTTTTAGCGTTATCGCTTTTTTTCTTCACGTTAATTTTTTTATATTTTTGTTTTTCTTCTTTTGACTTTGGAATACAGATGTTTAAAACACCGTTTTCATAAGTTGCATCTGCCATATTGTAATCTAAGTCAAACGGAAGAGGGATGGTACGCTTAAACATGCCATAAGAAATTTCAGAAAAGTAGCTGTTTTTTGCAGAACTTTCTTTCGTGTGTTCTTTTTCTCCCGAAATCGTAAGATAACCGTCATCAGATATTTTTAAATCGATGTTTTCTTCTTTTATTCCAGGAATTTCGGCTGTAACCCAAACGGCATTTTTTTCATCGGAAACGTCAATTTTGGGTTGAAGGCTGTCCATAGCTTCACCTCCGAAATCAAAAAAATAATTCCAGAGACTTCTTAAATCGTGCGTTTGCGGTGTTAGGTGAGAAGGCCGATTTTCGCCTTCCCTTTTTTGAACCATTTCATGCATGAGATGTTCTCCTTTAATAATCCCACTCTTCTTTAATTTCGACCACCTCTTCATCCATCGGCTTGGTTTTAGCACTGCACCCACAGCCGCAAGCAGATTTGTGAGAAGATGCGCCACTATGAGATGTGGAAGATTGATTTTCAGACGAGGAAGATGTTTGATTTTTTTCATCTTCATCCATGTGATAGCCTTGTGAAGCGTGTAAGTTTGCGTTTGTTGTGTTTTCATGAGATCTAAAAATCCCCATTTCATTCTCCTTTGTTAAAGTGTTAAAAAAGCAGTACCAGTTATATTAGCAATTAAATTGCGTTTTAAAGGTATGTCTTGAGATGTTGTTTTGAAGATAAACTTTTGGAGAATAAAAAAGCTCTCTATAAAGGAGAGTTGTTTATAATGGCGGAGAGAGAGGGATTTGAACCCCCGGTACCTAAAACAGGCACAATTGATTTCGAGTCAACCGCATTCGACCACTCTGCCATCTCTCCAAGATAGTTTCTTTCTTAAAATAAAAAAATAATTTATGCAAGAGTTTATTTTTCAAGAAGCATAATTTCCTCATCTGCTTTTTGAACATAGGTTTCAATTTGTGAAAGTTTTTCAGTGTTTTTAAGTTCGGCAAAAACCTCAAAAGCATTACCGTAATGTTCAATGGCTTTTTCAAGATGTTTGATTTGAGATGTTTTTTTACCGAAGTGGTAGTATGTGTCAGCAATGAGGGTTTCGATGTTTGCCCAGGTTTGAGGGGCATTTGTTTTTGAATAGACTTGCTGTTCTTTTTCAAAACTTTGAATTGAAAGCATGACAATACTTTCGTTATTTGAACGGGAACTTAAAACAGCAAGATAAATGCCAAGATTATGCTCTATTTCTGCCCATAAATTCTCAAACAATGTTTTTGTGAAGATTTTTTCGGCTTCACGGAGATAAAAGATTGCATCACGAAGTGTTTGGTTGTCATTCGACAGTTTGAAAATGCGGAAATGAAGTTTTGCTAAAACCAGGCTTAAACGCCCATAATCATATGGAAAAACATATTTGTTGAAATGTTTTTGTGCTTTTTTGTAGCTTTCAATTGCACGTTCGAGAAGCATATAAGTATTTGCATTTTTACCTGTGGTGGCACATTGATACATTTGTCCTAAAGTAGATAGTAAGCCGGCATCGATGAGTGCATTATATTCTTTATTCTTTTTTTGTTGCGCAAATTTGATCAGGTTTAATATAACTTTCACATCTTGCTTTTCAAAATGGCTCATATTTGCTGCGATATAGTTAAATGCAAGTAAGTTTAAGATATGAGACAGAAGTTCAGAATCAATTCCCTGAGGAATTTTGTTTTTGCTTAAAATTTTAATAAAGTTTTGAAGATATGAAATATACCGTTCATCCTTTTTTAAGCAAAGAGCAATTAAAGTGCTTGCAATGAGAGTTGATATTTCAGGTACCAGAAGAGATGTGTTAAAAATTGATGCTGGCAGATAGATGCTGCTCAACAAAGAAAAAAATGGCGGTGTGTCAGTAAAATATAAGTCGGGTGTCTGAAAATTTAGGCGGATGTTGTTTTTATCTTGGCAAATACGAATTAAAATATCGGCTTGGTGCTTTTTTAGAGTTTTAAGTCCGCTATCTAAATAATCAAAAAAGTTTTCAAAGTTTAAATTTAAGAAACTTTCTGCCTCAACGGTGGTTTGAAATATGGAAAATTGTTTAATGCTGTTTTCAATAATGGTTTGAAAAGCATAAGCGGAATTTTTATCTGAGCCGGCTAAAACAACATGAATTAGCCGGGTTGATTTTTCTTCTTTTTCAATGCAAAGATTTGGATCGTGCTGTATGAAAGGCCAAGGCATACTTAATCCTTTTTAAAATTTTGTTTAACGTTTGTTATTTCATCTTTAATGTTTTGGATTAGTTGTGTATTAGCTTGGTTTAATGTCGGTATCGGTTGTTCAACATTATAAAGCTTTGATATCAGCCAAAAATTAATCAAAAATGTTAAAAAAGGTAGTGTAAAAATATTTGGAGAATAAAGTTGAAATAGCGACAAAGCACCGTTAATAACACCAATTTTAAATACAAAGCCTTGTACAGCTGTTAAGTCTGTTTCTTTTTTATATGCTACGAAATAAGTTGCATGTACATATAAATCGGGTGATTTACGCCTTAGTATATATTGGGCAATAAGGCACCAAATCAGTTCAGATAAAGGATATGTCATCAAAATCAGAACTGACGGTGCTGCAAATTCATTTATACCAATCAAAAGCAAAGATCCCAAAAGGAAAAAGAAGGACATTAAGGAACCCTCATTTGTTTTGAGGTAAAAATCGAAACGATTTGATTGAAAAAGAGAAGTAGCGACCCCAAGTACGAGTGTCGCAACAAGCAAAATGTAAATCGGCAAACCTCCAGCTAGAGCAATTATAGCTAAGCCGGAAGAAAAAACAATTACAAAGCATGAAAATATGCCGGGAAGACCAATGAGTGTTTTTGCACTAAATACAAAACCAGCCAGAATAATGCCGACGATCAATCTTTCAATTGAGGGTGAAATCGTTTTACTTAACAATAACGAATCGGGATTAAGAAACAAGAAGGCAGATAAGATGGAAAGGCTGAGAATCGAAAAGTTTAAAAGTTTGTTTGTTTCAAACAAAAACAAAAGATAGATCAATGCGGAAAAACAAAACGCCCCAATGATTTGTGAAATTTTTAAAGGGGTAATGGCATTTTGAAAAGCAGGTGGAATAAAAGAAACTGAGATGATACCTAAGGCTAACATTAAAAAAATATAAATGTAAGGATCTTTTTTGAATTGATAGTCGCTTAGTTCGGTGTTTTTCGAAATTAAAACTTTGCCTAAAAGTGTTGATAATATATATGTTACTATAAAACAAGCAGTACCGGGAATAAGCCAAAACATTTATTTTCTCCTGTTATTTTTATACACCAAACGGGCGGCAAAAAAGCTATCCATACCGCCGTCACCCTCGTTATAATATGGTAAAGTTCTTAAAACTTGTTTATCAAAAATGTTTTTATCTATTTTTTTACCATCATTGAGATGAAGAGTTTTATCATCAAAAGAGAAAAGTTGAAAATTAGGATTTTCTTTTAAAAAGATTCTGATTTGTTCTTCACCTTCAAGTCTAGATATTGAGCATGTGCAATAAAGAATTTGACCGCTTTGTTTAATGTGTGATGAAGCTGTTTGAAGCATTTTTTGTTGTGTGTTTTGTAGGGTTTTAATATCATGGAGTGTTTTAAAAAACAAAACCTCAGGGTGCTTTCGGAAGGTTCCTGTTGCGGAACATGGCACATCAAGTAAAATTATATCGAACAAATCACTTGTGTTCTCAAGATATTCAATACCATCAGCACGAATCGTTTTAAGCTTTTGGTTAAGGTTTAAACGGGAGATGTTTTCTTCTAAAGTTTTTAAACGTTCAGAACTAATATCAAGTGCTGTCACAGAGGCACCTTTTGCAAGAAGTTGTGCGGTTTTGCCACCAGGGGCCGCACACATATCTAAAACTTTTTTATCCTTAATGTCCCCAAGTAAGCACACAGGAAGAGAAGCCGCTAAGTCTTGCACCCACCATGCTCCTTTATCAAAACCATCTAAACAGTTGGTTTTTGTTCTGGGGCTATTTAAACGAATCGTGCCGTTTTCAAAAAGAGTGCCATTTAGTCTTTGAGCCCAAAGGTTTGGATTTTCCCTTGTCGTGAGGTCAATCGGTGGTTCAATTAAAAGTGTTTGTTCCATTAAAGAAATTTGTTCTTTGGTATAATCGTTGGTTAATATCTGTTTAAAAGATTTTGGAAATTCTACAGCATTTCGCATTTTATCTTTATGTAAGGTAACTTTGTGCAAAAGGGCGTTGACCATAGAAGACGAAAATTTATCAGTCATTTTTTTTGCAATGTTCACATATTCATTAATGACCGCATAATCCGGCGTTTCCATATATAAAATTTCAGTGGAACCAGCTAGAAGAACATGCTCCAAAATTTTATTTTTTTGCGGAATTTTTTTAACGAGCATGCTGTTGATAAGCTTATCGATGACTGTTTTTCGGCGTAGAGCCGTTAAAATAAGTTTATTTGCAAAAGCTGTGTCCTGAGCCTTAAAATCAGATTTTAAGGTGTTGAAAAAAACTTTATCTTCTAAGATTTTTTTTAATGTTTGTATGCATTGAATTCGAAGGGACATTTATTTTTCCTTTTTCCGGGCACTTTGAATGTAGCCTTTTTTTAAAAAATTTGCAAGAACGAATCGTTACAAAAAAAGTATTTTATGGAGATGGGGCTTAACAATCAACAGCAACGGAAAAAATCACTTGGTAGGGTAATCCGTTTTTGATGTTCTTTTTGTTTAAAGTTTTAGGGCAAAACCGAGGATGCCGCCAAGAATAATGTAGAAAACAGAATTTGCTTTGTAAAAATGCATGAAAAAAAATAAAAAGATAAAAATTAAGATGGGAAGAATGTTTGTTAAGCTTGCTTTAGCGATTTGTAACGTAGCATTTAAAACGAGTGCAACAACGGCAGGTTGGAGTGATGCTAAAATGTGTTTGAATGTTTGGTTGCAGGCATAGTATTTGAGGGCTTTTGAAACCAAAATTATAATAACAACTGAGGGCGTGATAAGTCCAAGTGTTGCAATAAATCCGCCAAAGTATGACGCCGTTTTAAAACCTGCATAAGTTGCCATGTTGATACCGATTGGACCGGGAGTTGATTCTGAAATGGCAACCATGTTTGTAAGTTCATCGAAAGAGAACCAACCATACTTTGTACTCAAGTCGAATAAAAATGGAATCGTTGTTGCGCCACCGCCGATAGCAAACAGACCGATTAAGAAAAACTCATAAAAAAGCGTCAAATAAATCATGTTCTGAGCCTTTCAATGTACAACCGAAGCAAACCTGCCAAAAAGGCTAGAAAGATGATTGAAATAGATGATATTTTTAACACAAGAATAGCAAAAACGGCAATCATAAAAACAGTAATATCTGCTTTTTTGAAAATGCTTTGTTTATAAATACGTTTTGATAAATCAAACACAATTTTAAGTAAAACGGCTGCAACACCGATGCGGACGCCATGCATGGTGCGAATGACATATTCATTTTCCATAAAATGTAAGAGGACTGAGGCAATGAGTGTGATAATAATAAGTGACGGTAAGATAAGTGCAAAAGTTGCCACAAGAGCACCTATGATTTTTTTAAGCTTATAACCGCAAAAAGTGGCAACATTGACGGCAATAATGCCGGGGGTGCATTGTCCGATGGAGAAATAATTGAGCAGTTCATTTTCATCTGCCCATTTGTGCTTTGTGACAACTTCGTCTTTTAAAATGGGCAACATAGCATAGCCACCCCCAAAGGTAAAAAGACCGGTTTTAAAAAACGTGATAAACAAATCAATTAAAATTCTCATGAACAAATAATCCTTGTTATGATATTTATCAGAGATTATATTAATATATCATTTAAAAAACGTGTTTTTGAGGGTTATAATATGAAGATAGGCGTCGTTAATAATTGTTTAAAGGGTGAAACACGCGTGGCAGCCACACCGCAAATAGTCAAAAAATTTATAGATGACGGGTTTGAAGTTGTGGTTGAAAAGTGTGCCGGTGTTTTATCTGGTTTTGAAGATGAAATCTATACAAAACATGGGGCAGCTCTCGCTGATAGGGAAGGTGTCTTGAGAACGGATATTCTTTTATCTGTTTTACCGCCGAAAAGAACTGATTTGCCCCTTTTTAGGGCAGGACAATGGCTTATTTGCGACATGAGTGCATTGGAAGACAAGGCTGAAATGCAAGATTTGGTTAGGACTGACATAGGGGTCATTGATTTAAGCAAAATGCCACGTATTTCACGAGCGCAAACAATGGATGTTTTGTCTTCGCAAGCGCTTATCGCAGGTTATAAAGCTTCGACAATTGCTTTGCAAAATTTGAAAAAAACAGCACCTCTTTTGATGACATCGGCTGGTACTTTGCCACCAGCAAAGGCAGTTGTAATCGGTGCCGGTGTTGCGGGACTGCAAGCCATTTCTGTATTGAAAAGAATGGGTGCTAATGTTGTGGCAACAGATATTCGCGCAGAAAGTCAAACGGAGATTGAATCGGTTGGAGGGAAATTTATTTCTGACATAAAAACAGAATTGTATGGGGCTGATATTTTAATTACCGCAGCTTTTTCAGCAGGCAAAAAAGCTCCGCTTTTGGTTAAAAAAGAAGATGTCGAAAAATTGTCTATTGGTTCAGTTGTTATTGATATGGGCGATTCAAATGTTGAAAAGAGTGATAAACGGCAAGATATTTTTATCATGCAAGATAAGCATATTGAACGGCAGCTGCCAAATCCTGCAAGCACCCTTTTTTCAAACAATGTTTATGCTTTTTTGAAAACTTTTGATTTTTTAAGTACCACAACAAATTTTGAAGATGAAATTTTGCGTGCAGTTTTAATTTGTTCAGATGGATTTTTAAGAGGAAAAATAAAATGAGTTTGTTGTTTTTAATCACGATTTTTATTCTGTCATGCTTTATCGGTTATTTTGTTGTACAAGGTGTAACACCGGCATTGCATTCGCCTTTGATGAGCGTATCAAACGCAATTTCCGGAATTGTGATTATCGGAGCGCTTACTATGGCAGCTATGGCCGATAAATTTAGTTTAGAAGAACTTTTAAGTCTGTTTGCTGTTTTTTTTGCAAGTTTAAATATTTTCGGCGGTTTTGTAGTGTCAAAAAGAATGCTTGAGTTGTTTAAGAAAAAGGATGAAAAATGATAAGTTTTGAAGGGTTATATCTGATTTATTTGATTTCGGCCATATGTTTTATTATGGCCATCAGAGGGCTTGCAACACCCCAGACAGCACGTTTGGGAAATAATGTAGGTATGTTTGGCATGGGGCTGTCTGTTTTGGTAACGCTTCTTGTTTTGCCGACACATAATGACTTAGGGATTTTAAGTGCCGTTTTTTTAGCCGCTTTAATTGGAATTGTATGGGCAAACAAGGTAAAAATGACGGAATTGCCTCAGATGATTGCATTGTTAAACGGTGTCGGTGGTTTGTCTTCCGTTTTGGTGGCGTTGGCGCAAATTTTGCATGAAAACACTTATTCTTTAGATGCAAGTGTTGGTGTGGTTATTGGGGCAATAGCTTTTTCGGGTTCAATAGTTGCTTTTTTGAAATTAAAAGGCAACTTAAAACATGCTCGCTTTTACTTGAGTAATGCTTTCAATATTGTTTTACTTTTAGGTCTTTGTTTTGTATGGGGAATGTTTGGTGTTTATGATCATGTGAGAGATGCCTATTTACTTATGATATTAGCCATCGCCCTTGGAATCGGTTTGACGCTTCCTATCGGTGGGGCTGATATGCCCATTGTGATTTCTGTTTTAAACGCGTTATCTGGTTTTGCAGCTTCAGCTATCGGTTTTGCGCTTGTAAACGTAGCACTGATTATTGCAGGCGCACTCGTGGGTGCAAGTGGGACGATTTTGGCCATAGTGATGACAAAGGCAATGAACAGAAATATTATTCAAGTATTTTTAAAGGCACTTGAAAAGGGAGATAACGTCGACAAGCAAGAAAAAACAGCGCGTAGAGGAAGCCCGGAAGATGCTGCTTTTTTGATGGAAAATGCAAACAAAGTGATTATTGTACCCGGTTTTGGAATGGCTGCTGCCGGTGCGCAATATGCTTTACAAAATATGGCTAAAATTTTAGAAGAAAAATACCATGTTGAGGTTAAGTTTGCCATTCATCCGGTCGCGGGGCGGATGCCCGGACACATGAACGTTTTACTTGCCGAAGCAAAGGTGGATTATGGAAAAGTTTTTGCCATGGAAGAAATTAATCCCGATTTTGAAACGGCAGATGTGGCTTATGTTGTGGGAGCTAATGATATTACAAATCCAACCGCTCAAAGTGATCAAAGCTCGCCTTTATATGGGATGCCGATTTTGGAAGTAAGTAAGGCCAAAACGGTCTTTTTTGTAAAACGTTCGTTGGATGCTGGTTATTCGGGTGCTGAAAATCCACTCTTTTTTGCAGATAATACGTTGATGCTGTATGGAGATGCCAAAAAAATAACCGAAGAAATTGTTAAAAAGCTCGTATAATGGGTAAATAAAGTGACTGATTCTGTACACTGTAGTGTTTCTATCTTTATCTGCTTTGTGCTTTTATGTTGTGTTTTATTGTACGGTTGGTTGAGGCGTGTTCGCATGTTTTTGGGAAAGGTAAATTTGATTGTCATCAGCTTCAGCCTGTTTAAACACCTCTTCTGCAAACGCTTGCTTGGCAATGTATGTTAAAAATAGTGGCCGTTCGAGTTTGAGCTTGCCCAGTGTTTCTTCCAAAGCTTCAAATGTGTCGTATATGGTGCCAACAAAAATCATGTTTTTTTCGAGCTCGGATTGCTCAATTTTATTTTTCTGTACATTTAACATTTTTACCTCACTAAAAAATAATTGACGGTGAGGCTTAAAATATGTTTCAAAAATAAAAAATAAAGATGATAACAAGGCTATCTTGACAACATTTTTTGTTACATTAAGTGTGGTGGACGAATATGTTGTTCATGATGTAATTTAAGGTTCGAATCGGGTGAAAGATATTCTTTATTTGCCCATTTGCCAAGCAGAACATCAATGACTTCTTGGTCAACCATTTTATCATTTTGAAGTCCAAAACGTTTGAGTAGGTCCGCATAAATATAGTTGGCGACATTCACCTTCATATTATTCTCCTTTGAGGAATAATATAAGGCTGATATTTCAAAGAAAAAGTAATTATAAAACTAAAGTCTATGTTTATAAGTTTCAAAATGGTGTTTTGAAAAAAAAGCAACTTTTGAAAAAAGCTGCTCATCAGTGGTAGGGGTGAGGAGACTTGAACTCCTACTTCCAAAGGAAACAAGATTTTGAGTCTAGCGCGTCTACCAGTTCCGCCACACCCCCGTTGAATGAGAAGATACATATATGATTTATTTTTATTCGTCAATAGTTTTTTTATTTTATTTTTAAAAAAGGTATGATATAGTGCATCTGATATTTGATTCGAGGTTTTTGAATGGATGCTTTAGAAACACAGGCCGATCGTTTGTACGATGAAAAAAAATATCCTCAAGCTTTGGATATTTATCTTTCGCTTGCTAAAAAATATCCAAAAACTGAAAAATATACTATTTTTTGCGGAAATTGTTTTGATGCTTTGGGGGATGTAGAAGAAGCTGTTCGCTATTATAAAAAGGCTTCAAAAATCAACCCCGTTTCGATAGATTCTTTACTTGCACTTGCTAATTTGTATTACAACAATGAAGATTATAAAAACGCTGTGCGGTTTGCAAATATGATATTAAACAAATATCCGACCAATCAATCCGCACTTTTAATTTTGGGCAATGTGGCATATTGTCAAAAAAAATACGAGCAAGCTTTTGTTTTCTATGAAAAAGTTTATCAGCTTAACGGTGCCAGCTATATTGCGCTTATCAATATGGCAAATACTTTGTATGATTTATCAAAATGTGTAAAAGCAGTTGACTGTGCTAAGCATGCCATAGCACTCTACCCATCAAGTGTCGATGGGTATATTATTTTGGGTAATGCTTATATGGAACTTAATAAATTAGAAAAAGCAGAACATTATTTATTAAAAGCACTCAGTTTCAGGGCCGATAATCCATGGATTTATAATGCACTTGGTCGTGTTTATCAAAAAAAGGAAGATTATAAGAACGCGTTGAATTTTTCGTGGAAATCTGTTTTGTTTGGAGGTGAACTTCAAGAAGATCAGCATATCAATTTCGGTTATTTGCTTTATGAATGTGCAGCAGACGGTAAAGAAGAGCTTGCTAAACATTACGCGCAGAAATGGCTTGATGCTTTTGAGCATAATAGCCTCGTGGCCTTTATGGCTGGGGCTGTTTTAAAAGATAAGAAAATTAAAAAAGCAGATCCGCATTATGTGGAGCAGATTTTTGACGCATTTGCCGGAGATTTTGAGATGACGCTGAAGGGGCTTGATTATTTGGTTCCCGAATATGTAGAAGCAGAAGTTCAAAAGTATTTTAAAAAAGATTTTTGGGAAAAAACGAATTATCTTGATTTGGGCTGTGGAACGGGGTTATGTGCGCAAGCAGTGAAAAAACATATCGGTTGGAGCCGAATAACAGGCGTTGATTTGTCTCAAAAAATGCTTAATCAGGCTCTCCAAAAAAGAATTTATCAACGCTTGGAGCAAGCTGAAATTGTTGGTTTCCTAGAAAGTGAAGCAGAAACTTATCAGCTTATTACAGCCGCTGATGTTTTGACTTATTTTGGTGATTTGCGTGCTGTTTTTGAAGTAGTGGCCGAGCATCTTGATATGGGGGGGCTTTTTATCTTTAGCATTTCAGAGAATTTGAGCTCAAATGATGATTTTTTCTTGATGCCGTCAGGACGCTTCGTTCACAAAATGGACTACATTATGACACTCTTAAAAAAATGCGGTTACAGAAAGCTTGGTCAAGAGCGTAAAGCTTTACGCAACGAGGGGGACCAGATCGTGTGGGGGTATATTGTTACTACTGAAAAAGTTATGATCATAGAAAAATAAAGGAAAAATTATAGTCCTAAACACATTATCTTTGTTACTTAGTTATTTTCTCGTATTCAAAGAAGACAGGTCTTCGACCTTCTCTTATTGCTTTTTTCTGATATTTTGTTTGTACCCAATCTTTTGGAGGATAACGCCAATCCTTGGAGCTTTGTGCTGTCCAAACAAAATCAGGACACTCGTGCATCACACGCAAAACATGCCTTTTATATATTGGATGATCCGTTGCAATTTGCAAAATACCGCCTTTTCTTAGTATTCTTGCTAATTGTTTTAAATTGTCTGGATTAATAAATCTTCTATCTTCATGGCGTTTTTTGGGCCATGGATCAGGAAAAAGCAAATAAACCTTATCAATAAATTCATCGGGAATTTTATTAAACAAAAGTCGAACATCATCATCAAAAACACGAACATTATCTGCACGTTCACTTAAAAGGTGGATTTCGCTTTGCGTCGCCGAGGCCTCTTTGACACCTGTTATTAAGGTAAGTAAATTAGCAACGCCATTTTGGAAAACTTCTACGCCAATAAATCCAACCTCTTTTTGTAAGAGAGATAATTCAGCTAAGTGCACTCCATCGCCAAAACCAATTTCAAGACATACTTTACCTACAGGTTTTCCAAACATTGTTTGTCTATCAAAAATTGATTGTTTCGTGATTTGAATAAGCCCTAAAAAATTCTCAAGCAAAAAGCTTTTAGCCTTGCGTATCGTGCGTCCTTTTCGGCGTCCGAAAAACTTTGGTGTGTTTACATCTAACACGATTTATCTCTCAGATTCGTTCTCACTCAGATGAATATTAGATTTTGACATGGCAACAATCAAATCAAATAAATATTTCGCAATTTTACGATTATTGATTTTATAATAAGCACTTACGAGTTCCAAGGTTTCTTTTCTTTTCATCGGATCAAAATCCATTTGAGGCCCATCTTCCTTGAGGTAACCGGCTTTTAAGTTATTTTCCCGACCTAGCATCATCGGACTTTGTTGTTTAATTTCAGGATCCATGTCCGCAAAGAAAAAGTCCATTGAAACGCCTAAAACACGGCTAACATCCCAAAGTCGGCTGGCACCAACTCTGTTTAATCCCTTTTCGTATTTTTGGACCTGTTGAAATGTTAAGCCTAAGCGTTCAGCAAGTTGCTGTTGACTCAGTTTTAAAACTTTTCTGCGCCATTTAATGCGCGCACCTACATGCACGTCAACCGGATTGGGATCACCTTCAGAAAGGCGACCACGCAAAGATTTTTCTGTTAATCGTTCCATCGTCCAAGTCCTAAATTTTTCAATTATTAGTTTTAATATATAAAGATTTATAGCACAATGTCAACAATCTAATTAGCTTTTATTCAGCTTATTTTTCCATAAGAGCAGAATGAACATAATCAACATAATATATTGTATATTTTTTCCGCCAATTTTACTGTAAATTGTCGGTATATCTAAACGAGCAGGTAAATAAACATCTAACACATCTTTTTTATTTAAATCAATTTGTCCAATGCTTTGGCCCAGGGGGTTAATTACCGCGCTGATACCGCTGTTTGCAGCTCTGATAATGGTGATTCCTTCTTCGGTGGCACGCATTCTCGCACTCACCAAATGTTGATACGGGCCACTGCTTTTGCCATACCACCCGTCATTGCTGAATACAACCAAAAATTGAGGTTTGTTTTTACGGTTAATGACCTCATCTTCAAAAATAACTTCATAACAAATGAGAGCTCCGAATTTTGGTAAACCTGAAACATTTAATATCTTATATTTCTCACCTCTTGAGAAATCCGCAATTTGATTTGCAACAGGTTTTATCCACTTTGGTAAAAATTTTCGAAAAGGGATATATTCACCAAACGGAACCAAGTGATTTTTATCATAAAAAGCTATGGTTTCACCATTTTCATCAATAACAGACATTGAGTTATAAAGTATGTCATTTTTTTCGTCATAACGCAACAATCCTGTCATTAAATAACCTTTTTGAGGTACAGCACGCTTAATTAATTCTTTATAAAAAGCAGAGTCTTTAGGGTTAAATGCCGTTGCTGTTTCTCCCCATACAACGAACTTAATATCTTCAAACCCCTTTTGACGACTCATATTGATATAGGTTTTCAGATTGTCTTGTAAGGTTTCTCTATTCCACTTCATACGCTGTGCAATGCTTGGTTGAACCAACCTGACCTTGAGATTTGAATTATTATTGTTATAAAAAGATAAACGCCACACTCCAAAGCATGTCATTAAACAAAGCAGTAAAAGAAAAACAACGATGGCACTTTTATATTTTGCTTTAATGAACACATACACAGAGCCCACTAAAACAAGTAAAGCAAAACTCAACCCATAACAACCAATAAGTGATGCCGTTTGGATCAACACGTCAGAAAAAGCGAACATTGTGCCCAGCATATTCCATGGGAAACCCGTTAATAAGAGGCTTCTTAAATATTCCATCAAAACAAATGTGCACGTAAATCCTATTACCTTGGCCCATGGTTTGCTTTGGTTTAAGGTGTGCCACACTATAAAAGGTAAAATGAAAAATAATCCAAAAAAAGCTCCTAATCCCAAAAGGGCAATAGGATAAAGCCAGCCAAAAGTTAATGCATCGACCAAAAGCGCATTAGCAACCCAATAAAAACCGGCGGTAAAAAAACCAAAACCATAAAGGTAGCCGATAAGAGCCGCATGTCTATATGTTTTTACTCTATCACACAAAAAAAGAGTAAAAATAAGACTCAAAACAAAAAGTGGCACAGCATAAAAAGGGGGAAAGCCTAGCGATGAAAGTGCTCCCGCAATTAAAATTCCTGCTTTTTGATGTTTTATTTTTGCCACTTCAAACATTTTTTATTCCTGATACGGATTCTCAATACCAAGCTTTTTTAATATTTCAATTTCTTTTGCTTCCATGATGGCTCGCTCATCATCTTGTATATGATCAAAACCTAAAATATGAAGTATACCATGCACCCATAAATGACAAAAATGATCTTTTAAGGGTACGTCTATCTCTTCTGCTTGTTTTTTCATGGTTTCATATGCCACAATGACATCGCCGAGCTCTACATCGTTTTCTTTTACAAGTGTTTCATCAAAAAAATCATCGTCGATATTTGCAAATGAAAGTACATTTGTTGGCGAATCGATACCTCTGAATTTTTTATTCAATTGATGGACCGTTTCATCATCGCTTAAAACCAAATTGATGGTAAAATTTTTAGGCTCACTTAAAAACCAAACATCTTGTTGAACTATTTTCAAAACGGTAGTTTTTGCATTTTCGATAAGTGCTTCAATAGAAGGAATACTTTCCTTCCAACGCTTATCTTGAACATCAATAAAAATGCCAAATTTAGTCATGGGCTTCTTCTTGCAGTCTTTTGCTCTTTTCCTCATAGGCCTGAACAATTTTAGCGACCAAACCGTGACGCACCACATCAGAAGATGTAAATGTCACAGAGGTAATATTCTCCACTTTCTTTAATGTATCAAGGGCATCACGAAGCCCCGAAACGACCCCGCGCGGCAAATCCACTTGGCTCAAATCTCCATTAACAACCATGCGTGAATTTTCTCCCAAACGGGTTAAAAACATTTTCATCTGCATCGGCGTGGTGTTTTGAGCCTCATCTAAAATCACAAAAGCGTTTGAAAGCGTGCGTCCGCGCATAAAAGCAAGTGGCGCAATTTCAATTTCACCGAGCGAGAGTTTTTTATCGACCATCTCTGCCGGCAACATCTCATACAAAGCGTCATATAAAGGCCTTAAATAAGGATCGACTTTTTCTTTCAAATCCCCCGGCAAAAAGCCCAAATTTTCACCGGCTTCGACTGCAGGACGCGACAAAATAATCTTATCGACAACACCTTCGAGCATCATTGAAACAGCCAAGGCTACAGCCAAATAGGTTTTACCCGTACCGGCAGGGCCTAAACCGAACACAAGCTCATTTTTAAGCATGGCATCAATATATTTTGCTTGTGTCGCAGATCTCGGATAAATATAGCGTTTTTTCGTTTTTAAAACCATATCATTCAAATTCTGAACTTGTGAAACATCAGCGCCACCGCCACACATTCTGACAGCCGCCTTTGCTTCTTCTTCGCCAATTTCAATTCCTTTACTGACCTTATCATACAAAACCATAATTGCAGCCTTTGCCTCTTCAATTTCTTTCGGGCTTCCTTTAATGGTGATTTGATTGCCGAAATTTAAAATTTCAACACCTAAACTTTTTTCAATCACACGCAAATTAGAATCAGACGCCCCGACCAATTTTTGCATCAATTGATTATTATATAATTCAAAATTAATTTCAGCCATTATAAAATCACCTTTCCTGTTAAAGAATTTGTTGTTGTGCTTAAAATTTTCACTTTTCCGATTTTTCCCATCATTTCACTTGTCACCTCAGCATGCACATTTTGCATATAAGGCGTACGCCCGATAAGCTGCCCTTTATGCCGTCCTTTATGTTCAAACAAAACATCAAAAGTTTGCCCTACACATTTTTGGTTAAATTTGGTTTGCAAATCGAAAAGCTTTGTTTGTAAAATATCAAGCCTTTCCTTTTTCACCTTCTCCGAAACCTGGTTTTCCATCACGGCAGCCGGAGTTCCCGGACGTTTGCTGTATTTAAATGAGAATGCTTGAATGTATTGAATTTGATCAACCAAATCAAGCGTCTCCTCAAAATCCTTATCTGTTTCTCCCGGAAATCCGACAATAAAATCTGATGACATTTCAAGCGTCGGATTCGCCTCTTTTAACTTTTCTACCACTTCAATATATGTTTCTCGCGTGTGCCGCCTATTCATTGCTTTTAAGATCTTGTTTGAACCGGACTGTACGGGCAAATGCAGATAGGGCATTAAAATATCAATATCATGATGGCATCTGATTAAATCATCATCAACATCCGCAGGGTACGAAGTCGTATATCTCAAACGTTTCAACCCCTCAAGTTCTGCTATACGATTTAATAAATATGCCAGGTTGCGTTCTTTGCCGTTTGCATCTTCACCGTGATATGAGTTTACATTCTGTCCCAAAAGATTGATTTCTAAAGTCCCTGTTTCAATAAGCTTTCTGGCTTCACTTAAAACATCTTCAACAGGCCTTGAATATTCCACACCTCTTGTGTAGGGTACGACACAATATGTGCAAAAATTATTGCATCCTTCTTGAATGGCCAAAAACGAGCAACCACCCTCCGCCTTGTTTTCAGGCAAAAAGTCAAATTTTGATTCTGCCGGAAATTCGGTATCAATGACACCCTCTTTTTTCTTGTTTTTAATTTGTTTTAAAATCTCCGGCAAGCGGTGATAAGTCAGCGGACCAAGAGCAAAATCAACATAAGGCGCACGCTTTAAGATTTGTTCGTCTTCTGCCTGAACCACACAACCGGCAACCCCGATAATCGTGCTTAACCCTTTTTCTTCGCGTTCATTTTTAATCAAAAGAGCTCGCCCCAAATCCGAAAACAATTTTTCGGCAGCTTTTTCTCTGATATGACACGTGTTAAACAACACCAAATCAGCTTCCGATTGGCTGTCTGCCTTTTGATAGCCCATATCCTCTAACATCATTGCCATGCGATGCGAGTCATAAACATTCATCTGACAGCCGTATGTCTTAATAAAATATTTTTCGCTCATTTTCTTTTTTTATTTATTTTCTTAATGTTGCCATTATGCTATGCCAAAGCTTAATATTTTTCAAATGTTTTTTTGTTTTTGTAATATGATAAAATCGTATCAAAAACATTAAACACCTCTTGACGCTTTAATCTTCCTGATATATTTTCTTTGCAGAAAAAGAATAATAAAGAGGAATCGTCATGAAAAAACCTGTGATGCTACTTATTTTGGATGGTTGGGGGTATCGCCAAAATAAAACATCTGATAACGCTATTGAGAATGGTCATACACCCAATTGGCATAATTTGTTAAAAACATGCCCACATGCGTTTGTGGAAACATCTGGTTTAGATGTTGGTTTACCAACGGGGCAAATGGGAAATTCCGAAGTTGGCCATATGAACTTAGGGGCTGGTCGTGTTGTTATGCAGGATCTTCCAAAAATTGATCAAGCTGTTGAAACAGGTACGCTTTTTCAAAATCCTGTTTTGCTCAAACTTATTGACACTTTAAAGCAAACAAAAGGTACGTGTCATTTAATGGGATTGATGTCGCCCGGTGGTGTTCACTCGCATCAAAATCACATATTAGCACTTGCAAAAGTCTTAAGTGTCAATGGTATTAATGTTGCTGTTCATGCTTTTATGGATGGGCGAGATACACCACCGCAATCTGGTGCAGGGTATTTAAAGAAATTTGAGGACAGCATTCGAAACCTTTCAAATGTTAAAATTGCAACCATTTCCGGTCGTTTTTATGCGATGGACCGTGATAAACGTTGGGATCGTGTCGAAAAAGCATATAATAATATCGTTTTGGCAGACGGCAAACATTTTGCAACCGTTCAAGAAGCTATGAAAGCAACCTACGATGAAAATATCACTGATGAGTTTGTTGTGCCTTGCGTCGTCGGTTCTTATCAGGGTGCTCAAGACGGTGATGCAGTTTTGATGGCAAACTTTAGGGCAGATCGTGCAAGAGAAATCTTATATACTTTGTCTGATAGAGAATTTACAGGTTTTGAGCGTAAAAAGATAGTTCGTTTTTCTATTTCGGTTGGCATGACAGAGTATTCTACGGATCATAATCGCTTTATGCACACACTTTTTGGTCCTGAGGAACTTAAAGATATTTTCGGCGAAATTGTCTCAAAGCATGGCCTTACACAACTTCGTATTGCTGAAACGGAAAAATACGCTCATGTCACATTTTTCTTTAACGGCGGTGAAGAACGCGAGTTTGAAGGTGAAAGCCGCATTTTGATTCCTTCGCCTAAAGTTGCCACTTATGATCTGAAACCAGAAATGAGTGTTTATGAAGTCACCGACAAGCTTGTTGATGCCATTGAAAATCATAAATTTGATGTCATCATTTGCAACTTTGCAAACGGAGATATGGTTGGGCACACAGGCATTATGGAAGCGGCCTTAAAGGCTGTTGCTGCGGTTGACGAAAACTTAGGTCGTGTGATGGATGCCATCAAAAAGGCGAATGGTGTTTTGCTTGTCACGGCAGATCACGGAAATGTCGAAAAAATGGTTGATGAAAAAACAGGTGAGCCCTATACTGCACATACAGTCGGTAAAGTCCAAGCTGTCTTATATAATGCACCTGCAGATGTCAAAGGTTTGCACGATGGACGTTTGGCGGATATTTCGCCAACGCTGTTGGATTTGCTCTCACTAGAAAAGCCTTCCGCTATGACTGGAAAATCTTTGATTGAGAAATAAATGAAAAAACGCCGCTTGAACATTTTTTTTATAATGCCGATTATTTTTCCGGTTACCTATGCACAAGCGGTATCTATCTCACAAAATGATATTGAAGTTTTAGAGCACAAATCTGACCAAAAAAAAATGGAATACAAGAAGCTTCAAGCCGAATCTGTTGCTTTAAGTCTGGAGCTTGCTAAAATGAATCGCGAACTTGTTGAGGCAGCAAAACGTGTACAAAAAGATGAAGACAGCATTACAAGAACTGAAGAAGAACTTAAACTTTTAAAGGAAAAGCTTCATGTTACACAAGAAACCTTTGATAAGGAGTACCAGAATCTTTCTTTGCTTTTAGCTTCTATTCAAAACCTTGCCTTGCACCCGTCTGATTCACTTCTTTTGCAACCGTTAACACCAGTCGAAATTTTCCAAAGTGCTATTTTAATGCGAGAAACTGTTCCCGAAATTGATCAAAAAGCACAAGGTTTGAAAAGAGATTTAAAAATATTAAATACGCAAAAAGAGGCTTTAAATAAAAAGCTTTTAGAGTTATCAAGTAAAACGCAAGATTTAAAAAAACAGCAGGAATCCTTAAAAAAACTTTCTGTAGAAAAACATAAATTACGCGAACAGCTTGAAGGTCAAACAAGTAAGGCTAAGCAAGAAGCCGTTAAATTAGCTGCCGAAGCTTCTGATTTACGCGATTTGATGGAAAAAGCTATTCAGGAGGCTGAATTAAAACGCCGTAGACAAGAAGAACTTAAACGTGCCGCGCGCGAACGAGAACTTGAAGAGCAGCGTAAATTGGAGGAGGCGCAAATTAAACGTTTGCGCGAAGGGCGCGGACTTGGTTTTGATGGTCAGGAAGAAATAGAAAAATCAGGTTATCAAGAGCAACAAGAACATTATGACATTGTTAAATCAGAGCCTGTTCGTGAGAAAACAGAACAGGCTTCAATTGCTTCAGGGGCTTTTGTTCGACCAGTGCGAGGAGAAGTTATTACTTTTTATGGACAAGAACTTTCAAAAGGTGTTACCTCAAAAGGTATTGTTTTTAAAACACGTGACAATGCGCAAGTTGTTGCTCCTTATGATGGTACAGTTGTTTTCTCAGGTCCTTTTAAGGGTTATGGTAATCTTATTATCATTTCTCACAATGAGGAATTTGTTTCACTCATTGCCGGTATGAAAAGCATTGATACCGAAAATGGACAGATGCTTCTTACTGGTGAGCCTGTTGGAATTATGCCGGACAATCAAAACGCAAAACTTTATATGGAAATCAGAAAAAACAAAAAACCGATTAACCCACTTGGCTGGCTTGGTCGATAAGATAAGGAAAAAAAACATGATCAAAAAACTTTTATTACTTTCTCTTGCTTTAACTCTTGTTTATCAGAATGCTGATGCTGCTCAAAAGAAAAAAGAGCAACAGCATAGTACCTACGAAATGCTTAATCTTTTTGGTGAAGTGATGGAGCGTACCAAAGTTGGGTATGTTGAGGAGGTTTCCGATCAAGAGTTGATTGAACAAGCATTGAACGGCATGCTTTCCTCGCTTGACCCCCATAGTAGTTATTTGGATGCTGAAAGTTTCAACTACATGTCTGAGCAAACAAAAGGAAAATTCGGTGGGCTTGGCATTGAAGTGACAATGGATAACGGTCTTGTTAAGGTTGTGTCGCCGATTGATGATACGCCAGCTTTTAAAGCAGGTCTTAAAGCCGGTGATTACATTACCCATATTGATGATGAAACGGTTATTGGCTTAAATTTAAATGAGGCTGTTGCTAAGATGCGTGGTAAAATAGGTACGAGAGTCAAGCTGTCCATCAGGCGTGAAGGCGAAAAACCTTTCGATGTGACAATCAAGCGACAAGAGATTAAAATTCAGTCCGTTAAAACTGAAATTAAAAATGATGATATATTATATGTTCGTATTTCATCTTTTACGGAAGATAACGATAAGGCAATTAAAAAAGCGTATGATGAAGCTCGTAAGAAACTTGGTGATAAACTTTCAGGTCTGATCCTTGATGTTAGGAATAATCCAGGTGGTTTACTTGATCAAGCAGTTTCTGTTTCGGATTTGTTTTTAGACAAAGGCGAGATTGTTTCAACCCGTTCCAGAAATGAACAGGATAATGTTAAATATTCAGCACACGAAGGAGATATCTTAAATGGTTTACCGATGGTTGTTATGATCAATGAAGGCTCTGCTTCAGCTTCTGAAATTGTTGCGGGGGCTTTACAGGATCATCATCGTGCTATTATTTTAGGTGAAAAATCGTTTGGAAAAGGCTCCGTTCAAACCGTTATTCCACTTGGGGATTTTGGTGCTATGCGGCTTACAACGGCTCGTTATTATACTCCATCTGGACGTTCTATCCAAGCTAAAGGCATTGAGCCTGATATTGAAGTTTTACCAGCACAAGTTAAACCTTTGGAAAATTATGGATTAGTATTGAAAGAGTCAGAGTTAAGCGGTGCCTTAAAAAATGATGTAACCGAAGATAAAAAAGATAAGAGTAAAAATAAAAATGAAAATGCTCAAAAAGACGGAGAAATTTCAGACTACCAATTGACGCGTGCTATTGATTTAGTTCATGCTTTAAAGCTCTATCAAACTAATCTTTCAGCAACGAATCCTATTCAAAAAGAGGAAAAGAATTAATGCATACGTATCGGAATTGTGCAGGGATTGTCTTGTTTAATGATGAGGGGAAAGTTTTACTTGGGGCTCGTGCAGATAAAAAGGGACGCCAGTGGCAATTTCCGCAAGGCGGCATTGAAGAAAATGAAAAACCCGAAGAAGCAGCTTTGCGCGAACTAAAAGAAGAGACTTCTATAACCTCTGCAAATATTATTTTAAGCTTAAATGAGCCAATTTCTTATACCTTTCCGAGGCCGATACGTGAAGGGCTTGCAGCTAAAGGCAAGATGCATATTGGGCAAAAAATGTATTGGTTTTTACTCCATTTTACAGGTGATGATCGTGAAATCAATTTAGCAACACAAAACCCAGAATTTAAGGCGTATGAGTGGGCAGATATCGGGATGGCACCTAAACGCATCATCTTTTTTAAGAAAGGAGTTTATCTTAAAGTCTGCCGAGTTTTTGAACCTTATATTGAGGCTTATATTCATCGAGGGGAATGTTTGGTTGGTAATATTGAAGATAACAACAAAAAAGAAGCTTAAGGTTCGGTTTGTTTTTTCTTATAGTTCGATTTATGATACAAACCAAATCACAGACTCAGTCACTCTTTTTGTCGTACGCATTATAGAAATTAGTAAAATTTTTCGAATTTTATTTTTGACTTGACAACCGTAACTCATCAATCTGAGCTTTAGCTTTTTTTAAGATAGTCGTAACGTTATTTCCGATAATATCGAGTCCTTCTGCCTTAATTAACCTCACATCATCGATTCCGTAGAGCGTTTGGCACAAAGCCTTTACATAACCGAATCCGAAATCTGTCGGATTATATCCTCCCATTGTTGTAACATAATAAAGTCTTTTTGCCTTGCAAAGTCCTTTAATGCCATTGTCTGTGTATTTAAAGGCAATTCCGCTTACACTTATATGCTCAATAAAAGATTTTAAAAGTGACGGAAATGAAAAATCCCACATTGGGGCAGCAATAACAATTTGATCTGCATTGGCGAACCTCAAAGCATACGAAAAAATTTCATTATTTAAATCACCTTTTTTCAAAAGAGCATCTCTTTTGTTTAGAAGCTCTCTATCAAAAGGTAACGGTTTTTCATTATTTAAATTAATTTCTTCAATGTTTTCACCGATTTTTGTGAGTAAATAATTTGCCAAAATCTTGGTTCTTGAATTTTCTCTAACACATGCATTCACGAATAAAACAGTCATGATCTTTCCTTTCATGTTGACATAAGCCCTTTTGAAATATTATATATAATAAACAGTAACGGAGAAAAACTATGTTTAAATTCATTTTTTGTATTGTCATTATAGCCATTATTATCATCAGTGGTGCGAATGCTTATCATCTTTATCATGTTAAAGAGAAAAATAAAGAAGAACTTTCAAATTTTGAAAAAGAAATTCTCTTAAATGCGGATTTAGGAAATGTCTTGGTTGTTTATTATTCCTTAAGCGGTCATACCAAAGACATTGCACTCGACATTGCAAACAAAACAAATGCAACTGTTTTTGAAATTAAAACCATCAAAGAATATAAATCACCATCTATTTACCTTGAAAGCAAAAAAGAGCTCTCCTTTGAAAATTATCCTGAACTTCAGAAGGGCTTTATACCAAACATGGCTGATTATGACACTGTTTTTGTTGGTTCTCCTGTTTGGTGGTATACCATGGCACCCGCCCTCTTTAGTTTCTTAAAGAAAGTTGATTTTAAGGGTACTCGTGTTGTTCCCTTTTCTACCCAAGGAAGCAACTACGGCAAATTTTTTGAAGATTTTGCAAAAACAGCTCAAAATGCAAATCTCTTGCAAGGTGAAAATTTTAATAATGTTGATAATTCTTTCAAGGTTCAAGTTTCAAATAAAATTACTGCTTGGCTAAATAAACTTTCCAGATAAAATTTTTGCTTTTCATCTGGTTTAAATCATCAAAACATCCCCTATATTTTAGAACACATCACAAAATATAGGGGAAATCGTATGGTCAAAAGAATTTGCTTACTCGCAGGGTATGATAAAAAAAACACGATGCAAGATTATGTGCTCTATTTAGCGCGTAAACTTTCAAAATTAAGTGAAGTATATTATCTGGCAGATGGAAGATTTCCTATTTCTGAAACAAGTAAAATCAAGCCATACGCTAAATACGCCGAAAGCGTCGATCATCGCACATTTGATTTTGGCTCTTGGCAAATTCTCATAAATCATATCGGTTGGGAAAAAATAATGACCTATGATGAAATGATCATCTGTAATGACAGCATTTATGGCCCAATCAGCAACATGCAAGACATTTTTGAATATATGGAGCTTCGTGATTATGACTTTTGGGGCTTAACGGAAAACTACAATAGCAACTATCATCTTGACAGCTACTTTATGGTTTTTAAAAACGATATTTTGGTACACCCTAAATTCCATGAATTTTGGAAAAATATTGTTCCAAGCTCAAATCGCAAAACGTATGAAAGCATTTTAACGCCCTTTTTAACAGAGCTCGGTTTTTCCGGTAACAGTTATGTTAAAAATTACAAAAAAGAAGATCAACTGGCATACCCCTTGCGTCTGTTTAAGACAAGTCGTATGCCTTTTATCCGCGTTGATTCGTTAAAATACCCCGAATACAATCTAAAAGAACCCGTTTTATACATTGATTCGCGTATCAAAAATCAAACCGGTTATGATGCAAACCTCATTCAAAAACACTTACAAGATGACGATTCCTTTTCAGGTTTTGGCATTAAATATTACACCAAAAAGGCCACAAATAAATTTAAAAACAAGTTTTCCGACTGGTATCCTAAATTATAAAACAAAAAAAACTCTTGCACCTTAAAAAAAAACGCGCTAATAAGAGACCACTTTGGATAGATGGCCGAGTGGTCGAAGGCGCACGATTGGAAATCGTGTGTACCCCCAAAGGGTACCAAGGGTTCGAATCCCTTTCTATCCGCCAATAATGATAAGTCGTCAAAAATGGCGACTTTTTTGTTTATAAGGTAAAATTGCCTAAAATAGCCACTTTTCCTACCAGTTTTTCATTTATTCAAACGTCAGCTTTCCATTTTGAGCTGAAATTTGAACTCTCATACCGTCTTTTATTTTGCCTTCTAAAAGCATCATTGCAAGGGGATTTTCAACCTCTTGTTCAATCAACCGTTTCAAAGGTCTTGCACCAAATTCGGCATCATAACCCTTCGAGGCAATCAAATCTTCAGCCTTTTCATCAAAGTTTAAGACGATTCGCCTATCATTAAGCCTCTTTTGCAAACGTGCAATTTGAATTTTAACAATCTTCTTAATCTCATCTTTGCCTAAAGCTTTGAAAACAATGATTTCATCCAAACGATTTATAAACTCAGGCTTAAAGAAAGATTTAAGCATAACCCGCACATCTTTCACATCTTGTCCTGTGCCTAAATTTGAGGTCATAATCAAAAATGTATTCTTAAAATCGACTGTTCTACCTTGTCCATCCGTCAAACGTCCATCATCTAAAACTTGTAATAAAACATTGAACACATCGGGATGTGCTTTTTCTACTTCATCAAATAATATGACTTGGTAAGGTCTTCGGCGTATAGCCTCGGTCAACACGCCGCCTTCATCGTAACCCACATATCCCGGAGGGGCACCGATCAAACGTGCCACCGCATGTTTTTCCATATATTCAGACATATCAATTCTTAAAAGTGCCGATTCATCATCAAACAAAAATTCTGCCAAAGCTTTTGCGAGCTCTGTTTTACCGACACCGGTCGGACCCAAAAACATAAATGATCCGATTGGTTTGTTTTCATCCGACAACCCCGAACGCGAGCGACGAACAGCGTTTGAAACCGCACTGATAGCCTCATCTTGTCCGACAACACGTTTTGCCAAAACCTTTTCCATTTCAATGAGTTTTTCTTTTTCACTTGCAAGAAGTTTGCTTGTTGGAATCCCTGTCCATTTTGAAACAACTTCAGCAACAGCATCGGGTGTCACAACCTCAAAAGTGCTGTCTTCCTGCTTTTGTTTTTCAATTTCATTTAAACGTGCTTGAAGCTGTGGGATCTCTTTATATTGAAGCTCACCGGCTCTTTCATATTTCCCCTCTCGTAGAGCTTTTTCAGCCTCAATCTTGGCAGTATCTAAAGCTTCTCTGATTTTACCTTCTTCTTTTAAGTTATTTTTATGCTCATTCCATTTGGCATTTTCCTCACGTGATTTTTCTTCCATCTCAGAAATTTCACGTTCCAGTTTTTCTAAGCGTTCTTTTGATGCCAAATCTGATTCTTTTTTTAGAGCTTCCTTCTCAATTTTAAGTTGTATCAAATGTCTGTCAAATTCATCCAAGCTTTCGGGTTTGGAGTCAAGCGCCATTTTAAGACGGCTTGCTGCTTCATCAATTAAATCGATGGCTTTGTCCGGCAAAAATCTGTTTGTGATATATCTGTTTGAAAGCACGGCAGCCGAAACAAGTGCCGCATCTGAAATTTTAATACCATGATGCAGTTCATATTTTTCTTTGATTCCGCGCAAAATCGAAACCGTATCCTCAACCGTCGGCTCGCCAATATATACCGGTTGAAAGCGTCTTGCAAAAGCCGCATCTTTTTCAATGTATTTTTGATATTCTTTTAACGTTGTTGCACCGATACAATGGAGTTCACCCCTTGCAAGTGCAGGTTTTAAAAGGTTTGATGCATCCATTGATCCTTCACTCGCACCGGCACCCACAACCGTATGCATTTCATCAATAAACAAAATTACTTGTCCGTTTGAGTGTGTTACCTCTTGTAACACAGCTTTTAAACGCTCCTCAAACTCGCCGCGATATTTTGCCCCTGCAATCAGGGCACCCATATCAAGTGCCATCAAACGTTTACCTATTAAGCTCTCCGGGACATCACCATTGATAATTCGAAGGGCTAACCCTTCAACAATGGCCGTTTTACCGACACCGGGCTCCCCGATTAAAACAGGGTTGTTTTTTGTTCGACGAGACAAAACCTGTATTGTATGCCTGATTTCTTCATCACGCCCAATAACAGGATCCAATTTTCCCTCTCGTGCCCGCGCTGTATAATCTGTTGCGAATTTTTTTAAGGCATCCATTGTGTCTTCCGAACTCGCCGATTGAGCAGTCCTGCCTTGTCGCATTTCATTGATGGCCGCATTTAATTTTTTTAAATCCACACCATAAGATTTGAAGCTGAGCAAAGCCTGCAAAATGCGTTCAACCGTTACAAAACTGTCGCCCGCTTTCACAGCCGCATCTTCGGCCATATCCAAAACTTTCATAAAGTTTTGCGACGCTGAAATTTGAACATTTTGCCCTTCAACTTTGGGCAACTTTTCAACATCTTCGTTGACTTTAAATCGCAAATCATCAACATTAGTTCCTGCCGATTTTAATAAATCGGTACAAAGCCCCTCTTTATCTTCTAAAAGTGCATAAAGCAAATGCTCCGGTGCTAAAAATTGATTTGATTTTCGAATAGCCAACGCTTCAGCATTTTGTATAAATCCGCGTGACCTATCTGTTAATTTTTCCATATTCATGTCAAAAACACCCTTTCATATTTTAAAATATAGTGAGCGTTTTTTATTCGCGCAAGTACAAAAAACCGCCTCAATGGCGGTTAAAAAAAGCACTAATGTGGAAGATTTGTTTGATAGGGTCTTAAATCAAACCAAGGATTAATTTGATAAAACACATCATGTGTCAGTGTGACAGCAATATAAACGTTTTTCAAACGTTCCTCCGTAATGAATACGCCCCCCGTATAATCAATAGCTTTGAGATGGTCAAAACTATTGTTTCGGTCTTTAACCGTTGTACTGGTGTAGCAACTCACAATACGAGGTTCTTGCTCCAAATAATTGGCAAGCAAACAAGCATTTACGCTTGGAAAATTGTACGATTTTCCGGCGTACATACGTCTTCCCCAATCCATCATAATAGCCCAAGCTTCAGACAAATTCTTGTCATGTGCAATGGGTTTCAAGATAAGAATCTCCATTTTGTTTTGCGTTTGATGCACTAAACCTCTTATATGGCAGAGGTTATTCGTTACTTTAAAGCAACTATCGACATAACACTTTTTCATAACATAGTAATATTAAATGTTTTAAAATTCAGATTCATAATAATAAATAAGGAAGCTTTTAATATAAGAATCGACATTTTTACTGTCAACGTAAGCAAAAACTTATGCACCTTTAATTTCAAAAAAGTTGGCATATATATTTTCTGAAAGGAAAAAAATATGAAAATCACATATTGGATAATTTTAATTGTTTTAATTTTTGCCGTAGTAATCAGTTTATTTTATTAAAGGAGAATTAATGGCGTTTAAAAAGAAACATTTCATTATGATTGGTGTTGTCGCTTTTTTTGTAGTGTTAAGCCTTGTTCTCTTTAATTAGTAAAAGATCACCTGTAAAGGTGCTTAATTATTGCTTGTGAGAGAAGGATTGTTGCTCAATAAATATACTCGGCTGCGCTCATCAGCTAAAGCTGACGGGTGTTTTTACGCTCACCTTTCGCTTGGACTTAACCAACTTCTTCGTCGGTTTGAACAATCTTCTTTATAATCTATAAGAACACAAAAGCACCATGAAAGGTGCTTTTGTGTTCTTACTGGTGGCGGGAGAAGGATTTGAACCAACGACCTTCAGGTTATGAGCCTGACGAGCTACCGGGCTGCTCTATCCCGCGATGATTAAAGTTAGCTCTATATACGATCTTAATTTGTAGTTGTCAAGACCTTTTTTTGATTATCCGTAATCATGAAAAATACCATGATTAAAAACGATGTGATTGCTTTGTTTTTTCTGATTTGAAGGTTGAGCAGCTTGTTTATCTCTGTAGTCTTGCGTGTCTTTTCGTGCAAGAGTTTGTGTGTTTTCAAAACAACTTGTGTCTTCTTTATATTGGTATTTCAAAAGGTTGTTAAGATGTGTCTCACTCAAAACTTCACTACAAATAACATCATAAATTGTCTTTTCTGAAGATAGATTTTCTGAATTATTGATATGTGAAGAACTTTGAGCTGATTTTGAGAGAAAAATTTTGTTTTGAGCCACTACAATTGAATCCTTATTAGCCGAATCTAAGGCTTTTTGGCCAGCTAATAAATCGGCTTTATTAATATCCATAACTGAAGCTGTATATAACTGAGCCCCACCTGACTTTGATAGTTGTGTCGGAAAGTCATAAATTTTTTGAACGTAATCTCCTTCATTTAAATAAAGATAAGCTTCATGTAAATGCCTTTTTTTAAGGCCGGAAAAACGTTTGGGCGTTGGAATCGATGCTATTCTCTGGGCACATTTGTATGAATCTTCCCAGTTTTTCTGAACGAATGTACATAGAGCTTTACCTTGCTTTTTGCTATTATAGCGAACTGTGGCAATTGCAGCGAACTCATGCACATTAAGTTCTGCTCCTTTGAGTGACTTATACATTTCATTAAATGCTGCACCATTGTCTAAATATCTGAACCAACCATCGACTAAATCAAGAGCAAGCTCTGCTGATATCTTATGAGCACCTTGTTGCCTAAAATGAGATGAAGCTAATGTCCACTCTGAACTTGTCGGATCTCCATTTTTGGGGAAGTAAAAACTTCCTAAACCAATAGTGTTTAAGACTGGTTTACCATTATCCGAATAAGGATCAAGAGCTAAACATTCTGTCGGAAACATTGAAAGTTGTATTAACGGTAAGGCTTGTTCGTATAATTTCTGAAAACTTTCTTTGTCTGAAATGACATACTTCTTTTCGAGCTCATTTTTGATATTATTATTATAAATTTTAATTTCGTCTTTTTTGTTTTGTTGTCCGAAAAATTCTGTTTGAGGGCGTTGCTTTTCAATAACATTTAATACTTTTTGAAAATTCTTGAGGCTCGGCAGAGCAATAACGGCGATTAAAATCGCTCTTTTTGCCTTACGTGGAAGTTTTTTATAATCATTCCATGTTTTCTTGCCAACTTTTTTGAAGAAAGCGCGAGTGCGGCGTAATTTTTCTTTCCAATTTACATCTTTGATTTTATTTTTTAAATCGGCTTTGATTTTTAATATATCTTCTTTGATTTTTTGCTTTATGGCATATTTTTCCATAGCTTATTCCTTTTTTCATATTCCAAAGTATCTCAGATGAGAAAATTTTAGCATAAAATTAAAAACAAATCAAGTTTTTAAGGGTGTCTAATTTTACTTTGCTTGATAGTAGGGTGAAAAAAATGATAAAAAACATAAGATTGTGCTTGAGTTTGATGGTAATTTGCTTTATTTTCAAGCAAGCGAGATTATAAATAAGAATATAAGAGGAAATAAATAATGAGCGGTAGAGCGCAATATAACGGTAAGGAAACATTTGAAGAGTGGCAAAAAACTTGGGCTTTGGAAGATAGATATAATTTTAAAGCTATTGAGAAAAAGTGGCAGAAAATTTGGGAAAATGAGCAAATTTATAAGGTTGAGATTAACCATGAAAAAGAAAAATTTTATGCGCTTGTGGAGTTTCCATATCCTTCAGGGCAGGGCTTGCATGTAGGGCATCCTCGCTCTTATACGGCTCTTGATGTGATTGCGCGTAAAAAACGTATGCAGGGCTTTAATGTACTCTATCCGATGGGTTTTGATGCGTTCGGATTGCCGGCAGAAAATTATGCTGTGAAGACAGGTATACATCCTGCTATTTCGACTGCTAAAAATATTGAAAATTATACGCGACAATTAAAATCACTCGGTTTTTCATTTGATTGGGACAGGGCGGTTAATACTTCTTCACCTGAGTACTATAAATGGACTCAGTGGATGTTTTTGCAACTTTATAAGCATGGGCTTGCTTACAAAGATAAAATCGCGATTAACTGGTGTCCGAGTTGTAAGGTCGGGCTTGCCAATGAGGAAGTTGTGAACGGTTGTTGTGAGCGTTGCGGGCATGAAGTGGTTCGTAAAAATAAAGAACAATGGATGATTGCCATTACAAAATATGCTGATCGTTTGATTGATGATTTGAAAGATTTGGATTTTATTGATAGAGTTAAAACGCAGCAAATTAACTGGATTGGTAAATCGGAGGGTGCCGAGCTTGATTTTGAATTCGGCGAAGATAAGCTCACCGTTTTTACAACGCGTCCGGATACGGCTTTTGGTGTGACCTATATGGTTTTAGCACCGGAACACGAATTTGTTCAAAAATATATGGACCGTTTTGAAAACCAGGACGAGATTAAGGCTTATGTTACGGAAGCTTCTAAAAAGTCTGATTTGGACCGTACGGCAAATGATTCTAAAACGGGTGTTGAACTCAAGGGAATTAAAGCTAAAAATCCATACACCGGCGAGATGATTCCGGTATTTATTTCAGATTATGTTTTAACCGGTTATGGCACGGGAGCCATTATGGCAGTGCCGGCGCATGACAGTCGAGATTATGCTTTTGCTAAACTTTTCAGTTTGCCGATGATAGAGGTTTTGGAAGGCGGAGATATTTCAAAAGAGGCTTTTGAAGGTGACGGTTTACACATTAATTCCGGCTTTTTGAACGGCTTGAACAAAGAAGACGGTATGAAAAAAGCGATTGATTATGCCGTTGAACATGGTTTTGGAAAAGCAAAGGTTAATTACAAACTCAGAGACTGGGTGTTTTCACGTCAGCGCTATTGGGGCGAGCCGATACCGATGATTTATTGTGAGCATTGCGGTTGGCAACCAATGAATGAAGCTGATTTGCCTCTTGAACTTCCGATGGTTACAGACTTTTTGCCGAATGATGAAGGCGAATCGCCGCTTGCTAAAGCTACCGATTGGGTAAATACAACTTGTCCGAAATGTGGCGGCAAGGCAAGGCGTGAAACGGATGTGATGCCGAACTGGGCGGGTTCGTCATGGTATTTTCTGCGTTATTGCGATCCGAAAAATGACAAGGAATTTGCCTCAAAAGAAGCACTTGACTATTTCATGAATGTTGATTGGTATAACGGAGGTATGGAGCATACCACCCTTCACCTGCTTTATTCTCGTTTTTGGCATAAGTTTTTATATGACTGCGGATATGTGCCGACAAAAGAACCTTACAATAAGCGCACCTCTCATGGTATGATTTTGGCCTCAAACGGCGAAAAAATGAGCAAATCGCGCGGTAATGTGGTCAATCCTGATGATATTGTTGAGAATTATGGGGCTGATACGTTCAGGCTTTATGAAATGTTTATCGGTCCGTTTGATCAGGCAGCCATGTGGTCTGATGAAAGTTTGATGGGTGTTTATCGTTTTGTTTCCAAAGTGTATACTTTGTTTAAGAAAGTGTATCGAAACGAAGATGTAACGATCACAGATGCTGATTTGCGCGCCATGCATAAGTGTATTTTAGATGTGACAGAGCGTATTGATCAGATGAAGTTTAATACGGCCGTTTCAGCTTTAATGACCTATGTGAATTATCTTTCAAATATGAAGATGATTCCGGCGCAGATGTATGAAACGCTCTTGAAGCTTTTGAGCCCGTTTGCGCCGCATTTGGCAGAGGAAATGTGGGCGCGTTTGGGCCATAATGAAAGCATTGTGACGGTTTCTTGGCCGATTGGTGATAAAAAACTTGCGGCTGATGATGTGGTGACAATTGCCGTTCAAATCAATGGCAAAATGCGTGGCACGATTGAAATGGCAAAAGACAGTGACGATGAAGAGGTAAAACAGGCAGCGCTTAGTTTGGAAAATGTTGCGCGTCAGACAAGCGAATCGGGTATCAAAAAAATCATTGTTGTTAAGAATAGGATTGTGAACATTGTTGCGTAATTTGAAAATATTATTTCTTCCTTTACTTCTTGCAGCATGCGGGTTTGAGCCTTTGTACGTTGAAAGACAATCGAATGAAAAATGGTACTATAAGGGTGAGTTTGATACTTCAATTACCGAGGAGATGGCTCAGATCAAGGTTGAACCGATTGCTGATAGAGTTGGGCAGTTGGTGCGAAATGATTTGCTTGATAATTTTACACCCAAAGGAGCACCGGATAAACCAAAATATCGTTTAGAGATTGCACGTATACAACGCAGTATGACAAAACAAGCTATGCGCGATGATATTACCGCAACACGTGAGCGTGTTGAATATACTTTAAACTATACGCTTCTCGATGCTACAAGTGGTGATAAACTCGTAAGTGGTGATACACTTGCCCTTTTAGGATATGATATTATGGCAAATCCGTATTCTACAACTTTCTCACAAAAACAACTCGAAAAAGATGCTGCAAAGATTATGGCTAATGATATTTCACTTCGAATCGGTGCTTATTTCCATTCTGTTTTAACAAAACGCGGTAATCCGAATGAACTTTAAACAAGTAGATATTGATAAATTTTTGAAGGAACCTGATAAGAATGTTAGGTGTGTGCTTTTGTACGGTTCTAACGAGGGTATGATTGCTGAATTTTCTCAAAAATTTGCTTTAACAGCTTGTGACGATTTAACAGATGCTTTTCGTGTAACGACCTTTCAAACAGATGCTTTGGAAAAGGATATTAGTGCTTTATATGCAGATTACAATGCGACATCTATGATGGGTGGGCGACGTGTTATTTTAATTAAAGAAGCGAATAATAATTTAACGAAGCATATTAAAGAACTTCTTGAAAATAGCGTCTCTGATACTCTTATTGTTATGAGTTCATTAAGTGTTAATACCAAATCTTCTTTGGTGACCTATTTGAATGCTTCTCCTGTCGGTATCGCTTGTGGTTGTTATGAGGACCGGGCAGAAAATATTACCTCGTATGTGCGTAGTTTTTTTATTCAAAACAAGGTTACAATTTCAAGTGATGCAATTGAGCTTTTGTGTGCTCGTTTATCACCTGATCGAAAGGTAAGCTTAAATGAGCTCGAAAAATTAATGACCTACATTGGTTTTAAGCGTAATGTGACAATAGAAGATGTACAAAAAGTTGTGAGTGATGCCTCAGGTAACTCAATCGAGGATTTGAGTTATTTTGTTGCTTTAGGGCAAGCAGAACAAGCTGTTAATACCTACGAATCGCTTTTAAATGGGGGAGAAGAGCCTGTGATGCTGCTTCGCAATTTGGCCTATCATTTTCTGAAAATTTTAGAATGTGTCGCTCAAATGGAAAAAGGAAATACTGCCGATATGGCGTTATCTTCTCTTCGTCCACCATTGATGTTTTATCGTAAATCGGATTTTTTATTGCAACTCAAAATTTGGAAACGTCAGCCTCTTTTAGATGTACTTTCTTTACTCTATAAAGCAGAGCGTGATTGCAAAACAACGGATTATCCGGCTCGTGAGATTGGAAGTTATACAATGCTTCAAATTTCCGGTGCCGCCCGCAAGTTAAAGTCTGTTTAGTTGGTTACTACTTGCAATTTTTTCGCTCGTGTAGCTTTTTCTACACGATTTTAAGCAAAAGTGTCCTTACGTATTATTTTGTACGCTTCGCTACTTTTGCTTAAACTTTACGCTATCTATGCTATTCTCCAAGTTTTAAGAACATAATTTTATTTTTCATATTTCTCAGCAATTAAAATGACACCGTCTTTAACGTCTTTAATTTTGACTTTTGTTCCTTTTTTCAAAGGCTCATCAATTTCAATAAGCCAAAACGAATCGCCGACTTTGGCTTTTGAGCGTCCGTCAATGACATCTTCTGAAAGGTTGTAAACTTTGCCGATGTGTGCACCTGCCATATCATTCAAGTATTTGTACTTTTCAGGCACTTTTGTTTTGTTCAGGACTTTGGCATAGGTGTACCATCCGAGCCCTGAAAATGCCACAGAAATAAGCGCAAACAAAACAAGAGTTTCGGTTGCTGTGAAAGTAAAAAGAGAAACTAAAATACCCATAATAAAAGCTGAAAACCCGAACCAGATAAGGTATGTGCCAGGGACGAACATTTCAGCTAATACAAAGAGAAGCCCTATGGCAAACCAACTTAAATAACCCATTTGAGAAATCCATTCCATTTTTTAATCCTCTCTTATTTTGCTTTTTTAGAGTCTTTATCCTTGATGACTTCTTTTGTTATTTCGGCAATAGAAGCAAGCGAACCTGCCACGCTTGTGAAATCTGCCGGTAATATCAAAAGTTTTTGATTGGATGAAGTTGCAAAACCTTGCAAAGCTTCAATATATTTTTGGCCTAAGAAGTAATTTAATGATTGAGAATTGCCTTTGGCAATAGCGTCAGACAAAACGGTTGTTGCTAAGCCTTCAGCGTTTGCTAAACGTTCGCGTGCTTCAGCCTCACGGAAGGCGGCTTCTTTTTTTGCTTCGGCATCTAAAATAATAGATTGTTTTTCGGCTTCGGCGGCCAAAATCATAGACTGTTTTTCACCTTCGGCTTTCAAGATTTCAGATTGGCGAACACCTTCTGCTTCCAATATGGCGGCGCGTTTATCACGTTCTGCTTTCATTTGGCGAGCCATGGAATCAATCAGGTCTCTTGGTGGTGTGATGTCTTTAATTTCAACACGAGTAACTTTAACACCCCAGGGCACTGTTGCTTCATCAACAACAGAAAGCAATTTATGGTTTATTGCATCACGCTGAGACAACAGCTCATCAATTTCCATCGAGCCTAAAACCGTTCTGATGTTGGTCATAATAAGGTTTAAGATCGCAGTGTTTAAATCACGAACCTGATAAGCAGCATTTGCGGCATTTTGAATTTGAAAGAACAGGACTCCATCAACACGCACCATAGCGTTATCTTTTGTTATGACATCTTGAGATGGTACGTCTAAAACCTGCTCCATGCGATTGATTTTAGCACCGATTCTTTCAATAATTGGAATGACAAGATGAAAACCCGGTTTTAACGTACGGGTAAAGCGTCCGAAACTTTCAATGGTGTATTCATAACCCTGACGGACGATAACGATAGATTTTGCTAAAACAAATAGGACAACAATCAAAAGTATGATGGCAAATTGCATATTTTTTCTCCTAAAATTAAACTAACAGATAGACCTATTCTGATCTTTTTTTTATTCGTTTGCAAGAAAAGTTTGAAATTTAATACAAAACTTTATCGCCGAGTTTTATGTTGTGTTTTTTGACTTCGCCGGCATTGAGTTCAATCACATATGTCGAAGGTTTCGTCGTCGGTTGAATTATTTTTAAGTTTAAGGGTTCCGTGTTTTGAGCAATTCCAATGATTGTTTTACTTTCATCTAAAAAAAGCATGTCGAGGGGGATGTATGTGTTTTTCATCCACATTGCAATAGGTTGTGGGTGTGTGTTACCGAAAACAAAAATCATGCCCGAATCGATTTTTAAGTGTGTACGATACATTAAACCACGAGTTTGTTTTTCTTTTGTATCGGCAATTTCGACGTAATATATTACATTGCCCTCAGATGTTTGAATCGTTATAGGTTTAAGCTCTTTTGAACATGCTGTGAGTAGTAATAAAAAACTTGCGATTTGAATAAAATTTTTCATAAAAAACCTCTCTACCATGTACTACAAGAATATTGTAAAAATTGATTTAAAAACTTTCTTTTTTCGTTGAGTTTGTCTTTCAATTGTGACAGGATAAATACAATGATCGTGTATAAAAGGAGAATGATATGTACAAAAAAATTAGCTTGATCGTCATGGCTTTGGTGATGTCTGCCTGTGCAAACTCGCCTTATTGCAAACATAAACGAGGCGAAGATGTTGAAGTGAGGGCTGTTAAAACCATTCCTGTTCAGAAACTAGGGGTTAAAGTTATTGATAAAGTTCCTCTTGTTGCTCAAGCTAAACCGAGTGTTTCTTATTTGGCTTCAACGCTTTATTTTGCAGATGGTAGTGCTACATTGAGTGTAAAAGAACAAAACAAATTAAGGCAATTGGCCTCGTTTGCTAAAGAAAAGAATGCCAAGCTTGATGTTTTAGGATATGCCTCAAGTCGTACAAGAGATGTAGACATCGCAACGCACAAACTTATCAATTTCAATGTTTCGTATGAACGTGCGCAAAACGTGGCTAATTTCTTAATTAAAAACGGAGTAAAAGCGACAAATGTTTCTGTTGAAGCACTTTCGGATAGTAAGCCTGTTTATTCAGAATCTATGCCGTTGGGTGAAAGCTTAAATCGCCGTGTTGAGGTTTTTGCTAACTATTAACAAGAGGTTTAATTGGTCGATACGTTTAATCATTTTCTTTCGGTTTCTGGTAAACGGTGGATATATCAAAGGGCTGATGAGAATCAAGTTGAGTTTTTGATGCAACGTTTGGGGCTTCCTTATGCTGTTTGCAGAGTGCTTCAAGTTCGAGGAGTTGATGCCGACGGGGCCCAAAATTTTTTAGAGCCGAAAATTCAAACATTGATGCCAAATCCTTCAAGTTTAAAAGATGTGGATAAGACGGCTTCTTTTTTGGCAGATGTGGTTGAGCACAAGCAGAAAGTTGGAATTATCGGTGATTATGATGTGGATGGGGCAACTTCTTCCGCGCTTTTAAGGCGGTATTTAGAGTTTTTCGGAAATGAAGTTTTTGTTCATATTCCTGAACATGATGAAGGGTATGGACCAAATAAAAAGGCTTTTGATGAATTTGCGGCAGAAGGCATAAAAGCTGTCGTGACGACTGATTGCGGAACAACTGCTTTTGAGATTTTAGATCAGGCGGCAGATAAGGGTTTTGACATTGTGGTGATTGATCATCATGAAGCAGAAATGAAATTACCAAGAGTTTTGGCTGTGGTGAATCCCAAACGATTAGATGAAGAAAATAAGTATCCGTATTTAAGATATATGTCGGCGGTTGGTGTTGTGTTTTTGACACTGGTTGCTGTGAATAGAGAACTGAAAAAGCGAGGTTTTTTTGAAACTCATGATAAGCCTGATTTGATGCGTGATTTGGATTTGGTAGCACTTGGAACAGTGTGTGATGTTGTGCCGCTTGTCGGTTTAAATAGAGCTTATGTAAAGCAGGGTTTAAAAGTAATTTCAAATCGTACGAATTTGGGCTTGGCCACGCTGATTGATAATTCAGGTATTTCGCAAAGACCGACGGTTTATCATTTGGGGTATGTTTTAGGACCGCGTATTAACGCTGGTGGAAGGGTCGGAGATTCATCAATAGGTCATAAGCTTCTTTGCACAAAAAGTCCATCGGAAGCATTAGAGTTGAGCCATAAACTTAATCAGTTTAATGTGGAACGGAAAGATATCGAGGCACACGTTTTAAGTGAGGCTTTGGAACAACTTGAGGGAAAATCGCAGGAATATCCGATGGCTTTTGTTTACGGTAACACTTGGCACCAAGGTGTAATTGGTATTGTGGCCGGTAAGTTAAAAGAACGTTACAATTTACCCTCTTTTGTCATGAGTGTGGAAGAAGATGAAGTTAAGGGTTCGGCACGATCGATTAACGGTCTTGATTTAGGTGCGCTTATTATGACAGCAAAAGAAAAAGGAATTTTAACAAAAGGTGGCGGACATGTAATGGCGGCCGGATTTTCTTTGAATAAAGATCGAATCGAGGATTTTAGAAAATTTGTCGGTGAATATATTGAAGAAAAATTGCCTGATGAAGCCTTGATGCCTACGATTGATTTTGATGCTGTTGTCAGTTTGGGTGGGGCAAATACGGATTTGGCAGAAAAAATGGATATTCTTGAGCCATTTGGAACGGGCAATCCAGAGCCTAAAATCGTCATTGAGAATGTTAAAATTTCCAAGCCGTTCATTGTTGGAGAAGGACATATCAGGTGTATGCTTACTGATGGACATTCAAATATGCTCAAAGCTATTTGTTTTAAATGTGCAGATAATGAGCTCGGGCAAGCTTTACTTAAAACTAAAGAGCAGCGTTTTGATGTGTTGGGGACGCTTCGAATTGACAGTTTTATGAACAAAAAAAATTTACAATTAACCATTGAAGATATGAGGAAGGTATCAAATGACTAAGAAAAAAACACAGAAATATATTCCCGTACCGGAAAAAAAGCCGTCTTTGATTGCACGCTTTTTCGGCCGCTTAAAGACGTATTTGTTTACCGGAATTTTGGTGACGGCACCGGTCGGTATCACATTTTATATTTCATATAAATTGATTATTTACGTTGATAAATGGTCAAATGCGATTGTGCCACCAAAGTTTCGCTTTAGTGAATATTTGGGATTTGATGTGCCGGGGCTTGGTGTTGTTGTGATTGTGACCGCACTTATCTTAATTGGTATGTTTACAACGGGGTTTGTTGGTCGTTTCTTTGTGAGGTTGGGTGAAAAAATTGTTTCCAAAATGCCTTTTATTTCAAGTATTTACACCCTTTTGAAGCAAGTTTTTGAAACATTCTTTTCTGGTAAGAAACAATCATTTAATCAGGTTGTTTTGCTCGAATATCCTAGAAAAGATGTTTGGGTAATCGGTTTTGTGAGTGCAGAGACGGGTGGTGAAATCAGTAAAAAGATTAAAGGTAAGATCTTAAATGTATTTGTACCGACGACTCCAAACCCCACTTCGGGCTTTTTGATTTTCGTGCCGGAAGATGAGGTTATTAAACTTAATATGAGTGTGGAAGAGGGGTTGAAGCTTGTGATATCCTGTGGCATCGTCGCTCCGGAAAAGTCTGAATAATAGGTCAACTACTTGCAATTTTTTTCCTTGTGTACTATTTTTGTACACGGCGTCAAAAAGTTGCGGCGTATTTGACGCATTCTTCAGACTTTTCAATGAAAAATGCGTATAGCTGGCATCTGCTTTCCGCGTTTTTTAGACTATAGTGCTCAATTAATTTTTATTATTTTTCTTGATGATCATAAATAAAATTGTGCCGGCAAAAATAAGTGAAATGGCATTAAAGAGCATCATTTGGATTGAGCCGAGGTAAATGCCGTATAAAATCCAAGATAAAATACCGATATTATAAATCAGGTAGCTTAGAAAAGAGAGGCCTTTAACGTCTTTTGTTTTGATGGTTTTGATTGTTTGCGGCAAAAAGCAGACAGCTGTCGAAATGCCTGCCAAATATCCTAAAAATTCACCTAAAATATGCATGTGTTTTTCCCTTCCGAAAAAAGCAAGGATGAACCTTGCTTATAACAAAATGGTGGAGCTGAGGAGGATCGAACTCCCGACCTAATGATTGCGAACCATTCGCTCTCCCAACTGAGCTACAGCCCCATAATAGTATTTTCTTTAGGGCTCAGTTGCTCGGTCATTCGTTTTGTAATTTTTGTTTCATTCGCTTCTCGCTTATTTACAAAAAAAACAAAACTTCGCCGCTTGCGGTACAAAATGCCATTACAGGCATTTTCTATCCTCGCACCCAACTGAGCTACAGCCCCATAATAGTATTTTCTTTAGGGCTCAGTTGCTCGGTCATTCGTTTTGTAATTTTTGTTTCATTCGCTTCTCGCTTATTTACAAAAAAAACAAAACTTCGCCGCTTGCGGTACAAAACGCCATTACAGGCATTTTCTATCCTCGCGCCCAACTGAGCTACAGCCCCAAAAAATTGCTTTTTTTATAAAATATCTGTTTTATAAAATCAAGATAAAAAATCTTTTTCTTGCTTTAGAGCGTAAAATTCTTTATACCATGGCTTATGGAAAAAAGCATTGACGGTTTTTTAAGTAAAACAATTTCAAGCGTGCCTTTGAGTTACACGCCGTTTTTGCTTGCCGATTTAATTAAAACAAGTCAGCATGATATTTTATATATTGCAAGCAGCGGTAAGGAGTTGGAACAGGTTGCCGGCTGCTTTTCTTTTTTAGCGCCTGACAGGCAGGTTTTAAAATTGCCGGCGTGGGATACGGTGCCATACGATAGAGTTTCTCCAAATGTCAGCATTGTGGGAGAGCGTTTGGAAACACTTTCAAAATTAGCGTTTAAACCAAATACCGACAAACCGCGTTTGATTGTGGCAAGTGTTGGTTCGGTTATTCAAAAATTACCGCCGCAAAAAATCTTTTTGAATTCACATCGTGTTTTTGAAGTTGGCGGAAAGTTTAATTTTAATGATTTTATTCATTATGCTCTTATCAACGGTTATACAAAAGTTGAGCAGGTAATGGAGCCTGCAGAATATGCTGTGCGCGGAGATATTATAGATATTTTTCCTTCCTCTGCGAATCAACCTTTAAGGCTTGATTTGTTTGATGATGAAATTGAAAAAATCCGCATTTTTGACCCCATTTCACAACGCACAACGGGCGAAGTAAAATCGTATTCTCTTCAGCTTGCAGATGAAGTTGTTTTAGATGAACATACCATTCAAAACTTTCGGCAGAATTATCGCGAATCGTTTGGTGCAGCCGGTTTGAAAGATGAGCTTTATGAAAGTATTTCAAACGGGTCAAAATATATCGGTTTTGAAAATTGGTTGCCGTTTTTTTATGACGAATCGTTGAAAACAATTTTTGATTATGTACCGATGGCGCATGTCGTTTTAAGCCAACATTTTGACGAATCGGCAAGTGCCAAAGAGGACAGTATTTATGATTATTATACGGCGCGTTTGGAAGCATTAAAAATTAAAGATGTTTCATCTGATATGGTTTACAGGCCTATAAAGCCGGAATTGATGTATTTAACAAAGAAAGATTTTGAAGCCATTTTCAAACAAAAGAAAGCGATTTTTTTAAGCGAACTTTCAACGCCTGCATCTGATGATGTTGTTAATCTTGGTGTGATCCCTTCTCGGGATTTTGCACACGCTAAAAATGTTTCGCTTAAAACAGTCTATGAAGATTTGAAAGATTATTTAAGTGCTAATGCAAGATTGATGAGGCTTGTTTGTACGTCAAGTGCGGGGGTAAGCGAAAAGTTGCTTGCGATTTTTGATGAATACGGCATCAAAAATGCAGTTTTGGCTGATACTTACGAAACAGCCTTAAAGCTGATGAAAAATAAGAAAATTGCCGTTGTTCAGGCTGATGTAGAACGCGGCTTTAAGACCGAATTGATGTGTGTGATCGGCGAATCGGACGTTTTTGGCGAACGACAGAACAAACGTGCGCGAAAGGTGAAAGCTGAAGATTTTATTGAAGATATATCCTCGCTTAATGTCGGGGAACTTGTGGTTCATATCGAACATGGTTTGGGGCGTTTTATGGGGCTTGAAAATATTATAGCCGGCGGGGCACCGCATGATTGTTTGAAAATTTTATATGCCCATGATGATAAGCTTTTTGTGCCGGTTGAAAATATAGATGTGATTTCGCGCTATGGCTCTGATGATGAAAATGTTCAGCTTGATACTTTGGGCTCTCAAGCATGGGAGCTCAAAAAAGCCAAAGTTAAAGAAAAAATTAAAGAGATTGCTGAAAGTCTCATTAAGGTTGCGGCTGAGCGCGAGCTTAAAACAACAGATACATTTGCTCCGCCACAAGGGGTTTATGACGATTTTTGTGTAAGGTTTGCCTACCATGAAACAGATGATCAGATGCATGCTATTGTTGATGTGTTAAAAGATTTAAATACGGGCATACCGATGGATAGGCTTATTTGCGGTGATGTTGGGTTTGGTAAAACGGAGGTTGCACTTCGTGCAGCATTTACAGTGGCATCAAATGGTGCACAGGTGGCGCTTGTTGTACCGACAACACTTTTGGCACGGCAACACTATTTAAATTTTAAAGAACGTTTTAATGGTTTTGATGTCAAAGTTCGGATGCTTTCAAGGTTAACGCCGCCAAAAGAAGCAAAAGAAACGGTTGAAGGGATTAAAAACGGAAGTATTGAGATTGTGATTGGTACGCATGCACTCCTTTCCGAGAATGTTAAATTTTGTAATTTGGGCCTTTTGATTATTGATGAAGAGCAGCATTTTGGTGTGACGCATAAGGAAAAATTGAAAAATTTGAAATCTGATGTGCATGTTTTAACGTTGACTGCGACTCCAATTCCAAGAACACTGCAGCTTTCTTTAACAGGTGTTAAAAATTTGAGCATTATTGCAACACCTCCGGTTGACAGGATGGCCGCGCGCACCTTTGTGATGCCTTTTGATAGGGTGATGATTAAAGAAGCGATTTTGCGCGAAAAATACCGCGGTGGTCAGACGTTTTTTGTGTGTCCGCGGGTGTCTGATATTGCAGGGCTTGAAAAAGTTTTAAAAGAGCTTGTGCCAGATCTGAAAATTGCGGTGGCGCACGGGCAAATGAATGTGAAAAATTTGGAAGACGTGATGGAAGGTTTTTCAAATTTTAAATATGATGTTTTACTTTCAACCACCATTATCGAATCGGGTATTGATATGCCAAGCGTGAACACGATGATTGTTTATCGATCTGATATGTTCGGGCTTGCGCAACTTTATCAGTTAAGAGGGCGAATTGGGCGTTCAAAAGTGCGTGGATATTGCTATTTTACTATCCCAGATCAGAAAAAATTAAAACCGATTGCTTTGAAGCGTTTGAATATTTTATCTGCACTTGACACATTAGGTGCCGGATTTTCGCTTGCCACGCACGATATGGATATCAGAGGTTCAGGAAATGTTTTGGGTACGGAACAGTCGGGACATATCAAAGATGTCGGAATTGCTTTATATCAGCATATGCTTCAAGAAGAGATTGTGCGTCAAAAAGCGTTAAAAGATAATGAGGCTGTCAAAGATTTTGAGCAAGATGATTTTAGTGTGCAGATTATAACAGGAATTCCGGTAATGATTCCTGAGAGTTATATCAAAGATTTGGGCGTGCGTTTAGGACTTTACAAGCGAATCGGTTCTCTTAAAACAAAAGAAGAGCTTCTCGATATGAAAGCAGAACTTGTTGATCGTTTTGGTCAGGTGCCTCAAGAGGTTGGGAATTTACTGGATATAATTGAAATTAAACAAATGTGTCATGATGCCAATATTTCAAAAATTGAAGCCGGTGCAAAAGGGATTTTGATTTCGTTTCACAACAATGTTTTTAGGGCTGTTGATAAGCTGATTGATCTTGTTAACCGATCGTTTGGTGTGGTGCAAATCAGACCAGATCAAAAGATTTTTATTGAGGGCAATTTGGCAGACTATCAAAAACGTGTTGAGATTATTAAAAAATATGTTATACTTTTTTCTCAGATGGTTCGTGTGTAAGGAACAAAAAAATGGCAAGAGAGCAATTTGATAGAAGTTTATTGAAACTGCATCATCCCCATGAAATTCATAAAGAGTTAGACCAATTTAAAAGTGATTGGCACTATGTTGAGGAAGATAAATCTTTTATGCATAAAACAGGCTTGAAGTTTTTTATTGAAAAAGATGAAAGAAGCGGCGGATCTCAGGTGGCGATTAAAAAGGAAAATGCTGAAGGTTGGGAACGTTATATGAACGAGCGTTTTGGTTTAAGCAGAGCCGAAATTAATCTTTATCGGGAAAGATTGCATCAAGAATTTCCAGAATATCTTCAGTGGTATGCTAAGCAAATAAAACAAGCTGCCGATAATATGGAAATAAGTATGGAAGTGTTGCCTTATTTAATTCAGCAATCTATGAACAATCGTTATAAAAGCTAAGATTTCAATTTTTTTGCTAAATCATTGTAAGCTGTCGTGATTTTTTTAAATTTTTCTTCGCAGATTTTATCACCAGCATTCATATCAGGATGGTATTTTCTTGCGAGTTTTTTATATTGTTTTTTTAAGGAATCGAGGGTGAGGTCTTCAAGAGAGATACCTAAGATATCGGCGCATTCTCTATCATGTACACTAAAATAAATGGTTTTTCTCCAAGAGACATCATATTGCATCATATCACCGAGTTCATTGATGAAGTCGTAACCAAATTGATATTTTATTTTGGAAGAGAATCCATGAAAGTGCATTTTTCCTTCAGTCGTGCTTTTCGAATTACCTTTTTCATCAGCATAATAATTCCATTTAGCATTGTATTGAGCAACGTGTTCTAAACAAAACCAATAGTAATCTTTTAATGATTTGTCTTTTGGTGCGCGATATTCTCCTTTTTCCTTGCACCCCGGAAAATCGCATGCATGAATTTGTCCCTCATTTTGAGGGGCAAAATATTTGCGCGATTTAATCTTTTTTTCTTTCATAAGTGCCTTTTTAATTTATAAAAGCGTAATTTACAAAGAAAAATTTAATTTTTTTTAAAATTATTATTGACTTTGACTAATTTAAACGGTTATAAAGTCATACCAGAATGTTTTACATTAATTTATAAGTAGGAAAAAAATATGGCCAATCATAAATCGGCAAAAACGAGAATCGTAAGAAACAATAAACGCAGCGTGATTAATGGTATGAGAAGAAGTCGCGTTCGTACGTTTGTGAAAAAAGTTGATGCTTTGATTGCAGCTGGTAACAAGGAAGAAGCAATGGTTGCTTTTAAGGTTGCTGAATCTGAGATGATGCGTGCTGCTCAAAAAGGCGTTTTTCATAAAAATATGGCTTCGCGTACGGTTTCTCGTTTAGCCCAAAAAATTAAAGCTTTATAGTTTTACTTTTTTGTATTCAATCAACACACAAAATATCCGCTTTAGGCGGTCGATGTTTTGTGTGTTTTTTTGTCACAAAGTCTAGAGAATCGGGCGAATCGGATAAGAATCGATGTCAAGAAAAATAATTTCAATGTTCTAAAAAAGTTCTATTGTTTTTAAAAATTTTTCTGTTTAGTATCAAAAACACTTTGAAGGGACTTTAAGAAAATTTTAAAGAAACTTTAAGAGATTATTAAGAAATAAAAATCGGATTAACTACTATTTAAATAAGGAATCGAAAGATGGCTGAAGAAGCAATTAAAAATAATGATATGTCTGCTCAAGATGAATGGAGACAGATATGCAGCCAGTTAAAAATGGAATTTGGCGAGACGGCTTTTGACAGTTGGTTGAAACCTTTGAGTATAGGTACTTGTACGAATGGTGTGATGAATATCTGTGTGCCGACAGCTTTTATGAAAAATTGGGTTTTGACACATTATTCTGACCGAATCCATAAAATTTGGGAACATAAGAATCCGAATATTAAAAAAATTAATTTTATTGTTCAAACGCGTGCGACAGATAATTCTTTGTTGAAGAAGATATCTTCAACACCGACTCCTCAAAATATTTATATGCCTCAATTTACGACAGCTGATAGCTTTAATGACTATGGAACACGTGAAGGTTTTATGCAACTTTCAGCACCGCTTAATCCGTTATATACCTTTGATTCGTTTGTTGTTGGTAAGACCAATGAGTTTGCCTGCGCTGCTGCTAAGAAAGTTGCCGAATCGAGAAACGTTTCTTTTAATCCACTTTTCTTATATTCTGGTGTCGGACTTGGTAAGACACACTTGATGCATGCAATTGCATGGCATATCAGAAAGCAGGATCCGAGCCGCAATGTGATATATCTTTCTGCTGAGCAATTTTTGTTTAAATTTGTGAAGGCTTTGCGCTATAAAGATACAGCAGCATTTAAAGAGCAATTCAGAGCTGTAGATGTGTTGATGGTAGATGATGTTCAGTTTATGAGCAACAAAGAATCGACACAAGAAGAGTTTTTCTATACGTTTAATTCGTTAATTGAAGAAGGACGTCAAATTATTATCTCTGCAGACAAATCACCGACAGATTTAGAGGGAATTGAAACGCGCTTAAAATCTCGTTTGAGTGGAGGGTTGGTCGCTGATATTCATCCTACAGATTTTGATTTGAGAATGGGTATTTTAAATTATAAAGCGCAACAGATGGGTATTCAATTACCTGAAAAAGTTGCTGAATTTTTAGCTCAAAAAATCACAACAAATATCAGAGAATTGGAGGGATCATTAAAAAGAATCGTTGCACATACTCAGCTTTTGTCTCGAAATGAAATTACACTTGATATGACGCAAGATATTTTGAAAGATATGCTTCGTTCAATTGATCGTAAAACAACTATTGATGAAATTCAAAAGAAGGTTGCTGAATATTTTAATATTTCAGTTAAGGAATTACAGTCGTCAAGACGGGCTAGGACAGTCGCAAGACCACGTCAAATCGCGATGTATTTGGCTAAACAGTTGACTTCACGTTCTCTTCCGGAAATCGGTCGTAAATTTGATAGAGATCATACAACAGTGATGCATGCTGTTCGCAAGGTTGAAGGGCTGATAGGGGAAGATGCGTCTTTGGCTGAGAGTGTTAATGTGTTGCGTCGTTCTTTAGAAAACTAAAAAATATTTTTTGTTTGAATCCTTGGCTTCGCTTGTGTTGATGCAAGCGGAGTTTTTTCATGTGGGGGGGCTTGTATAATGGGCTACTACTTGCAAATTTTTTCCTTGTGTACTGTTTTTTGTACACGGCGTCAAAAATTTGCGGCGTATTAGCCTCATTTTCCAAGCCCTATGATTCTATGTTTTTAAGGGCTTGTATAACGGCTCATCTAAAGCAAAAATTGCAGGACGAAAGTTTCTTTGCGGCTTGTATAATAGGCTACTAACAAGCACTTTTTCTCCTTGTGTACTGTTTTTGTACACGGCGTCAAAAAAGCACTTATTATTAGCCACATTCTCCAAGCCCTATGATTCTATGTTTTTAAGGGCGAATCGTAACAAAAAAAGGTTCCTTTAAATGTAACACTTTTAATAGGAGACAATATATGAATAAACCTTTTTTATTTGCATTTTTAATGTCAACGACCATTCTTGCAGGGAATGTTTATGCAGTTGATTGTCCTGTAGATAGTTGTTATGATTGTGGGAGCAACTGCAAAGCTTATACTGAGTCAGGAACGCTTCATATCATCGGCACAAAAAAAATTCTATACAGTGACTGGCCGGATAAATCATCTGTAACAAAGGTAGTTATCGAGAATGGCATCACAAACGTTGCGCCGAATGCATTTTCAGGTATGACCAGTGTAACAAGCTTAACGATTCAAGATGGCGTGACAAGTATTGGGACTGGTGCATTTTCAAATATGAATGTGTCAAATATAACCTGTAGTGCAGAGAATTTGGAAATATATTTTAATGAATACGGAGGCTTAACAGTTGGTAGTGACGGAAAAATTAACATTACATGTACATCAGGTGATTGTGAGAGTGTGATCAATACAAAATATGGAAATAATAATACTATTATGGCCGCTTTGAATTTCGTGGCACCGAGCACAAACGAGCCCGGCGGAACATCGGGGCAGGGAAATGGTAGTGGAAACGGAAGTGGCACGGGCAATAGCACGGCGATGGAGCAAAATCCTGACGGGAGCTACACAATTTATAATCCAGACGGCTCAATCAAAGGTTTCAAAGGTAAACGCATTTATACCGTTCAAGAGGCTGAAATGCTATCCAAACCCGTGGGAAACACAATTAAGTTGAGATATAAATAAGGGATTGAAATTCTGACTAAGGGACCAGTCAGCCCCAACTTTTGACGAGACTCATCAAGTGGTAGCGGGAGGGGGACTCGAACCCTCGACACGCGGATTATGATTCCGCTGCTCTAACCAACTGAGCTATCCCGCCATAAAACTGAGACATAAATAGCTAACTTCCCTTTTATTGTCAAGAAAAAAATTTACATGTTACGACAAATTTAAAACGGAACAGAGATTCTAAAAATAAAACGAAAAAGTAAAATATTTTAAAAGTAAAATAATTTATAGAAAAGCAGGAAATAAAAATCCCTTGAAGTGTTTTTTTATAGGCTTCAAGGGAGAGAATGTGTTTTGGAATAACTTAGCGTGTTAAAATTTTGTAGATTTCATCTTTGGTTGTGGCTTTTCTTAGCTTTGCGCATATTGTTTTGTTGTGCATGGCTTTTGAAAGCGTGGCTAAAGCTTCCAAGTGATCAGCACCACTGTTTTCCGGTGAAATAAGCATAAAAACCAAATCCACACCTTCACCGTCAATAGCATTGAAATCAATTGGTGAAGAAAGTTTTGTAAAATAGGCCTTTACTCTCTTAGCCCCCTCCAAGCGTGCATGAGGAAAAGCAATGCCTCCGCCGTAAGCTGTTGAACCTAAATTTTCACGCTCAAGCATAGCATCTTCTACAAGACGAACATCAATATTCTCGTGATGAGCCAATTTTGCAGACATTTGTTCAATTAACTGACGTTTTGTTTCCGGTTTAAGTGACGTAATAATGGTGTTTTGAGATAAAATATCAGAAATTTTCATAATTGCCTCTTAAAAGCTTTCATATCCCTCGTTGTATAATGAACATTCACTATAAGCTACTTCGTTTAAAAAGACAATACTTTTCATTAAATTATCAAGCATAATGTCTCAATTATACTCAATCGGTTTTGATGTAAATATGTTTCTAATGTCTTGATTTTCCATGGAATAAAATTAAATACTCCCTTTTTGTTGCGTATGGTTAAAAAAAAAGCTTGTCATCTTTTAATAAATCTGATAGTAAGTGACTTAAGGCTTCTTAGAAAGTCTGAAATTTGTTTTAATTTTTTTGAGGTTTAAATACATGACTGATACCGCAAATCGCGTTAAAAAGATTGTTGCAGAACACCTTGGTGTTGAGGAATCTAAGGTTACAGAAAGTGCCAGTTTCATTGATGATTTAGGTGCTGATAGCTTGGATACTGTTGAGCTTGTGATGGCTTTTGAAGAAGAATTCGGTTGCGAAATTCCTGATGATGCCGCTGAAAAGATATTAACAGTGAAAGATGCAATTGACTATCTTTCAAAGAATGCGTAAGTCTTGCGGCTGAAAGCTTAGAGATAAAAACTCGCTGTGTTTAAGCGAGTTTTTGCGCTATTATAATAACAATAAAATGAGGTTTTTATGAGAAGAGTTGTTATTACGGGAATGGGAATTGTTTCTCCTTTGGGTGTTGGTGTAGAACACAACTGGAAGCGTTTGCTTAAAGGTGAGTCTGGTGTCGTCAAAATTACTGATATTGATCTAAAAGATATTCCCGTTAGCATCGCTGGACGCGTGCCTTGGGGGGTAAATGAAGGTGAATTTGATATTAACACTGTTTTGCCATTAAAAGACCAGAAAAAGAATGATACATTTATTGTGTATGGTTTAGCTGCCGGTCAAGAAGCGATGAAAGACAGCGGTTTTGTGCCTCAAAGTGAAGATGAAAAAGAGCGATGTGGTGTGATGTTCGGTTCCGGTATCGGTGGTTTACAAACCATTTATGATAGTTCTCTTGCTTTTAATGAACAAGGAATGCGCTGTGTTTCACCGTTTTTTATTCCTTCTGTGTTAATTAATCTCATTTCAGGGCAGCTTTCTATTCAATACGGTTTAAAAGGTCCGAATGAAGCCTGCGTTTCAGCTTGTTCGACAGGTGCACATGCTATTGGTGAGGCGTTTGAAATTATCAATCGCGGTGATGCCGATGTGATGCTTGCAGGATCTGCCGAAGCAGCAATTAATGTTTTGGGGTTAGGTGGGTTTGCGCGCATGCGTGCCTTAACGTCAAACTTTAATGATGAGCCTCAAAAAGCCTCGCGTCCATGGGATAAGAAACGCAGCGGTTTTGTGATGGGGGAAGGTGCGGGTGCGCTTGTTTTGGAAGAACTTGAGCATGCCAAAGCACGTGGTGCCAAAATTTATGCTGAAGTTGTGGGCTATGGTGTGTCGGGCGATGCCTACCATATCACAACCCCCTCAGGTGAAGGAGCAAAACGTTCTATGCAAATGGCTGTTAAAAAAGCGGCTGAACGTGGTGTTGAGCTTGAAGATATCGGATATGTGAATGCGCATGGCACGTCAACACTTGCCGGTGATGTCGGTGAGGCTTTGGCTGTTAAAGAAGTATTTGGTGAAAAGATGAAAAATGTTTCGATGTCGTCAACAAAATCTTCCATCGGGCATTTGCTCGGTGCGGCCGGCTCGGTTGAAGCCGTTTATACGGTGCTTGCCATTCGTGACCAAATTTGTCCGGCAACGCTTAATTTGGAAGAGCCGGAAGATGAAGTAAAAGATATGGATTTGGTGCCCTTAAAGCCTAAAAAACGTGAAATTAAGGCAGCCATGTCCAATTCTTTTGGTTTTGGCGGTACAAATGCAACACTTGTTTTGAAAAAATATGAATAGATGAAAAAATTTTTGGCGCTTGTTTTAATTTTTTTGATTGTCGCCGCTTTCGGCGCATTTAAATATGTTGAAACGGTGCTTTTTTCACCACTGATCAATGAGCCTGTCGTTTTTGAAATCACAAAAGGATCGTCTGCTCAAAAAACGGCTGAAAAATTAGCCGACTACAAGCTTGCCCCTCACTCGCTTTTAGTGCGCCTTGTGATGCGTTTTTACGGTTATGATAAACACTTAAAAGCAGGCGAATATTTACTTGAAAAAGATATGAGCCTCAAAGATGTTTTAGAAAAGCTGACAACGGGTAAAGTGATTATGCACCAACTGACCCTGCCCGAAGGTTTGACAACAGAGCAAATGCTTGTCTTGGTTGAACAAAACAAGTTTTTATTTGGCGAAATTTCAGAAAATGTCGGGGAGGGCGAAATGTTGCCCGAGACATACAGTTTTGCCAAGGGTGAATCTCGCAACAATATTGTCAAAAAAGCGAAATCAGATATGCAAAAAGAACTTGATAAGGCTTGGGAAAAAAGAGCCGAAAACCTGCCTTTGAAAAACAAATTTGAGCTTTTGATTTTAGCTTCCATCATTGAAAAAGAAACCGGTGTGAACGCTGAACGGGGTAAAGTTGCTTCCGTTTTCATCAACCGCTTAAATATTGATATGCCGCTTCAAACCGATCCTACCATTATTTATGCTCTAACGCTTGGTAAATCTGAGCTTGGTCGGAGCTTAAAGCATAAAGATTTGGAAGTAAACAGCCCTTACAACACATATATCAACAAAGGGTTGCCGCCGACACCGATTTGCAATCCCGGCATAAAGGCCATCGAAGCTGCGGCAAATCCTGACAATACGCCTTATTTATATTTTGTGGCAGATGGGAATGGCGGTCACCGCTTTGGCAAAACGCTTTCCGAACATAGTGCCAATATCAGATTGTGGCTGAAGAAGTGATCAAACATGTTTCTTTGCGTGTTTTGAAAAGGCAAAGAAGCAAAGTGTGACCACAACCATAATGGCAAGACCAAGGATAAGAGATATATTTAAGTTCTGTCTTAACATCAGCTCAGAATAGCCGAAATATGTGCCGCAAACAGCCGTCATAAACATCGCCGGTAAAAGTGCAATGAAATAAAAATGGTCTTTGCGTTTCAAATAAAGTGCGCCAATCCAAAGCATAATTGTGGCAAGCATTTGATTTGTCCAACCAAAATAAAGCCAAATCTTGTTCAAATCAATAAATGCAAGCATCATGGCGCACACAAAAATGAGAACACTCAGCGTTAAACGATTGGTGATTTTTTGCTGTCTGATTTTGAAGAAATCTGCAAGAGAAAGTCTTGCCGAGCGAAGTGCCGTATCACCTGATGTGATGGCAAGCAAAACAATAGATGTGACCGTTAAAACTTTACCATAAGTGCCGAGCAAACCTTCAGAAATTAAAGATACAACCTTACCTGCATTTCCGCTTGTCCCTAAAGCCTCATTCAAACCGCCTGTTCCATGGAAGAAAGCGATGGAAAGTGTGGCCCAAACAAGTGCGACAATACCTTCCAAAATCATCGCACCGTAAAAAATCGGACGTCCGTATTTTTCATTTGTTAAACAGCGTGCCATCATCGGTGATTGTGTTGCATGAAATCCGCTTAAAGCACCGCAGGCAATCGTGATAAACATTAAAGGAAAAATCGGCTTACCGTTCGGATTTTGGTTTAAGGTATGCAAATTGGGGTAAAAATCATATCCATTTTTGATAAGTGCAGCTAAGAGTAAAACAGTTGCAAGTAAAAGGGCCGCCGCAAAAAACGGATAAAGCTTGCCTACAATTTTATCAATCGGGAGCATTGTTGCTAAGAAATAGTAACCGAAAATAATTAAGAGCCAGAAAACAAAATCCATACCGACTAAAGAAGAGAGCATCATGGCAGGCGTTTTTGCAAAAATCGAACCGACGATCAGCAAAAGCACTATCAAAACAAAGAGGAAAAAGACGCAAAACTTTTTACCTAAGAAAATTTCAACAAAATACGAAAGTGTGCGTCCACGGTAGCACATTGAAATCATGCCGGATAAATAATCATGCACACCGCCCGCAAAAATTGAGCCTAAAACGATCCAAAAAAGACAAACAGGTCCGTAAAGCGCGCCCAAAATTGCACCGAAAACAGGCCCTAAACCCGCAATATTTAAAAATTGGATCAAAAACACGCGCCAAGGTGGAAGGGGCATATAATCCACTCCATCGGCATAAGTAATGGCAGGCGTTTGATGGTTGGGGCGGATATCAAAAATCTTCTCAACAATTGTGCCGTATAAGATGTATCCTAAAACAAGCAGAAGCGTAGCTAAAAGAAAAAGTTCCATTTGATAAAGTCCTTATAAATACTTCAAAATTGCAAAGCCACCGATAAGCAAAATCAAAAACAACACCGAAAGCCAACCCAAGTTTTTCTCAATAAACGTTTTCATCGGTGCACCATAACGTTTCAATAGCCATGCCACAATAAAAAACCTTCCGCCGCGTGCCAAAATCGAGGCAACTGTGAAAACCATCAAATCTAAATGCACTGCACCTGACGCAATCGTAATGATTTTATAGGGAAACGGTGTCAAACCCGCGCCGAAAACAATCCATGCTCCGTATTCGTGGTAGTAATTTTCAAAGGTTTGAAATTTTTCAAGATAACCATAAAACGAGAGCAGAGGTTCAGCGATGAGTTCAAAGAAAAAAACGCCGATGGCATAACCGAAATAACCGCCCAAAACAGAAGCAAGAGTCGCAAAGCCCGCAATGCGCCATGCTTTTGAGGGTGTGGCTAAAATCATTGGAATAAGCATAATATCAGGCGGAATAGGAAAAAAAGAACTTTCGGCGAAAGCGACTGCAAAAAGTGCCATCATCGCACCTTTGCCTTCTGAAAGCTCTAACATCTTGTCATAAATTTTACGAATAAACTTCATCATTTTACCTTTAATGACACGACTATAAAAAGAAGATGTCAAAAAGTCAATGATTCAAATTTTACTAAGAACAATAGTTTTTATAAAAGGTAAATCGTATTGTTGTTTTTGTTATAAAATAAAGAAGAAAGTTCAGCATCTATGATGTTCTCAATTGTTTTATCATCTGTGCAAGAAGAAATAAGGGGGCTCAGATGTTGTATCATTTCATTCATTCCTTCAATATTTTCAATTTTTTTGCATAATCTCTTGTTTTTATGGCGTTGTTTAAAATAAAGATTTGATAAGATAAAAGCAAATGAAATGCGTCGTTTGGTTTTTTTTGTGATGTAATCCATCAGCGAGAATTTTTCACTGTTTGTTAAGTAGCCAAGGCTCATTTTTAAAAAATAATCAAGCACCGGTTCAGATATTGTTACTTCGATTGTGTCCTCAATGGTGCCTCCTAAAGGTTTTTCTTTCGATGATGTCATTTTTATTCTCCATTGTCGTTAAAAAAAGACCACTTTCAAAAGTGGTCGGAGAGTAAAACAATCATCACTACGAAATGACTCTCATAGCCTTTAGGATAAATCCTTGAACATACGCTATAAGCTCCCCAACCAATAGTCGGGGATATATTCACCAAAACGCTAGAATAAACGTTTCAATGATTACGGTGCATATCCATCACCGCGTAGTGAAAAGCTGTTTTAAGCTCTGCACTTTTGTGTGCTCAATACGGAAAAACGCCCGTATCTTGGAACATCATACAGGCGTTTTTTTAAAAAATCAATAACAGTATTTTGTTTTTTTTATCGGCACATGCCTTTTTTAATTTATACGGCCGTGGCAGTGCTTATATTTTTTGCCGCTTCCGCATGGGCACAAGTCGTTGCGTGCAACCTTACCCCATGTTGCCGGATTATTCGGATCAATAGTGCCGGTTTCGTGTTTAAAAGGTGTTTGCGGCTCGCGATTGTCTTGAGGCTTTCCACCTGTCAAAACATTTTCAGGTGCTTCATGAACGGCATTTGTTTTCACGTTTTGTGCACGTTCTTCAGCCTGACGCGCTTTTTCATCAGAGTTTGCCTTGATGACTGTGCGACAGGTAACGACCGTTACTTGTTCTTTTAACACATCAAGAAGATCTGAAAACATATTAAACGCTTCTTTTTTATATTCGTTTAATGGATCTTTCTGACCGTAAGCACGCAAAACGATGGTGTGGCGCATCTGATCTAAGGTTGCGATGTGCTCTTTCCATAAGAAATCAAGTGTTTGAAGGAGAATGCTCTTATCAACCATTTTGACAATGTCTTCAGGAATAGCGGCGTTTTTCTCCTTTAAGTCTTTCTCAATTTCATTTAAGATTTTCTCTTTTAAGTCATTTGAAGAGATGCCGTCCTCATTACCCCAATTAACAACAGGCACAACAAAACCAGTCATCTTTGTGAGTTCTTGTTGTAAGGTTTCAAGTTGCCACTCATTCTTATCAGAGCCAAAAGGCAGATAGGTATCCACAAGTCTCGAGAGGCATTCACCACGCATTAAATAGACACTTTCGGAAACATCTTCAGCTTCCATTAGCTTTTTGCGTTCAGCGTAAATGACTTTGCGTTGCTCGTTCATCACATCATCGTATTTAAGCAAATTTTTACGGATATCAAAGTTACGCTCTTCAACTTTTTGCTGCGCTTTTTCCAAAGCCTTTGAAATCCACGGATGGACGAGTGCTTCACCTTCAGGAAGTCCTAAACGATGCAACACGGCAGACATGCGTTCTGAACCGAAAATACGCATCAAATCATCTTCCAAAGATAAGAAAAACTTTGATGTTCCCGGGTCACCCTGACGTCCTGAACGACCGCGCAACTGATTATCGATACGACGGCTTTCATGACGCTCGGTACCTAAGATATATAACCCGCCGGCAGCCAAAACTTTTGCTTTGTCTTCTTCAACTTCTTTTTTGATTTTTTCTTTTAATTTTTCAATTTGATCTTCTGTCTCATCGCCTTTCAAAAGTGCTTTAAGTTTCATATCAGGGTTGCCGCCGAGCTGAATATCCGTGCCACGGCCTGCCATGTTTGTTGAAATCGTGATGGCTCCTGATACGCCTGCTTGAGCAACAATGGCAGCTTCGCGTTCATGGTGGCGCGCGTTTAAAACCTCAAATTTAATTTGAGGTGCGGCTTTAGAAAGCAAATCAGCCACAACTTCTGATTTTTCGACTGAGGTCGTACCAACTAAAACCGGTTGTCCACGTTTGTGACAATCTAAAATCGTGTTGATGATTGCTTTGTACTTTTCAGCTTCTGTGCGGTAAATCTCATCGTGCTCATCAATTCTAATAACAGGTTTATTTGTTGGGATTTCAACGCAAGGTAAATTGTAAATATCCATAAACTCTGCTTCTTCTGTCATCGCTGTGCCAGTCATGCCCGAGAGTTTCGGGTAAATTCTGAAATAGTTTTGAAATGTAATTGATGCAAGCGTTTGGTTTTCAGAGGCAATGTCAACATGTTCTTTCGCTTCTAAGGCTTGGTGTAAACCGTCCGAATAACGACGGCCTTCCATGACACGTCCCGTAAACTCGTCAACAATGACGACTTTTCCATCTTTGACAATGTAGTCCACATCGCGAGAGAACATTTTGTGGGCACGTAAGGCTTGATTAACATGGTGAACAAGTGTGACATTGGCAATGTCGTATAAACTGCCGTCTTGAATCAAACCGACATTTTTTAAAAGTTGTTCCACATGTGTCATACCGGCTTCGGTCAAAGTTACGGTTTTTTGTTTTTCGTCTTTTTCATAATCATCTTCTAAAAGCTCAGGAATGATTTTATTAACTGAAATGTATTTTTCAGACGAATCTTCTGCCGCACCGGAAATAATCAAGGGGGTTCTTGCTTCATCAATCAAAATTGAGTCAACCTCATCGACAATGGCAAAATTAAACTCACGTTGCACGCGGTCAGCAAGTGAAAACTTCATGTTATCTCTTAAATAATCAAAGCCAAGCTCGTTGTTTGTGCCGTATAAAATATCCGCATTATACGCCGCTCTTCTTTGAATATCATTTTTCTCATGAATGATATAATCAACAGTTAAACCTAAAAAACGGTAAACCTGTCCCATCCATTCAGCATCACGTTTTGCTAAATAGTCATTGACGGTAACAATGTGTACACCTTTACCCTCAAGTGCATTTAAATAAGCTGCAAGTGTTGCGACAAGCGTTTTACCTTCACCGGTTTTCATTTCGGCAATCATGCCTTTATGAAGCACAATCCCTCCGACAAGTTGTACGTCGTAGTGGCGTTGACCCAATGTTCGTTTAGCCGCTTCACGGACAGCCGCAAAAGCTTCTGGAAGCAGGTCATCTAATGTTTCACCATTTTTAAGACGAGCTCGAAACTCATCTGTTTTTGCTTTCAGTTCAGTATCTGAGAGCTTTATAAAATCAGGTTCAAGGGCATTAATCTTTTCAACGGTTTTAAACTGTTTTTTTACAAACCTGTCATTTGCACTGCCAAACAGCATGCGGGCAATCTTATTTATCATGTACGAGACCTTATAATCTATATTGTAATGTACTACATTTAGTGTTTATTAAAACTAAAGTCAATACTGAGCGCAAAAGTTATGAACCGCCTCGTAAAAAATACTTTGAAAATGGGAATAATTGAGTTTATATTCACTTTTTAGTGATATAAAGTAAATTTTATTTTTGGAGAAAATTGATGCAAAAAAAATATATTTTAGGAGGGACAACAGCTGTTGTTGTCTTAGTATTGATTGGGGCTTTCGCTTTTAAGGTTAATGCTGAGAAAAACGTTGGAGTGGCTGCACGTGTCAATGGTGAGGTTATTAGTGTCGATGAGGTTCGTAGAGGTTATGCTGATAATCCGCAAATTGCTGCTCAAGTTCCTTTTAATGAATTTTATGAGAAGGCTGTCGATGTTTTTGTAAATGGTAAACTTTTGTATCAGGCTGCAACAAAGGCAAATATTGAAGAAACTCCTGAATATAAAGAGCAACTTAAAATAGCCAGCGAGGATTTAGCGCGTAAAGTGTTTTTGGAAAAAATTGTTGAAGAACAAGTCAATCCTGCTCGTGTTCAAAAATTTTATGAAGATGAGTATGTTGGTAAGTTTGTAAGCAAAAAAGAAATGGGTGCTAAACATATTTTGCTTGATAATGAAAAGACAGCTAAAGAGGTTATTGCAAAGTTAGATAAAGGTGGCGATTTTGAAAAGCTCGCAAAGGAATATACTAAAGACAACACGGTTGATTTGGGGTATTTTACTGAGGATTTGATGGTCCCTGAGTTTACAAATGCTGCATCAAAATTAAAAGTTGGCGAGTATACAAAAAAGCCTGTGAAGACGCAATTCGGCTATCATGTAATTATGTTAACCGATGTACGTGATTCTTCACCTCTTCCTTTGGCTGAGTTGGAGCCTCAAATTAAAAATATTTTAAGTCAACAAGTTGTTGCCGAAACTTTCGATAAGCTTCATAAGGAGGGCACAGTTGAGAAGTTCGATTTAAACGGCAAAAAAATACCGGAATTAAAAAAATAAGTAAAATCTTTTAACAAGAAGCACGCTATTTCAGAGCGTGCTTTTTTAATATGCAATATCTTCTTCTTCTAAAAACCGGTAAAGTGTTGGTATGCTTACTCTCAATCTTCTGGCAATTCGTCTTTTGGACATGTTGTCATCAAGCATTTGCTGGACACGTTCATCAAAACCATCCATTTTGTGAAATTTATTTCTTGCACCGAGTGTTCTACCGATCATACGTCCTTCTTTTTTCATACGCACGATAGCTTCTTTGGTTCGGAGGCTGATTAATTCACGTTCTATTTCGGCTGACAAACCAAATGCGAAAGCCATGACTTTTGATTGAATGTTATCACCGAGTTCATATCCGTCCTTGACGCTATATACTTTAGCCCCGCAGTTCATACAATGTTCTAAGATTCGCATGATCATAAAAAGTTTACGGCCAAGTCTTGATAGTTCTGAACAAATAATAACATCGCCTTGTTTGAGTTTACTCAAACATCCGCCAAGTGCACGCGCACTTGGCTCTAATATGCCTGATATACCCGAATCCTCAATATATCTATTGAAAGATTAAGAGCTCTTGCTTTGGCTTCAATACCAAGTTTTTGGTTTTCACAGTCTTGCTTATCTGTGCTAACTCTAATATATCCATATATCATATTATTTTCCTCATTTAAATAAAGTGATATATATTTTGGGTATTACATATTAAAAATTTTTAATAAAATGGCAAGCCGCAAATAAAAAAAACCGCTTAAAAAGCGGTTTTTTTACAGATGTCGTTTTTAGAATAAGGGCATACCTTTATCCATTTTGATTTTTTGCTGTTCCATAACGGTTGATAGATTTAACTTTCCGTTTCGGAGCATGCTGCGAACTTGACAGCCGGCACTTAAATCCGGATTTGCAAAAACGTATGTTACACTGATTTTTTTGGGCGCACCGGACAATATTTGGTGTAGGCACCCTAAAAAGCCATTGGCAACGAGTTCAAAGGCCATTTCTTCAGAAATTCCGGATGAGGCTGCGTATTTTACAAGGGAGTTGATTGAATCAGAAACGTTGTTTGCGTGAATGGTCGATAAAACCAAGTGGCCTGATGTTGCTGCGCGTAGTGCTTCCGAGGCGACGTTCGGATCTCGAATCTCACCTAAATAAATATATCGCGGTTTTGAACGCAGAGCTGATTTAATACCTTCTTGCCAAATACCGTCTGGCGGGGTTGTTTGCTTGCAAAGCCCCAGCTCACCCGAAGGAGTCACATATACACCATCTAATGGTAATTCAATCGGGTCTTCAATTGTAAAGCAATATCCACCTTTTATTTGGAGATATTCTTGCAAAAGCGCTGAAATTGTTGTTGATTTTCCTGAACCGGTTGGGCCGGCAAGTAGTATAAGACCTGAGCGTCCTGAAAGTGATAGTAAGTATTTGTATAAACCCTGTGGTAGGCCTAAAGTTTTTAAATCAGGTACGGAAATTGGCATCTTACGAGCGCAGAATTGAGGTCCATCTCCAGTGATTGTTCGTTCAACACGATAATGGCGTCCTTTATATGTTAATAAATATGAGCGGTTTTTACCGTCAAATGCATTTTCTATTTGGCGCAAAAACTCTGGGTAGTCCGTAAAATCGACAACTTTTAAGCCGGCATCAGATCTTGCTGCCCATGTATAACATTTTTTGTCGGGTGTAATGTAAACATCAGAAAAAGGTACATCATTGATATCTTGTAGGTGCTCACAAGGAATAGGATCCGGTTTTTGAGCGGCTAAAGCAAGCTCTGCCATAATTTTTTGTAAGTGTTGTTCTGGTGTTAAAATGTTTGGCCGAGATGTTTGGATGTGTTGTGGCTGCACTTGAGGAATTGGTGCTTTTATCGGTGAAGGTTTGGGCTGTGTATTTTGAGTCTGCGGTTGTGTCGGTGTGTGTTCCTGTGGTGTATGTACAGCCTGTTTGGGAGAAGTTGTCTGGCTTTGTGTGTTGGATGTTTGTACTGTTTTGTTTTGTGGCATCAGAGCATCAATCGGTGTCGTCAGTTCTGGTCTACGCATCGCAGGACGTTGAGGTTGTGTTGGCGTTTTTTCTGGTTTTGATGAAAATAATGACATGATAGAAAACCTTTCGTAAGATTATCAATTTTAGTCTATCATGACATGATATTATAAAAAAAATGTTAATTAAATTTCGATTTTAGTTCTAAGACTGAAGGCTTAGCAATGCGCATTTTACTTCAAATGGAATTTTTATTTTTTTATACTCAGGGTGAGAAAGAGTATATTCTTTCCATGCTTGTTTTGTATTTGTTGGTTTTGTTTTTTGTTCTGGTAGAATCCATATCAGGCTGTTGTGTAATATGATCTTACAATGATTGAGGGTAGCCGATTTGAAATCTTTTCTTTTTAGCTTTTTGATAAGTTTTAGATTCTTTTCAGCTTCGGGTGTATAAACGGTTTTCCCAACTGTTTTTAGTAAATGTGCAAAAAGCCGATACTGCAGTTCATCTTCTGTGTTTAATAAAAAATCAAGAGGGCATGAAAAAATAGTATTTGTAATGTTTTTGAAATTGTTTTTAATCACGCTTTGAATTTTATTTTCAAAATAAATACGAGAGGCTTGTAATCTGTCCATCGTGCTGACTATATTTAATGCTGAAATGCCTGTCTTTTCTTCTAAAAGAGGTAAAAATCGACGCATTTTGATACGAAGTAAATTCTCATCTTGATTACTTTCATCTTCAATCCAAGTCATGTGTTGTGTTTTTAAATAGGTTTTAAATATATCAGGGTGTGTTTTCAAAAACGGGCGGAGGATAGTTAAATTTTTAAAAGCCACTTTTTCTTTCATGCCGCATAAGCCATCTAGGCCACTGCCACGGCTTAGACGCATTAGAAATGTTTCAGCTTGGTCTAATAAATGGTGTGCTGTTATAAGATATTTTACATCATTTGTTTGACACCAATTTTCAATAAGATTATATCGCGCTGTACGCGCCTCTTCTTCTACTCCAGACTTGGGCTTTGTGCCCTTCCAAACAAGTGTGTGATGTTCAATACCTTTTTCGTTCATGAGTTTTGCAACAAAAGCGGCTTCTCTTGAGGAAGTCGGACGGAGTTTGTGATCAACTGTTAGAGCAATTATTTGGTAGCCTAAGGGCAATAACTCTTGATTACAAAGTAAAACAGCAGCAAGCGAATCGGCACCACCCGAAACGCCAATGGCAATTTTTTGTGGCTTAATATTGAGCTTTTCAAGAAATTCTTGAAGCATTTTTTATTTACATCCCAATTTTGAGGCTTGCGATTTGGCTTTGTTTAAAAGTTCAGAATCTGCTTTTGAAAATTCTGTTGGGACGTTCTTTAAGGCAGTGCAAGCTTCTGTCTTTTTTCCTAATTGAGACATCGAAAGTCCTAATTTATAAAGACTATCGGCACCTTTATTGCCACTTTTATAGTTTTCGTAGCCTTTACCGAAAGCAACAGCGGCTTTAGCATAATTTTGTTCTTTGTAATATACTTCACCTAGCCAATATTGTGCATTTCCGGCAAGTTTATCAGCAGCGTAGTTGTCTAAAATGATTTGAAAATGTTGTTCGGCAGCCGTTAAATTTCCTTCTTTTAGAGCTTCTAGTCCTTTTTTGTAAATGGTGTCAACTGATTCTTGCGTACCTTCCAAATCTTTTAATGCCCCTGTGGTAATGGTATCGCCAACAATTGATTTCGGAGCACCGTTTGCTATAGCCGTGTCATATTTCTTTTGTTCAGGTAAACTGCCTGATGCGGCGGCAATTGGTTTTCCTTCCAGGATTTTAAAGCGTGTGTCAATGTCTTTGTTCATAGTGTTTATACGTTCGTCAATCTGTTTGATTTTATATTCAAGTTCTTCGAATTTTCCGTTTAGTTCGCGGATAATTTCATCATATTCACCGAAATTTGCTGTACCGGAAGATGTTATTGAAACAGCCGAATCGGCTTGATCACGATAAACTTTTCGATTTAAAATAACCAGTTCTTCCTTTAAGGCATCTATTTGATCTTGAATACCAATTAAATCTTGGGCATAAGCCTTTTTGCTGAAAATTGCAGAAAGTAAAATGAAAGATAGAATAAGTGCTTTTTTCATAAGTTTTCCTTTATTAAATCATAGTTGATGTTTCTTGTATACATTAAAAAAACGCATCCTTCAAGCAAAGAATGCGTTTTTAAGCTCTTATGTGCTATAAAATTACATATCGCTTGTGCGAACAACTGTTACAGCGCGGCGATTTTGAGCCCATGCAGCTTCATTACTACCTAAAACAGCAGGTCTTTCCTTGCCATAAGAGATAGTCGAAATGCGATCTGCATCAACGCCGTGAGATACTAAGTATTCTTTAACAGCGTTAGCACGACGTTCACCTAAAGCCAAGTTGTATTCACGCGTACCACGCTCATCGCAGTAACCTTGAACGATAACATTGGTTTTATTGTGACGTTTAGCTGTTAACCAGTTAACTTGGGTATCCAAAACTTCTTGAGCGTTTGGTGTTAAAGCAGAGCTATCTAAAGCGAAAAAGACGCGATCTTCAGCATTTGCCATGAAATCACGAGCCTCTTTAGCCTCGCATTCGCTACCGCCAAACAAACCACCGTTAGAACTCATTGAAGAGCAACCGGCGAGAGTTAACAAAGCACAAAGTAAACCTAAAGTTTTTTTCATATATTTTCTCCATATGGGTTTAATAACATTTCTTTTGCGCGTTGTACGCAAAAGAACTTAATTGCAATACAACTAATACGAGATGTAATTTAAGAGCCAAAAGTAAATTTTTCAATAACAAAAATGAAAATATTCCCAAAAATATAAACAAAAGTTTTATTTTTTATTGTATTGCTTTAATATGTGCTTTTTGTGTGTTGATGTCAAAATTCGCTTTTAATCCGAGTTGTGGTGCAACAGAAGCGATGATTTTTCCTGATGTCGGTACGACATTCATACCAGCAGTTCGTAAATTCCATGTTTCTTTTATACCTTGCGGTTCATCAATAACGACAAGAAGTGCGTATTTTGGATTTGATGTCGGAAAAGTTGAAATGAAGGAATTGGTAACGCGTGATTGAGCGTATGAACCATTTGTGGCCTTATTGGCCGTTCCTGTTTTACCACCCACTTCATAGCCTGGAACTTCAGCTTTTCTTCCAGTTCCATATAATACGACATCACGAAGCATTACGCGCATTTGTTCAGACGTGTGTTCCGAAAGAACGCGTCTTGACACTTTCGGGGTATCTGATTTGATAAGTGTCGGCGTATGATAAATGCCGCCGTTGACAAGGGCAGAAAAAGCAGTAATGATATGGAGCGGACTGACAGATATGCCGTGACCATAGGAGACAGTTGCGACTGTGATGGGAGCCCAATTTTTTTCGTTTTGAAACAAAGGTCTGGCTCTTTCTGAAATTTCAAAATTAGCTACTTTTTCGAGAAAGCCAAGATTTTTTAAGAAATTTATCTGTCCTTCCTTACCAACTTTTTCGGCAATCTTTACGGAACCAATGTTCGAAGAATACGTCAAGATTTCACTAACGGAGAGCCAAGCGTTTTTGGCGTGGTCATCACGGATTGTGCGTTTTTGAATAACGATTGGTTTTGTGGCATCAAATTTATCTGTTATTTTAACTTTTCCACTTTCCAAACCAAGCGCTGTATTGAATGTTTTAAAGACCGATCCGGGTTCGTAAGCTGCTTGTGTGATGAAATTAAATAATTTTTTATCATCAAGTGGAATTTTGATATTCGGGTTGTAGTCAGGTAGTGAAACAAGTGAGATGATTTCGCCTGTGTTCACATCCATTAATATGGCAGCTGCTCCGATAGCTTTATACTTTTCGACGGCTTTCAAAAGTTCTTCTCTGACGGTGTCTTGAATACCCATGTCGATTGTTAATTCAAGAGGTTTTGATGATTCAGTTAAACGTTGATGCATAGATTTTTCAATACCAGCTTGCCCGACGTTATCTATGTTTGTGTAACCCAAGACATGTGCAAATAAGTTGTTGTGCAAGTAAACTCGTTTTTCACTCGTTTGAAATTCAAGAGCAGGAATACCTAAAGCATTGACTTCAGCTTGTTGAGCAGGAGATAAATCATGTTTAATCATGGAAAAGACGCTTTTCTTTTTCGTAAGTTTGGCATATATGTCGTCGTAATTTAAATCAGGAAAAATAAAAGAAAGTTTTTCGGCTGCGTCCTTTGGATTTTGAATTTTTTTAGGATTTGCATAAAGGTTAACTGTTGGTAGAGATGTCGCTAAAATAGAACCGTTTCGATCCACAATATCAGCTCTTGAAATCGTTGATTTGATAGAAGATGCATGTACGGCATATGCTTCTTCAGGAAAAGTGATTTTAATGCCATGCGGTAAGCAAACCATTATAATACGCACAGAGATAAAGACATAGATTATTAAAAAAGCAAAAATTGCAATACCCATACGGTTACGGCATATTTGCAAAGCTGTTAAATTGTTGCTTTCTTCAAACAGAGGCGTTTCAAGGCGAGAAAATCGCGTTTGATCCATATCATAAAAACTATTATTTTTTTTAGATAGTCCTAAAGGTAACACTTTCTTTCTCTATTAACGTTCTGTTTTAACCATTTTCTTTAAATCTCTTCCCTCGTTTGATGCAAAAGCGATGGCAGATGATTCGTTTTCAAATGGTAACGCAGAATAGTTAATAATTTGTTCAGCTCTGATTTTATTTAACGACATATGCTCTGATGCGAGCTTTTTTAAACGTTCAGGTGAGTTTAAAACGCCCCATTCTGCTTTTAAGACATGAATGTTTTGAACATCGGAGGCTATGTTTTGATTGATTTTTGCGAGTTCATGTTCCAAGTTGTGTACTTGGTTTTTTAAAATAAAACAGGCAAAAATAACAAAACATGTCAATGTAAACCATAATGCTGTTAAAGCTGTTTTTGTATTAATCATTATGTTCTCCTTTGTCTTTAATGGCAAAACGCAGTTTTGCCGAACGTGCACGAGGATTTTCTGAGATTTCTTGAGCCGTTGGTAGAATTGCTTTTGAAGCGTATGAAAATGCCTTTTGAGGTGATTGCTGTTTTTGAGCGTAACGTGATAGATGAATTTTAGGGGTAGTGTTTTCTTTGAAAAAGTTTTTGACTATTCGATCTTCAAGAGAATGAAAGTCCACAACGACCAATCTTGCTTCGCTTTTAAGCAAACGAATCGCAGCATTTAGCCCCTCTGTTAATTCGCTGAGCTCATCATTGACAGCAATGCGAAGAGCTTGAAAAGTTCTGGTTGCGGGATCAATTTCGCCGACTTTTTTATGGATGATGCCATATATTATTTCGGCAAGCTCTGTTGTTGTTTCAATCTTTTTTTGAAGGCGACTTTCGATGATTTTTTTTGCAATTTGACGCGATTTTTTTTCTTCGCCAAATTGATATAAAATGTCAGCAATTTTTTCTTCAGGATATGTGTTGACAATATCGTAAGCACTTAAACCCGTTTGAGACATGCGCATGTCCAGCTTTGCTTTTTTGCAAAAAGAAAATCCACGGCTTGCATCATCTAATTGCATAGATGAGACGCCGATATCAAAAACAATACCATCCACTTGTTCTGAAATTAATTCTTCGAGATTTGAAAAATTTCCGGACTTAAATTCGAATCGATTTTTATATTTTTCTTTGAGCTCTTGGACGCGCGGTAAAACAACAGGATCTCTATCAACAGATATAACTTTGCAATTTGCTTTTTCTAAAATAGCTGAAGTATAACCGCCAAAGCCGAAGGTTGCATCAACATATGTGGCGTCGTCCTTGATGTCGAGGTTTTGTAAAACCTGATTGAGCATAACGGGAATATGTTTTTGAGAAGCTAGCATTTTAGGCGTTTTCCCCTGTTTTATGTGTGTTTAAAACGGGGCGTCTTTTTAAGACTTCTTCACGGATTCGCGTTTCTTCTTTGTTCCAATTTTCAGGCGACCAAATTTGAAATTTACGTCCTTTGCCGACAAACACTGCTGTGTCTTTGATGCCCGCATGCTTTAAGAGTTTTTCTGTTAAAACAATGCGTCCCGTGCTGTCAAAGGTAAAACGCTTTGCGTCGCCGAAGATGAGGTTTGTTAAGTTGTCCTGTGTTTCAGAAAAAAAGTCGTTCGAGTCTTCAATTTCGGCAGCCAGTTTTTCGAGTAAATCTTCAGCGCATCCTTCAATGCATGGTGAAACAAGGCTACGATAACAAACAATTTCAGAGCCCAATTCTTTGACAATGGCGCGATAGTCAGCCGGCAGGGAAACACGGCCTTTGGAATCGACCTTGTTAAAGACGGTATCCATAAAGAGAAATGTTTTTCTCAAAGCGGTATCTCCCAATTTTTAATTTATCATATTTATGGTATAGCATGGTAATTTATGGGAATCAATGGAAAAATTTAGTATTTTGTTAACTGTTCTTGGTTTGTTCTCCATGCTTTCTTGGCTGTTCTTTTATTATCTAAGAAGGATGGAAAAAAATATTTTTTAAAAATTGTGTGAATAGGGTTTTTAAGAACGTTTCTTTTTAAAGAAGTTTTTGAGCAATTCTGCAGATTCTTTTGCTAACATGTCGGTTTCGATTCGTGGTTTATGGTGGCATGTGTTGCTTTTAAAAAATTCAACACCGTTTAAGATAGCCCCTCCTTTTTCATCGAGGGTACCGATGATTAAATTTTCTATTCTGGCAAAAGAAATAGCTGCCGCGCACATGGCGCATGGTTCTAAAGTGACGTACATATCACAATGCCACAAGCGTTTTGATGAGAGTTTTTTGCAGGCCTTTCTAATAGCGTTTATTTCAGCATGAGCTGTTGGATCAAGTCCGTGTTCTGTTTTGTTGTAAGATTTTGCAATAATTTTACCTGTTTGATGATCAATAATAACAGCACCGACGGGTACTTCATCTTTTATGGTTGCTTTTTGAGCTTCTTTAAGAGCAATCTGCATATATTTTTTATTTGACATAAATATCCTTTGCTTTTTGTTTTAATCTAAGGTATAGTAATTCGAAATTGATAAAGGATCAGTTAAAATGGGACAGAGATTAGCAAAGTTTATTGCTCGGACGGGTGTTTGTTCAAGACGTGATGCCGAAGAATACATTAAACAAGAGCGTGTCAGTGTTAATGGTCAGATTGTTGGAACTCCGGCTTTGAATGTTGAGGGCGATGAGGTGATCTTGTTAGATGGTGAAAAACTTCCGGCAATTGAAACGACAAGACTTTGGCTTTATTATAAACCTGTTGGATTGGTCACTACGCACAAAGATGAAAAAGGGCGTCAGACCGTATTTGAAAACTTACCTTCTTTTATGCCGCGCGTGATTAGTATCGGACGTCTTGATTTAAATTCTGAGGGGCTTCTTTTGCTCACAAATAACGGATCTTTAGCGCGTGAACTCGAACTTCCTTCAAATGCATGGTCGCGTCGTTATCGTGTCCGTGTACATGGCAAGATAGATGAGGCAAAGATGCAGGAAATCAAAAAAGGTGTAACGGTAGATAGCGTTTCTTATGGTAAGGTTGGAATCACAATTGATCAGACTATTGGTAGCAATACGTGGCTTAGTGTGAGCTTGAATGAAGGTAAAAATCGTGAAATTAGAAAATTGATGAAGTTTGCTGGGCTTGAAGTTGCACGTCTTATTAGGATTTCGTATGGACCTTTTCAACTCGGGAATTTAAAAAAAGGTGAAGTTAAAGAAGTGCCTCAAAAGGTTTTAAAAGAACAGCTCGGTGGACGCTTTGAATTATGAGAATTATAGCCGGTAAATATCGTGGCAAAAAACTGATAGAACCTAAAGGATATGATGTCAGACCTACATCAGATCGTGCGCGTGAATCAATATTTAATATTTTATACTCCCATTTAGGGTCTTTAGAGGGCAAAAAGGTTATAGATGTTTTTGCCGGTACGGGTGCGCTTGGTTTGGAAGCTTTATCGCGTGGTGCTTCAAAAATTTGTTTTATTGATAAGGATACAAAACTTTTGTCTTCCAATGTATCCTTGTTCTTTCAAGAAAAAGATAAAATTCGAATTATTTCTTCGGATGTTGTCCGTTTGCAACAAACGAACGAGCAATACAATTTAGTTTTTTCTGATGCTCCTTATGATCAGGGATTAAATGAACTGGCTTTTGAAAAATTAGTGCGCTGTCATTTTCTTGAAGATGGGGCGATGTGCATTGTTGAAACGAGGCATAATGAAAGCTTAAACTTGTCTTCTAATTTTGAACTTATTGATGAGCGTGTTTACGGTATGGCGAAAATTTGGTTTTATCTTTTTCATGTTTAATTTTTTTGTCACAAATTCTCTTGCAAGTTTGAAAAAAATATGTTAAAGTTAGGCTACATTAATAGTGTTTCGTCTAAAGGAGTGTCAAATGGCTAAAACCTATTTTGAAGCATCAGCGGTTAACCATGATTTTTCGAAGTATTCGAAAGCAAATCTTTTGAATGAGCTTGAGGATTATCGTGCAAAGGGTGTGGATGCGGAAAAAATTACCGAATTAGAAAGGTATTTGAACAAATATCCGGAAGAATTTGGGGTTTTGTATCGTGTCTTAAATGAAGGTGTTGAAAATGTAGATGAGGGTAAAAGCGTCCGTTTTGAATTCAAAGATATACCTTATGAGCGTCCTGAAATTGTTTCTGAAGAAGATGATGTTAAAGATCAATCTGAGCAATTAGAGTTGGTGTGCACTTTTGAAGACGGAACAAAGTTTGGATTGTCGGCTTTGAAGGCTACGCCTCAGACAGCAGATGAGCCTCTTCAGATGACGGGGAGGATTCACTTCGATGAGGAAACTCTTAAAAGCTTAAATGAAGAAAAGCTTAATCGTATTTTTGAGTTTTGTGACAGATATGGTTTTTCAAGATTCGGGCTGGACTTGCCTATGAAAGACGGCGAAATAGATATTGATGCAAAACTTGCTGAATTGTTTGCCCGGTATCAAGAAAATCAAGCAAAAGCGGAAGGGCGCCCGACTCTTAGAGAGGCTGATGATTATGTCCATTTGGATACCTCCTGTACTTCTGTCTTAGAAGTCGATGCGTTGCGCGAGGAGGCTAAATTACCTGAGACCACTGCTTCTGCGTCAAGTTTTCCAGATACAACTTCGTCTGCATTGCCTTCCGAAGATTCTTTCTCTGCTGTAGATACGAGTGCTCCTGCCAAGAAGGTAGGGTTAGGTCTTCGAGATGTTGTTGAAAATATAGAAAATTTACTAACAAAGGATTTGCATAAACGTAAAAACCGCTCATATTGGAAAGATGTTCGTTTTATTGAAGGTCGAAAGACTTATGTTTTTACGATTTATGATAAGGAAGATCCGAAGAATCGAGAAAAAGACGGCAAGAAAAAAGATGATCAGTATGTAGAGACTTTTTCGGCGCGTTTGTATGTTTCTCAAGAACGCAACGGAAAGTTTCATTTTGGGTATGCTACTCCGAATGGAAAAGCATTTGATTCAACTCTTGCTAATCAATTTATGGGTGAAATTAAAAAGACCGGCATCACACATATTAATTTGCAAAATGTTCCGGCCTGCGATCAGGATACGGTTATGTTTGCTGCAGCCGGTAGAGGTATTGTGCCGACAGGTATAAACATTACATCCTATAAAGCAAAACAGCTTCTTGAAAAAATAGGCAAACTTTCAGCTGAAGAACAGGCGGCTTTTAAGAGACGCTTGGCTGATCAAATGATGGAGAATGCACGCAAGAAGAATCCTGATAAGGCACCACAATATGGTTTAGCTGATTCGGAATTTGATTTTATTCAGGATTTAAAAGAAAAATCAGAGGATGAAGCTGCTACCATTCAATATCTTCCAATTAAGCGTAAATTTAGAAACTTTAGAGATGCTATTGAGGATAAGGGTCCGAATGGGTTGAAAATTAAAATTCAACAAACGGCTTCAATGTATGCGGATTCTGAAATAGGAGCTGCATGGGTTTGTGCTTCCGGTCAAACAACAAAGATGATTTTTGATATGTATTTTAAGCATTTTGATGAAACTTTGGGTGATCGTCTCGCGCCTTTAATCGGTAAGGGTGGAGTAAACGGTATTTCCAAAGAGGAAGCAGTTAAATTAGCTTCCATCAGTTCTAAAAAAATGGGCGATATGACAACGGAAGATTTTTCTTTAATGTATGATGTTCTATTGCCTAAAAGGGCAGAGATTTCTAAGAAGAATATTTTGACGGGTTTCGAAAGAAAGGTTGAACAAGGTGATTCGCGAGCTTGGCATATTATTATTCAAAATGGTGAGTTGCAAGCTGCGCAAGAAGCATTGGGTAGTATTGATGCTACCTTAAATATGTATGCAATTGACCCATTGAAAATTACTCTTAAAAAATCCGTACGCTTTGATGTGCCTGAGCACTTAAGACCAAAAAAAGAAAAGAAAGAGCCAATCAAGACATCTTCATCTAAAACATCGCCGGTGCGAGAAAGTAGGTAGTTGTAAAAAAACACCTTGAAAAAGGTGTTTTTTTTGGGGGGCAATCATCTTATTTAAGCCGGTGACATCATCATTGACATTTGTTTGCCCTCAAGCTTTGGCTCGGAATCGACCTTGCCGATTAAATCTAGATCTTCAATGATTTTATCAAGAATTTCTTTTCCCATATTGTTGGCACTTAACTCTCTTCCTTTAAAGCGCATGGTGAACTTGACTTTATCGCCCTGGCTTAAAAACTTTTTGGCTTGTTTTAATTTGACTTCATAATCATGCGTGTCAATGGCTGGGCGCAATTTCAACTCTTTAATATTGACAACTTTTTGATTTTTCTTGGCTTCGTTTTTGTGTTTTTGAACTTCGTACTTATATTTGCCGTAATCCAAAACTTTACAAACGGGGGGATTAGCTTGCGGTGAAATTTCAATTAAATCAAGGCCTGCTTCATTTGCGATTTCGAGTGCCTCTCTGATTGAAACAATTCCTCTGTTTTCACCTAATTCATCAATTAAACGAACTTGTTTGACCCTTATTTCTTCATTAATACGCGGCCCGTCATCGGAACGTACTGGCGCATTGTTATTTTCTGTTGCTATTGGAACCTCCATAAAAAATTGATAACAGATTGCATTCTATTGAAAGAAATAACGATTTTCAAGAAAAATTACAAATAATTCGTGAACATTTTTCATTTTTTTTCGTTTTATGTTATGTAAGTCAATTTTTTGTAAGGAAAAAAACATGAAAAAACTTCTTTATACTTTAGCTGTTGTGTTTTTTGCAACAAATGCCATGGCAGAAACAATATTGGTGATTGATAATAATGGTTATGTCACACAGCGTATGTCTACGGCAACAACAGTCGTTCAGCCGACAACTGTTATGACCACTCAACCGTCGGTAACAGTTGTGCGCGAATCGCCTGTTGTTCAAAATAGTTATTATTACGATAACTATTCAACCGGCTCAGCCATTGTTGCAGGTGTGACCACAGCTGTGGTGGGTGCGCTTTTGTTTGATGGTTTTCATATTCATCACCACAAAAAGAGCAAAGCGCCTGCGGTGATTCATCATAATTTGGGACATCATGGCAGAGGTAATCATACTGCTGGACACCAAGGAGGAAGACACTAAATACAGAAACTAAATTTCTAAAGGAGGCCTTAATCAAGGCCTTTTTTGCATTTGACTAATTTTTTTTCTTGTAATGTATACTTTTAAATATATATGCTTATTTGGAGATTGTTTTGATTTTTTCATTGTAATATATATTTTTTTTGATATCAAATTTTTGTTTTTGCACAAAGTAATTATTTGAATTTTATTTATTTTTTTTGATTTGAATTTTTTTTGATTTTTTTTAAAAAAATCTATTGACAAGGGGGAAGTGATAGGATATAAGACGCGACACAGTTTAAGAAGGACTGAGTTATAGGAAGTAGTAGATATGGAGAGGGTATACAGGCAGCAAACGATGATGTCTGTATATAAGAAAAGGAACCAAAAGATTCTTTATGAGTAATATATAGGCAGGATTAGATTTAAATCAATTAAGATGAGAGTTTGATCCTGGCTCAGAACGAACGCTGGCGGCAGGCTTAACACATGCAAGTTGAACGGGAGTGGAGAGGTAGCTTGCTATTTTTCCATGAGAGTAGCGCACTGGTGAGTAACACGTGGGAACGCACCTATTAGTGGGGGACAACAGTTGGAAACGACTGCTAATACCGCATAAGCCCTGAGGGGGAAAGGAGCGATTCGCTGATAGAACGGCCCGCGGAAGATTAGGTAGTTGGTGGGGCAACGGCCTACCAAGCCGACGATCTATAGCTGATCTGAGAGGATGAACAGCCACATTGGAACTGAGACACGGTCCAGACTCCTACGGGAGGCAGCAGTGAGGAATATTGGGCAATGGAGGGAACTCTGACCCAGCCATGCCGCGTGAGTGAGAAGGTCTTCGG
>Ga0265301_10000204_pt1 | contig 94444 bp, 88 predicted proteins | sample AusTroGonzalo_MG_2_FD_193488 | JGI IMG/M metagenome (GOLD analysis project Ga0265301, IMG submission 193488) | Bovine rumen microbial communities from tropical cattle in Woodstock, Queensland, Australia - Gonzalo_04 | ecosystem: Host-associated > Mammals > Digestive system > Stomach > Rumen ... | reverse complement strand
AGCAGGACGCTTAGGGCGAAAAAACGTCTTAAGCCACCCAATCGGGCGGCAAAGTTAATTAAAATTTTTCAAAACGCTTTAATAAATATATAATATTTATCTTTTCGCGACGAACGACACACCTGACCGGACAAACGGGGAAGTCCAGGGCTCTTTTTGCTTTGTGTTATACGCAATTATGACCTCGGGCGGCAAACCTCATCTGCGTCAAGCAAGATGGGGCGCCGCCCGATAACGGTCGCTTTTTTTTCTCCGGAAAGAACGCCTATTCCCCGGTATATCCCGTATACTTCGCCACCAGTTCCGGCGACAATCCATCCGCCAGCATAGCCCTGGCAATCGCAGCTTTGGCTTCAGCCTGCCCCTCTGCTTTTCCTTTCGCTATTCCTTTCGCTATTCCTTTCGCTATTCCTTTCGCTATCCCTTTCGCTTCACCTTCCGCCAAACCCTGTTCTTTTGCGTACTCCATTTCGCAGTACCGGTCCAATTCCGTTCTCATAACTTCATCGTATTTTTCACGTTCTGTTACCGACATCGTGGCCAGTTCCGTGGCTGTAAACAGGCGATTTGTCAGGTCGTCGTCCCAGCACTCCGGCTTGGCCTTCAGCAAATGCATATACTTCAACGAGAAGATAAACCGCTCCAGCACGTTCCTGCATTTTTCCGGCTCCGTATGCTTCAGCTTCAAGCGGTCCAGCTCGAGGAAAACGAAGTTCAGGCTCCCGGTCATCAGCTCTCCCGTCCTTCCGTTCCGGATCTCATAGCGGCTGATATAGTCGTGCTCCAGCGCCTCCACACTTTCGTGGGCAAACGGGAAGTTGACCATACTGACCACATACACCGGCTTCAGGCTGTAATCCATCTTATCCGGGATGAGCTGCTCGCGGATCTTCTGTACCTTGAGCTCCATCTGCTCCCGAATCGGATAGGTCGCGTAAATCAGCATCCGGTCCCGAAAACTTCTGTGCCCGCGGTTCTGTACCTCCACCAGGAATTCCTCCCCGGTCTCGTTGTCTTTGCAAAGCAGGTCAAAATTAGTGTTTTTTTCAGAAATGACCAAACCGTGCTTCTCTTTATCGACCATAGTAATGCTGTCGATATGTTTCCCGGGGATCAGAAGTTCAAGGATCTCAATCAGCAGCTTCTCATTAGCTTCATTGAAAACGATGACCTTGAATGACGCATCGAATAGGAGATAGGCATACCTGCCGGCTCCGACCTTGTCTTTGTTCTTTGACATAATGGCAATGGTTTTTAGCGTTTAACAACATACCGCATCCTTCACGCTAAAGAATGCCCGGCCTTCCCTCAACGAGAAAACCGGACTGCAATTATATAGATAAAGTTTTATCGGATTGATTCAAATTTGGAAAAAACAGGCGTGTAAAGATTTATCTTTATCGCATTTTTTCCGAATTTGAACAAAAACCGGACAGCAGCGCTCCCCTACTGCTTATACAGATCGAGCAGCGACATCTTCGTCCATCGGGTCGGGACGAGCTCGGCATCGGAGAGGGTGGCATCGAGCGTGCTGACGCGCCCCGCGAGGGCCTGGTCCACGAACGCGCAGAAGATGTCGACCGAGCCGGGCAGCCAGGACGCGACTTCGTGGCCGATCCCCGGAATGCGCACGATCCAGTGCGGAATTCCCTGCTTTTTCATCGCCTTCGACACCTTCGCCGCGCCGAACATTTTATCCGATAGCGGAAGCCCGAACTTCTTGTAAGCCACGATCTTATCTTTCTCCCCGTGCAGCAGCAGCGTCGGGGCCGGAGCGGAGGCCCAGCGCAGTTCGCGCTTGCGGCAAAGGAGCCCGCCGGCATAGGGCACGACCGCAGCGGGGGCCCAACCATCGGGCACCCTAGCAGCCTGCGGCATCCCGTTGACGCGGCAGTAATCGAGCTCGAGCACCGTGATCGCGCCGGCCGATGAGCCCGTGAGCACGACCCGATTCGGGGCAATGCCGAGCATCGGGGCGTTCGCGACGGTCCAGTCGATGGCGGCAGCGCAATCCTCGACGGCGATGTCGATGCAATAGTGGAAAAGGCGGGTCAGTTTGAACAGGCCGTGGTTCTCCTCGACCTTCGCTTTGTCCTTGAGGCCGAGGCGATAGTCTATGGAGATAACAGTGTAGCCGCGGTCGCAGAGCAGGGCCGCGATCTTTTTCTGGTAGTCCTTGTCGCGACTCCCGGAGACGAAGCCGCCGCCGAACAGGGCGATGACCGCCGCACTGTCCGGACGGGGCTGGGCCGGCCGCCATACATCGAGATACAGCGTCGAGTCGCGTTCGACAAAGGGGTAGGTCTCCTGCGCGGAGAGACGGGGCGCCGCGGCGAGAAGGAGCAGCCCTGCGGCGAGGGCGATGGATCTGAAAAGCGCTTTCATCGGCTAAAGTTGTCGGACGGGAACGTCAAAATAGGTGTCGCCATACGGCTCGTCGCGGAGGGTGAAGTGCCACCATTCGCTGTCCAGCGGCTTGAATCCGTGGCGGAGCATCGCCCGGCGCAGGATCATCCGGTGCTCGAACTGCTCGGCGGTCAGGGTCCGTCCGGCGGGGCTGGCGCCGCAATCGCCTGTGTAGCAGCCCGTTTCGGGGTCGCCGCCGAAGTCCGGATGGCTCTCCGGGCCGAACCAATCGAAGGTGCCGCCCATATCGAGCTCTTTTTCCGTCGCCATATCGAAGAGCGTCAGGTCGACGGTCGAGCCGCGGGTATGGCCGCTCTTGGCCATAATGTAGTCCTGCTCGAAGAGGACGCTCTTGTCGAGGTCGGGATAGAAGTAGGCCTTCATCAGGGTGTCGGGGACGTCGGCGGCCCAGCGGACGAAATGGTCCACGGCGCGCTGCGGGCGATAGGCATCATAAATCTTCAGGCGGTATCCCTGCGCCTTGACATCGTCGCTGACGGCGCGAAGGGCCTCTGCGGCCTGCCGGGTCAGCAGGGCTACGGGCTGCTCGTACCCATCAATCCGGGTCCCCACAAAATTGTACGTCGCGTAGTAGCGAATCTCGAGAATCGCGTCGGGGACAGCCTCAGCAAGGGTAACGAAGTTCTCGGCGAATTCCGCGTCCTGCGGCGCCTGCTGCGGTTTCGGGCCGCTGCAGCTGAGGGCCAGGAGAAGAAGGAGGAAGAGAAAGAGGTACAGCTGTTTCATAATGTCGCAAAATTACCACTTTCCTTGATAATATGCAACCAGCTCTCCACGCTGTTTTACCCCCGATTCTCCCGCAGCAGGAACGCCCTGATCTGCTCCTTGCTCGGAAGTTCCAGCGCATACTTGGCTACAAAAAGCTTGGGATCGGTAAACGGAGCCAGATACTCTACCAGCTCCTGCCCATACTCCGTACACAGCAGTAAGCCCACGGGCGGGTTATCGTCCGGCTGCATATAGTGCTGCCGATAATACTCTATATACAAGTTCATCTGGGCCATATCTGCATAGTCCAGTCGCTCGCCCTTCAGGTCGATAATCACGTGACACTTCAGAATCCGGTGATAGAAGACCAAGTCCGCCTTGTAATACCGGTCGTCAATCAGCAGCCGTTTCTGTTCGTCCTCCAGGCAAAAGCCCATCCCGAGTTCCATAATGAATTCACGCAGATGTGTCCGGAGCGCATCTTCCAGAGTCTGCTCATCAATCGCGTCCTTCGCTTGTAGTCCCAGGAAGTCAAACACATAAGGTGTCTTTATCTCCTCATTGAACGACCGCTTCTCTGCCTTTCCATTCACCTGTTTGCTCAACAGTTCCGGCTTCTTACTCCAGCCACTACGTTCGTAGTAATTCGTATCAATCTGCCGCTGCAGTTCTCTAACGCTCCACGGCCCACGCATAGCCTCAACCGCATAAAAGGCCCGCTGTAAATCATTATCCAAGTGCAGCAACTGAATAATATGTGTAAACGACAGCCGGTCAAACAGCATCTGAGGCACAGCCTTAACGCCTCCATCCTCAAGGCTCATAGCAAAGCCGTCATTAGAGATCTCCTTCACAGGCAGCATCCCTAAAGCGATAGATGATTTAGCAATCAGTGATTGCTGCATTCTGCCATCGTCCAATTCGCCAGACATTGTCTGACGAATTTGCTCAAATTCGCCACTCGGCGAATGGCGAATCTCATCCAACATCAATTCGTCAGTCACTGACTGACCAATTCGGAATCGCTCACTGAGGTACAGACCAATCACTGGTCTCAGTTCAGGGTAGTACATATAGAATTGCCTATAGTACTTCAGATTGGTTGCACTGTAGCTTTTCCCGCCCAGTCTCTTCGATAGGTCCTGCAACAGATGTGTACCATACTTAGCTCTGTCGCTACCGTTCTGCTCATATTCCACGATGTACAGACCCGTCAGCCAGGCCCTTGTTGTCACGTTGCGGTTAATCACCAACCGGGCGTCTCGCTGCAGCGCTTCGCCGACTGATTGTATCTGTAGCACGAGGGATTCAAAGTTGGTTTGAGTTGTTGTTTGCATATCACATTGTTTTTAAATGAAACAAATATGACTGAAATACTATAATATTTTTTCTTATAATTCGTCCAACGCGCGGCCTTGGATGCAGTTTTTTCCAAATTTGAATGGTTTTTTGTCTGTTTCTTTATTTTTTGGCCGCGCGTTGACATCGCGTTGGCCATTACCGCCCTTATGTGCGGACTAAAAGCGAAGCCTCTCACCCCGAAAACAATTAAAACTATATAACTATGAAGCAAGTACGAAGTTTCTATGAATCGCCGGATACAGGTGTTTTTCTGATTCGGATTGAAAGGTCTTTACTGACCAGTATTGAGGTGCAGAGCAACCAGCTTACAGATTACAATCTGCTAGGCACCGAAGACATTGAATGGGATTAATATAGGGGAGGCAGAATTATGAAAAAGTATATTATACTTGCACTGTGCGCATCGTTGTTCGCGCTCTCTTGCGAAAACAAAGAAGAAGTCATAGAAGATGCTCCCGAGTCGGGGCTTAAGATGATTACCGTATCCTGTACCCTACCTGTGGATTCCACTGACTCAAAAGTGACGCTAACAAACGACGGAGAGTCCGGAAAGATTGCGTGGGAACAAGATGTTGATCAGGTGCTTTTCCACGGTGAATATATGGGGCAGGACGCAACCCATACTTATTCTTTTGTGGCCACCGCAAAGAATGTATCCAATAATGGTAAGACCGCCCAATTCACCATCCCTGATTTGGATAACAAGTATGGCGGGGGTTCTAACTATCGGTCTTCGATGTTCGCCATATATCCCGCATCTGCCGTAGCAACCTATAGCGCTGGATCTCACTGGTACTATTTATCTTGCTTCAAGGAGACGAATCAATTAATGCTCGCAGCCTGCAACGATACGTCTGTTGACGAAGGCAGAACCTTCACGTTTTTCAATTTGACAGGAGCTATCTCTTTCAAAGTTGAAGGCGATTTTGATAAGTATGTTTTTCAAGGGAACAGCGGTGAAACAGTAGGGTGGGGGCATCTTACCGTATCTTTCGCCGCTTTGAAGACTAACGGAACTGTAGAAAAACGTTACGCTTATTCCGGCAGTTCCGGACCGGGAGCCACCACTGATCCCAAGTATTCCATCGAGGTTACACCTGAGAATTCCAACTGGTGCGATGGTAACACAGTGAATACGATTTACCTTCCCGGTAGTGGCTCGCCTGATCAGTACAGCACAAATGCAGCCACCTTTTCAAACGGCTTCTCCATCAAATTCTATAAAAATGGTGAGGAAGTGCAGCGCGTGAGCACGCACTCGCCGAAGACGATTGCAGTTGGCGAGCTGTTGGACTTAGGTGTGGTTACCGAACACTTGAAAGATGCCCCCGAGGTACATACCGCTACTTCTCCCGCCATTACCGGAGCCGAGGATCTTGGCGCCTCGGGAACCGCCAATTGCTACATTGTTGATGGCAGCGTTGGTGGTAATGCCAACAAAGTCTTTAAGTTCAAGGCGTTCAGGGGTAATAGCTCTATTGGTGCGGGTCTCATCAAGAGCGTCAATGTTCTTTGGCAGACCAACAATTCCGGTACGGATCCGTCTGCAGTAAAGGATGTCATTGCTTCTGTAGATTTTGACAAGCAGGAGGCCAATGAGTTCTATGAGATTTGCTTCCAGATGCCCGCTGAACTCCAAGCTGGCAATGCAGTCATCGCTGCTTATGACGGCGACTATGAAGCAGGTGAACCTACTGGAAATATCCTTTGGAGCTGGCATATCTGGGTGCCTTCAGAATCATTAACAACTCCAACTCCCACTTACAGTTTCTATAATCATCCGATTATGGACCGAAATCTGGGTGCTCTTGTTCCTGCTACCACTTCCAGCGTACCGGTCGAGTCCTATGGCTTGAATTATCAGTGGGGCCGCAAGGATCCGTTTGTAGGCGCATCTGCGATCGGGGTCAGCACCAATGCCGCCGTCAAGGGCACAGCTATGTCTATGGCCGGAGCGACAATGACCGTTACTGAGACCATCCAGAACCCTACTCGTTTTGCCAATGCGGGCGATGGCGTTACCTGGATGACCACAAACGATAATACGGCTTGGCGAGAGGGAATTAAAACCATCTATGATCCTTGTCCTCCTGGATACATTGTGATGTCATATGATAGCGCTATCCCTATGTGCGGCGACCTCAGTTCTATTACGGGTTGGGCAGATAACACTGACTACTTTAAGTTGGGGATCTCTAATCCAGCTGTATTCCCGTATGCTGGGTACCGTGATGGTGGCTCCACATCAAATGTTGGATACACTGGCTCCAGGTCCGCAATATGGACGACCTTTACAAATGAGTCTGGTTCATCTGCGTATCATATGAATGAGCGTTATAATTCCGCCCACACTTCTGGCACGACAGGGAAAGCCCGTGGTCTCTCTGTTCGTTGCGTCAAGGAAGAGATGTATTCTCCTACGGTAGGTGGCATTTCTATCGGTACCAGTATGGCTGACTGGGATAATGTTCAGACGGTCGTAAGTGAGATTTCTCCGTCTACCTCTCGTACATATATGGTCTTCAAAGCCACTTATGATAGTAAGAATCTCTATATATACACAAAACGTAAGTGGAATGATGATTTATGGAAGGACTCCTCGGGCGGTTATGTGTATTATTATTTTGACACGGATAACAACGCTTCGACTGGATTTACTCATAATAATGCTGTCGGACTTGAATCCTATATCTTCCTTTATTTGTATACAGGTAGTAAAACCAGCCCGACGATTCCTGCGACGCCTGCGGGAGGAACGAGCAATGCTTCCATATCCAATGTCAGCGCTTGGGGAGTAATAACGGATGCCAACGAAGATAGTGTGTGGTCCAACGCTGATTATATTGAAACCGAGGTTTGCATCCCTCGTGCCAACATACCCGGCCTGACAAACGGCAATACCGTTAGGATTTATAGCTTTAGCAATAAGAGCGGCGGTAATCTTACTTCAAATAATTTAAAGCCGATTACGATTAAGTTTGAAAACTAGCTTATTCTTAACTATCTTAGTTGTAAATTATTAATATGAGCCCCGAAAGATTGATGATCTCTCGGGGCTCTGTCAAAGTACCGGCTACACGTTAGCCTATAAAGCATCAGGGCGACCCGTCCGGGCCGCCCTGATTTATTGTCTTGGCGGGCGAGCAGTATGTGATAATTGTATTAAAATTTGTATATATCCGAATTTCTATATAATTTTGTGGCGCACCATTGAGGCGGAGGTAGTATGAAGTTTGAGATTGTTCGTATGGAGGACCTCTCAGGGGATGCGGCGCATTTGTGCCAGTATTAACCAGGCAATAATGGATAAGGACTTGCAGGTCCTTCCTGATGGCAATTTGGTATTATCGGACTTTATAAACTTGGAAATATGAAATCGTTAAGAAGAATCCAGTCGCCGACGATCGCGGCTGTGTTGGCCGGCATAACGGAAAAGGAGGCCCGGAGGATGGAGAATCGGATGGAACTCGCAGACCGGATTGCCGATGCGCTCAAGGCGAGACATATGACGCAGAAAGAACTGGCCCGTAAGATGCGAAAGAGCGAATCGGAAGTGTCGGAGTGCCTATCCGGTGAGCGGAATTTCACCATCGACACGCTGTCGGATATCGAAGTGGCCCTGGGCATTCGTCTTCTGGATCCCCGGCCGCGGACGATTCAGATCCCGTCCGACGTGCCCGTTATCAGGCGTGGAAAGGCTGGGAAAATGACCACACCCCCTATGCGGATGGCCTGTGAAGCTATTCCGGCAGGAGCGTCCTGCTCTGAAGATAATCATCGTTCCATCTTAGCCCTCTAACTTGCTATGAATATCCGATATCGCATTGTAAGTCTTATGGAGACCGGCTTCTTCTACGACTTTGACTTTGATTATAAAGCGTTCGATCCGGCTGATCTTCGGTTTTATCTCTCCCACGAGGTTATACCCCATCCGGAAGAGGATGAGCTGGTGCTTAAAATGGAAGTATTGCTGGCCTACGGCGAGTTGCAGCAACGCCTAGCCGGAAATTCTGTAGCCCTTCGTTTCCATTTTGACCCCGCCGGGGCCGCGTTCGCTGCGCATTCAGAAGGCTCATTCTCGACCCGGTATCCCGATATCTTTGACTCCATCCTGCAGGCCGCCGTCGGTACCCTGCGCGGTACATTGTTAAAGAACCTCAAAGGAACCCCGCTGGAGCCGTATCCTTTGCCGTTGATTTCTCTTTCGTATTTCAAGTCCATAGAGCCAATGCCTCAAGAGTAAAAGCGGGGCAGGATCATATCTATTATCAATCAGGGCGGCCCGACGGGTCGCCCTGATTGATTTGAGAATTATCTGTGATTACTCTTCTACGCAACGGACACTGCCACCAAGTGTCTTGTAGTTTACAGTGTCGTAATACTTACTGTCTTTGTCTAAATAGAAGTAAGCACTCTTTCCCTTGTAGGAAGCATTATCGTTAGCCGACCATACAATTTCCCTTCCAGAACCATCATCGGAGGGCCATAAACTACTATTCAAGTAACCAGGCATAGGGAATACTGAAGCATAACTATTATGCTTTGCGTACTTATTTGTTGTATCAAATGTCCAGTTAGTCTGATTCTTTACCCATAATGCGCACTCCGAGTTGTAAACAGGGACTCTATAGCCCGCAGGACAAGGGTCATAAACCGTCTTGCCGCTATTCTCCCAGAGAGTAGCGATATTAGATGAATTCCAATTATTGCCACTTCTGCGATAGAGCACTGTCGGATGGCTAATCGTATTAGCCGTTGTTGTGCCACTGGTGCTGCTCACATCTTCATGGCTCAACGCACCGGAAGGAGCTCCGTAAATTCTGTCAGAATAGAACGGATCTTTCCTGCCCCACTGATAATATAAGCCGTGAGTATTATAATCAGGAGTGGCCGAAGTCGTGGCAACGAACAAAGCACCCAGATTCCTATCCATAATCTTTTTTTCCGTAGCAGCGAAGCCTTCGTCAATATCATTAATCGAAGATCCAGGGACCCAGATGTGCCAGCTCCAGAGGATAGTTCCCTCAGAATCCTTCACGGCGATAAGCGCATTACCTGCATTAAGCGTTGAAGGCATAGCAAAGTATACATAGCCACCATCATAGAGGACTCGGTCAATAACGGATCTGGTACTTACGCCCGCGGACGAACTGTTCCAAGTCTCCCAAAGCACGGTAGCAGTCGCTGCCGTTGCGAGAGATTCTCCAGCTGAGGAATCCTTAACATAGCTATTTCCCTTTACTGCGCGGAACTTGAAGATCTTTGACTTATTGCTATTGTCATCTGCTCTAACCACGTAGCAGTTCGCAGATTCATTCGCACTCTTATCTTCAGCAAGGGCCTTTTGTTCTTCAGTAAAGATAGGAACTTCACCCTCAATTTTGACGCAACGGATAGGAGCCGAGGTCGTCTTGTACTCATAATCTCCAAAACCGTTAGGACCGGCATCTTTAAACATATACCAATAGGCCCTTTGTTTATTGCTTCCCACATAGGTATCGCACGACCAGTAGAAGCTGTTCCCCTCGGGCCAGGCTCCAGTATATCGGGAGGCACCACCCGTTGCCGGGAAATACAACCCGGATATAGAGACTCCGCCGTTATCGGTATCTTCTACCATATTGCTTGTATTCAGTATTCCGTGAGCCGGAACCATCCACCCTGCAGGACAAGGATCATAAATCGTTTTGGTGGTTGACCAATATTCCTCACTCACTGAAGCATCATTATACCAACAGTGGTTGTTCACATAAAACACGGTAGGGTTCTGAATGGCATCTTCCATTGTCTTCCCACCATCAGAAATATTCTGAGCCACGATGGCATTGGTAGGATAGGTCTTTGCGTAGGTTGTTCCACCTGATCCATTCAGACCAACCCTGGGATGAGGTCTGCCCCACTGGTACAACAAACCGTAATTGACACCATTGTTCCCGGCTACACCAGTAATAGCGCCAAGGTTACGGTCCATCCAGTATTTGGAAGAAACACTAATATCACCATAAGGAGCAATCTCTGATGAAGGTACCCAGATATGCCAGCTCCACAGGATAGTGCCAAAAGCATCCTTTGCCGCAATTAAAGCATTACCCGTGTGCATCTTTCCGGATGAAGGCATCTTGAAATAGATATGGCTGCTGTCATAATCCACGTCAGCTATCACAGTGTTAACCTCAACCGAAGACGAATTATTATAAGTTTCCCAAAGGAGTTCAACACTGGCGACAGTACCTACGGACGTGGCGGAGTTGCCCTTCACCGCGTCGATTACGAATGCCTTTCCTGCATTGCCTGAGAAATTGGGGACATCCTTATGATATACGACATAGCAGTTGGCAGTCCCGGAGGCGCTGAGATTTTCTGCACCTTCTGTCCACGAAGCAGGCTCGTGTGCAGGAGGATTAATCAGATGGCTGGTAATGTTTCCAAGATCCAGCAAAGTACCAATCTGGATATTCTTCGCCGTACTTGTTCTGACACGTTTAACTTCCGTGGAGCCGGAGTAGAACTTGATAGTAAAACCATTTGTAAAATTGGCCGCTTCATTCCATACTATCTCATCACCGTCCAGGTCAGTTCCGTTACCGGTCCCCGGGAAATAGACGGTGTTAACAAATTCTCCATCGTTCCAGCTCGGATTAGTGGGCGTTACGTGAAGAGACGAAATTGGACCTGACGAACCACCGGGGCCGCTGTCACTACGATAGCAGGTACGCTCCTCATACCAACTGGTACAAGCTGCGGCTGTAATGGAATACTTATTCCAGCCCAACACCTCTCCATTGTTTCCTTCCACCATATAGGAGTCAAAATCGCCCGAAACTTTAAAGGAAAGGGCCCCCGTCAGGTTGATGAACTTAAAAACGTTCGGGTCCGGAGATGAAAAATTCGGATTGTTGTAACCGGCCAACAGCAATTGATTGGTATTATTGAAGGCAGACACGTAGTTCCAGGTGGCGCCGGAGGAGAAAGGATAAACAGCATCTGCCGGATAGATGGCAAAAATAGAGGAAATGTAGCTGCCGCTACTGCTATATTTATCGGCAAGATCCGGAATGGTAAAGCTCGCTGTTTTACCGTCCTCGGAGACATTATGAGCGCTCGCCACATAGGAATAGTAGGTCTCACCATCGTTTCCGACCTTAGCTCCGTGGAACAAAACTTCATCACCCGCCACCCACGCGATCTTTCCAGCAGTGCTAAGGGTTACTTTTGAATCATCATCGGAGTCAGGCAGGGTGCAAGAGACGGTAATCATTTTCACCTCAGAGGGTGTTTCATCGATAGTTTCTTCCTTATTCTCGCAAGAAAGAGCAAACAGCGATGCGCAAATCGCTAAAGTAATATATTTCTTCATAGCCAAGTTCTTTTTATTCATCCCACTCAATATCGCCGCTACTAAGAAGAGAATAATCCTTCAACTTGTTCGACTCATCATTATAAACACTTGTCAACATGTTGAGCTCTATTCGAACACAAAAGAGTTCCGCCTCCGGCGATTCATAGAAACTTCGTACTTGCTTCATAGTTATATAGTTTTAATTGTTTTCGTGGCAATTGGCCTGCGCTTTTAGTCCGCACATAAGGGCGGCAAAGGGGCCTTTATCTACTCATACAAGCTGCAAATATAGTGTTTTCATTACTAAAAAACAAATTTCCCCTGTCTCTTTTGACATTAGGTGACATTCTCCTGACGGAAACGCACCGCCGACTCGCAGAAGCAGGCTCGTCGGCTACCGGGCGGACGCTGCGGGTGAGCTCCGTGAAAGGGCTCTCCTCGCGTCCGCCGGTTGCTTTCAAGCAGGCAGCGAGGGGAGACGGTAAACTTTTTTTAGGACGAGACAGGAGATTGCCGGTCGGGGCCGGCAATGACGAGCGCTGCGCTCGGAATGCCGCTCGAGGGGGTACAAGCGATGGACCGCCTCCGACAAAAAAGGCCGTTTTTGATTGAGGGGGTACAGACTGTGGACCCCCTCGAACACCGGACCGGTCGCGAAGCCCCTACTTCCTCCTCCCCCACCACAGGAAGAACAGCAGCAGGGAAACCGCCCCGGCACAGAGACCGATTGGACCGGCAAAAGAAGCCGGAAGATGAAGCCCCAAAGAAGAAATGCTGATAAAACTCGTGCACACCGCGGTCATAAACACCGCCGGGACAAGGGCAATCAAAAACACCCAACTTCCCCGCGGCTTGGAGACCACCAGGTACACCGCCGCAGTCCAGAGCGTGAACACGGCCAGCGTCTGGTTCGACCAGCCGAAGTAGCTCCAGATCGTCCCAAAGCCCTTTTCATCCGCGATATTATACCACAGCAGCAGCGCGCACACCAAAAACAGCGGCACGCTCACGAGCAACCGGCTCCGGATCGGCTTCTGATCCAAATGCACGAAATCCGCAATAATCAGGCGCGCACTCCGGAACGCCGTATCGCCGGAAGTGATCGGCGCCGCGACGACCCCGAGGATCGCGAGGATGCCCCCGAAGACGCCGAGCCATCCCTTCGACACTGCCGTCACGACCGAGGGCGCCGCATCAGAGCTCGCCCCGAGCAGTTCCTTCCCCCCGTCGAAGAAGAACCAGGAAGCGACCGCCGCCCAGATCAGCGCCACGATCCCCTCTGTAATCATCGCCCCGTAGAAAATCGGCCGACCGAGCCGCTCATCCTTAATGCAGCGGGCCATCAGCGGGCTCTGCGTCGCGTGGAAACCGCTCACCGCCCCGCAGGCGATCGTGATGAACAAGCAAGGGAAGATCGGCGCATCGGCCCCGTTCAGGTACTGCCCTCCGGCCTCCCAGACCTCCGGAATCGAAGGCCATTTCACGAGCAGACACACCCCGAGCGCCACCGCCATAAACAGCAGCGAAACGGCAAAGAGCGGATAGAAACGCCCGATCACCTTATCCACCGGCAGCAGCGTCGCTACTATATAATATATAAGGATGATACCGACCCAGAACATCTTCGAAAAGGCCGCCGCGCCTTCGCCCGTGATCCCGAACCATCCGGCCGGATCCGTCATCGGCCCGAGAATCTGCGCCGGGCTATAGACGAATACCGTCCCGACCAGCAGCAGGAGCAGGATCGAAAAGACGAGCAGGAGCTTTTTCGCTCCGCCGCCGAGATAGGTCCCCACGATCTCCGGCACGCCGGCCCCGCCGTGCCGCACGGACAGCATCCCCGTGAAATAATCGTGCACCGCCCCCGCGAAAATGCAGCCGAAAACGATCCAGAGGAAGGACGCCGGGCCGAACATCGCGCCCATAATCGCGCCGAAAATCGGACCCGTCCCCGCAATATTGAGGAACTGGATCATATAGACCTTCCAGGCCGGCATCGGGATGAAATCGACCCCGTCAGAGCGGGTCAGCGCCGGGGTTTTCCGGTTCGGATCCGGCCCGAAGACCCGGTCAACGAAGCGGCCGTAAAGCAGGTAACCCAGCACGAGGGCCGCAAGGGCAAGCAGAAAAGAGATCATTGTATGTAATTACCTTTTGTTTTCCAATGCCACCAGCCATAGACGGCCGAGAGCGTATAGACGCCATACAGCAGCGCCAGCAGCGGGGCGCCGAGCGCCACGGAGAGCACCGTCGAGATCGTATCCGCGACGATCCAGAGCAGCCACTGCTGCGGGTAGGAGCGGCCGAGCCACCAGGTCGCGATCGCGCTCAGGGTAAAGGCGAGCCCATCGAGCCAGGGCGCCGGATCGCCGGCCGCAGCAATGCCGAAGGCCAGGAGCGGAGTCCCGATCAGCAGCAGCGCCGCCGACAGAAACAGCACCCCCCGCGAAGGCCGCCGGATGAGGATATCCCCGGGGGCACTCCCCTGCTCCGTCTTGTCCCGGCCCCATTGCCGCAGGCCCCAGACCGAAATCGCAGCGTAGTAAACGTTCAGCCCCATCGAAGCCCAGGCCCCCTGGAAGCCGAAAGAAAGGGCGCAGGAGACGCCCGTCAGGATGCCGACCCACCACATCGCCCGCAACTGCCCGATCTCGAGCAGGACGTAGGCGATGCCGCTCAGCAGCGAAACCCATTCTATGATTTCTATCCAGGACACAGGGCCGGCGCCAATTTTTCCCTGCGAAATTAATAAAACTCAACGGATTATAAAACTTGGAATTCTGAGAATTATTCCCTATCTTTGCAGTCCTTTTGCGCGTCAACGCGCGCTATAAAGGAGCTAAATTATTTATTATTAACAAATTACTAACAAAATGGTAAAACAGTACGAGACCGTTTTCATTGCAACTCCCGTTTTGTCTGATGCCCAGATGAAGGAAGCGGTTGCCAAGTACACCGAGCTGATCCGTTCCAACGGCGGCGAGATCGTGTACGAAGAAGATTGGGGCCTGCGCCAGCTTGCTTACCCGATCGAGCACAAAACCACCGGTTTTTATTATCTGATTGAATTCAAGGCTGATCCTCAGTTTGTCGACACCCTTGAGATCCAGTATCGCCGTGACGAGCGGATCCTCCGCTTCCTCACCGTCGCTCTGGACAAGGACGCCGTTGCTTACGCTGAAAAGCGCCGCGCCAACAAGGCTGCCAAGGCCGCTCCGAAGGCCGAAGAGGCTGAGAAACCCGCTAACGAAGAATAAGGAGGAAACACATTATGGCAAACGAAAACAGCGAAATCCGTTACCTGAATCCGCCGACCGTGGAAGTCAGAAAGAAGAAATACTGCCGTTTCAAAAAGGCCGGTATCAAGTATGTTGATTACAAGGATCCCGAGTTCCTCAAGAAGTTCCTCAACGAGCAGGGTAAGATCCTCCCGCGCCGCATCACCGGTACTTCCCTGAAGTTCCAGCGCAAGGTCTCCCAGGCCATCAAGCGGGCCCGTTCCCTCGCTCTTCTTCCGTATGTTACTGACCTTCTTAAATAATCTGCTTTATGGAAATTTTGCTTAAGAAAGACGTCGAGAATCTCGGCCAGGCCGGTGAACTCGCCAATGTTAAGGCAGGTTATGCGCTCAACTACCTCGTCCCTCAGGGATTTGCCGTAGTCGCTACCGAGTCCGTTAAGAAGCAGCACGCGGAGACTGTCCGCCAGCGCGCGCACAAAGAGGCCAAGCTCGTCGCCGACGCCGAGGCCCTTGCCGCGAAGATCAACGCTACGCCCGTCACGGTTGCCGTGAAGGTCAGCGAGAGCGGTAAGATCTATGGCAGCGTCACGACCGCCCAGATCGCCGAAGCGCTCGTCGCCGCCGGTCTCGAGGTCGACAAGAAGGACATCACCCTCGCAGAGGACATCAAGGAGCTCGGCTCCTACAGCGCTACTGTGAAGGTGTACAAGGCCGTCAAGGCTACCGTCGCCCTTACCGTCGTCGCCGAATAAGACAACGCGAGCCAAACGCTAAAAAGAATCCTGGCAGGAAACTGTCAGGATTCTTTTTTCGTCGTATCGGTCGGCTCGTCGCCGTGGGAGTCGCGGTATTTGTACCGGCGGATTTTCTGCGTCGCCGTCTTTTCGAAGGGATCCTTCATCGCATCGACTTCCTGAATCTTGGAGCCCTTGCTGACGCGCTTGTTGACAAAGTCCATCAGGGAAGCCTTCGCCGCGTCGAGCCTTTCGAAGAAGCGGTCCTCCGAGGCGTGATCCCAGTCGATGAGGTTGTCGTCGAACTTGACGAGGGCGACGAGCTTTCCGTCGCGTTCCATCACGAGCGATTCGCTGACGCCGTCGTAGTTGTTGAGCACCTTCTCGATCTCTTCCGGATAGATGTTCTCGCCGCTCGCGCCGATGATCGTGTTGTTCAGGCGGCCGCGGATCGAGTAGTAACCGTCCTTATCGACGGAGGCGACGTCACTGGTATGGAACCAGCCCTCGTCGTCGAGCACCTTCAGCGTCCGCTCCGGATCGAGGTAGTAGCCGATCATCACGTTCGCGCCACGGGCGAGGATCTCCCCTTCCCCGGTCTTCGGGTCCGGATTGCCGAGCTTGACCTCAACCCCGTAAGAAGGGATACCGATCGAGCCGACCCGGGTCCGTCCGACGACGGCGTTGCAAACGAGCGGGGCGCATTCGGTCAGGCCGTAGCCTATCGCATAGGGGAAACGGGCCTTCTTCAGGAAAGCCTCCACGACGGGATCGAGCTTCGAGCCGCCAATGCCGAAGAACTTCAGATGACCGCCGAAAGTACGGCGGAGGCGCTTGCCGACCAGGTAATAGAGCAGCCAAGGCGTATGGTCCTTCATCCAGCTGAGGATGCGGCTGCCGGAAACGGTCGGTACGATTGAATTCTTATAGACCTTTTCGATGATCAGCGGCACCGTGCACATAATCGTCGGCCGGAGCTCCTTCATCACGGCGAGCAGCACGCTCACGGTCGGCGGACGCTTGATGTAGGTCACGCAGCCGCCCACCAGGATCGGATACAGGCAGCCCAAGGCCATCTCGTAGGTGTGCGCCATCGGCAGGATCGACAGCCAGCGGTCATTCTTGTCGGCAGGCTGCGCATAGAAGGCGGCGATGACGTTCGCGGCGAGGTTGCGGTGGCTCAGCATCACACCCTTCGCGGCGCCGGTCGTGCCGGAGGTGTAGATGATCGTCGCGAGGTCATCGGGGGCCGGTTCCTTCGTCCAGCCGTCGCAGCGGAAAGCCCGCGGATCCTTCTGGATGAACTCGAGCGAATCGATATCGACCACCAGACGGAGTTTCGCCCGGGCCTGCTCGCTCACTTTCGAGGCCAGACGCTTCGACACGAAGATGACCTTGCTCTCGGAATGGGCCAGGATGTTCGTAATCTCGCTTTCGGACGAATCCGGAAGGATCGGGATCGCGACGCGACCGAAGGCCGTAGCGGCGAAGAAGGCGACCGTCCAGTTCGGCATATTCTGCGACAGGATGGCGACCTTGTCTCCGGCGCTGATGCCGAAACGGGAGAGGCGCACCGACAGCCGGTCGACGGCCTCCTTGAAGGTCTTATAGCTGTAGCCGCCGTCCTTTCCGTCCGAGAAACGACTCATCGGGCGGTTGTAGAAGCGGCTCGTCCCGTATTCATAGAGGCGCTGCAGGGTCGTGACATAACTGTCGCGGCGACGGTAGCTGCCGGCTGATTTGTACGGACTCTTCATAGGATGTTCTAATGCGTAACGTAGCCTTCGGGATGACGGCCCTTCAGGTGCAGGCTCTCATAGTGCTCCTGCAGGCGTTTCAGGTCGGCCTTCGGATCGTCCGTGATCTCGAAGCGCTCGCCGATACCGACGTGGCGGGTCCCCCAGTCGAAATAGCCGGCATACACGGGTACGCCGGTTTCCTTCGCGATGAGGTGGAAGCCGGCCTTCCAGCGCTTGACGGCCTTGCGGGTGCCTTCCGGTGCGATCGCGAGGTGGAACTCCTCGACCTTGTTCATCTCCTCGATCAGGCTGCGGATCATCGCCGTCGGATTCGAGCGGTCCACCGGGATGCAGCCCACCCGGCGCAGGAACCATCCGACCGGGAAGAAGAAGAACTCCTTCTTGATCATTACGTGGGCCTTCTTTCCACACGAGGCGGCAAAGAGGTAAGAGATGATGAAGTCCTTGAACGAAGTGTGCGGGACGCCGAGGACTATCGCACGTTTCTCGGGCATCATATCCGAATCGCGGGTCCAGCCTTTTTTTCGCAGCAACCAGCCGCAGAAACGGGCCCAGCAGGACAATTTTTTCTCAGCCATATCGCGTCAGGGGTTAAAAATCAACGTCTTCCAGTTCCGCTTCGCTGCGGAGGTTCTCCCGGATGAAGGTCTGCCGTTCGACCGTGTTGTCGCCCATATAGAACTCCATAATCTGCGCGATCGACTCCTCGTCGGAAAGGGACACGGGGTCGAGGCGCATCTGATCGCCGATAAAGGCGACGAACTCGTTCGAGGAAATCTCGCCGAGACCTTTGAAGCGGGTGATCTCCGCCTTGCCGGAAAGCTCCGCGAGGGCTTTTTCCTTCTCTTCGATGCTGTAGCAGTAGCGGGTCTCCTTCTTGTTGCGGACGCGGAAAAGCGGGGTCTGGAGGATATGGACGTGGCCCCGGCGGATCAGGTCGGGGTAATATTTCATAATGAAGGTCAGCACGAGCATCCGGATGTGCATTCCGTCGTCATCGGCATCGGTCGCGACGATGATCCGGTTGTAGCGGAGGTCATCAAGGTCCTCCTCGACGCCGAGGGCCGACACGAGCAGGTTCAGCTCCTCGTTCTCGGCGACCTTGCGGCGGCTCTCCTTGTAGCAGTTGATCGGCTTGCCGCGGAGGGAAAAGACCGCCTGCGTATTGGCATCGCGCACTTTCGTGATCGTACCGCTCGCGGAGTCACCCTCGGTGATGAAGATGCTCGTCAGGTAGCGGTCGTCCTCGCGGTCTTTCGGGAAGCGGTCGTTGTAGTGGTAGCGGCAGTCGCGGAGCTTGCGGTTATAGACGTTCGCCCGCTTGTTGCGCTCGCGGGTCTTTTTCTGGATGCCGGAAATCTCCTCGCGCTCAGCCTGCGAAGCCTTGATCTTCTCCTCGATGAGCGGGACGATGTCCATATGCATATGGAGGTAGTTGTCTAGGTTCTTCGCGACAAAGTCGTTGATGAAGCTGCGCACGGTCGGTCCCCGTTCGATGACGGCGGATCCGTCTTCGGCGCGGCGGACGCTGCCGTCCGCATCCTTGACCTGCTTTTCCCACATATAGGTCGAGCCGAGCTTAATTTTCGCCTGCGACTCGAAGATCGGTTCCTGGATCTGTACGGCGATCGCACCGACGATGCCCTGCCGTACGTCCTCGGGTTTGTAGTCCTTCTTGAAGAAATCCTTGAGGGTCTTCGCGATGGCCTCGCGGTATGCGGCCAGGTGCGTACCGCCGTCGCGGGTATTCTGGCCGTTGACGAAGGAGGCGACGTTCTCGCCGTAGGCGTTGCCGTGCGTCAGGACAATCTCGATGTCCTCACCCTCGAGGTGGATCAGCGGATAGAGCGGCGTCTCGGACATATTCTCACGGACGAGGTCGAGCAGGCCGTTTTCGCTCTTGTAGGGCATTCCGTTCAGGATCAAGGTCAGACCCTTCTTCAGATAAGAATAGTTCTTGACCATCGATTCGACGTACTCAGGACGGAAATGGAAGTCGCCGAACATCTGGTTGTCGGGGCGGAAGCGGATAAAGGTACCGTCCTTCTCGTTGGAAGGATCGATGCGCTGTTCCTTCAGCTCGCCACGGGAGAAGAGCGCGTAGGAGCACTGTCCTTCGCGATAGGAGCGGACCTCGAAGGCGGAAGAGAGGGCGTTGACCGCCTTCGTACCGACGCCGTTCATACCCACGGACTTCTTGAAGTTCGTGTCGTCGAACTTGCCGCCGGTGTTGAGTTTCGAGGTCGCATCGACGACCTTGGTGAGCGGGATGCCGCGTCCGAAGTCGCGCACCTTCACCTCGCCGTCCTCAGCGATATCAATCAGGATCCGGTTGCCGAAGCCCATCGAGAACTCGTCGATCGAGTTGTCGATGATCTCCTTCAGGAGGACGTAGATGCCGTCCGAAGGATCGTCTCCGCTGCCCAGGCGGCCGATGTACATACCCACCCTGCGGCGGATGTGCTCGTTCCACGCCAGGGTCTGGATGCTGTCGTCGTTGTACGAAATGGGATTCTTCTTCTCCGCTGCCATAGCTTGGGTTTTAGCCTGCAAATATAGTCATTTACGCGCGAAATGTCAATTGCCGCCCGTGGTAAAGAGGTTTTGCCGAGGCAGTTTCCGGGACCAGTTGCGCCGCCACTCCGAGAACTTCGCAGCGATCTGCTTGGAAAAGCGCGGGCCGATCCAGGTGCTCGTGTTCGTCACCATCACCCAGCACTCCCCGTCCGGGAAATACTTGACCAGGGCGCTCGTTCCCGACAGGGTGCCGCTGCGCATCCAGCCGATCTTCGGGTCGGTCTCGTTCCAGCCGAGCGAGTAGTGGCCCTCGATGTGGCGGGTCATCTCCTTCACGCTCTCCTTCGACAGAACGTCCGGAATGCCAGGACGGCCGTCAATGGCGGCGACAAAACGGGCCAGATCCGACGGGGATGCGACCCAGGCGCCGGCCCCGAGCAGGCCCCGGATATTGTTGCCGCCGTAGCAGCGGGGCACCTTGCGGCCCGAGCCGTTGTACTCGAACAGGAGGGTGTCGTCCTTGGTCAGGTAGTACTGCACCTCGTTCGGATAGCGGTCCTCATAGTAATTCTCTGCGAGACGGAAGCCATAGCAACCGGCGGGCTGCAGGAGTTCGGTCTGGATGAAATCCTCGTAGGAGACGCCGCTGACCTTCTCGATGATGAGCGAGAGGATGAAATAGCCGTAGTTCGAATAGCTCTTCGTCGAGCCGGGGACGGTACGGAGCCGGTTCTCCAGCTGCGTTTCCATCAGCTGCGCCGGGGTCGGGGGCTCGGTCAGGCCGTTGCGCCGCATCAGCGACAGGGTCGTGAACATCGGGTCGCCGAAGGCCTCCGAGAAGCCGCCTTCGTGGCGGAGCAGGTGCTCGACGGTGATGTTGTAATAGCGCCGGTCCGTAATCTTCTGACAGTACGGCTCATCGCGCAGGATGCCTTCCCGGGGGTCGAAGACCTTGTCGGAGAGGCGGAGTTTCTTCTGGTCCTTCAGGACCATAATGCCGGCGGCCGTGATCAGCTTGGACACCGACGCGACGCGAAGGATATGGCTCGGGGCCATCGGGGTCATCGTCGTCGAATCGGCGTAGCCATAGCCGCGGGCGAAGAGGAGCGAATCGTTCCGCATCACCGCGAGCGATACTCCTCTCAGATGCCAGTAGGCCATAAACTGCCGCATATCGCGGTCCCATTTCTCGATGCCGTCGAACTCCGACATTTCGTTGGTGATCCCGTCGCTGAACGAAGGCAGGCTGAAATAGCGGTTGCGCTGAATTTTGCGAACGGTCTCGCTGCGCGTCGCACCGTCCTCATCATCCCCGGCGGTCTCTTCGCTCGGTCCGGTAAAGATGGCCAGCAGCAGCGTCAGCACGAGGGCGACGGCCGCATACCAACCCCAGCGGGGGATGTCTCTTCCCTGTATCTGCATCAGGCAATCCTCCCAGCGGCCCGTGCGAAGGAGATGATGGCCTCCGCCGTGCCTTCTATGCCCAGCAGGGAGCTGTCGACGCAGAGATCATACTCCGACGCTTCACCCCAGTTGCCGAGCGTGTAATAATTATAATACGTCTGCCGCGTCCGGTCCTTGCGGGCGATCAGCGCAGCCGCTTCTTTTTCGCCGAGTCCCTCCCGCTCGCAGATCCGCGCGATGCGGAAGTCCTCCGGCGCGTGGATGAACACATCCAGCGTCCCGCCGGGCAGGTCCCGGAGGATGTAGTTCGCACAACGGCCGATCAGGATGAGACCGGGACCGTCCTCGACCGCCTTTTCCGCCAGGCGGCGGATCACGTCGCTCTGGATCTTGAACAGGGCGTCGTCGCTCAGGAAAGCGCCGGCATCGTGGCTCCCCTGGGCCGCCACGCTGCGCCAGGATGCGAAAAAGCCGGAGAGCGAAAAAAGGCTCCGCCGCTCGTCGCTCCGGGTAAAGAGCTCGCGGGAGAGACCGCTCTCCTCAGCGGCCTGGGAGATCAACTCGTTGTCATAGACCGGAATCCCGAGCCTGCGACCGATCTCCTTGGCGATCAGGCCGCCGCCGCTGCCGAAGCTCCGGCTGATGGTGAGGATGGGATGGGACATAGCGCTTATTGGATTTTGCTGCCGAGCGAGGCGGGCGAATCCCCGTCTTTCAAGGCGCTGAGTTTACGAAGCAGGGAAACGGCGAGCACGGCCGTGCAGACCGCCGCGATGGCGTCCGAAATCGGGAAGCTGTACCACACGCCCGTGACCGATCCGCCGAGCCATTCCGGCAGGAAATAGATGCAGGGCAGCAGGAAGAGCAGCTGTCGCGACAGGGAAAGGAAGATCGACTTGCCGACCATCCCAAGGCATTGGAAGAGGTTGGTCGTCACCATCTGGAAGCCGATGATCGGGAGGAGGCAGTTCATCATCCGGAGCCCGTCGGAAGCCATTTCGTGCAGGGAGGGGTTCGAGGTAAAGATCCCCGTCGCCTGCCAGGGCAGGAACTCCGAGACGAGGAAGCCCAGCGTCGTCACGAGCGTCGCCCAGGCGCAGGTGCGCAGGTACACCTTCCGCACCCGGGAATAGAGCCGCGCGCCATAGTTATAGCCCGCGATCGGCTGCATCCCCTGGTTGAAGCCCATCACGATCATCACGAAGAGGAAGCTGATTCGGTTGACGATGCCATAGGCGGCGATTGCCTCGTCGGAGCCCCATTTGCCGAGCTGCTTGTTGATCAGGATGACGACGATACAGCTCGCGAGGTTCATCAGGAAGGGGCCCATACCGACGGCCAGGGAGTCCGCCGCGATCCGCCGCTCGAGCTGGAAGGGCTTGTCCTTCGGGAAATGCAGGAGCTTGTTCTGGTTGAAGAAATGGCGCATCACGTAGGCAAGGGCCATCCCCTGACAGAGCACGGTCGCGAGGGCCGCGCCCCGGATTCCCATCCCGAGCGGATAGATGAACACGTAGTCGAGCACGGCGTTCGAACTGACGGTGAAAAGGGTCAGGCGCATCGCCAGCCTGGGGTTGCCTTCGGCCCGGATGACGCTGTTCAGGCCGAAGTACAGGTGCGTGATGATGTTACCCAGGGCGATGACGACCATATAGTCGCGCGCGTAGGGCAGGATCGCCTCGCTCGCGCCGAAGAGGCGGAGGACGGGATCCATAAAAAGGAGGGTGAAGACCGTGAAGGCCAGGCCCACGATCACATTGAGGCTCAGCTCATTGGCGAGGACGCGATTGGCCGCCGCATAGTTTTTCTGTCCGAGCAGGACCGAGATCATCGTCGAGGCGCCGACCCCGACCAGGGTCCCCAGCGCCGTCGAGATGTTCATCAGCGGGAAGCAGATCGTCACGCCCGCGATCGCCAGCCCGCCCGTTCCCGGCATATGGCCGAGGAAGGCGCTGTCGATCATATTGTAGAGCGAAGAGGCCGTCATCGCGATGATGGCCGGGATGGCAAAACGCGCAATCAGGCTGCTGATGCTGCGCGTCGCAAGTTCTGTAGGGGCGCCGTTGCTGCTGGGGGCTGATGAGGATCCTTTCGGCTGCATCTTACGGCTGCTCCACGAGGTCGATGATGAAACTGATCGGCTGGTAGGAAGGAATCGAAGCGCCGCTGCCGGAGGAGCCGTAGCCGAGGGCGGAATAGAAGGCGGTGATCGCCTTTTCGCCCGGGGCCATCTGCCAGAGGGCCATCTGGAAGCCGCTGACCGGCGTGTTCTTGGAGGTGGTCATCGTGATGTCCCCATAATCGGCCGCCCAGTTGATCAGGACGGGCTCGTAGGTCTTGGAGGCGCTGTAGATGCCGTACACTTTCGCCGTGTCGGCGACGTTCGTGTCGAAGACGGTGCCGTCGAGGCGGCGGCCGGTGTAGTTGATATAGACGGTCGTGTCGGAGGGCATCGCCGCATCTTCGAGCGGATTGGTACGTAAACGGCTGAAATAGAAGCCGAAACGGTCGCCGTCCTTTCCGTTGTAGTAGGTCGAATCGACCCCGCCCATCCAACGGGCCGAGAAGTCGGTCAGCAGATCGATCTGCCGGTCAATGAGGTTCTCCCGCTGATCCTCGAGGCTGAATTCCAGCAGCATATCGGATGCGTCGGAAGAAGCGTGGTCGAGGTAGCCCTGCGTCGAAGCATAGTGCTTATAGGTAAGCAGCCAGGACGGGATCAGGACCTTGCGGCGACCGCCAACCCGCATCCCCTCGAGGGACTCGATGACGCCTTCGTAACAGCTCCCCTGCTCGACGTACCAATAGGTCGGGCCGTAGTAGCCCGTCTGCGTCCAGCTGCCCATCTGCTTGGCCAGGGCCTCGTCGCCGGTCGTGGAGACGCTGCCGTCGGTCGTGCGGCGGGTCTCGATCACATAGGCGATCAGAGAAGCCTCCGGATCCCACTCGGCACCCGTTCCGGGGGTATCCTCAAGAATGTAGATGCCGTTGCCGCTCGGGACCGCATCGGGATAATGGACTTCAATCCAGGAAGAGACCCGGCGCTGGAGCGCTGCCTGCGTAGCGTCGGCATCCGCCTCACGGGCGCAGGAGGCGCACAGCAGGGCGGAAAGGGCCGTAAAGACCAGGGGAAGATATCGCATTTTCATTCTCATTCGTTCGAAATACTGTTAACCCATACGTGATAGACCAGAGCCGAATTGCCCGGAATCTGCCCGAGGACCCGGTCGCCGAAACCGTGCTCGCCGGAAAAGACGATGTAGCACTCCATCCCGGTCTTGACCCCGACCAGGCCGTTTTTCAGGCCCTCCACAAAGCCGGATTCGTCGAGCTTGACGGTCTCGATGTCGAAGACGGATTCATCGGAGAGGGCCCAGGAGGAGCCCGCCACATCGCGGTTGTTCGTCGCGATCAGGTTCGAAGCGGAGATCGAGGTGCTACTGAGCTGATACAAAGCGTAATAGAAGGACACGACCCCATCGGTGCGAAGCGAATCGCCGGATTCGACGGGCGTGAGCACGACGCGGATGGATCCGCGGTTGTACACGGCGTAGCTGCCGTCCTTTTTCAGGGCCGAAGCGACGAAGGTGTCAATCCGCTTTTCCTGCGCGTCATAGATCTGCTGGTCCGTCTGCTTCGAGCAGGCGGGCAGAAGGGTCAGGGCGGCAAGCACCGTCAGGAGATATGCAGGGCGTCGTTTCATCGGGATTCTTTCAAAAAACGGGTACCGGCCGAGAGGACGAAGTCGAGCGCGTCTTCGGGCTTTTCGATGTCGCCGGGATAATAGACGCGGCCGCCGGAGGCAAGCTCGTGTCCGCCGCCGTGGAACACTTCCCGGGCGAGGCGCGAAGCCGAAACGCCGCGCTTGGAACGCAGGGAAACGTGGAAATCACCCTCCTCCGGATACTGCTTCAGGAGGATGCTGAGCCGGACGGATCCGATCGTCAGCGGCATATTGACCAGTCCCTCGCTCTCCCCTTCCCTGAGGTCGAATTCCTGCCGGATCTGCTCGGTGAGCACCATCACGGCGAGCCCCTCCGGGGTTACGACGAGGCGCTCGTGAAGCATCTTTCCAATCAGGCGGAGGCGGCTTTCCCGCCCGCAGTTGTAGATCTTGTCGATCACGGCGTCGCGGTCCACTCCGGCCTCGAGCAGGGCCGAGGCCATCCGGAAGGTCGAAGGCCAGACCGAATTCGCAAAGTTGTTCGTATCGGTCGTCATCCCGGTCAGCAGGGAAACCGCCGCCGCGGAGGGCAGCCGCCGCGCATCCCCCGCGACATCGCGAAGGCGCAGCAGGATCCAGAAGAGCAGCTCGCTCGCCGAGGAGATATCCGGGGTCGAAAAGACGAGGTCGAAGGCCGCCGTGTCGGGCTGCAGGTGATGGTCAATCAGAATCTTCGGGGCCTTCGAAGCCGTGAGGGCATCCTTCAGCCCTTCCGTGCGGTTGAAGGCGTTGAAATCGAGGCCGATGAGCAGGTCCGAAGCCGCGATCCGCGCCAGGGCCGCTTCGGGCTCCTGCGTATGGACCGTCAGCGGAACGTCCTTACAGATAAAGTCCATCGCCTCGGGAACGGGGGTCGGGAGGACGATCGCGGCATCCTTCCCCCGGCATTCGCGCAGGTAACGGCAAAGGGCCGTAGAAGAGCCGAGGGCGTCGCCGTCAGGAAAGCCGTGCACGGTCAGCGTAATCACGCCGGCCGCGTCGAGCATCTCTTCCAGGAGGGTTATTTTCCGAGCATCCGTATAGGGCATTCCCTGCGACTTTTCGCTGGCAAATTTACAAATAATATTGCATATACGAAATCAATTTTTTATCTTTGTCCATTGTATTTTCAGGTACTGTAACCCGATTATAATTAAACTACATAACCCAAATGAAAAAATCGTTAATCATCGCCATCGAGATCGCCCTTGTCGCCGTCGCCGTCTTTATCGGCGCGCAGATTTACCTCAACATCAAGGGCACGATGGATTTCGATGCGGAGCGTCTCTCCCGCGAAGAAGTGGCCAAGGTCCGTCTGACCGACATCCAGACCCTCGAAAAAGAGTATTACAACCAGTTCGGCGTCTATCAGGACACCTTCGAGGTGCTGCGTAACTTCTATCTGGAAGGCAAAATGAGCATCAGCTTCCAGAACGGTTCCGCGACCGACACCCTCGCCGCTCTCCGTACCGACAAGATCAAAGAGGATATCCTGAAGGATTTCGCAAAGCGCCGCATTACCTTCGGCAAGCAGGATGCGATCCGCCGCGAGGATTCCCTCAACACGGTCCTCTACCGCGACTATTATCTGAAGGACACCGTCGAGTTCGGTAACCTTCTCTTCACCGTCCGCATCGACCGTCCGGTCCGCGATCACCTCTTCACCGACCGTCCGGATTTCTGCATCGACTCGCTTGAGTTCGTTCCGTTCTCCGGTGGCAAGAAGATCGTTTACTGGGCGAACGAAGAAATCGACGAAACCGGTCTGAGCCTCGCCGTCTATGAGGTCAAGATCCCGTATGAGGACCTGCTGACCGGTCTGGATCCGAAAGAGGTCGCGACCTTCTGCAAGGACCGTCTCAAATTCGACCACGACGTTCCGAAGCACAAGCCCGTCGGCATCGACACCCTGCACAGCCCGGACCAGCGTACCGGTATGCAGATCGGCGGTGACTATCAGTTCAACAACGGCGCAGGTAACTGGAAGTAATCCTATGCGCATTATCGGCGGAAGCCACGCCGGCAGACCCATTCTCCCACCTCCCGGGTACAAAGCCCGTCCCACGACGGACTTCGCCCGGGAGGGTTTGTTTAATGTACTGAACAACGAATACGAGTTCGAGGACCTGCAGGTGCTCGATCTCTTCGGCGGCACGGGCGCGATCGCCTATGAGTTCGCATCCCGCGGCGCCGCAAGGGTGTATTGCGTGGAGATGGCCCGCGAGAATGCGAGCTTTATCAAGCGCGAGGCCGCCCGGCTGGGCCTGGACGGGCGGGTGACGATGGTGCGGGACAACGCCTTCGATTTCCTCGAGATCTGCCACGAAAAGTTCGATCTGATCTTTGCGGATCCGCCCTACGCCCTGGAGGGCCTGGACACTTTACCGGACAAAGTCTTTGCCCGCGACCTGCTGCATCCGGACTGCTATTTCATCTTAGAGCACCCGGGCAGCTACGACTTTTCCGCCCACCCCCGCTTCTGCAAGGAGAAGGTGTACGGAAAGGTGCACTTCACCTTCTTTAAATAATCTCGTTTTCTACGGAAAGATCTTCCTTGACGACGCCCTTCAGATGGAGGACGACGGGTTTTGAGATACCCGACACGTACACGGTCAGGGTCTTGTCGAAGGCATAGGGGCCGTCGGCGTTTTCGTAAGTAGCGTGAATCTCCCCCGACTCCCCGAGTTTGATCGGCTGCTGCGTCCAGGTGACGTTCGTGCAGCCGCAGGAGGGCGATACCTCATAGATGGCGATCGGCTTTTCGCCGAGGTTGGTCACGACAAAGGTGCAGCTCTGTGGGCCGTCCGAGGTCAGGATCTCCCCGAAATCGTGGAAACGGTGATCAAAGACCACGTCGCCGAAGCGCTCGGGCTCCTGCGGAACCGGCGCCGCCTGGACGGGCTCGGTCACGGCCTGGAGATCGGTGGGCTGCGCGGGAGCGACTTCGGTCTCGGCGGGTTTCACCTTCGGAGTGCCACAGGCAAGAAGTAGCGTCAGGGCGCTGATTCCGGCGAGGGTGGTGAGCATAGTCCTTCGTGTCATAGCCATTTGCAATTATCCCTGCAAAGTTACGTCGCCGACTTTGATTTTCAAATGAATTTCGCTACTTTTGTGCTTCGAAAGGACAATTCACAACAACAAACAACAATAAAAGATTATGGCACACAAGATTTCCGAAGACCTCTGCGTCGCTTGCGGCACCTGCGCCGGTGAATGCCCGGTGGGCGCGATCATCGAAGGTGACGTTTACAAGATTGACCCGAACCTCTGCCTCGACTGCGGCACCTGCGCCGGCGTTTGCCCGAGCGGTGCGATTTCCGCCGAATAAGAGACAGGAGCACAGCGAAAAAGAACGGCCCGGAATCATTTCCGGGCCGTTTTCTTATACACGGACGAGCAGTCCGTTCTTGTAATCATCCCAGGCAATCTCCCGGATCTTGACGTGTAGTTTCTTTCCCGTGGCGTTGAAGGGGATCTGCGCGACGAAGCGGTAGTAGCGCGGGCGCTTGAAATTCGCGATGTCGGGGCTTTCCTTGCAGAAGGCATCGAGTTCTTCCGGCGTGAGGGATTCGCCGCCCTCCGCCCGTACGATGTAGGCGGTGACGACCTGTCCCCGGACCTTGTCCGGAACGGAGGTCACGATACAGTCCTTCACCTTCGGATGCTTGTTCAGCACGGCCTCGACTTCGGTCGGGTAGATGTTCTCGCCGGAGGAGATGATCATATCGTCCTTGCGGCCGACGATGGTGATGAACTGCTTGCCGTCCCAGGTCGCGAGGTCGTTCGTGTAGATGAAGCCCTTGTAGTACTTCCGCTCGGTCTCCGTCTCGTTATTATAATAAAGGAAGGGCGATTTCGCGGGCGAAGAGATGATCACCTCGCCGACGGTCTCCCCGTCCTGCGGGACGAGGTCTTCGGGTTCGGCCCGGCGGTCGTCGTACAGGCGCACCACGCGCACGTCGTCATCCACGCAGGAGGCGCCGGCAGTACCGGCATTCTCCGGCAGGTCAAACGGACGGAGGAAGGTGTTCCAGAAGGTCTCGGTCGTGCCGTAGCCGTTGTAGATGTTCGGGGTCAGCACGTGCTGGTACCGGATGCAGGCGGAGCGCTCGAGCGGGCTTCCCATCGTGACGATGCCCCGGAGCGAGCTCAGGTCATAGGCCTTCCGCTCCTGCGCGTCGGCCAGGCTTTCGAGCACCGTCGGAACGCCAATGAGGAAGGTAATCCCGTGGCCGGAGACCAGGCGGAGGGCCGTCTCGGCGTCGAACTTCCGCATAATGACGATGCAGGCACCCGCGTACAGGGCCGGGCAGGGACCCGCGCAGTGCAGGCCGCCGCGGTGGAACCAGGGGGTGGTGTTCATCGTCACGTCCTTGTAGCTCATCGGGAAGTGGATCATCACGTCGTGAGCGGACAGGACTTCGTTGATGCTCGTCAGGCTAACGCCTTTCGGATGGCCGGTCGTGCCGGAGGTGTAGAGGCGGGAGGTCTCGTCGTAGATGCTGTACTCGCCTTCGTGGGCGGGCTCGGTCTCGCCGTCAAAGCCACTGATGTAGTCGGCATAAGACAGGACATCGCCTTCGGAGGCTTCTGCCTCGACATTCACGAGCCGGGCGGGCCGGAAGTGGCTCAGGCGCAGGGCCTCGGCCACCACGGGCGCCGTCATCGTGCAGAACAGCAATACGGCGGGGCGGGAGTCATCGATCTGCCAGGCCAGTTCACCGGCGCTGAGACGGAAGCTGACGGGGCAGCATACCCCGCGGAGTTTCTGCGCAGCGACGTACGCGAAGACGAATTCGGGGCAGTTGATCAGATCGAGCATCACGGCCGCAGCGGGGCGGACGCCGTCGGCGGCGAGGGCCCGGGCGAGGCGGTTGGCTTCGCCGTCGAGCTCCCGGTAGGTCCACGCCTTCCCGTTGTCGGGGTCGATCATCGCCGTACGGTTGCCGTAGCGGAACACGTTGCGGCGGAACCCTTCCAGCCAGGTGTAGCGGGATTCGAATATGGATTTGAAATCGGTCATTACTTGCGTAGGGAACTACTTCACGGACATCGCGGCGGAGGCGATGGAGTTGAGTTTTACTTCGACGGAGTCGGCGCGGGAAGCGAGCACGCACGGGACCTTCGTGCCGACGAGGAAGCCGGCTTGGCCGACCTCGGTGCAGAGCTTCGAGTTCGTCTTCCAGAATACGTTCGCGGACTCGATGTTCGGGAAGAGGAGGCAGTCCGCATCGCCGGCCACGGGGCTGACGAGCTTCTTGATCGCAACGCTCTCCGGATCGATCGCCACATCGAGGGCCAGCGGGCCGTCACCGATACAGCTCTTGATCTGTCCGCGGTCGCACATCTTCGCGAGCATCGCTCCCTCGACGCAGGCGGGCATCGTATCCATCATCTGCTCGGACGCGGCGATGAAGGCGATCTTCGGCTTGTCGATGCCGAAGGAGCGGGCCGTAGCGACGAGATAGCCGGCGAGCTTGACCTTCTGCCGGAAATCCGGTGCCGGGATCACCGCCATATCGGAGATGAACAGGAGCTTCGGATAGTTCGGGTTCGAGATCACGCCGACGTGGCTCAGGACGCCCTTCGGCGGCAGAAGGCCCGTTTCCTTGTTGAGGATGGCGCGGAGGAACTTGTCCGTCGAGCAAAGGCCCTTCATCAGGATGTCGCCCTCGCCGTCTTGGACCATCCGAACCGCCTCGGCGACCGCCTTGAGCTCGTCCTTGATATCCACGATCGCGAACTTCGCGATATCGAGCCCGGCCTCGTCACAGACCTTGGCGATCAGGTCCCGGTCACCGACCAGGGTCACCTTTACGAAGCCCTTTTCCTGCGCGATCGCAGCGGCCTCGATCGTATGGCTATCGACACCCCAGGCGGCGATCATCCGCTTGCAGATGCTTTTTTCTTTCAGCTGAACGAAGAGTTCGTCAAAATTGCGAATCATATTTCTAGGGGTATTAAATTATTCCTGTGCATCCTGTACGAGGTGCATCGTATCGCGGGCGATCACGAGTTCCTCGTTCGTCGTAACGAGGGCCGCCTTGACCTTCGAGGCCGGCGTCGTAATGATCGCATCCTCGCCGAAGGCCGTGTTCGCCTCGGCGTCGAGTTCGACACCCAGATAGGTAAAGTTCTGCAGCACGCGGCGGCGCAGGCGGCTGTTGTGCTCGCCGATACCGCCCGTGAAGATGATCAGATCGACACCGTTCATCTCGGCGATATAGGAGCCGATAATCTTGATCATATCGTGCGTGAGCTTCTTGAACACGAGTTTGGCCTTCTGGTCGCCACCCTCGGCGAGCGCATCCATCTCGCGGGCATCGGAGGTCTTTCCGCCGGAAAGGCCGAGGAAGCCGCTCTGCCGGTTGAGAATGGTCGTCATCTCATCGGGCGTCGCGCCGAGCTTCTTCTGCAGATAGAGCACCGCATTCGCGTCGATGTTGCCGACGCGGGTGCCCATAATCATACCCTCGAGCGGGGTGAAGCCCATCGAGGTCTCGAAGGACTTGCCGTTCAGGACCGCGCAGATCGAGCTGCCGGCGCCGATGTGGCAGGTGATGATCTTGGAATTGTTGATGTCCAGACCGGCCATCTTCGCGCCCTTGTTCGCAACGAACTGGTGCGAGGTGCCGTGCGCGCCGTAGCGGCGGACGCGGAATTTGTCATAATACTCGTACGGCAGGGCGTACATATAGGAGTAGGCCGGAATCGTCTGATGGAAGGCGGTATCGAAGGTAACCACCTGCGGAACCTCGGGCAGGACGGCCGTGATGGCCTCGATGCCGAGCAGGTGCGCCGGATTGTGCAGCGGGGCAAAGTCGCAGCAGAAACGGATCTTGTCGATCACGTCCTTGTCCACGATCGCGCTCGAGGAGAAGAACTCGCCGCCCTGGACGATGCGGTGGCCGACCGCCTCGAGGTCCTCGAGGGATTTCAGCACGCCGGTCTTCGGGTTCGTCAGCGCCTTCAGGACGAGACGCATACCCTCCTTGTGGTCCGGGATGGGGCATTCGGTGACTTCCTTTTCCCCGCCCTTCGGCGCGTACTGGATCAGCGCGGTCGGAAGACCGATCTTTTCAACGATACCCTTTGCAATGAGGTCATAGACATTGTCGTCTTTCATGTCGAGCAGCTGATACTTGATCGAGGAGCTGCCACAGTTGATAACCAGAATGATCATAATTATGCAGTTATTATTTACTATCGCGCACGTTGGTCCGCAAATATACAAAAATTTGCTAGATTCGCCCAACAAAAAAGGTCTTGAAATGGCGGCGGTACGAACGATGGCGGGAATCCCCCTTTTCTTTACCCTGTCCGTCGGGGCGGGGCTCCTCCTGCAGGGAACGGGGGGCGCCGCCGCACTCTGCGCCGTCCTTCCCGTGACACTGCTGCTGAGCGCGGTGTATGGCCGCCAGGCCGGGGAGCGGATCGGGCGGCTGCTGCCCCTGCTGATGATCGTTCAGCTCGGGATCTGGGTCAGTGTCAACGAGGGGATCCGGGAGGAGGCAGATCCGGGGCCCTCCGCCGTGGAGCGCCTCTCCGAAGGCTTCCGCGAAGGCTTTGGCCGCCGAGTAGAAGCCATCCCCTTCAGCGATCCGCAGACCCCGGGCCTCATCCGGGCCCTCGTCGCCGGAGACCGGAGCGGGCTCAGCCGGGAAACCCGCCGCGTCTTTCGGGAAAGCGGTGCCTCGCACCTGCTGGCCCTTTCCGGCCTGCACCTCGGGATTCTCTATGCGATCCTGCAGCTGCTTACCGGAATCCCGGGCCGCGGCCGCCGCTGGGGGCGCATCTTCCGCTTTCTCGTCCTGACGGGAGGGAGCGGCGCCTACTGCCTCCTGACCGGGGCATCGCCCTCGCTCGTGCGGGCTTTCCTCTTCATCCTTCTCGCCGAGACAGCCCGGCTCACCGGCCGGAAAGCTTCCCTGACGAGTTGCCTCTGCGGGGCCCTGGTGCTGCAGCTGGCCTTCCATCCCGGGGCGCTCCGCTCCGTGGGCTTCCAACTGTCTTACCTCGCCGTTGCTGGCATCGCCCTGCTCTATCCCCCGCTGCGACGCCTCTATCCACCGGGACCGCCCTCCCCGATGCGCTACATCTGGAACGGCGCGTCCCTGTCAATTGCCTGCCAGGCGTTTACCGCCCCGCTCGTCGCGTGGCGCTTCCATCAGTTCCCCCGCTACTTCCTCCTGACGAACCTGCTCGCCCTGCCGCTGACGACTCTGCTGATGGTCTCGACCCTGCTGACCCTGGGGCTTTTCGCCGCCGGATGCTGCCCCGACATACTGATCAAGGCTACGGACACGCTGGTCCATAGCCTTGTATGGGTGCTGACGGTGATCAGCGGTATGTAATGGGGGCGCTTAGTTGGCGACGCAGCGCACCGAGGCGACGAAGAGGGACTTGTCGGCCGAACCGGCATAAACCTCCGGACGGCGGACGGTCAGGTAGCGGTAGCAGCCCATCCCGTCGGCCTCGTCGGCGGTCCAGAAGGCCGCATAGCTCAGCAGGCCCGTAAACTTGCCGCGGCCGGTATTCGAAAGGTTGCCATAACCGAAGGGCAGGGCGCAGAAGCCGACCGCATCGCCGGCGTCCACCTCCGGCCACCATTCCCAGAGCTGCTTCTCGTTGAAGGTCGCCGTTCCCGACATTAGGGCCGCGGCACCCGCAGGGAAGGTCTCGCCCGGGGCCAGGTCCTCCGCGCCGGAAGCGGCCGCGACGAGGGCGCACCAATCGGCGTCCGTCGGCAGGCGCCATCCTTCCGGACAGGCCGTCTGCGCCTCGGTCCAGCTGTAGAAGCGGCCGAAGGCGGGATCCGCCGCCGCGCAGAGGTCGTAGCTCACGCCCGCGCCCTTCCAGCAGAGGTTGCGCCGCATCCAGCGGAGGCCGCCGGCCGTTGCATAGGCATAGCGCTGGCCGTCCCGCGTATCCGCGAAACTGGGGTCAGTAGCCGCAATCCCGGTCCCCTGGAGGGTCTCGGTCGGATGAACGATCGTGAAGGTTTTCGCCGTGGAGGACGTGTAGTAATCCGGCGCAAAGGCAACGACGCTCATCGTGAAAAAGCCGACGGTATCGGGAACCGTGAAGGAGAAATGCGCCTTGCCGTCCGGATCGCTCAGGTATTGGCAGGTATCCTTTTTCTCCTTGAGCGTAGTCACCGTCCAGTAGTAGCCGAAGGGCTCGTCTTCCGGATGCGAAATGCCCCGGGGGCTCACCTCCATCACATCGCCCGCGGCGACAAAGGCCGGGATCGAATAGGAAACGGTCCCGTCGAGGTAACCGTAACTGGACGAGGAACTGTCCTTGCTGCAGGATATCGAAAGGCCGGCGACAAGGGCCGCGACGGCCGAAAGGATCAGAATGCGTTTTGTCATAGACTGCAAATATCGAAATTTTTGGCCGGATTTCCATAGGAAACGCTATCTTTGTGAACAAAATTTTGCCCGCGATGCGCCTTCGCCCCTCCCTTTTCGTTCTCGTCTTCGTTTTCGTTCTCGTCTCCTGCGGCGGTCCCCGCCGGGAGTCCCGCTATTACGAGATCAATGGCTACGCGCAGGGCGGAGCGTACAGCGTCAAGCTCCGGATGGATCCGGGCGTGGACTTCCCCACGGCCGAGGCGGCAAAAACGGGGATCGATTCGATCCTGACCCGCATCGACACGACCCTTTCGGGCTACAATCCGGCATCGCAGCTCTCGCGCTTCAATGCCGGCGAAGCGATTGTCCCGAACGACCTGTTCCTCGAGATGTACGACCTCGCCTACGACTTCTTCCTCCGCTCGGATGGGGCCCTCGACTTTGCCGCCGGGCCGCTTTTCGACCTCTGGGGTTTCGGCTTCAGCGGTGAAGAGGATAAGGCACCCTCCGAGGAGGCCATCGCCCGCGCCCTTTCCGTCAGCGGAATGAAACGCCTCCGGAAGGATATCCGCAGCGCCATCACCCCCGACGGAACCCTCCGCGCCGGCGACCTGCTGCTCCCCGGGGAATCGGAGGAGGCCCTCCCCCGCCTCAACTACAACGCCATCGCGCAGGGCTGGTCCTGCGACCGGGTCGCCGGATGGCTCCGCAGCCACGGCGTTACGCAGATGATGGTGAACATCGGGGAGATCTACTGCGAAGGCCTCAACCCCGCCGGCGAAGGCTGGACGGTCGGTATCGACTCCCCCTATGAAGGCAATTACAGCCCCGGCGAGACCCTCGAAGGAATCTGGTCTTCCGAAGGGAAAGCCTGCGGCATCGTCACCTCCGGCAACTACCGCAAATTCTTCGTGGACGCGGAGGGGCGGCATTTTTCGCATACGATCGATCCCCGCAGCGGCCGGGCCGTACGCAGCGATCTTTTGAGCGCCACCGTCGTCGCCCCGGATGCCGCAGCAGCCGATGCCCTCGCTACCTGGTGTATGGTGATCGGTCGGGAAGAAGCCGAGAGGCTGATCGCCTCCCTCGGTGCAGACTACGCCTGCTACCTGATCTATGACCAAGGGGACGGAAAGATGTCGATCTTCCCGTCCCCCGGATTCTCTTTGAGGAGCCGTTAGCGCAGGTCCGTCACGACCCACTGCTTTCCGGCGAAGGCATCGGATGCCGGCCGGTAATCCCCGATCGCTTTTTCAGGGCGGAAGTGCAACTCGCCCGTGCGGATTTCTACCCAGGTCGCATCGCTGCCCTTGAAGCCGAAGCAGAGCCGTACCTTTTCCGGCTCGCTCCCGTCATCGACCATCACAAGGAGAAATACCTCGGAATACTCCTCGGCCCCGCTCCCTTTCAGCGTCAGGTCGAAGCGGTCCACATAGCCGTCGCTGACGAACTTGCGGCCCGAGAAGCTGGGCGAGAAGAAGTCCTGATAATGGCAGACGGCAAGGGTCGGGGTCAGGAAGAGGTCCTCGGCGGAGGCACCGGCGACCGTTTCAATGAGCACTTCCCGGGCGGCCGGATCGATGCTCCAGCGGGTCTTCCCGTCACAGCGGACCTCGAGTCCGAGGCCCGTCACACAGTAGGCTTCGCGCTGGGCGGTCACCGCCCCTTCCGAGGTCTGCCGGAGCTCGGCGTCCGAGCTGCCGACCCAATACGTGTAGTCAAAGCTGACGCATTCGCCTGCGGCGATCCGGTCCAGGGACGCGATCGTCACCTCCTGCGCCCTCGCGGCAAAGCCGAGGGACAGGGTCAGGCCAAGCAATAAAATCATCCTTTTCATAGGCGTGCTATTCTTCGCTGTTGAGGAAGGCCGACAGGATGGGCTGCAGTTCATTCAGATCCTTGACCATCACCTCACGAGGCTTGGATCCGTTCTGCGGTCCGACGATGCCGGCGGCCTCCAACTGGTCCATTACCCGGCCTGCCTTTGCATAACCCATACCAAGACGGCGCTGAAGGTCCGAAGTCGAGCCCCGCTGGTTGATGACGACATAGCGGGCGGCCTCTTCGAAACGCTCGTCGAGGTTATGGATATCGACCGATCCGGGCTCGCCACCCTCCCCTTCCTCGGAAGGCGGTTCCGGGAGGTAGTACGGATTGTTGTAGCTCTTTTTATAGCCGTGCTGGTTGCCGACATAGTCGGTCAGCGTCAGGATCTCGTCGTTGCTGATGAAGGCGCACTGCACGCGCTCCATCTCGATGCCGTTGTACAGGAGCATATCGCCCTTGCCGATGAGCTTCTCGGCGCCGGGGACGTCGAGGATGGTCTGCGAATCCACGCGGGAAGTCACGCGGAAGGCGATACGCATCGGGAAGTTGGTCTTGATCAGACCGGTCACCACATCGACCGTCGGACGCTGCGTCGCGAGGATGACGTGGATACCCGCGGCACGGCCCTTCTGCGCGAGGCGGATGACGGAGGTCGTGATGCTCTTGGCCATTGCCTTCGCTTCGCCGCCGGCACCGACCGACATCGTCAGGTCCGCGTATTCGTCGATGACGCACACCAGGTACGGGAGGAAGCGGTGTCCCTCCGTCGGGAGCAGGTGGCGGTCCTTGTACTTCTCGTTGTATAGCTTAATGTTGTTGACCATCGCCTTGCTCAGGAGCTCGTAGCGATCATCCATTTCCGTGCAGAGGGAACGGAGGATCTCGGCGGCGGATTTCGGGTTCTTGACGATGGCCTGGTCGTACTGCTCTTTCTCGTTCGCGGCGTTCGGCAGGACGGCGAGGTAGTGATAGAGCAGCCGGGCGTAGGAGGAGAATTCGACCATCTTCGGGTCGATGAAGACGAATTTCAGCTCGGACGGGTGCTTTGCGTAGAGCAGCGAGGAGACGATGACGTTCAGACCCACGGACTTACCCTGCTTCGTCGCACCGGCAACCAGCAGGTGCGGCGCATCGGCGAGGTCGAAGATCTTGACCTTCTGCGTAATCGTGTAGCCGATCGCGACGGGAAGTTCCGCCTTGCTCTGCCGGAAGGACTTGTCGTTGAACAAGGCCCGCAGCGGCACGATCGAAGGCGTGTCGTTTGCCACCTCGATACCGACCGAGTCGGAGAGGGTCACGACACGGACGCCCCTTGCGTTGAGCGACATCGCGATGTCTTCCTGCAGGTTACGGATCGCTGAGATCTTGACGCCCGGGGCGGGATAGACCTTGTAGAGAGTCACGGTCGAACCGACCACAGCCTGGACCTCGAGGACATCGATCTTGTAGTTCTTGAGCGTCGCGCGAATCTTGTTGTTGTTACGCGTCAGCTCCTCGGTCGAGACTTCCTGCCGGGCCGAAGCGTAATCATCCAGAAGCTCCAGCGAAGGGAACTTGTAGGCAGGGAGCTCGTCGCGGTTGTTGATCCGCGGGAGTTCCTTCTTGATTTCGGTATCGAGACCTTCGCCCTGAACGACCTCGAGGCCGATCGGAAGCCCGGTCACGGGATCGATTTCCGGAGCGCCCGGGGTCATCGGCGGAAGCTCGACTTCCGTCGGAATCTCCGGGGCGGCAGGCACGGGTTCGGGGAACATCTCCTGCGGGACCGGAGGGATGTATTCCGGCTCCTGAGGGATCTCCGGCTCCTCCCACTCGTCCGCTTCTTCTTCGGTCGTATCGGCCTCCTCGGGCTGCTGCACGGCAGGAGCGCCGCCACGGATGCGGTCCCGAAGCGGCAGGATCACCTCTTCGGAGAAGAAGTAGCACCAGAAGACGGTCAGGGTGACCACCAGAGCGATCGTAACGATGCGGCCCAGACCGTAGTTGAGCAGGGCCACGGCGTTCATACCGAAGCCGCCGCCGATGACGCGGTTCAGCCCGCCTTCCCAGTCGAGCAGCGTGCCGACATAACCCAGCGCGACGGAGAAGACAAAGGTCCCCGTCAGCAGGAAAAACAGGGTCTTACGCAGGTTGAAAGCCCATTTGTGGAATACCATCCGGAAGCCTATGGCGATCAGGGCCGCCACCAGCAACAGGGCCGCCCAGCCGAAGCCGGTACCGACCAGGAAGCGGGCCCAGCGAAGGCCCAGGCTGCCGCCGAGGTTGTGGATGATCTCCCCGTCGGGAATCGCCTCGTCGAGACGCCAGGTAAAGAAATACGAAACGACGGCCAGAAGCGAGAGCAGGCCCGCGATCAGAATCAACAGGCCCGTCAGGACCCGCAGGTCCCGGGCGCGGCGCCCGTCCATACGGCGCCAGAAAGCGATGCTGTCCCAGATCCGGCTCATTTGCGTTTTCCCCTTTTACCGTAACCTTTCTTGCCGCCGAAGCCCTTGTACCCGAGATTCATCGTCGGACGGGCGAAGGTCGTATCCTCGGCGATGCGGCTCAGCTGCATTCCTTCGGGCACCGTCACCCGGCCTTCGGAGAGGCGTTCGATATCTTTGAAGATCGTTTCGTCAGCGACGCTGTCCTTGTTCCAGATCAGGTACTGCTGACGCATATAGATAGCCAGCGAACGGATCATCGCGGTCTTGACTTCGCCCTCGGGCTCACCGGCGATCAACTCGACGATGCTCTCGATGTTGCGGCCATAGTGACGGAAACGCACCCGCGTGGTCTTCAGGGGAATCGGCTGCGGCTTCGAAGCGGCATCCGCCTTCAGCGGCGGAGCGAAGGGCGCGTCGATGTCCAGGTCGTAGCCGGCGATCATATAGAGGTGGTCCCAGAGCTTGTGCTGCCAGTCTTCCTGTTGATGTACCTGCGGGTTGAGCAGTTCCATCGTGCGGACCACAGCCGCAGCCTGCTCGCTGCGTTTCGCCTTGTCCTCGATCAGCGGCAGCTGCTCCACCATCTTCAGCACGTTCCTCCCGTACTCGGGCATAGCGAGCTTCTCGACCTCGGTATTATAGTATAATTTGATGCTGTTTTCGTTGGCTTCCATAACAGAACTCATAAACACGCAAAGATAAGAAATAATTGAGACAAAAAAAATGCGAACCTTGCGGATCGCATTCACTTTCTTGACGCCTGTCCGATGACTACCAGCGGTCTTCGTCGGAAACCGTCAGTTTCTTGCGGCAATGACGGCGACGGGCGGCGAGCACGCGACGACCGTTGGCGGTAGCCATTCTCTCACGGAAGCCGTGCTTGTTGACGCGTTTGCGGCGCGAGGGTTGGAATGTTCTCTTCATAGTATACTATTTTTATATTTTTTTCGAAAAGGACTGCAAAGGTAGTTTTTTTTCTCGAAAGAGACAAATATTTTTTCCACTACCTTTTTTCGCGGAAGAAGGTGAGCATCAAATCGCGGCAGGGATCGGCCAGGAGCCCGCCTTCCAGCGTGGTTCTGGGATGGAAAAGCGAGGGGCTGAAGAGCGTACTCCCGCGCTTCGGGTCGGGCGCGCCGTAGACGATGCGCGGGATCTGCGCCCAGTTCAGCGCCCCGGCGCACATCGGGCAAGGCTCGACGGTGACATACAGGGTGCAGTCTTCCAGATACTTCCCGCCGAGGGCTTCGGTGGCGGCCGTGATGGCGATCATCTCGGCGTGCGCGGTCGGATCGTGCAGCCGTTCGGTCATATTGTGTCCCTTACCGACGAGGCGGCCGCGGCATACGATGACGGCCCCGATCGGGATCTCCCCTTCGGCGAGTGCGGCGCGGGCTTCGGCGAGCGCCTCCTTCATCCATCTTTCGTCAGCGGCGTCCATACACTAGAAGAGGGTCGGATGGCTTTCGCCGAGTTCGAAAAGGATGCGGTCCATAATCGTCTCGCGGAGGAGCTCCGCCTTGGAACTCTTGATGTTAAAGCGGCGGCGGTACTCCTCGATCGCCTCCAACTCTTTATCGTTCAGAAGGATAACCTGCCGGTGTTTACGCAGCAGGGCATCCCGCTGCCGGCGGTAGTAGTCGGGATCGACTCCGGGTATGCGTTTGCTCCGGGCCATCGGTCAGAGCATCAGGCCGGCCTTGACGGCGGCGGCTTTTTCAGGTCCCTGGATTGCGGCGAGAATCTCGAGGCCGAAAGGAATGGCCCATCCGGCGCCGCGTCCCGTAATCACGCGTCCGTCCCGGACGACGCCTTCGGGCACATAGATTCCGCCCGCTTCGACGGACGGTCCCTGACAGCCCTCAAAGGCCGTGAAACGGGTCCCGGCGATGCCGTCGAGCTGCGACAGCACAAAGCCCGGCGCAGCACAGATCGCGGCAACGGATCCGCCGGCGGCGTAATGGGCATTCATCAGCTCGATGAGCCAGGGCGTCGCGGCGAGGTTCTTCGTGCCGGGCATTCCGCCGGGGAAGACGAGGAAATCGGCCTCCGATTCCCCATCGAGAAACTCCGCTGCCGCAATGTCGGCGCAGACGGGGATGCCGTGGGAGGAGGTGACGACCAGGTCGTCGGTAACGGAAACGGTCGTGACATCGACTCCGCCGCGGCGGAGGACATCGACGGTGGCGAGGGCTTCGATGTCTTCGAAACCGTCGGCGAGGAAAACGTAAACTCCTTTCATAGTGGTCTATCGGATGATGACGCGTTCGATGCGGCGCGGAACGCTGGTCAGGATTTCATAGGGAATGGTGCCGAGGATGCCGGCGATCTCTTCGGCGGTCGGGTCCTCTCCGAAGATGGTGACCGTGTCGCCGGGCTTGCAAGGGACGCCGGTGACATCGAGCATACACATATCCATACAGATGTTGCCGATCGTCGGGACGCGGTGTCCGTTGAGCGAGAAGGACGCGTTGCCGCGGCCCAGATGGCGATCGATACCGTCGGCGTAACCGACCGGAACCGTAGCGATGACAGTGCCCGTCTTCGCGTGCCCATAGCGGCCGTAGCCGACCGTGTCGCCTTCGCCGAGTTCTTTCACCTGCAGCACCTTGCACTTCAGGGAAGCAACGGGAGAAAGCTTTCGCCCGGGCACGGCGCTGATCCCGTAGATGCCGATGCCGAGCCGGACCATATCGAACTGATATTGCGGGAAACGCTCGATGCCGGCGGAGTTGAGGATGTGGCGGAGCGGACGGTAGCCCAGCCGCCCGATCAGGTAGCCGGTATTCTTCTCGAAGAGGGCAATCTGTCCGAGCGTGAAGGCATCCTCCTCCGGATCTTCGGCGACGCAAAGGTGCGAATAGAGGGAGGCCACCTTGACTTCCGGCATAGCGGAGAGCGCGTCGGCGAGCGGCTCCAGCTCGGAGGACATAAAGCCGAGGCGGTGCATCCCGGTGTCGAACTTGATGTGGACCGGATAGTTCCGGACGCCCCGCTCCCGCAGGAAATCGGCGAAAGCCTTCAGGGTATAGAGGTTCGGAATGCCGGGCTCGAGCCGGTAGCGCAGGATTTCTTCGAAGAAGTCAGTGCCGGCGGTCAGGACGATGACCGGCAGGCTGATACCCGCCTTGCGAAGCTCCACGCCCTCGACCGGATAGGCGACGGCGAGGTAGTCGGCCCCGGAGCGCTGCATCATCGCAGCGAATTCGACGGCACCGTGCCCGTACGCATTCGCCTTCACGAGCACCAGCAGGCGCGTGGCGGGGTCCAGCAGGGAGCGGAAGTATTTGTAATTCTCAAGGGCGGCCGGGAAACGCAGCTCCAACCTTGAAAAATCATCTTCTCTCATCGGGCGGGTGACGCTTTGTCAGATTCAAAGGACAAATGTACGATTTTCGGCTGACATTCTTTCATAAAATCGGCTAATTTCTCGGCAGGTCCGCAATTTGTTTTTACCTTTGCCCGGATCAAAAGACATTTTTTCACTATGTATTCCATATCTTTAAGTTCTACCGCCATCTGGATCCTCCTCCTGGGTCTGATGCTACTGAGTTTCATCGTTCAGAAGGTTCTTCAGAGCCGCTTCAACAAATACGGAAAGATTAACAACGGGATGAATATGACCGGCGCGCAGGTTGCCGAGCGTATGCTGATGGACCATAACATCCACGACGTGAAGGTTACCTGCATCCGCGGCACGCTGACCGACCATTACAATCCGGCCACCAAGACCGTCAACCTCAGCGATGGGGTCTATCGCAGCAACAGCATCGCTGCGGCGGCCGTGGCAGCCCACGAATGCGGCCACGTCGTCCAGCACGCCAGCGGCTATCTCCCGCTCAAGCTGCGTACGGCCCTGGTCCCGGTGGTGACTTTCGCGAACAATTTCGTGATGTGGATCCTCCTGCTGGGCGTTCTGATGATCGAATCCTTCCCGCAGCTGATCTGGATCGGCATCGGCCTTTTCGCCCTGACGACCTTCTTCAGCTTCGTCACCCTGCCGGTGGAAATCAATGCGAGCCGCCGGGCCGTCAAATGGCTCGAACGCACGGGGTTGACGACCTACGAGACCCGTCCGATGGCTACCGACGCCCTCCGCTGGGCCGCCTACACCTACGTCATCGCCGCGCTCAGCTCGCTCGCGACGCTCCTCTACTACATCTCGATCGCGCAGCGGCGGAATTAATTAGGCGCATCCGGACGCAAAAAAAAGAGGCAGGCTCTACTCGAGCTTGCCTCCTTTTTCATCATAGAATTCGAACTGCAGGACGGTGAAATCGTTGTCTTCCGACAGGTCCACCTTGCATTTGTACTTTTTCTTCCATCGGGCGATGTAGCTGGTCCCGAAAAGACCGCGGCTCAGGTAGGCGCCGAGAATCGGGCTGGTCTTCAGCTTGAACAAACGGCGTCCCTTCGAGCAGTAGTAGCCGAGCTGGCGCTCAATCTCTTCGTCGATGACGGCGCTCGAAGTGATCTTGCCGGTGCCGTGGCACACGGGGCACTTCTCTTCGGTCGCGATTTCGGTCGCCGGGCGGATCCGCTGGCGGGAAATCTGCATCAGGCCGAGCTTGGTAAGCGGGAGGATGTTGTGCTTGGCGCGGTCGCTTTCCATCAGGGTCTGCATCAGCTTGAAGAGCTCGTTGCGGTGATCGTTGTCGTGCATATCGATGAAGTCGACGATCACGATCCCGCCCATATCGCGCAGCCGAAGCTGACGCGCGATCTCTTCGGCCGCCAGGCAGTTGACCTCGAAGGCCGTCTGCTCGTGGTCGGTGCTCTTGGAGCGGATGCCGCTGTTGACGTCCACGACGTTCAGGGCCTCCGTGGATTCGATGACCAGATAGGCACCCTGTCGCATCGGAACCACCCTGCCAAAGGCGCTCTTGATCTGCCGGTTCACTTCGAAGGTCTCGAAGATCGGCTTGGATTCGTGGTAGAGCTTCACGATCTTCTCCTGCTCGGGAGAGATCAGCGAGATATATTTCCGGGTTTCCTCATAGATCTTCTCATCGTTGATGTAGATGTTGGAGAACGAATCGTTCAGCAGGTCTCTGAGGATGGTGGTGGTTTTGCTGTATTCGGTGAACAGCAGCTGCGGGGAACCTTTCCGATGGGCGATCTTCGTCCAGGAACTCTCCCATTTTTCGAGGAGCGACTTGAGCTCCGCAACCAGCACGGCGGCCTTTTTGCCTTCCGAGGCGGTCCGGATGATCGCACCGTAATTTTTCGGGAGAATGCTCTTGACGAGGGTTTCCAAGCGGCGTTTTTCCTCCTTGGATTCGATTTTTTGCGAGACGCTCACCTTCTCGGCGAAGGGGAGGAGTACAATATTCCGTCCTGCCAGTGAAATCTCTGCAGTCAGTCGGGAGCCCTTGGTCGAAATCGGTTCCTTGACGATCTGAACCACGATCATCTGCCCGGGCTTGAGGTGGTCCTCGATGCGGCCCTCCTTGGGGAGGATCGGACCGAGGGGCAGCTCCTGATACAGGGCCGGGGCGTCGGTGTTGGGATTGCAGCGGCGGACGAATTCGTCAAAAGCCGTAAAGTACAGTCCCAGATCAAGATAGTGGATGAAAGCCTCTTTCTGGTCACCGATATCGACGAAGGCTGCATTCAGGGACGGAAGCAACTTCTTCACCCGGCCGAGATACACGTCTCCGACCGTGAAGTTGTTCCCCTGACTCGACTCCTTGTTCAGTTCAATCAACCTGTGGTTTTCCATCAGGGCGATGTGAACTTCTTTCGGCGTTACGTCGACAATCAGATCTTTGTCCGCTTTTTCAGACTCCATCATTTCAGTAGAACGGGTAGTAGGATTACGTGGGGCGCTGCGCCCCGGATAAATAAAACGGGCTGTCCGGATCCCCCGTCCAGCCCATTTCTTTCAGCTGTGTGCTAAAATGGAGACACGTAAGAGGAAATCAATTATTTCTTCTTGTGCCGATTCTTGCGCAAACGTTTTTTACGTTTGTGCGTTGCCATTTTATGCCTTTTTCTTTTCTTTCCGCTAGGCATAGTTAGTTGATTTTAAGAATATTAAGTTCGATTTACTTGTTGTCCTTGACAGCAATATTGAACACCTTGGCGGGCTTGAAGGCCGGAATATCGTGGGCCGGGATGGTCAGCGTGGTATGCTTGGTGATATTGCGGGCCGCCTTCTCTGCACGGTGCTTGATAATGAAGCTGCCGAATCCGCGGAGGTAAACGGGCTCACCCTTGGTCAGGGAAGCCTTCACGCTTTCCATAAAAGATTCAACGACGGTCTGTACGGTCACTTTCTCAATTCCGGTCGCTTTTGCAACTTCGTTTACAATGTCTGCTTTAGTCATGGTTAATAATATGTATTAATTGGTCTATTTCGTTCGAAATGGACCGCAAAATTACGCTTATTATTTTAGAAATCAAAATTGTAAGTGCATTTTTTTAAGCCCGACGCCGTCCCGCTTTGATTTTTGGCGGAAAACTTCTATTTTCGCAGTCCCTTATCTTATAAAAGGTATATGACCAAAGAAAGAAACCCGATCCTCTTCTCCCCCGCCGGCATCGAAATGGGCATTATCCCGATGCAGGGAGACGCCCTGTTCGGCAGCGGCCGCGAGAGTGAAGAGCCCCTTCCCGATATTCTCCCGGTCCTGGCCCTGCGCGGGGTCGCCGTGTTCCCGGGCACGATCTTCCCGATCACGATCGGCCGTGAAAAATCCCGTCTGCTCGTTACCCGGGCGGAAAAGGAAGACTTTTTTATCGCCGCCGTCCCGCAGTTGGACGCCTCTGTCGAGGAGCCCTTCCTGAAAGACCTCTATCCCTGCGGAGCCATTGCCCGCATCCTGAAGACCCTCGAGATGCCCGACGGTTCCCTGACCGCCGTCATCCACGCCTTCGGCCTGATCCGCCTCGGCGAGATGGTCTCGATGGAGCCGTATATGACCGCCCGCGTGCAACACCTGAGCGAGCAGGCCCCGGACGGAAAGGACGACAGCACCCGCGTGCTCGCCCAGTCCCTCCGCGAACGGGCCTCCCGGGTCATCCGCCTTTCCTCTTACGCCCCGCGCGAAGCGCCGGATATGCTCGACCAGATCGACAACTTCCACTTCCTGGTGAATTTCATCGCGACGACGGTCGAGGTAGAGAATTTCTCCGAAAAGGCTGAGCTTCTGTCGATTACAGACCTGACGACGCGAGCGATGCGCCTGCTGCGCCTGCTTGAAACGCAGATGCAGCTGCTCGACATCAAGCAGGAAATCAACCGCAAGGTCCAGCACGAAATCGACCAGCAGCAGCGCGAATACTACCTCAACAACCAGCTCAAGACCATCCAGGAAGAGCTCGGTCTCGACGAGGGCGAAGACATCGACCAGCTCCGCAAGAAGGCGGAAAAGAAGAAATGGTCCGATGCCGTGAAAAAGACCTTCGGCCGCGAGCTGCAGCGCCTGCAGCACTACAATACGAACAGCCCGGAATACGCCATCCAGCTGAACTTCCTGCAGTTCATCCTCGACCTCCCCTGGGAGGAAACCTCGAAGGACAACCTGGACCTCCGGCACGCGCAGAAGGTGCTCGACGAGGACCATTTCGGCCTCGAGAAGGTCAAGGAGCGCATCCTCGAATACCTCGCCGTCCTCAAGCTGAAGGGCAATATGCGTTCGCCGATTCTCTGCCTCTACGGCCCTCCGGGGGTCGGCAAGACCTCGCTCGGCAAGAGCATCGCACGCGCCCTCGGCCGCCAGTACGTCCGCATCTCCCTCGGCGGTATGCACGACGAGGCTGAGATCCGCGGACACCGCAAGACCTATGTCGGCGCCCTCCCGGGCCGCATCCTGAGCGGCATCCAGCGGGCCGGCACCTCGAACCCCGTACTCGTTCTCGACGAGGTGGACAAGCTCTCGAGCGATTTCAAGGGCGACCCGGCTTCGGCCCTGCTCGAAGTGCTCGACCCCGAGCAGAACAGCACCTTCCACGACAATTACCTCGACATCGACTACGATCTCTCCCGCGTACTTTTCATCACGACGGCCAACTCGACGCAGCCGATCCAACCGGCCCTCCGCGACCGGATGGAGATGATCGAAATCTCCGGCTACCTCGCCGAGGAGAAATACGAGATCGCGCGCCGCTACCTGATCCCGAAACAGCTCAAGGAGCACGGCCTGAAAAAGGGCCAGGTCGTCCTCGGAAAGAAGACCCTGGCCGCCATCGTGGAGTCCTATACGCACGAATCCGGCGTCCGCGGCCTCGAAAAGCAGATTGCGAAGATCGCCCGCGTCACCGCGAAGAAAATCGCCCTCGGGGAGGACTACGATCCCGCCCTGAAGCCCGAGGACCTGAAGGCCTACCTGGGCTTGCCCATCTCCTTCCACGACCGGCAGAAGGGCAATGAGGGCCCCGGCATCGTAACCGGACTCGCCTGGACCGAACTCGGCGGCGAGATCCTCTTCGTCGAGACTTCGGTCGCCAAGGGCAAGGGCGTCCTTTCCCTGACCGGCAACCTCGGCGACGTGATGAAGGAATCGGCGCAGATCGCCTACCAGTATATCAAGGCCCATCCGCAGCTCGCCCGCCTGACCGCCGAGCAGTATGCGGAGAAGGACCTCCACGTCCACGTACCCGAAGGCGCCGTCCCGAAGGACGGACCCTCCGCCGGCATCACGATGGTCTGCTCGATGATCTCCGCCCTGCGCGGCGAGGGACTCCGCCACGGCATCGCGATGACGGGTGAGATGACCCTCCGCGGCCGCGTCCTCCCCGTCGGCGGCATCAAGGAGAAGATCCTGGCCGCCAAGCGCGCCGGTGTCCATACGATCGTCATCAGCGCCGAAAACCGCAAGGACGTCGAGGACATCCCGGCCGTTTATGTCGACGGGCTGGAATTCCACTATGTCGAGACGATCGACGAGGTCATCGCCTTCGTATTCCCCAGCAAGATCTAGCCCCGCCTTATGGACGTACGCATCGAAGCGAGCTGGAAGGAGGCCCTCGCCCCCGAATTCGACAAACCCTATTTCGCGGAGCTCGTCCGGGCCCTCCACGCGGAGAAGGCCTCCGGAGCGACCATCTATCCCCCGGGCGGGCAGATTTTCCGCGCCTTCGAGCTGACCCCGCTGTCGGAGGTCAAGGTCGTCATCCTCGGTCAGGATCCCTACCACGGTCCCGGCCAGGCGATGGGCCTGTCCTTCTCGGTTCCGGACGGCGTTCCGGCTCCCCCTTCGCTGAAAAACATCTTCCGCGAGATCAGCACCGACCTCGGCGTCCCGATGAGCGGGCGGCCGAACCTCGAGGCCTGGGCCCGGCAGGGCGTGCTCCTGTTGAACGCCATCCTGACCGTCCGCGGCGGCGAGGCGGCCTCGCACAGTCGTCTCGGCTGGCAGCCCTTCACCGATGCGGTCATCCGCACGGTTTCCGAGCGCTGCGACGGGGTGGTCTTTCTCCTCTGGGGCCGCTTTGCGCAGTCGAAGCTTCCCCTGATCGATGCCTCGCGGCACCATATCCTGACGGCAGCCCATCCCTCCCCTCTCGCAGGCGGAGCCTTCTTCGGTTGCCGGCACTTTTCAAAAACGAACCAGATCCTTGTCGGGGAAGGCAAAACCCCGATCCAATGGCAGTTATGACAAAGCGAATCGCACTCTTTCCCGGCTCCTTCGATCCCTTTACGGCCGGACACCTGAATATCCTGAAGCGCGCCCTGACGATGTTCGACGAGGTCGTCGTCGCCGTCGGCGTCAACCAGGACAAGCGCGGCTTCTTCGATATGGATAAGCGCGTCGAGATCATCCGGGCCGCAACGGCGGGGCTCGCCGGCGTATCGGTCGTCCAGTATGACGGCCTGACCTTCGAGTGCTGCCGGGAGATGGGCATCCGACACATCGTGCGCGGGGTCCGCAATATGATCGACTTCGAGACCGAACGGTCGATCGCCGATGCAAACCGGCGCCTTGCCCCCGAGATCGAGACGATCATCATCCCGACGGCGCAGGAATTCGCGCACATCTCTTCGTCGGCCGTCCGTGACATCCTTCGCCACGGCGGCGATTATTCCGCCTTTATCCCGGAAGGCATTGTCCTATAAGAAGATGCGCTGCCTCCTGTCCCTTTTTCTCGCCCTGTCGCTGAGCGCGATGACGGCCCTGTCGCAGACGCCTGCGATGGATTCGCTGCGACGCGTCCTCCTTACCGAGAAGCTCGACAGCTACGTCGAAGCGCTCGTCGGACAGCCGCTCGCGACGCACGCCGAGGAATGCGATTTCCTGATTGATGCCTGCCGCCTCGAGAGCGACCGGAGCTTTGTCGCGCTGCATCTGTATCAGCACTATACAGAAGCAAAGTGGATGGGCGCGGAGAACGTCGCCGTTCACATCGCGGACGAATGGATCCTAAACAAGAAGGTTTCCATTGACGATGTCAATTTCTACCGCATTTTCGCTTTTGCCGAGTTCAACCGCCTCTCCCTGATCGGGGCCGAGGCGCGGCCGCTGCAGCTGCAGGACCGGAAGGGGAATCCCGTGGTGCTGGATTTCGGGGAAAAAGCCGCGAAGGATCAAGGAGATTGCTGTTGCAACGAGAATCCAGGCCGCTATGCCGTCCTCTACTTCTACTCCCCCACTTGCAGCACTTGCCGGCTGACGACCCCGGGCCTCGTCCGGGTCCTGAAGCCCTATGCCGGGCGCCTCGACTGCTATGCGGTCAATGTCGATACCGAACGGGAACCGTGGAATGCCTATCTGGAGAGCCATCCGGACTTCGCCGAAGCGGCCGAGCAGCTCTGGGATCCGGAAGCGGAAGGCGATTTCCCGCGGGATTACGGCGTGCTGCAGACCCCGCAGCTTTTCCTGATCACGCCCGAGGGCCTCATCCTGGGCCGAAGGCTGGACCCCGCCGCCCTGCAGGAACTTCTGCAACAGGTATTTGACGGAAATCTTTGATAATTTTCCGAAAAAGCGTACCTTTGCAACCCCGTATTGAGATATGGTGTAATGGCTAGCACTAGGGATTTTGGTTCCCTCAGTTCAGGTTCGAGTCCTGATATCTCAACTTCCCCACTACCGCAAGCCCCAACAGCAGAATGAACAGCAGGACGCAGACGCGCCCTACGATGTCGCCGTTACGTACGAAGAAGGTCTGCTCGGAGCTCAGGCGCGCGACGCCGGAAAGGGTTGCGGGCTGCCACCAGGGCGTTTCGGCGAGGATCCGGCCGCGGCGGTCGATGTGCGCGCTGATGCCGGTATTGCCGCAGCGGAGGATTTCCCGGCGGGTTTCGATGGCCCGGAGCGAACTGTAGCGCAGATGCTGCCGGTAACCGGGCGTATCGCCCCACCAGCCGTCGTTGGTGATCACGGAAAGCAGCCGTGCTCCGCCGTCCCGCACATACTCCGTGCAGAATTCCCCATACACCGATTCATAGCAGATCGCGCAGCCGACCCCGATGCGCTCCCCTTCGGCGGTAACCACCGGCAGAGCCGTGCGACAGGGCTGTCCGATATTGCGGCCCATCACCCCGCCGAGCCATTCGTCGATCGGGACGAAAACGACCGGGTAGGGCGTGGATTCGACGCCGACAACGAGTTTCGACTTGTGATAGATGTCAATCCGGCCGCTCGCATCGGTCATCAGAGCGGAATTGTGATCTTCATACCAGTCTCCATCGATGCGCCGGGCCGTCCGGGACGGAGCCGTCTCCCCTTCGAAGATTTCGTGGGTCGATGCGCCGTACAGGAGATTGACCGCCGTTTCGGGATGGGCCTGCAACAGGTCTTCCCGGAAACGCCGTTGTGAAGAATGCCCGTCCAGCCAGCCTTCCAGCATCCCCCAGGTAAAGGTTTCGGGCGCAACGACCAAAAGGGTCCCGCCTTCTCCCCGGTCGGCGAGGAAAGCGTCCGCGGTATCGATGAGCTGCCGGTCGTAGCCCTCCTGTGTAGCGGTCTGGAACTTCGCATAGGGATCGATATTGGGCTGAACGATCAGGAAAGGCAGCTCGCCATCCACGCCCTCCGCCTCATCGAAGCCGTACCAGCGGCTCAGCGAGAGGGTCAGCGGACCGGCGTAGAGCAGCACCAACGCCGCGACGGCCGCGATACGGGCCTTGGGCAGCAGGGAGCGCCAGCCGGAGCCGACCAGCCGGAGCAGCAGCGCAAAGAGCGAGAGATTCGACGCCCAGACCCAGAGCGAGCCACCGAGGGTCCCCGTCCATTCGTACCATTGTACGAGGGGCAGGTCGCCGGCGAAAGCGTTGCCCAGCACCAGCCAGGGCCAGGAAATATCCGCCCAACAAAGATAGTAGCGTTCCCAGGCAATCCAGGCGACGGCCAGGAAAAGATAGGCCGGGACGCCCCGCCCGATGCGTTTTTTCACCGCCCGGAAAAGACCGAAGATCAGGGACATCTGCAGGGCATTGGCCGTAATGGCGAAAACGGCGCCGCCCAGGGTCGCTTCCGCTACCCACCAGGTCGTCACCGTATTCCACAGCAGAAACGTGCCGTAGTGCCAAATCCACAGCCTGCGGACCTTCGCCTCATCGGCGATCCGCTCCATCACCAGCAGCGGCAGCAAGCCGATCAGGGCCAGGGCGCCGCAGCCCGGAACGAGGAAGGGCAGGGACATCAGCAGGACCGTCAGTCCCGACAGGATGGCCATATCGCGCAGTACCCGTTTTCTTTCCATCTTCGGTTTCATTGCCGCAAAACTACAAAAAATACCGCGCATAAAAAATAATTCATTATATTTGTTCCTTGTATTAACCCGTAAACGATGACCCCGCTCGGAATAACCATCCTCAAAGGACTCGCCATTGGCATCTGCGCCTCCGCCCCGCTCGGGCCGGTCGGCATCCTGGTCCTTCAGAAGAGCATCGTCCACGGACAGAAAACGGGGTTTGTCACCGGCCTCGGTGCCGCCTTTACCGACACGATCTATTCAATCATCGCCGTCTTCTTCCTCGCGATTACGCAGGAGTTCCTCGACGCGCACGAAAACATCATCCTGCTCTTTGGCGGCGTCATCGTGGCTGCCCTCGGCGTCGGTATGGCGCTGAAAAACCCTTTCCGCAAGCTCAACCCCGAATCCCCCGAATCGGCGGGCCAGCCTTTCTCGATGTCCGGATTCTTCCAGTCCATCGTGATCTGCATCTCCAATCCGGGCGCCATCGCCCTGATCTTCTCGCTCTTCCAGGTATTCAGCATTGATATCAACCCCACCAATCCGCAGATTGTCCCGATCCTGCTGTCCGTCAGCGGCGGCTGCGTCCTCTGGTGGCTGGGATTCTCCGCCCTCTTCGGCATTTTCCGCAAGCGGATCAAGGTCCAGGCCGTCATCTGGATCAACCGCGTCTTCGGCATCCTGCTGATCATCGCCGGACTCGGCTTGTTCGCAGGCAGCCTGTTCAAATACGTCATCTGATATGGCAGCTGCAAAGAAAGCCACCGATAAGAAAAAAGACCGGCCCTTCGGCCTTCGCGTCGCCTTCCATCTGGGGATCGCCGCGGCGATTGTCGCCGTCGTGATGCTAGCCGTCAGCCTCTTCCTCAACCTCTATACCCGCCACGGGGAGAAGATCCGGGTGCCGGATTTCTTCGGAATGAGCGTCGAGAGCGCCTCCCGTGTGGCCCAGGAGCTCGGGATGGAAATCGTCGTCACGGATTCCGTGTACAACAGCCGGATGGAGCCCGGGACGATCTATTCGCAGACGCCGAAGGACAGCAGCTTCGTCAAGAAAGGCCGCCACATCAGCGTCGTCATTAATTCGACGGTTCCGCGCAAGGTCGTGATGCCGAGCCTGCTCGACATCTCCCTGCGGCAGGCGATGGCGAATCTCGCCTTCAAGGGCCTGAATCTGGGCCGCCTGCAGTACGTTGCCTCATCCGAAGGCACGAACTTCGTGCTCGAGCAGCGCTGCCGGGGCCGCAAGGTCGCACCGGGGCAGCTGGTGGAAAGCGGCGCGACGATCGACCTCGTGCTCAGCCTCAAGAGCGACGACCAGACCACGCACATTCCCGATGTCAACGGCAAGCGCTACCGTGACGCCGTCAACATCCTGCACGACAATTCCCTCAACGTTTCGGCCCGCTTTGACCGCAGCGTCCAGACCTATGAAGACTCCCTGAAGGCCGTCGTGTACAAGATGCGCCCCGAGCCGACGCAGAACAGCGACGCCGTCAAGCGCGGCGAATCCGTCACCATCTACCTCGAACCCGCCCCCGTGGCTGAAGCCCCCGACGAGTCGTAATGGAGACCCCGGAAGAAGATCTCCTGTTCGAGCATTTCCGCCTGGTCGCCGATAAGGGGCAGGCGCCGATCCGCGTCGACAAATACATCACCACCCATTCGGAAGACACCTCGCGGCACCGCGTGCAACTCGCGATCAAGGCGGGCTACGTCCGCGTGAACGGCGCCGTGGCGAAGGCCAACACGATCATCCGCCCCGAAGACCTGATCCAGTTCGTAATGCCCTATGAGCGGCGCGGGGTCGAGATCCTGCCGGAGGACATCCCCCTGGAGATCGTCTATGAGGACGAGGACCTGCTCGTGGTGAACAAGGCCGCAGGAATGGTCGTCCATCCCGGACACGGGAACTACAACGGCACGCTCGTCAATGCGTTGGCCTTCCATCTGGGACGGAGCCAGGCGGCGGACACTCCGGGCGGCGACGAACGGATGGGGATGCTGGTGCACCGGATCGACAAGGACACGAGCGGGCTGCTGGTGGTCGCGAAGAACGACGAGGCGCAGTTGCACCTGGCCGACCAGTTCTTCCGCCACAGCATCGAGCGCAAGTACATCGCCGTGGTCTGGGGCAATCTCCCCGACGACGAGGGCACCCTGCAGGGCTACATCGGCCGCGACCCGAACGACCGCCTGCGCTTCCGCAACTACGATGATCCGGAGAAGGGGAAATGGGCCGTCACGCACTACCGCGTCCTGGAGCGCTACGGCTACATCACGGTCGTGGAATGCCGCCTCGAAACGGGCCGGACGCACCAGATCCGCGTCCATATGTCGATGACGGGTCATCCGCTGTTCAACGACGAGCGCTACGGCGGCTCCGAAATCCGCCAGGGCACCATCTACGCCAAGTACCGGCAGTTCATCCAGAACTGCTTCGACCTCTGCCCACGCCAGGCCCTGCACGCCGCGACCCTCGGCTTCGTGCACCCAAGAACCGGCGAGACCATCCGCTTCTCCGCTCCCCTGCCGGAGGATATGCGGGCGCTGATCGAAAAGTGGCGTAATTACGTAGCCAAATAAAAAACACGGCCTTTCAAGCCGTGTTTTTTCATTCTAGAACGGACGGGGACCGCCACCGCCGGGACCGCCACCCATACGGGATCGCATCTGCTGTCCGGCCTGGCCGAAATTGCCGAAGCGCCAGGTGAAGGAAAGCATAATGTAGCGGCCGAGCGTATTGTTGCGCACCTCGCTGTGGTAGTTGGAGGCATCGGTCACCGTCAGGTTCTTCGCCTTGTCGAGGATGTCGTAGGCCCGGAGGGCGATGGTCGCCTGCTTTTTGAACACGGTCTTGGAAATCTGTGCGTTCCAAACCAGCTCCGAAGGCTGATCCGTCGTATAACCCCGGTACCAGTTGTAGTCAGCATCCGTCTTGAGTTCGAGTCCGGTATCCCCTACCGTCCAGTTGATCGATCCCGAAATCTGGTTCGCCCAGGTCGTGTTTTCCGTTGCGGTCGTGAGCGTGTACCAGGGCTTGCTGACGCGGACGCGGCCGCTGAGGATGAGCTCGAGATTGTCGCTCCGGTAGGTACCGCGCAGGCGCTCCACGATCGACAGGTTCCGGGTCAGGTTCTCCGTAAAGAAGTCGTCGAGATTGACCTCGTTGTGGAAACGGGTATAGTCGAAGTCCGTGCGGTCCTCGTTGAAATAGTTGTCCACGACGCCCGTTGCCGCAGCCGATCCGACATAGCTGCCGGAGGAGGAGAAGCTGACGCGGCTCATATTCGAAATGGAGAAGTTCGAGCGGGCGATCGGGGCGTTGATCATCAAGCGGGCGTTCGCATTGTAGGAATCCCGGCCGTTGACCGGCATCGAGTACTGGACGCCGTTGTCGTACCACAGGGCGCTGACGATCGGATCGTTGACGTAGCCGCCCTCGACGTGGAGACGCATCGTGAAGAAGGTCTGCTTGTTCGAGTACTCGAGGTCGCTGCGCAGGTTGTGGTTGAAATACGGGGTCAGGTACGGGTTACCGAGGGCCATCGAGAGCGGATTCGAATTGTCGAGAACCGGCATCAACTGGCTCGTCGAAGGCTGCGCGCTGCGGCCGAAATAGAAGAGACGGACGTTGCTGTTGTCGTTGAAATCGTAGAAGAACATCGCCCGCGGAGCCCAGTTGACGCGGTTGTCGTCATAGGACTGTCCGTTGGTCTCGTTGTGGGTCTTGGTCGGATTGGCCGAGACGCCGAGCTGCGCACGGGTCTTGCCTTCCTGATACATCAGCGCGAGACCGGCACTCTGGTTGACGTAGCGGTTCATAATCTCGTTGCTGTAGTCCAAGTCCGGGGTCTCGCCATCGCGGACGTATTTCATCCAGGCCTGTTCGATGTCGTACTGGGTCATATCGCCGCTGTTGAAGGCAGCCTTGTCGGTATTGTTCTGGTTCCAGCGGTACTGGTAGCTGGCCTCCGCATAGAGGTTCCAGCCGAGGGGCTCGGTATAGACGAGGCGGCCGCCGAGGGAACGCTGGATCGCCGTCTGGTCGATGCGCTGGTTAATCAGGCTGGGGTCACCGTCGTACTTGTTGGTAACGGACTGGTTCCAGGAATCCAGCTCATTGCGGGAGAAGTTCCAGTTCACGTTCGCCGAAATCGTACGGCCCGGAATGCCGAGGCGCTGGCGGAACAGGAAGAAGCCGTTGGTCTGCACGGAACGGCTGTCGCCGCTGTTGAGCGTGAAGCCTTCGTTGGTCTTCGAGCGGATATCATCCGGATCCAGGGTCTCCGTAGAGAACTGGGAAAGCTGGCTGTAATTGCCGGTGCCGAAATTGACCTGCGGCTGGAAAAGGATGGAGGTATTCTCCGAGAACTTGTGCTCGAGACGGACGCCGAAACGATGGCCGTCCGTATGGTTGTTGCTGAAGCCGTCGTTGAAGGAAAGCAGCGTGCTGCCGTCTTCGAGATAGGTCTCCTTGTAGGTGTCTTCGCGAACGTCGGTGTCCGTGCCGCTGTAGAGGTAATTGGCGCCGAGCTCCATCTTGTCGTCAAAGAGGTCCCAGTTGCCGTTGACGCCGCCCATCCAGCTTGTCAGGATGCCGTTGGTCCGGCCCCATCCGCCGCCACCGCCGCCACGGCCCATTCCGCCGCCGCCCATCGCACTCATCATATTGCCCGCCAAATCATTGAAGCCGCGGTTGTTCGTGTTGTTGCCGTTGAGAATGACGCTAATCTGGCTCTTGTCCGTGAAGCGGCCGCCCATAAAGGCGCCCTGGTAGCGCCAGTCGTTGTTGCCGTTGGCGTCCTTCGGGACATCGTGGCCGCCGCCGAGCATCGCGTTGCCAAAAACGCCGTGCATCATACCCGGCTTGACGGAGAGGTCGATGACGGTCTCATCTTCGCCGTCGTCGATGCCGGTAAATTCTGCCTGCTCGGATTTTTTCTTCACGACCTTGACCTTTTCGACGAGCTTGGCCGGGATGTTCTTCGAGGCCAGCTGCGGATCGTCGAGGAAGAAGGTCTTGCCGTCGATGGTGATTTTCTTGATCTCCTCTCCCCCGGAGGTAATCGTTCCGTTCTCATCGACCTCGATGCCCGGAAGCTTTTTCAGGAGGTCCTCCAGGACGTTGTCCTCGCTGATCTTGAACGAAGAGGCGTTGTACTCGATCGTATCCTTCTTGATAATGACCGGATTGCCGGCTGCCGTCGCGACCGCCGCATCGAGCATCTTGTTGTCCACCTCCATCTTGACGACGCCGAGGTCGAGGGTCTTCCCCTCGAGCGTGATCTTTTGCGTATAGGCCTGATAGCCCATCATCTCCGCCTTGAAGATATAGGTCCCGTAGCGGACACGCTCGATCTTGCCGACGCCGTCCTTGTTGGTCAGGGCATACTTATGCGCATCGTTGGAGCCTTCCTTGGCAAGGGACACCGTCGCAAAGCCGACGGCTTCGCCGGTCTGGGCATCCTGCAGGGTTACGGAAACGTCACCACTCTGCGCGAAAAGGGCATTTTGAGTAAAGAGAAACAGAAAGGCTGATGCGAGCGTAACGACCAGCGCTTTCGGAAGGGTGAACAGGTTCATCTGTAAGGTTTTGTACAAAAATAAAAAATCGCGACTATTTAGCAAAAATCAAGCCAGACTACTTGATTCGGTCGGGATTTTCTTTCAAAAAAGCGGCCCATCCGCCCTTGCCTTTCGCGGAGGACACGGGCTTACCACTTTCATAGAAATGGCAGAGCGCAATAGCAAGGGCATCCGTGGCATCCAGGTGGCGGGATTCCAGACGCACGCCGAGCTCCTTTTCGAGCATCATCTGCACCTGCTCCTTAGAGGCGGCGCCGTTGCCGACGATAGCCTCCTTGGCCTTTCGGGGCGCATATTCGGTCACCGTTGCGACCCCGTATTCGAGGGCGGCGATGATGGCGGCCCCCTGCGCCCGGCCGAGCTTCAGCACGACCTGCGCGTTCTTCGCGTAGAAGGGCGATTCGACGGCGATCTCCGTCGGATGATAGGATTTGCAAACCTCCGAAATGCAGTCAAAGATCGCCTGCAGCTTGGTATAGGCGTCCTTCTCCTTGCGGAGATCCAGCACCCCCATATCCACGTAGCTGGCCTTCTTCCCCTCGGCGCGGATGACCCCGAAACCCAGCAGCTGGGTTCCGGGGTCAATGCCGAGAATGATGCGTTCGGAGCTCATACTAACCGATCCGGTCGAAGCCGGTGTACGGCCGCAGGCACTCTGGAATCTCGATGTAGCCTTCCGCCTTCTGATTGTCCTCAAGCAGAGCGGCCACCACGCGCGGAAGCGCGAGCGAGCTGCCGTTCAGCGTATGGGCGAGCTGCATCTTGCCGTTCTCATCCTTGTAGCGGAGTTTCAGGCGGTTGGCCTGGTAGCTCTCGAAGTTCGAAACGGAGCTGATCTCGAGCCAGCGGCCCTGCGCAGCGCTCCAGAGTTCGAAGTCGTAGGTGATCGCGGAGGTGAAGCTCATATCGCCGCCGCAGAGCCGGAGGATCCGGTAGCGGAGACCGAGCTCGCGGACGAGGCTTTCCACGTGGGCGACCATCTCGTCGAGGGCGGCATAGCTGTTTTCCGGCTTCTCGACGCGGACGATCTCGACCTTGTCGAACTGGTGCAGGCGGTTCAGACCGCGCACATCCTTTCCGTAGCTGCCGGCCTCGCGGCGGAAGCAGGGCGTGTAGGCCGTCAGCTTCTGCGGGAAGGCGTCAGTAGGGAGAATGACATCGCGGAAGATGTTCGTCACCGGGACCTCAGCGGTCGGGACCATATAGAAGTCATCGAGGTTGGCGTGGTACATCTGCCCTTCCTTGTCGGGAAGCTGGCCGGTACCGAAGCCGGATGCGGCGTTGACCATCACCGGAGGCTCGACCTCCTGATAGCCGGCCGCCGTATTGCGGTCGAGGAAGTAATTGATCAGGGCGCGCTGCAGTTTGGCACCCTTTCCCTTGTAAACCGGGAAGCCGGCGCCGGTAATCTTGACGCCGAGATCGAAATCGATGATGTCGAACTTGCGGGCGAGTTCCCAGTGCGGGAGGGCACCCTCCGGGAGCTGCGGATCCTCACCCCCCATCTTGACGACGAGGTTGTCCTCGGCGCTCTTTCCTTCCGGAACGAGGTCGCAGGGCAGGTTCGGCAAGAGAACGAGCTGCGCCTGGAGCTCGGCGTTGTTGCGGTCGGCTTCGGCGAGCAGTTCGGCCGAACGGGTCTTGAGGGCGGCGACTTCGGCCTTCGCGGCTTCCGCCTCGGCCTTCTTGCCTTCCTTCATCAGGGAGCCGATCGCGGCGGCCGCCTTCTTCTGCTCGGCGAGCAGGGCATCGCTCTCCGTCTGGAGGGCTTTTCTCTTATCGTCCAGCGCGATGACGTTCTCGACGATCGCGCGGGCATCAAAATTCTTGACAGCGAGTTTCCGGATCACATACTCCGGATCATCGTGCAGCAGTTTCAGCGTTAGCATAAATTTCTTTTTCTTTAAACAAAAAAGGACTTGCGTTCCGGTGGAGCGCAGGTCCTCTCTTTCATTCTTTTGAGGGATCCCCTCCGCCTAGTTCTCGAAAGGAACGACGGAGACGAAGGACTTGTCCTCTTTCTTGCGGGTGAACTTGACGGTACCGTCTACGAGTGCGTACAGGGTGTGGTCCTTACCCATACCGACGTTGCGGCCCGGGTTGTGGACAGTGCCACGCTGACGGACGATGATGTTACCGGCCTTTACGGCTTCTTCACCGAACTTCTTGATACCAAGACGTTTGCTTTGCGATTCACGACCGTTCTTGGAACTGGATTGACCTTTTTTATGTGCCATAATGTTGTCCTCCTAAAATTAAGCGATAGCGTCGATACGGATCTTGGTCAGTTTCTGACGGTGACCGTTGAGGGTCTGGAAGCCCTTACGACGGATCTTCTTGAAAACAAGCACTTTCTTCGCCTTGGCGTCGTCATCGATGACGGTAGCCTTGACAGCAGCACCTTTCACATACGGAGTACCGACCTTCACGGCGCCGTTATCATCGATAAGGAGCACCTTGTCGAACTCGACAGTCTCATCCTTGGCAGCCTTAAGACGGTTGACAAAGATTTCCATTCCAGCTTCAACCTTGAATTGCTGGCTTGCAATGTCTACAATTGCGTACATTTAAACAAAACTCTTAAAGTTTCGAACCGTAAGCGCCGTCCCTTCGGGGATCGGTCTTGAACGAGCTTAGCGGTCATCTCAAAATTTGGGACTGCAAAGGTAGTAATTTTTCCCTGATCTGCAAATCTTTTTTTCTCTCTTTCAGCACTTTTCGCCGGCATCCGAGGGCAAGGACCGGACAGCGGCATCGACCGTCTCGTAGTCGTAGCCGCGGGAGAGCGCGAACTTGAGCAGCTTGAGGCGGATCTGCGGGTCGCCTTTCAGGCTGCGGGCCTTGGTTTGCAGGAGTTTCCGGAGCCGGGCATCCGCCTTGTCGGGATCGATCTCCGTCAGCGCGTCCGTGATGACTTCCCGGGCGATGCCCTTCCCCGCCAGCATATAGCGGAGTTTCGCCTCGCCCCATCCCTGCAGCGCGGATTTCTCCCGGACGAAAGCGCCGGCATAGCGACGGTCGTCGATGAATCCGTCCGCGATCAGTTTCGCCACGATCCGTCCCGCCGCCTCTTCATCCCCATTCAGGGCTTTCAGCGCCTTGCGCCGGATGTCCCCGGAGCAGTGCTCCGCCCGGGCGCAGGCCCGCTCGTAGCGCTCCAGCAACTTCTTTTCGGATGGATCAGAATTCATAACCGAGGGACAGGTAGAAGCCGGGACCGCCGGTGCGGGAATTCCACATCAGGTCCAGTTTCAGCGGGCCGACGATCGAGTCGTAGGCATAGCCTATGCTCGCACCCCAGGTCTTCCCCCCGTGAATGATATCGTCCGGCTCATCAAAATCGTAGGCAAAGCTACAGGCGCCCGTAATGTAGTGGTTCCCCGCAAAGCGGTAGCGAAGATCCGCACGGGCCAGCCCCAGGTAATTGCCGCAGAGGGCCATATTGCCGAGGCCTGCAAAGGGCATCTGCTGGTCGAGATAACGGCCGGAGAAGGCGCCGCCGATAAAGTTGCGGTACAGGAGCGGGAACTCCTCGCCCAGCAGGGCACGGGCCCGCAGCGAAGGCGTCAGCGCCCAGCGGCTACCCATCGAAAAGACTTCCTCCCAGAAGATGCTGAAGGTCGAGAAATTCGGCTGGGAGCCGTCGCTGACGGTCAGCACGTGCTCGAAGTCAAAGCCGAGGGTATAGCCCTGCTTCGGGAAATAACTCTTGTCGAAGGTGTCGATACGGAAGCGGAAGAAGGCCGCCACGTTGTCGTCCAGGCGGGTATTCAGCTCAAAAGGCAGCGGAGCGTTCCCGTCCGGGGTCAGTTTCCGGGCCCGCATCAGTTCGTTCCGGATGCCGAGGTTCAGGTCGATGCTCGACCAGCTGAGGTTCGAAATGAAGAACTGCTGCGTCCAGCGCCAGCTCGACAGCGAGAATTCGTCCGCGTCCAAATAGAGCGGCGCCCGCGTCCGGACCTGATAGTCGGTCTTGAAATTCAGGGTCGGCAGGGACGGTCCGTCGAAGGAGTAGAGAAGGGATACCTCCGGATTGGCACCAATCGCCGTGGTAAAGTCCAGCTTGTGTCCGCTGAGCCGGTTGACCCCGATGCCGACGTCGAGAAGCGCCGTCACGAGCTCCTCGGAATCGATGCGAAAACCGAAGGCCAGGGAGTGGACAGGGCCCTTCCGGCAGTTGATCCTAAGCTCGTAGGCAGACGGATCGCCGAGCAGTTCATATCCGACGTACTCGAAGGCCTTTGTTCTATAAATATAGGTAATGGCGTCTTCGATGATGGCCTTGTCGCAATGGCGGCCCTTCAGGTATTCCACGCGGCGCAGGATGTAGTTCGCATCGGCGCGGGAAACGCCCGAGACCGTGATGGTATCGATCACGATCGCCGTCTTGGACAGGTCGATGGCCGGACGGTGCTTCAGGACCAGGCCGTGGTCCGCGCCGACCCGCTGCTTGATCAGGGCGAGGGAGTCGCCCTTGCTTTGGGCGGCCGCATACCCGCGGTGGATGATCGTATCGATGGAGACGGCATCGAAACTCAGCATATCGAATTCGTGGAGGTCGGGCTTGATCGTCAGGTCGGGGATCGCGAGGTTGCGCTCAAAGGAGTCGTTGCTCAGCATATCGATGCCCTTATAGATGATGTCGCCGAGGTTGTAGATTTCATCGACACCCTTGACGGCATCCGAGAGTTCGACGCCGATGATGATGTCGGCCCCGATCTGCCGGGCGAGGTCGGTCGGATAGTTATTACGCATACCGCCGTCCACGAGGATGTGTCCATCGGTACGAACGGGCTTGAACAGGCCGGGGATCGACATCGTCGAGCGCATTGCGGTGACCAGGTCCCCGTCGTGCCAGACCTTCGCCTTCGCGCTGACGATATCCGTCGCGACGCAGAGGAACGGAATCGGGAGGTCCTTCGTAAAGTCCAGGTTATCAGCGTGATAGCCTACACTCAGCGAGGTGATCAGGTTCGTAACGTTGTAGCCGGTGACAAAACCGGAAGGCAGGCTGTTGAGGATGTTGCGGCGAAGGGCGTTCCCCTGTTCGGCATCGCCCTGGGAAGAAAGGTCGAGGCGCCCGGCCGGATCGTGGTTCTCATGGGTCAGGCCCGCCTGCTGCTGCAGCTGCTGGGTGGTGTAATAAAAGGGAACGGAGAGGTGATAGTGCCGCTTGCGCTGCGCATCAGCGTAGGTGATGTAGCGGCGGTCGATCTTGTCGGAAAGGAGCAAGGACCAGTCGGCTTCCCGCAGCAGGGTGTCCATCTGTCCCGGGGTGTAACCCATCGCGTACAGGCCGCCGATCAGGCCGCCCATACTCGTGCCAAAGATCACGTCCACGGGGATGTCGAGGCTTTCCATATAACGGAGTACGCCGACGTGCGAAGCGCCCTTCGCTCCGCCGCCGCTCAGCACGAGCGCAACGGTCGGACGCCCTTCCCGCTGCCGGATGCCTTCGAGGTAATTCCGCAGGTAGCGGACCGCTTCGGCATCCCGCTCCCCTTCCAGGCCAAAGCCGGACGAGGAAACATCCTGCGCCCGTCCGGGAACGGACAGGCCGCACAAAAGCATCAGGGCAAGCAGCCCTTCCTTAAACCTCTTTTTCATTCTTTTGGATCCTCCTCTGCTGCGTGCATTCCAGCCAGCAATCCGCAGGCGGCCAGGATATCCTCGCCACGGGAAGCGCGGAGGGTCGTGGTGATGCCACGCCGCTCGAGGCGCTCCTTGAAACGCTCCATCGCCGCCGCGTCGGAGGTGCTGTACGGGAAATCAGGGATTTGATGGAAACGGATCAGGTTGACCCGGCACTCCAGGCCGCGCAGCATCCGGGCGAGCTCATCGGCATGCCGGAGGCTGTCGTTCAGGCCTGAGAACATCGTGTATTCGAAACTAACGCGCCGCTGTCCGGTGAAATCATACTGCCGGATCAGGTCGAGGACCTCCGCAATCGGATAGGCCTTTTCCACGGGCATCAGGCTGGCGCGCTCTTCGGGGAAGGGATCGTGGAGACTGATCGCCAGATGGCAGCGCGACGTGTCCAGATACTCCTTCAGCTTCGGCAGGACGCCGATCGAGGAGAGGGTGATGCGCTTCGGGCTCCAAGCCAGACCCCAGGGAGCGGTCAGCACGTCGATCGCACGGCGCACCTCGCTCCAGTTGTCCAGCGGCTCGCCCATTCCCATAAAGACGACGTTGGTCAGCTGCTCGGCTTCATCTATGGCGAGCAGTTGCGAAAGAATCTCCGCGGCGGTGAGGTTGCCGTGGAAACCCTGACGGCCCGTCATACAGAAGCGGCAGCCCATCTTGCAGCCGGCCTGCGAGGAGACGCAGACGGTCCTGCGGTCCCCGTCCGGGATGACGACGGCTTCGATGGCATCCAGCCCGGTCGCGACGCCTTCGCGCCGGAAGGGGAAGAGGTACTTCCGGGTCCCGTCGCGGGAGGTCCGACTTTCCAAAGGGAGGGTCATTCCGATGTCAAAGCGCGCGTTGACACGCTCGCGTCCGGCCTTGGAAAGGTTCGTCATCTGATCGATCGAACGCACCCGTTTTCGGTAAAGCCAATCGGCCATTTGCCCTCCTGCGAAGGCAGGAAGGCCACATTCGAGCGCGATGGCTTTCAGCTCGTCTTTCGTAGCTCCAAGGAGCGGACGCTTCATCGAAAAAAAACTTTTGTTCCGAGCACAAAAATACGCAAAAATTTGGGATGGAGAAAGAAGTTTTTTACTAACTTTGTCCACGCCGCAACGCCGCGGCGACATTTTGACAGATTATATATAAGGAGACCAACATTATGGCTAAAGCAGTTGAAGAAAAGAGTGCAGCCGAAATCAATGCAGCGAAACTGAAAGCGTTGCAGGCTACCCTCGACAAGATTGAGAAAGATTATGGTAAGGGAACGATTATGAAGCTGGGAGATCAGCCGCAATGGGACGCCTCCCAGGTGATTCCGAGCGGCTCCGTCGCCCTCGACCACGCCCTTGGCATCGGCGGTTACCCGCGCGGAAGGATCATCGAAATCTACGGACCGGAGTCCAGCGGTAAGACGACCCTGGCGATCCACGCAATCGCCGAGGCGCAGAAGAAGGGCGGCATTGCGGCAATGATCGATGCCGAGCACGCTTTCGACCGCACTTACGCGAAGGCGCTAGGCGTCGATCTCGAGACCCTGCTGATCTCGCAGCCGGACAACGGCGAGCAGGCGCTTGAAATCGCCGACAACCTGATCCGCAGCGGCGCGATCGACATCGTCGTGATCGACTCGGTCGCGGCCCTGACCCCGAAAGCCGAGATCGAAGGCGAGATGGGTGACAACAAGGTCGGCCTGCAGGCCCGCCTGATGTCGCAGGCGCTGCGCAAGCTGACCGCGAACATCTCGAAGACGAATACCTGCTGCATCTTCATCAACCAGCTCCGCGAGAAGATCGGCATTATGTTCGGCAATCCGGAGACCACTACCGGCGGTAACGCCCTTAAGTTCTATGCTTCCGTCCGCCTCGACGTGCGCCGCACGACGCAGATCAAGGATGGCGAGGAGGCGCTCGGCAACCGCACCCGGGTCAAGGTCGTCAAGAACAAGATGGCCCCGCCGTTCCGCAAGGCCGAATTCGACATCGTTTTCGGCGTCGGCATCTCGAAGGTCGGCGAGATCGTGGACCTCGGCGTCGAGTTCGGGATCATCGGCAAGAGCGGTTCCTGGTTCAGCTACAACGATTCCCGCCTCGCGCAGGGTCGTGAGGCAACAAAGCAGCTCCTGGCCGACAACGCCGAGCTCTGCGAAGAGATCGAAGGCAAGATCCGCGAAGCCCTGAAGCAGGTGAACGACTGATCCTTTTCTGGACCCGAAAAGACATTAAAAAACCCGGCTGACCGCCGGGTTTTTCGTTATTCTTCCGCGAGGGCTTTGTTGTAACAGTCGCGACAAAGCGGTTCGTAGATGTCTTTTTCACCGAGAACGACGAGTTTCTTGCTCTCGGAGAGGCGGTGCGAATGATTCGCCAGCGCACCGCAGCGGACGCAGATGGCGTGTACCTTCTGAACGTCCTCGGCAATGGCAAGCAGCCCCGGAATAGGGCCGAAAGGTTTGCCGAGATAGTCGGTGTCGAGGCCCGCGACGATCACGCGGACGCCCCGGTTGGCGAGTTCCTGAACCACTTCAATGATGCTCTCATCGAAGAACTGCGCTTCGTCGATTCCTACGACCTGCACGTCGGGCTCAATCTGTAGCATCCGCGCCGGGGATTTGATCGGCGTACAGGAGATGCTGTGCGAGTCGTGCGAAACCACGTCCAAATCGGAATAACGCTTGTCAATAGTCGGTTTAAAGGTCGCGATTTTCTGCTTGGCGAATTGCGCTCTTTTCAGACGACGGATCAGTTCTTCGGTCTTTCCCGAAAACATCGAGCCGCAGATGACCTCGATGCAGCCCGATTTTTTTGAATTTTCAGTAAACATCATTATTTTTGTGCTTGCTCGGCCGGGAAACATATCCCAACCTTTCCATCAAGGCAAAGATAGGGATTCCCCCGCGGAGCGTCAATTTTTTTTATCAACATTCTGCGCGTAGTTATGAACAAAGACAGCCTTAGCCTGTTGGATCAGCTCAGGGAGGAAATTGCGGTTCTCAAGGACCGGGCCAGCATACTGGAATCCTATGTCAATCAGTTACAGGAAAGCCTGCGGCGGGAAGACCGCGAAGCGGTGACTGACGCCGTAGACCTGAGCGACGTGTCCTTCGAAGCGCTTCCGGAGGAGGCGGTTAGCCTTCCGACGCCCGAGCCGGAGCCCGAGCCGGAGCCCGAGCCGGAGCCCGCGCCCGCACCTGCACCTGCACCGGAGCCTGTACCGGAACCCGTCCTGGAACCGGAACCGGAACCTGAGCCCGCATCGGCGCCGAAGCCTGCACCTGCGCCCGTCGGTAACTTTGCCTGGCGTAAGGATATGCCGGGCTCGCAGGTTCGCGACATCCGCAGTGCGATCGCCCTCAACGACCGCGTCCTGCTGATCAACGGTCTTTTCCAGCAGGATGCCCTTCGCTTCCAGGATACGATCAACGCGCTGAACGGAATGGAGCAGTTCTCCGATGCAGAGCGCTACCTGAGGGCCAACTTCCCGCAGTGGAATTACGAATCGGACATCGTCTATCGCTTTATGATGGCGGTCAGGCGTAAACTCAGATAAAACCCGCAAAAGAGATGGCTGGACGGTTGTATATCGTACCGACCCCGGTCGGGAACCTCGCGGATATGACCTTCCGCGCAGTGGAGGTGCTCAAAAGCGTTGATCTCGTCCTTGCAGAGGACACGCGCACGAGTTCCCTCCTGTTCAGCCGCTATGACATCCACACACCGCTGCGGGCCCATCACAAATTCAACGAACACCAGACCGTCGGCCTGATCCGCGAGAAGATTCTCGCCGGGGCCGACGTTGCGCTGATCAGCGACGCGGGAACCCCCGGAATCTCGGACCCGGGCTTCCTGCTCGTCCGCTGCTGCGCTGAGGAGGGCATCGAAGTCCAGACCCTGCCCGGGGCGACGGCTTGCATTCCGGCCCTCGTATCATCGGGCCTTCCCTGCGACCGCTTTTGCTTCGAGGGCTTCCTGCCGGTCAAGAAGGGCCGTCAGACCCTCCTTCAGGCCCTCTCCTCAGAGACCCGGACGATGGTATTCTATGAATCTCCCTACCGGCTGGTCAAGACCCTGGAACAACTCGGACAGTTCTTCGGTCCTGACCGTCCCTGCTCGGTAGCGCGGGAAATTTCAAAAATCCACGAGGAACACCGGCGGGGCACGCTCGCTGAAGTGGCCGCGTGGTTCCGTGAGCACGAGCCCAAGGGCGAGATCGTCCTGATCGTCGGCGGCGCGGATCCCGTTTCACCCAAGGAAAGCGACAAAAAGAAAAAACGCGCTTACTATGGGGAAGAACACGAATCCGCCGCAGAACAAGACTGAGAATCAACGCCCTACCGGTTCGATCCGGACCGGAATCATCGCCTTCGTATTCCTGATTATCGGCTACCAGACCGCGCTGATGTTCGCGCGGATCGGCCGTATGCGCGCCGAGGATCCCGTTACCCTGACCGATACGGTCTATCTGCTGTCTCCGGACGAGGTGGAAGCCTATCTAGCCCGGCTTTCCGAGCCGGAGATACGTGCTGTGGCAAGTGGCGCTGCGGCAACCAGTTCTGAATCAACCCCCTACGTTTCCATCCGCAGGGAGGCCCCGAAAAAGGATGATCGACGCCGAAAGGTCGAATCCTTCCCGTTCAATCCCAATACGGTCAGCATTGAGGATCTCGTGCGTCTCGGTTTTTCGCAAAAGCAGGCCGAAGCGATCGACCGCTACCGGCAGAAGGGCGGGCATTTCTCCCGCAAGGAAGATTTCGCCCGGAGTTATGTGGTGGATGATTCGGTATACCGCCGGCTGGAGCCCTGGATCGACATCCCGAAGGTCGACCTCAACCGGGCGGATTCCGCTGCGCTGACCTCCCTCCCCGGAATCGGTCCTTGGTTCGCCCAGCGGATCCTGGAGCACCGCGAAGTGCTCCGGGGCTATTCCTACCCGGAGCAACTGCTGGATCTTCCGCGCTTTGATCAGGAAAAATATGAGGGGCTGAAGGATCTGATCAGCGTAACACCCGTTGATCCATATCCGCTTTGGACGCTGCCGGAAGAGGAGTTGAAGCAGCACCCTTATATCCGCGCCTACGCCGCCCGCGGTATCGTCTTTTTCCGGGAACACAATCCGCCCGAGGCCTGCACCGTTGACGCCCTGGTCGTCGCCGGTGTCCTCGATCCCGCAGATGGCGAAAAGCTCGCACGTTGCCGCATAGCGGAGCCTTAGCTCCGCGACGGATGGTGACGCAGAATGTCGGCCTGCCAGGTGGCCGCTTCGATGTGCGTATAGATTTCCGTCGTCAGGATGGAGGCGTGGCCCAGCATCTCCTGTACGGTGCGCAAATCGGCTCCGCCCTCGACCAGATGCGTCGCGAAGCTGTGGCGGAAGGTATGGGGCGAAACCTCCTTCCGGATACCGGCGGCCAGGGCCGCATTCTTCACGATGTTAAATACGGAGACGCGGCTGAGCGGCCGTCCGCTGCGGCCGAGGAAAAGGATGTCCGAGCAACCCGTCGCCGGCGCAGGGCGCACCGCCAGATAGGCCTGCACGGCCTCCGCGGCCATTTCCCCGAGCGGCACGATCCGCTGCTTGTCTCCCTTGCCGATTACGCGGACGAACTGCTCGTCGAAATAGACCTGGCTGATCCGCAGGCTCGTCAGTTCGCTGACCCGTAGGCCGCAGCCGTAGAGCACCTCAAGGATGGCCCGGTCGCGGAGCCCGTTTTCGGTCGTCAGATCGACGGCATCGAGGATCGAACCGACCTCTTCTACAGACAAAACCTCCGGCAGGTAGCGGCCGATCTTCGGCGCGTCGATCCCGTCGCAGGGATTGTCCTTCCGTTCCCCTTCCAGCACGCACCAACCGAAGAAGGAGCGCAGGGCGCTCAGCAGACGGGCCTGGGAGCGCTTGGAGAGTCCCTCGTCCAGGTCGTGCCCCTTTCCGGCGCCGCCCAGGGTCTCCGCCCGGTAACGGACATAGGAAAGGATGTCGTCCGGCGTCACCCCGGACGGGCGGGCGCCTTCGGGCAGAAAATCCCGGAACGCCTCCACATCGGCAACGTAGGATGCCACCGTATTCGGCGACATCCCGCGCTCGAGCCGCAGGAAGGCGGCGTAGTCCTTTATGATTCTATAGGGTTCCGTATTTCCTGCCGTAATGCAGCATCTGGCCGAGATAATCGTCGGTATAGACAACCTTGTAGTCGACGATATTCCCGTCGGCATCCTCCTCCGGAACGATCTCCGGATTGATAAAGCCGCCATAGGGCTTCAGCCCGAGCGCCGCGTAGCGCTCCAGCACCTCGCGGTGCAGGTCCGGATCGATATGGACCGCATAGGTCTCGACGAGGGCCTTTCCGGCCTCATAGTCCCCCTCGGACTTGATCCGCTGGATTTCGCCGAGCAGCTCGGCAAAGAGCGCCCGGAGCTTGACGTAATCGTTGACGACAAAGTAGGTCTTACCGTCCCGCACCCGCTTTTCGATCACCTTGTCCTCGGCGCCTTTTTCGAAGCACCACTGCGCAATCAGCTTGCGGTTCTGCATATGCGCCTCCGTATTCTGACGGCCGAGTTCGATGCGCGTGAACTGGACCATCAGGCCGTTGCGGATGTAGTTGTCATATTCGGCCTTGTACGCCTCCGGGTCGGGCATAATCCCGAGCTCGACCATCTTCGGATCGGCCGTATAGTAGAGTCCGAACAGGTCTGCCCGCGCCTCCTCCAGGGTCGATGCGTATTCGCCCATCGCCGTCGCGGATACCCCGGGCAGGAGCTGGCCGGAGCCGTGGCCCAGGCATTCGTGCAGGTCGGTATGGATCTCGTCGGCAACGCTCCCCCACTGCTTGTAGCGGTCGATCTCCTCCTCGCTCCAGGCAAATTCCGTCAGGGTGCTGTTCGGAGCCTCCTGCGCAGCATAATCGTAGGAATGCGTGATGTTCGCAATCGTAACGCTCTTCGAGCCGTGCTCCTTGCGGATCCAGTCCGCGTTCGGGAGGTTGATGCCGATCGGCGTGGAAGGATAGCTGTCACCCGCGAGGCAGACAGCGTTGATCACCTTCGCCGAGATGCCCTTGACCTGAGCCTTGCGGAAGCGCGGATCGACCGGCGAATGGTCCTCGAACCACTGCGCATTCGCGCTCAGGATTTCGGAGCGCTTCGACGCCTCGGCGTCCTTGATGTTGACGTATCCCTCCCAGGAAGCCTTGCGGCCGAGCGGGTCGTTGTAATCTTCGATGAAGCCGTTGATGAAATCGACCGTGCCGAGCGTATCGCGGACCCAGACGATGTTGAATTCGTCCCATTTGCGCAGATCGCCCGTCCGGTAGTAATCGATCAGCAGACCGAGCGCCTCCTCCTGAACCGAATTCTCGGCGAAGTCGCGGGCCAGGGCGAGTTCTTCGCAGATCTTTTCGATGGCCGGCGAATAGAGGCCACCGATCTTCCAGGGCAGTTCGCGGATGACCCCGTCTGCGCCCTTGACGACCTTCGAATTGAGGCCATAGGAAATCGGCTCCGGATCGGACGGGTCGGCCATCTTCGCATAGAATCGCTCGACCTCGTCGCGGGTCACGCCTTCATAGAAATTGACGGCGGAAAGGGCGACGATGTCACCGGAAGTGGCCGTCGAGCGGCGCTGCGGATAGCGCTCCGGATTATAGATCACATCGAGCAGATCCTCCGGATCCGGATCCTCGACGCCGGCATCCGAAAGCAGCTGCCGGAAATAATCAGCATCACAGCCGGGGAAGAACTTGTCCTCCGCATAGTGATGGTGGATGCCGTTGGAGAAGAAGAGGCGTTTCGCATAAACCAGAAAAGCCTCGAACTCAGCACATTCCCTATCGCCGGTATAGCGATCGAGGATACCCTCCACCGCGTGGCGCACCCGCAGGTTCTCCTTGCAGTTCTGATCCCAGAGGATATCGCGGCCGTACTTGGCCGCCTCGGCGAGGTGGTAGGCATAGGCCTTCTGCCGGAGAGAAAGGTCCTCCCAGCCGGGAATCTTGTAGCGGATGATCTTCAGGTCCGCAAATTCATCGATCTGGTATTTGAAATCCGGATCGGGGTTTTTCGGCCGGTTGTCCGGGCCACAGGAATGCGTCAGAAGGGAAGAAAGAGCGAGCATAAAGCCAAGAATGCGTTTTTTCATAGTCGGTCGGTTCGATTCATAATGTGGAATGCAAATTTGGAAATAATTTGGTAACTTTGCAACCCCGAAACGCGCCGCTATGTCTGCGATGAAAGCTCATATCCTTCGTAACGCCGCAGCCGCCCTGATGCTGCTGGCCCTCCTGGTGGTTTCCTGCCGCAAGGACGAGGATTACCGTACCGGGCACGACTCCGCGTACGATGAGAATCCGCTGCGGCCGCGCCGCTCGGATCCGATCACGCGGAAGGTGCTGCTCGTCTATTCGGCCGGCTTCAACAGCCTGAGCGGTTACCTGCGCGAGGACATTCAGGACCTCTGCGAGGGAAGTTTCATCCCCGGGAACCGGGTCAGCGCGCCTGTCCTGCTGGTCTTCAGCCGGCAGCCCGTCGCTTCGGGCCAGTATGGGACCCCTACGGCCCCGGCCCTTTTCCGGATCTACCGCGACATCTACGGGGAAGTCATCCGGGACACCCTCCACGTTCCCGGCCTGACGGAAAACACGGTTGCCAGTTCGGGCGAGACCCTGAATCGCGTCCTCAGTTTTGTCCGGGACCGCTATCCCGGCAGCCGCTACGGTATGGTCTTTTCCTCGCACGCCAGCGGCTGGCTGCCGCCGGGTTACTTCTCCAACCCGGAGAGCTATGACGGCGAAGGCGGCGGGATCTGGAACGTCGGACGGCGCAGCATCGGACAGGATGTCGGCGTTGATGCGAGCATCGAGATGTCCCTTGGAGAATTCCGGGACGCCCTGCCGATGCACCTGGACTACCTACTTTTCGACGCCTGCCTGATGGGGACGGTCGAAGTGGCCTACGAACTGCGGGAGAAAGCGGACACGATCGGCTTCTCGCAGACGGAAATCCTCGCCGAAGGCTTTGACTATACGCGGATGGCCTGGAACCTTTTGAGCGACGAAGGCAGCGGCGCCCTCGGCGTCTGCCGCGACTATTTCGAGCAGTACAACCAGCGGAGCGGCCGCGATCGCAGCGCAACGATTTCCGTGGTCGACTGCCATCAGATGGAGGCGCTCGCGCAGGCCTGTGCCCCCCTGTTTGAGCGGCACTACGATGCCATCCACAGCCTCAGCGGCCGGACGGTCCAGCCCTATTTCCGCTACGACAAGCATTGGTTCTACGATCTCGAGGACATCCTGACCCAGGCCGGGATGACGGACGCCGAAAAAGCGGAGCTCGAAGCGGCGCTGGAACGAGCGCTCCCCTACCGCGCGGCGACCCCCGTCTTCCTGTCGATTCCGATCGAACGCTACTGCGGCCTATCGATGTTCCTGCCCAGCCCGCAGAGCAGCAGCGACTTCCTCCGTAATTATTATAAGGAGAATATCGCCTGGAATACGGCCACCGGACTTGTCCATTAATTTTTTTCTTCCTATCTTTGCGGCCGCAAATAAAAGCCCGTCAGGGTTTTTGGTGCAATGGGGCCCTCCCGAAGGGCTGAGTAACACATTTTAATTATTATTGTACAATGAAACATTTTGAGCTGAACGGCCAGATCCGCGAAGTCGGAAACAAGGCAGTCATCAAGGCTTTCCGCCGCCAGGGTCTCGTCCCTTGCAATCTCTATGGCAAGGGCGTTGACAACATTCTTTTCACCGTTACCGAGAAGGATCTCAAGGGTCTTCTTTTCACCCCCGCTTCCTTCATCGTTGACCTCAAGCTGAGCAACGGCAAGACCTATACTGCGATTCTGCACGAGCTGCAGTTCCACCCGGTGGACGACAACTGCCTGCACATCGACTTCCTCGCCGTTTCCGCCGACAAGCCGATCGCCATCGATGTTCCGATCACGATCACGGGCCACGCAGCCGGTGTTCAGGCCGGTGGTAAGTTCACCCAGGTTTCCCGCAAGCTGCGCGTCAGCGCCAAGATGGAGAACCTCCCGGACGAGCTGCCCGTCGACATCACGAACCTCGGTCTCGACAAGAGCATCTCCGCCGGCGAACTCCACTTCGAGGGTGTGACCATTCTCTCCCCGAAGACGACCGTTATCTGCCGCGTCAAGTCGACCCGTCAGATGCTCGCCGCCGCGAAGGCTGAGGCCTAATCCCCCCACCGAACGTGGCTGGAGAAGGCTATCTCGTCGTAGGTCTCGGCAATATCGGCAGCGAGTATGCCGATACGAGACACAACGCAGGATTTATGGTATTGGATGCCTGGGCTCAGGCATCCAATGCTGTTTTTTCGTCCAAACGCTACGGCGCCGTCGCTGAAATCCCGTTCAAGGGACGTAAGTTCACCCTGCTCAAGCCTTCGACCTATATGAACCTGAGCGGGAATGCCGTCCGCTATTGGATGGAGAAGCTGAAACTGCCCCTCGAGCGGCTGATCGTCATATCGGACGACCTAAACCTGCCCTTCGGAACCATCCGGATGCGCAAGAGCGGCTCTTCGGGCGGACACAACGGTCTCGAGAACATCTCGTTTGAGTTGGATTCAGACGACTGGGCCCGTATCCGGATCGGTATCGGCAATGATTTCCAGAAAGGCGGTCAGATCGACTTTGTACTCGGCGCGTTAACGCCTGCCGAACGGGAGACCCTCACCACCGAATTGGCCCCGCGAATCGTGGAAGGCATTCAGACTTTTGCTTTCCTTGGGCCGGAAAGAGCGATGAATGTGCTGAACTGCAAGCAAAAAACACAATAATTTTCTTCAAAAACGCTTGTTTTTCAATTTTTTTAACTATCTTGCACAAAACTTTGCACATTTTACGTTTAACTAAATAATTGACAAAACAATGAAAGAGCTTGTTGAAAAAATCGTTGCCGAGTATGCAGACTTCGCAAAGAACGCTGAAGCACAGGTAGTTAAGGGTAACAAGGCCGCTGGTGCCCGCGCCCGTAAGGCCGCCCTCGTCCTGATGAAGGACCTCAAGGAATTCCGCAAGGTTTCCGTCGAGGCTGCGAAGTAAGCTTCTGCAAGCCAACGAACTAAAACCAAACCTTTTCACTTTTTTAAAAAAAAATTCATTCCCGGTGCAACGTTCACCTTTGGGATTGCATCTATAGGACAGGTTTAGGTTTTAGTACACGTTTAGAAGCCGGTTTCTGATTTTCAGGGCCGGCTTCTTGCTTTTTACCCCTTTTTGGAGTACCTTCGTGCCCGGCGATGGCGATTCGATTAGAGAAATACGCACACAAGGCCGGGCGACTCTTTCTTGCCCTTCAACTGATCCTGATGCTTTCTATTCCGCGGGCTGCGGCAGTTCCCGCGAAGCAGACGCGCATTTTCCTGACCGGCCGGGATGGGACCCGCTTCGAGGCCCGGCTCTATGGAGACGAACACGCGCACCTGCTGACGACCCCTGACGGCTGTGCCATCGCCCTCTCCTCCCTCACCGGCAACTATCACTACCTGCGCTTCACCCCGGAGGGAAAGCGCGAGCTGACCGCCTGGCGCGTCCTTGATCCGGCAACGCCGCCGGAGATCCTTCAGGCCAGCCGGCAAATTCCCCGGAGCGAAATCGCTCAGGAAGCCCGGCTTTCCCGCGCCCGGGTCAACGGTCTTCGCGCCGAAACCCGGAGCAAGGCAGCGGCCGACATCCGTGAGCGGCACCTGCTCGTCCTCCTCGTACAGTTCTCCGACCTGAGTTTCCAATTTACGCGGGACGATTTCGCCGCCCGCCTTTCCTCTGACCAACCGGAAAGCGCAACGAGTTACTTCCAGGACCAGTTCGCCGCCGCCGGGACCCGGTTCCACATCGATGTCTCCGAGATCATCACCCTCTCCGGCAAATACGCCTATTATGGGCAGAACGGCGATGACGGTAAGGACATCCGGCCGCACCTGATGATCCTGGAGGCCTGCCAGGCAGCGGATCCGCAGATCGATTTCAGCCGCTACGATGATGACGGTGACGGCACGGCGGACAATGTCTTCGTCTTTTTTGCCGGCGGCGACGAGGCGGCCGGAGCGGGCGACGACCACGTCTGGTCGCACCAGTGGTTCCTCAAAGACGGAGCGGGCATCAACCTACTGCTCGACAATGTCTGGATCAACAGTTACGCCTGTAGCGCCGAGATCACCCCGACCGAGGACGGGGCCCGGATGGCCGGAATCGGCACCTTCTGCCACGAATACAGCCACAGCCTCGGCCTGATCGACTACTACGACACCGACTATGAAGACAGCGGCGGCGAGAGCGAGGCGCTCTGGCGGGCTACGGCCCTGATGGACGGCGGCAATTGGAACGACAACGGCCTCTGCCCGCCGGCCTACAACGCCCTGGACCGCTATATGCTCGGCCTGTGCGAGCCGAAGGCGCTAAGCCTCGGCGAACAGGTCCTTCCGCCCGTTAGCGAAAACGGCGACTGCTTTATTATGGAGACTGACAAGGAGGGCGAATTCTTCCTCTTCGAATGCCGCTCCGACAAGGGATGGGATCGCGCCGTTGGCGGAAAAGGCCTGCTGATCTACCACATCGACCGATCCGACAACTACGCAGGCAACATCACCGCGAAGTCCCGCTGGAACCGCAACCAGGTCAACTGCGTGCCCGAGCACCAGTGCATTGACCTGATCGAAGCCGACCCGTCCGTGGCGGCCCTTTTCCTCACCGCCCGGGAAAGCGGGAACCTGTACGACTGCATCCCGCGGATATTCTTCCCCTACGACCGGCAGGTTTCCTTCACGCCCGATACCAACCCCGGCTTTTTCTTCTGGAGCGGCACGGCATCGGGACTCTCCCTGAGCGACATCCGCCTCGACGGGGACGCGGTCCGTTTCAACGTCACGGACGCCGCCGCCGAGCGAATCCCTGCCGTCAAGGAGGTTTCCGGCGAAGTCTTTCAGGATGCCGCCATCCTCAGCTGGAGCGCCGACAATCCGGCCTACCAGGGTCCCTCCTGGATCAGCTGGGGCGAGCCCGGCAAGGAAAGCAGCGAAGCGGAGATCCTACCCCATTCGGCCGGCCGCTACGGCTTCGTCATCGAGGGCCTGACCCCGCGAAAGGCCTACTCCGCAAAGGTCTATTTCAAGGCCGGCGGCAGTCCGGTCGGCATCCAGACTTTCAACTTCACGACCAAATCGCGCACCGACGGGGCCCAGCCCTACATCTGGCTCTCCGTGAAGGGCCGGAATTCCGACGGCAGCTTCCCCACCGGAACGCACCTGCCCCTGCGGGTTTACAACGTACCGGACGGGGTCAGCGTCAGCTGGCGTTTTAACGGCGAAGCGATTGTCCCGGGCGCCGACGGCTATTTCACCCCGACAAAAAGCGGCCGTCTGACCGCCATCCTCCACGAAAGCGACGGCAGCGAAACCCTCCTGCAAAAAACGATCAGCCTGCGATGAACCCGAATAGACGCCTTCTTCTCCTGCTGTTTACGGCGCTTCTGCTGCTGCCAGCTGCCTGCTCCCGCTCGGCGGAGCTCGATCCCGCCTTTCTGGAAAGCGACGGGATGCGGCTGCAGATCAAGGGGAAGACGGTCCTCACCAGCGATCCCCTGACCTGGCAGCTGGGCTATAACGCTGGTCGGAAGGAATTCCGGGTCTTCTACGACGACCTTTCCAGCTACTACACGCTCCGCTGCAACACCCTTCCCGATCATAGCGGGCAGCGGGTCAAGGCGGATCTGGAATGGAGCATCAATGGACTGGTCAAGCGGAAAAGCGGAGTCAGTTTCACCGTCAAGCAGATCTCCGATGACGGCCACATCTGGCTTTTCAGCGCGAAAGAGAACATCGCCCTGACGGTCCAAATCCTAAATCCCTGAAACGCATTTTCCATTATTCGCAAGAAATGCGTATATTTGTAAGCTAAGAACAACCTAACAACTATCTATAAAATGAGAAAATTCATTGTAGCCGGGAACTGGAAAATGAATACCACCGTTCCCGAAGGTGTAGCCCTCGCCAAGGCCGTCGTCGAGCAGGCCAAAGATCTTCCCGCCAACGTCGAACTCGTCGTCGCTCCCCCGTTCACGCATCTGGCCCTGGTCGCCGAGGCCCTGAAAGGATCGAAGGTCGCCCTCTCCGCGCAGAACTGCGCCGACCACGAGAAGGGTGCCTACACGGGCGAAGTTTCCGTCGCGATGCTCTGCTCGCTGGGCTGCCAATATACCATTCTCGGTCACTCCGAGCGCCGTCAGTACTACGGCGAGACCGATGAGAAACTCGTCGTCAAGACCAAACTCGCCCTCGAGGCCGGGCTGAAGGTGATCCTCTGCGTCGGTGAAAACCTCGACGAGCGTGAGGCCGGCAAGCACTTCGACGTTGTCAAGGCGCAGACCGAGGCCGTCCTCTATCACTTCACCGCTGAAGATATGAAGAATGTGGTGATCGCCTACGAGCCCGTTTGGGCCATCGGTACCGGCAAGACCGCTACCGCTGCGCAGGCCGAAGAAATCCACGCCTGCATCCGCAACGTCATCGAGGCGAAGTTCGGCCCGCAGGTCGCGGACGATATGACCATCCTCTACGGCGGTTCCTGCAAGCCGTCCAACGCGAAGGAACTCTTCGCCGAGAAGGACATCGACGGTGGCCTCATCGGCGGCGCAGCCCTCAAGGCGGAAGACTTCCTCGGCATTGCCAAGAGCTTCTAACAGAGCCACATACAGAAAAAGAGAAGCCATCGATTTTTCGATGGCTTCTCTTTTTAGTAGCGGGGAGAGGACTCGAACCTCTGACCTCCGGGTTATGAGCCCGACGAGCTACCGACTGCTCTACCCCGCGATGTGGAGTGCAAAGGTAAGCAGAATTTTATGAACCGCCAAATTTATTTGACGGTTATCGCGTACGGCAGCCGGGCATAGACCTTCGTCGGATCCTTGACCATCAAGGCATCAAAGGCCGACTCAAGACCGGCGAACGGTGTGTTTTCCAATAACTTAACCGTAGGCTGCTGAAGCGGCTCACCGGAGAGGAGGGTCAGGATCAGCTCCGACATCGTCGTCTTCGCGGGATACTGGACAACCTGCCAGCGCATAAAGTCATCGGGGCCTCCGGAAAGGGCGACGGCGCGATACACGGCATCCTGCAGCGTCCCGATATGGTCCACCAGGCCAAGGTCGATTGCCTGCGTACCGGTCCAGACCCGGCCCTGCGCAATCGAATCGACAAATACGCTGTCCAGGCCACGGCCCTCAGCGACCAGCCCGACAAAGCGCTCATAGATATCCTCGACGCCCGCCTGCATAAAGGCCAGTTCTTCCGCATCAAAGGGGCGCATCAGCGAGAACATATCGCTGTGGCGGTTCGAACCAACGGTCTCGACGCCGACGTGGAGCAGGTCACGGGCCGTATCGCCGAACTCCGGGATCATACTGAACACGCCGATCGATCCGGTCAGGCTCGTCGCATCGGAGAAGATTTCCTCGCAGCCGCAGGAGATCCAGTAGCCGCCGGAGGCCGCATAGTCGCCGTAAGAGGCGACCACCGGTTTCGTCGCGCAGAGCATCTCCAGCGCATCTTTAATCTTCGACGAGGCGAGCACGCTGCCGCCCGGAGAATTGACCCGGAGCACCACGGCCTTGATCGAATCGTCGAGGCGAATCTCGTTAATCATGTCCGCATAGAAGTCGCCCGTGACGAGGCCGGCCTCCGCCGCGCCGTCCGCAATCTCACCGTTCGCAAAGAGAATGGCGACCTTATGGCCGGAACGCAGGTCGGAAAGGCGGGTCGCAGCAATGTAATCCGTGAAGGCAACCAGCGAAAGGTCCTTCGAAGAACTGACCCCCGCGATCTTGCAGAGGTAATCCGTCATCGCATTCTTGTCCATCAAGCCGTCCACCAGGCCAGCCGCGAGGAAATCCTCCGGCAGGTTGAGCGCCAGGCCGTCCACGAGGCTATCGAGGGTCTCGCGGTCCATACCCCGCGCCGCTGCGATCGTGCCCGCGACGGAGTCCCACACCGAGCTGACATAGGCCTGATACTGCTCCCGGTTTTCAGGGCTGGAGGCGTTCCGGACAAACATTTCGCCCGCGGATTTGTACTTGCCGTGGCGGATCAGCTGCACGTTGACGCCGAGGCGATCGAGCAGGTCTTTCAGGAAGAGCAGCTGCGCCGAGATACCGATAAAGGTGGAAGTACCGCCGTGATCCGAAGTCATAAAGAGCTTGTCGGCAGCGCTGCCGAGATACAGGCCCGCGTGGGTCCCGTTCTGCAGATACGCGATCACCGGCTTTCCGCTCTGTCGGAAAAGGCCCAGCGCCGCACGGAGTTCCTCCCAGCCGGCCATCCCTGCATCGCCCTCGTCGGGCTTGATGTAAAGCGCCTTGACAGCGTCATCGCAGGCGGCCGTCGTAATCGCATCTACGGCATCCCAAAGGCCCACTGTCTCCGTGCTGAAATCCGCCGACAGGCTGATGCCGCCAACCGGAATGTCGGAAGACTGTTCATCGATATGGAAGGTCGAAAAATCGAGGACCAGGACGCTCCCCTTCGGGATGGGCGGCTTGATATCCGCCGATGCGGCCAGGGCGCCGATGAAAAAGATGAAGAGGATCAGGCCGATCACCCACATAATGGCGATGCCGGTGACAACGGCCAGCAAGTTTCTCAAAAAAGGTTTCATCTCAATGCGTTTTGCAGGTTCAATCCTTACAAAGATAGGGATTCCATTTGGAAAAAGACCGAAATATGACTAATATTGTAAGATTTTTAACCGCTTCGACGCGCTTATGGCACAGAAACCTTCTATCCCCAAAGGGACCCGCGACTTCTCCCAGGCCGAAATGGCCCGCAGAAACCATATCTTCGACACGATCCGACAGACCTTCGACTGCTTCGGTTACCGGCAGATCGAGACACCGGCGATGGAGAACCTCTCCACGCTCCTCGGCAAGTACGGCGAAGAGGGCGACAAGCTCCTCTTCCGGATCCAGAATAGCGGCGAGAAGGCCGCTCTCGCTCCGGAAAAGGGCCTTCGCTACGACCTGACTGTGCCCTTTGCCCGCTACGTCGTGCAGCACCAGAATGAGATTTCCTTCCCCTTCAAGCGCTATCAGATCCAGCCCGTCTGGCGGGCCGACCGTCCGCAGAAGGGCCGTTACCGCGAATTCTACCAGTGCGACGTCGATGTCATCGGTTCCCGTTCGCAGCTGTGCGAACTGGAACTCGTACAGATGGTGGACCAGGTTTTCGCGCAGCTCGGGATTGCCGTCAGCGTGAAGATCAACAACCGGAAGGTACTGACCGGCCTTGCAGAGATCGCCGGTTTCCCGGATAAGGTCGTGGACATCACCGTCGCGATCGACAAGCTCGACAAGATCGGCATCGATGCCGTCAAGGAAGAAATGGCGGCCCGCGAGCTGACCCCGGAAGCCATCGCCGTCATCGAACAGATCCTGGCCCTGCAGGGCTCCACAGCCGAAAAGATCGCCGCGATGCGGGCCCTGATGCAGGGCGGCAGCGCCTCGGGCATCGTCTCCGAAACCGGCCTGAAGGGTCTCGATGAGCTCGAAGAACTCTTCGGCTACATCGCCGCTGCCGGCATCCGGACCGAGGTCGAGATGGACCTCTCCCTCGCCCGCGGCCTGAACTACTACACCGGCGCGATCTTCGAGGTCAAAGCGAAAGATTTCCCGATCGGCAGCATCTGCGGCGGCGGCCGCTACGACAACCTCACCGGCATCTTCGGTCTTCCGGATATGTCGGGCGTGGGCATCTCCTTCGGCGCCGACCGGATCTATGACGTGCTCACCGGCCTCGACAAGTTCCCCGAGGGCCTCGGCAGCAGCACGAAGCTCCTGTTTGCGAATATGGACGCCGAGAGCGTTGCCTATGTCCTGCCGCTGGCCGCCCGCCTTCGCAACGCAGGCGTTTCCTGCGAGATCTACCCCGATGCCGGCAAGCTGAAAAAGCAGTTTGATTACGCCGAGCGCAAGGCCATCCCCTTCCTCTCGATCAACGGATCGACGGAAGCCGCAGCCGGGACCGTCAACCTGAAGAATCTCGCGACCGGGGAGCAGCGTTCCTTCCCCGCCGCCGATCTCGATGCCATTCTCGCTTTTCTTCAATAATCGCCTATGAATATCGGTATCATCGTCGCAATGGAAAGCGAATATGCGCTGATGCTCAATGCCCTCGGCGGAATGCCCGACGGCCGGCTCGGCGCCCATACCATCCATCTCCGCCGCAGCGGAATGGGCAAAGTCAACGCCGCGATCAGCGCAACGCTCCTGATCAGCGAGCACCATCCCGACTGCATCCTTTCCACCGGTGTAGCCGGTGCCCTCCAGCCGTCGCTGAAAGCGCTGGATGCCGTCGTCTCGCAGGAAATCGTGTACCACGATGCCTGGTACGGCCCGGGAAACGTCCTCGGACAGGTGCAAGAGTTCCCGGCTCGCTTCGCGGGTGATCCCGCCCTGCTTTCGGTCGCCTGCGCCCTCGGCGCCCAGCCCGGCCTCTTCTGCAGCGGCGACTGGTTCGTCGATACGGACGCGGTCCACGACCGGATTGTGCGCGACTTCCCCGAAGCCCTCGCGGTCGATATGGAATCCGGCGCCCTGGCGCAGACCTGCCACCGCTTCGGTATCCCCTTCATCAGCTTCCGCCTGATCTCCGACACCGCCGAAGACCACGCCGGGACCTGGGAATCCTTCTGGAAGGCAGTCGGTCCGGCCTCCTTCAAACTGGTCCGACAGTTTCTGGAGAAAATCGCCTAACAAAAACGCCAGCCCGGGAAAGGCTGGCGCTTCTTATATTCAGGACGACCGGGGCTAGAACCGCCAACCGATCGTACAGGCGATATCCCAAAGGGAGGCGGTGTTGTGGATCTCGGGTGACCACACCGTCACGTGGCCGGCATCGTCAGTAATGTAATCCCCGTAAGGACGGACGTACTCATCCGGCAGGAAACTGCCGCGCAGGGCCAGGTCCGCAAAGAAAGAGCCCTTGGAGCTGTAGCCGAGACCGAGCGCCACGCTGTGACGGTTCGAACCAACATAGCTGCCGTCATCGAGCTTTTCCGGATTCGTCTGCAGGTTGTAACCCACCCGGAGGGCCAGCTCCGGAATCGGTTTGACCTCGCCGCCGATACGGAACAGGTGCGAGACACCCATAAAGTCCTTGATATCGGCGTTCGTCCAGTCGAATTCGCTCTGGTCGGCGTCGGGACCCTTCGTCCGGAAGCGCATCGCGCTGTAATCCGCCATCTCATAGTCTGCGCTCACCAGCAGAATGCCGCCATAGGTCCAGGCTGCACCGAGATTGAAGCGGAACGGCGCCGTCAGGCGGTAGGTGTACTCATTCACCGGCGAGGCGCTCTTCGCATTGTCGCGGCTCTCCACGAAATGCGTGTAGCCGTCGATCTGGTAGCTCTCGTTGATGGTCATCGCCGTCGGGGTCTGGATCGCGGCGCCGAGGCGCAGGCCGAAGCCCGGCGTATAGATCGCACCGATCTTGGCATAGACACCGTTGGCGTCCCAGGCCAGGGTTTCCCGCGTACGGGCCTCCTGGAAGGCGTTCTGCGTACCGTCTGCGTAGGTGAAGATGAAATCATCCGTATTGACGGCCGTCTCCTTGATGTAGGAATCGTTGTTGTAGGACACGGAAACGAGACCGAGATTCGCACCGAGGAAGATCTTCCCGTCGATGTTCATACCGAAATTCAGGAGCATATCCGTCTTGCTGCCGGTCACTACGCGACCGTAACGCTGGAAGATATCACCGGCCGTCTCGATCGATCCGTCCTCATAGACCCGCTCCGTAGCGCCGACATACTGGTTGTCCAGGCCGTTGAAGGTCGAGATCATCCCGCTCTGGTAGCCGAGGACCGCGCGCCAGGGCGCCGTGCTGTTGAAGGCATTCGTTCCGCCGAGGACCGAGCTGGCATAGCCGTCGGCCGCCACGGCATAATTCCCGAGGAAGCTCGTCTGCGACTGGATGCCGCTGGCATACATATCCGAGAGGTAGTTCGCCGTGGAATTCGCGATGAAGCCGAAGGAGAAATTCCGCACGCCGTAGCTGTTGCCGGTGTCGAAATTGATCACCGTACCGATGTTATAGAGGTTGAAGCGGGTATGGCGGCTGTCCCGCGAATCGCCGAAGCCTTCGACTCCGCCCTGCGAGTTGTAGGACGAGATGCTGATGTTCGGAGTGATGGCAATCTGCGACCAGCCCGCGACGGCGGAACCGGCCGGATTGAGGGTCAGGGAACCCAGATCCCCGCCGACGGCCGTCATTGCGTTGCCGAGGGCGATCGAACGGGCCGTGCCGCCGTAGTTGTTCTCACTGAGCGTGAGCGCATCGTACATACTTTGGGCATCGGCGGCAAGGGCCATACCCAGGAACGCCGCCGAAGCGATAAGGATTCTATTGAGTTTCATAGCTTTCACGATTTTAGTCCGGTCTTATCGTCTGCTGTGGGAGGCTCCGCCGCCACCACCACCGCCACCGCGGGAAGAACCACCACCGCCGCTGCTGCCACCGTGGCTGCCGCCGGATGAGGACGACGAGGAGGAACTGCTCCGGGAGGAAGAAGAGGATGAGGAAGAGCTGCTTCTATAAGAAGAGCTACCGGAAGAGGAAGAAGACGAGCTTCTCGAAGAGGAGGAACTGCCCGATCCCCTGTACGAAGAAGACGAAGAGGAACTGCTTCCGCCGCTTCTGTAGGCAGAGGAGCTGCTGCTTCGGGAAGAAGAAGCGTTAGAGCCGGAGCTGCGGGAAGCACTGCTGCTACCCGATCCACGGGAAGCACTGCTGCTACTGCTGGAGCCACGGGAAGCGCTGCTGGCGCCACGCGAGGCACTGCCGCTGCTGGATCCGCTGGAGGCGGAAGAGCGGGACGCGCCTGAGCCGGAGCCATACGAAGCCGCACTACTGCCGGAAGAAGCGGAGCGGGCCGCACCGGCGCTGCCGGAAGAGCGGGAAGCACTGGAGCCGGAGCCGCCACTGCGGGCGCTGGAGCCGCTGCGAACAGCCGAGCTGCTGCGATCCACCTTGGTCAGGGCGCCACTGCCGGACGCGGCCGACGAGCCGGAAGAAGCGCGACGGGAAGAGGACGAAGAGGATCCGCGCGAGGCGCTGCTGCGGCTGGAACCCATCGGACTGACCCGGGGATTGCCGCCGGAAAGCGCCGCCCGGGAACCCCAGGTCACGCCGGAACCATAGTTAAAGGAGCCGCCGGAGTAGTGTCCGCCGCCACCGCCGCCGTAAGGATGGTGATGATGGTGATAAGGATAATAGCCGTAATACCGGTCATACCAGGGATCGTGGTGCCGCCAGTACCAGGAGCTGTGAGGCCAGCTGCCGTAATAGTAACCGTAGCCGTACCAGGGATCCCAAGCCCGCCAGTACCAGGGATCATAGTACCAGGTACCGCCGTAGGTCCAGGGATCGTAGTGCCACCAGGGTGCGCTCCGCCAACTGCTGTAATACCAATACGAAGAAGGGTAATACCAGTTCGAGGTGTACCAGGGATCGACTACGCCCCAGTAGAAGTTCACGGTGTAAGGGGTCGTATCGACAAAGGTAAAGGCGGGCACGTTCAGCGTGTCCGCAACGACAACGGTATTTTCAGAAACGAATAGCGCAGAGGTTTTGGTCTGTGAGACCAGTTCCGTAACGGCGGAATTGCTGGCCGCGCGGGCCGCCTGAATCTGCTTGGAAGTTGCTGGCTTGTTATAGTAGATTCCGTCCTGGAACTTCTGGCCGTTCGAGGATGATGAGAGTTGCGCCGACGTTCCGCACGAGACCGAGGCGGCCAACGTGGCGAGACAGAGGATCAGATGCGTCGTTTTCATAACCGAATCTCCTATAATTTAAATATATTTTGTAATTTTGCGCTCGAAAGCGCCCTAAGGGGACTTGCAAGTATCGTACCCCCGCGCAATTACAATGCAATATTAAGAACATTTTTCGACTTTACAAAGCTAGATTATGGCGAAAGAAGTTACCAAACGCGAAGAAAACTACTCCCAATGGTACAACGACCTCGTGGTCAAGGCCGACCTGGCCGAACAGAGCGCTGTGCGCGGCTGTATGGTCATCAAGCCCTACGGCTACGCCATCTGGGAAAAGATGCAGCATATTCTGGACGGGATGTTCAAGGAGACCGGCGTGAAGAACGCCTACTTCCCGCTCTTCATCCCGAAGTCCTTCCTCAGCCGCGAGGCCGAACACGTCGAGGGCTTCGCCAAGGAATGCGCCGTCGTGACGCACCACCGGCTGATGACGAACCCGGACGGCCCGGGCGTCGTGGTGGATCCGTCCGCCAAGCTGGAGGAAGAGCTCGTCGTCCGTCCGACTTCCGAAACCATCATCTGGAATACTTACAAGAACTGGATCCACTCCTGGCGCGACCTGCCGATCCTGTGCAACCAGTGGTGCAACGTCGTGCGTTGGGAAATGCGCACCCGCCTGTTCCTGCGCACGGCTGAATTCCTCTGGCAGGAAGGCCATACGGCCCACGCGACGGCCGAAGAGGCTTACGCCGAGGCTGAGCAGATGGTCCACGTATATGCGAAATTCGCCCGCGAGGTGATGGCCCTGCCGGTGGTGGTCGGCCACAAGAGCCCGGGCGAGCGCTTTGCCGGCGCCCTGGATACGCTGACGATCGAGGCGCTGATGCAGGACGGAAAGGCCCTGCAGGCCGGTACCTCGCACTTCCTCGGACAGAACTTCGCGAAGAGTTTCGACGTCCAGTTTACGGGAAAAGACGGCAAGCAGGATTACGTCTGGGCTTCGAGCTGGGGCGTTTCGACGCGACTGATGGGCGCGCTCATTATGGCCCACGGTGACGACAACGGTCTCGTTCTGCCGCCGGCGCTGGCGCCGATCCAGGTCGTGATGGTGCCGATCTATAAGAGCGAGGAGGAGCACAATGCCGTTCTTGACAAGATGCACGAGTTGAAGAAGGCCCTCGAAGCGAAGGGACACAGCGTCGAGATCGACGACCGCGACACGCTGCGCCCGGGCTTCAAGTTCGCCGAATGGGAGCTCAAGGGCGTCCCGGTGCGGCTGGCGATGGGTCCGCGCGACCTCGAGAACGGGACGGTGGAGGTCCACCGCCGCGATACGATGGAGAAGATCTCCGAGCCGCTCGCCGGCCTCGAAGACCGGATCATCGACCTGCTCGACGACATCCAGAAGAGCATCTACAACCGCGCCCTCGCCTTCCGCGACGGTTCGATCCGCAAGATCGACAGCTGGGAGGACTTCAAGGTCGAGATTGAAAAGGGTGGCTTCCTTCTTTGCCACTGGGACGGCACGGCCGAGACCGAGGCTAAGATTCAGGAAGAGACCAAGGCGACGATCCGCTGCATCCCGGTGGACAGCGCCGTATGTATGGAAGAAGGCACTTGCATCTATTCCGGCAAGCCTTCGCACCAGCGCGTTCTGTTTGCACGTTCGTATTGATTATGAGAAAGTTATTCCTTAGCCTTATCGTCCTCGCCGGTGGCGCTGTCCTTGCTTCGGCGCAGGATCCTTCCGTACAGGATGCTCAGGCGGCCGCTGCGGCCGCAGCCGAAGCCCTCGGCAACGCCCCGACCGCAACCGCCCCGGCGCCGAAGCCGCGCTACTGGAGCGAATCGGTCAAGACCAGTCTCAACTTTATGCAGACGTCCCTCAACAACTGGGCGGCCGGCGGTTTTGACAACGTCAGCCTCGGCGCCTATGTCGATGCGAATGCCAACTACGCCAAGGACAAGTTCAAGTGGAACAACCGTCTGCAGCTCGACTACGGCTTCCTCTATTCCGAAGACAAGCCGATCGTGCAGAAGGTCAAGGACCAGATTTACCTGCAGAGCAACGCAGCTTACGATACGCCGGTGAAGAACCTCTTCTATTCGGCCGATTTCAGCTTCAAGACCCAGTTCGGGAACAACTACACCTATGGTACGCCGTCGGTGGAGAATCCGAGCCGCAGCGACTGGAGGGCCGCCCGTGTCCTGAAATCCGGCTTCTTCTCCCCTGCGTACATCAACCTCGGTCTGGGTATCAAGTGGACGCCGACCTCCTGGCTCACGGCCAATTTCGCTCCGCTCACCGGCGGTTTCGTGGTAGTCGACGATCCGCTGCTGCGCAAGACCTACGGTATGGAACTCCGCACCCGCTATGAGGACGTAGAGACACCTGAAGCATCGATGTACCGCACGTCCCGGTTCGAACTCGGTGCCCAGCTCAAACTCGACGGCAAGGTCGCGATCAATGACAATTTCGAATACACGGGACAGGTCGTGCTCTTCTCGAACTACCTGAAGAACCCGCAGAACTTCCGTGTCAACTGGGACAACCGCTTCTTCTGGAAGCTCGCGAAATACTTCGCCCTGACCCTGACGACGAACCTGATCTACGACGATACCATCCTGATTACCAACGACAAGCATCCGAACGGATACCGGACGGCCCAGTGGAAACAGGTGCTTGAATTCGGTTTCACCTACACGATCGCAAGCAAGAAAGACTAGCGCAGGCGAATGTTCAGACAGGCCGAACTCATCCTGACGGGGCTTTTGGATTCCATCCGGGAAGAAAAAGGGATGGAGCCGAAAGCTCCGCTGCGTATTCTCGCAGCCGTCAGCGGCGGGATCGATTCGATGTGCCTCGCACACGTGCTGAACCGCTGCAAGGAAGTCGATTTCGCGATTGCGCACTGCAACTTCCACCTCCGCGGCGAGGAGAGCGACAAGGATGAAGCCCTCGTAAGGCAATGGGCTGAAAAACGCGGGATTCCCCTCTACTGCATCGATTTCGATACGGCCGAATACGCTCAGGAGCATCGCCTGAGCACCGAGATGGCGGCCCGGACGCTCCGCTACGGATGGATGCGGGACCTGTGCTTGCAGGAAGGCTTTGCCGCCGTCGTCACGGCCCACCACGCCAATGATCAGGCGGAGACCCTGCTGCTGAACCTGGTCCGCGGCACGGGCATCAAGGGGATGATCGGGATGGCCCGACGGGCGTCACTGCCGGTGCCGGACGGCGAGGCGATACCGCTGCTGCGACCGCTGCTGAGCACGACACGCGACTCGATCAAGGACTATGTGCGGAGCTACCGCGTCCCCTTCCGCACCGACCGGAGCAACGGCGAGAACAGCTTCCGCCGCAACCGCATCCGCAACCAGGTCATTCCCGTACTTAGAAGCCTGAACCCGTCGATCATCACGACCCTTGGCGAAGATATGCTGCGCCTGCGGGAAGTCGATGCGATCGCAGAGGATTACTACCAGTCCCGGCGCGATGCGATCTGGGACGGGGAATCGATCGATATCGACCAGCTCAAAGCGCAGCCGCACTGGGAATACCTGCTCTACCGCATCCTGACCGACAACGGCATCACCCCATCCGAGGCCCAGCTCGCCGAAGATATGCTCAAAGGCAACCGCGCGATCAGCGGAACGATGATCGGATCCGGCGACAAGGTGCTCTACGGCGCTTACGGACGGCTGGTCATCAGTGAGCCGCGTGATTTCTGGGAAAGCGAACTGCCGGAAACGCCGGTTCCCGGTCCGGGCGTCTATCCCATCGGGGTTTGCCGCATTGAGGTCAGCCTTGTCCCGGCCGAAGGGCTCGACCGGAAAACCCTGCAGCAGGCCGCCGCAGAGGGCATCCTTTACGCCGATGCATCCGCTCTCCCCTTCCCTTTCACGCTTCGCGGATGGCATCCCGGCGACTATCTCTTCCCGCTCGGCCTCCACGGCCGGAAAAAGGTGCAGGACCTGTTCCAGGACCTGAAACTCTCCCTGCAGCAGAAGCACGAAACGCCGATTCTTGTACAGGATGGCTGCTATGCGGAGTCCAGCCGTACGACGGGCTTCCGTGCTCACGTCAGCGCCGTTCTCCCCTGGCGCATTGACGAAAAGCTCCGTATCGGCAAGGACACGGAGCAGGTAGTCAGGTTGAGGCTGCTGTCAACGCTTTAAAAATGTCAGGGCGGCGGGGCCTTCGTTGAAGAGGAGATCGAGGACGGAAAGGCCCGGGGTGAAGCCGAATTTTTGGGCAAATACCTGATAGTAGGGACGGTCGAGACCGAGCTCCTGAAGGACGGTGTTCGGACGCTTCGGATGGAGAGTTTCGCGGTAGTCGTCAGGGGCACTTCCCGGAAGCGCAAAATCCTTTGTTTGAAGCAGTTGAACGGCGATTCCGAGGCGGTCCAACAAGTGTTGGGTCAGGGCGATATTCAGCTCCAGCAGCCGGTCCGGTTTTACCTCGAGAACCGACAGGATTTCGTCCCGATAATAGGCATAAAACGGACTGGAGGAATAGGCGGCATCGAGCGCCCGTTCCGTGCGGACGATCCAGGGCGTGGAATAATCCACCCGGATTTCCGAGATGAGCCGGTCGGGGCCGTGGACGATCGGGACCTGGAGCATTTCGACGCCGTTCGGTCCGAGGATGCGGCAGCGGGTACGCCAACTCTGCTTCTGATAGGTCTCGCAGGCTTCGATATATATAATAGGAGTATCCCCGGCGGGAGTGCCGGGGACAAAATCCCTCGCGAGGAGGGCAAAGTATTCTACGGGCGGACAGTATGCCGAAGCGAGCAGCACTAGAAGTCGAGACTCTCGCCCTTGGTCGGCATCACGGCGCGGATGATACCGCGCTTGGATCCGCGGATGAAGTTCAGGATCGTATCGCGCTCTTCGGAAGCCGGGAAGCCCTGTTCGACCTTCGAGCAGCCGTCGGAGATGTTGTATCCCTGGAAGTAGATCGTGTCGTAGATATCCTTGATGTTGCGGATCTGGTCCGTGGAGAAACCGCGGCGACGCAGGCCCACGATGTTGATGCCGACAAAGGCGATCGGGCTGCGGGAGCACATACAGTACGGCGGAATGTCCTTGTTGACACCGAGGGTGCCGCCGACCATCGCGTGCGTCCCGATGCGGGTGAACTGGTGGCATTTCGTACCGCCGCCGATGATCGCCCAATCGTCGACGTCCGTTTCGCCGGCGATGCCGACATAACCGACGAGGATGCAGTGGCGACCGATCGTGCAGTCGTGCGCGACGTGGACATAAGACATCAGGAGGGTGTCGTCGCCGATCTTGGTGACGCCCTTGCCGGAAGCCTTGGTGCCCCGGTTGACGGTAACGTATTCACGGATCGTGACGCGGTCGCCGATGACAACGTGGGTCACTTCTCCGTCAAATTTGAGGTCCTGAGGAACGGCGCCGATTGAGGCACCGGGGAAAATCTCGCAATCCTTTCCAATCGTGACGTAGTCATAAATCACGGCGTGGGGATGGATCTTCGTGCCGTCACCGATGGTGACTTCGTCGTAAATCACGGCATAGGGGCCGATTTCGACATTGTCACCGAGTTTGGCTTTCGGGCTGACGGTTGCGAGGGGATGGATTTTGGTCATAATGATTGCTGTTTGAGAAGGGCACGGACGGCCTTTGCGGCGTTCGTGTTGAGGGTATGGCCCGGCTTGAGGGCCGTGACGCGGGCATTGAGCCAACCGCCCGCCAGCCGCAGGTCGCCCATCAGGTCGAGCAGTTTGTGCCGCCCGCATTCATTGGGGAAATGCAGCTCAAGATTGTTCAGGTAACCGGCCTTCGTGACGGAGAGCATCGGACGGTTCATCAGCGAAGCGAGCGCTTCGAGCTGCTCGTCGGACACGGGATGCTCGACGATGACGATCGCGTTATCGACGTCACCGCCCTTGATCAGGCCATTCTTGAACAGGAATTCAATTTCGTGGAAAAAGACGAAGGTCCGGCAGGGACCGATCTCGGCGGCGTAATCCGTTTCCGGCGTGAAAGCCGCAGTCTGCACGCCCAGGACGTTGGAGCGGAAATCCACCGTGATGTGGATCTCGGGTTGCTCCGCGGGCTCGATCTTGATCCAGGAGCCGGTCTCGCTGTCCTTGATCTCGACAGCCTCGGGAAGGGTCAGGACCTTCCGCGGGACGCCCTGGTCCTCCAGACCGTCGGCCCGGAAGGCTTCGACGTAGTAGCGGGCGCTACCGTCCAGGATCGGGACTTCGATGTTGTTGATCTCGATGAGGGCGTTGTCGATGCCCATACCCGTCAGGGCGGAGAGCAGATGCTCGACCGTCGCGACGGAAGCCTCACCCGAAGTCAGGGTCGTGCTGCGCGCCGTGCTCGAAACGTTTTCCGCGAGGGCGGGGATCACGGCGTCAGGGCCGAGATCCGTCCGGTGAAAACGGATGCCGCTGCCCGCGGGAGCGGGAAGCACCGTCATCGTCGAATAGGTACCGGTATGGAGGCCTTTCCCGGAGAAGGTGCAGGCCTTTTTAAGCGTATGCTGCGTATCCAAATTCATTTCGTTTGAGACCCTTGCGAGCCTTGTTACTGCATAAGGTTTGCAAAGATACGCAATTATTTGGAGATTCCCAAACGCGCGGGGCTATTTGCCCTGGCGGCGGAAAACGGCATAAGAGCGGAAATAGCCCTTCGCGTCGATCGCCGGGGATCCGAGCAGTACCCGGCCTTCCTGTTCGACGGAGCTGATGACACCCGCCTGGGCGCCGATCGTGGTATGGTCCGCGATCGTGATGTGCCCGGTGATGCCGACCTGTCCGGCGATGATGCAGTACTTGCCGATCTTGGCGGAGCCGGCGATGCCCGTCTGCCCGGCCAGGACCGTATGGTCGCCGATCTGCACGTTGTGCCCGACCAGGCAGAGGCTGTCGATCTTGACGCCATTGCCGATGATCGTGGACTCCATCTCGGAGCGGCCGATGGTCGTGTTCGGGCCGATCTCGACGTCGTTGCCGATGACCACGTTGCCGAGGTGCTCGATCTTGACCCAGCTGCCATCCGGCTGCGGCGCATTGCCGAAACCGTCGGCGCCGATGACCGCGTTCGAATGGATGATCACGTTGTCGCCGATGACCATCCCGGGGTAGATCCGGACGCCCGGATAGAGGATGCAGTTGCGGCCGATCTTGCAGTCATCGCCGATGGTGACATTCTCCATTATGCGGGTGCAGTCGCCGATCTGCGCGCGGCGGCCGACGTGGCTGTGCGCGCCGACATAGACTTTCTTGCCGAATTTCGTGGAGAAGAAGTAGGTCGCGGACCAGGCGCGGAAGCGGCGGATCTTGCCCTTGTTGCGGTGCGAGGCGACATACTTAAGCAGCTCTGCAAGCGCCGTATACGCATTCTCGACGCGGATCAGGGTCGGCGTCACCTTCTGTTTGGGGACAAAATCCCGGTTTACCAGCAGGAGGCTGGCGGTGCAGGTATAAACGTAATCCTCGTATTTCGGATTAGCGTAAAAGCAGAGGTCGCCGGGTTTGCCGTGCTCGATCTTCGCAAAGTGCTTCGCAACGGCGGTTTCATCGCCGTCCACGCTTCCTTTCAGGATGACGGCCAGTTCTTTGGCGGTAAATTCCATAACGAAAAACGGTCTGTTTCTAAAGGCAAAGGTACGCACTTCTTTTTGGATAATAAAATATTTTTATTAACTTTGCGGCCGTGAAGTTAGAAAGATAGAGGACGGCACGCGTCCCCTGTCTTTTTTTATAAAGCGATCCTATGGACAAAAAAGCCATCGAAGAAGCCGTCATCCCCGCCCTCGAAGCCCTGGGCGCCTTTCTCGTCGAGGTCAGCATTTCGGCTGACAACGACATCGAAATCGTCATTGAAAAAGACGAAGGGAGCATCAGCTGGGACGATTGCAGCGCTGTCGACCGCCTGGTACACGAGCGTTTTTCGCAGGACGAGGAGGATTATTCCCTCACCGTTTCATCCGCCGGGCTGGACCGGCCGCTCAAAACGCTCCGACAGCTGCAAAAAGCCCTCGGTTCGAAGGTTGACGTGCGGTTTCGCGGCGGACGCCGGCTGATTGCGACCCTCTCCGCGGCGGATGAGCACAGCGTCACCCTCGCCTACACGGCGCTGGAGGCTGTCGAAGGGAAGAAACGGAAGGAGAAGGTCGAGCACTGCGAGCCCATTGCCCTGGATCAGATCAACAGCATCACGCCCTACATCGAATTGGATTAAAAAAACATAACGTAAAAATGGCAAGAAAAGACGAAAAAGGCATCACCCTGATCGATGCATTCAAGGATTTCAAGGAAGAGAAGAACATCGACCGCCCCGTGATGATGGGCGTTCTGAAGGACGTGTTCCTGACGCAGATCGCCAAGACCTTCGGTACCTCCGACAATTTCGACGTGATCATCAATGTCGATAAGGGAGACTGCGAGATCTATCAGAACTTCGACGTGGTCGAGGAGGTGGAGGATCCCGTCTGTGAGATTACCCTCGACGAGATCAAGGCCGAGACCGGTGACGACGATTACGAGATCGGCGACACCTACACGCGCAAGCTCTCCCTGGCGAGCTTCGGCCGCCGCGGCATCCTGAACATCCGTCAGAACCTGCAGGGCCGCATTATGGACATCGAGAAGGCGAACGTCTTCAAGAAGTACAGCGAGCGGATCGGTCAGCTCTTCCAGGGCGAGGTCTATCAGACCTGGGCGAAGGAAGTGCTCATCCTCGACGAGGACGGCAACGAACTCCGCCTCCCGAAGTCCGAGCAGATCCCGGGCGAGCACTTCAAGAAGAACGACTCGATCCGTGCGATCATCAAGAGCGTCGAGATGAAGAACAACACGACCCCTTACATCGTGCTGTCCCGCGTTACCGACGAGTTCCTCGAGAAGCTCTTCGAGCAGGAAGTTCCGGAAATCTACGACGGCCTGATCACGATCAAGAAGGTCGTCCGCATCCCGGGCGAGCGCGCGAAGGTGGCTGTCGAGTCCTATGACGACCGCATCGACCCGATCGGCGCCTGCATCGGTGTCAAGGGCTCCCGCATCATCGGTATCGTCCGCGAGCTCCGCAACGAGAACATCGATGTCATCCCGTGGACGTCGAATGTCCAGCTGCTGATTTCCCGCGCCCTTTCCCCGGCCCGCATTTCCTCGATCGACCTCGGCAACTCGCCGGAGGACAAGATCAAGGTCTATATGGATTCCGAGGAGGTCAAGAAGGGCATCGGCAAGGGTGGCTGCAACATCAAACTGGCGGGCCTGCTGGTCGGTCGCGAGATCGAAGTCTGGCGCGAAATGCCGAAGGGCGGCGTCGATGACGGCGAGGAAGACGTGCTCCTGAGCGAGTTCTCCAACGAAATTGACCAGTGGATCATCGACAAGCTCGAATCCATCGGCTGCGACACGGCGAAGAGCGTCCTGGCGCTCTCTCCCGAGGACATCGCCAAGCGCGCAGACCTCGAGGACGAGACCGTCGCCGAGGTGCTGGAAATCCTCCGCAAGGAATTCGAAGACGAAGAATAATCCCCCAACATACCCTTTATGGCAGAAATCAGACTCAACAAACTCATCAAACAATACAACATCGGCCTTCAGACCCTGGTCGACTTCCTGAACAGCCTCGGCGCCGGCGTCGAGGAGAATCCGAATGCAAAGGTTTCCGACAGTTTCCTGCCGGAGCTGCAGAAGAAGTTCGGGAAGGACCTCGCGATGAAGGAAGAGTCCGAGAAGGTGGACATCAAGCTGACGGAAATCCTGGAGAAAACCTCCCGGAAGCAGAAGGGAAGCAGTGCCCAGCAGGACGAGGACGACGAGGAACCGGAGCAGGAAATGATCATCAAGAAGACCAGTTTCATCCCGGAGGCCCCGAAAGCCGCGCCTGCTCCTGCACCGGCCCCTCAGCCGGAACCGGAGCCTGTTCCCGAACCGGAACCCGAGCCGCAGCCGGAGCCCGTTCCCGAGCCTCAGCCGGAACCCGTTCCCGAGCCTCAGCCGGAACC
>Ga0265301_10000201_pt1 | contig 96409 bp, 85 predicted proteins | sample AusTroGonzalo_MG_2_FD_193488 | JGI IMG/M metagenome (GOLD analysis project Ga0265301, IMG submission 193488) | Bovine rumen microbial communities from tropical cattle in Woodstock, Queensland, Australia - Gonzalo_04 | ecosystem: Host-associated > Mammals > Digestive system > Stomach > Rumen ... | reverse complement strand
ATCGGGCGGTTTTATGGATACGCTCTTACGCTCTTCGCGTCAGGCTTTAATCTCAACGTTGACACCCGAAGGAAGCTCAAGCTTCATCAGGGCATCCACCGTCTTGGGCGTGGAATCATAGATGTCCAGCAGACGGCAATAAGCGTCGAGCTCAAACTGCTCGCGAGCCTTCTTATTGACGAAGGTCGAGCGGTTGACCGTGAAAATCTTCTTGTTGGTGGGCAGGGGAACGGGTCCGTTCACCGACGCACCGGTAGCCTTCACGGTGTCGACGATCTTGGCCGCCGACTTGTCGACGAGCATGTGATCGAAAGACTTGAGTTTAATCCTGATTTTCTGGCTCATATCAATTGTTTTTTACTTGTTCAATTATTCATCGTCTGAAGATGCGCGGTAACCGCTCTTTTCAATGATATCCTTGGCCATCGCAGCGGGAACTTCCGCATAGTGGTCGAAGGTCATCGTAGAAGTGGCGCGGCCTGAGGAAAGGGTCCTCAGGACGGTCACGTAGCCGAACTGCTCAGCAAGCGGGACGTAGGCCTTTACGATCCTGGCGCCGGAGGCGGAGGAATCCATGGCCACGATCTGGCCGCGGCGGCGGTTCAGGTCGCCGACTATATCTCCCATATAATCTTCCGGAGTTACCACCTCCAGGCTCATTACGGGTTCGAGCAGCACGGGCTTGCACTTGGGGCAGGCGTGGCGGAACGCCATCCGGGCGGCCAGCTCGAAGGAGAGCTGGTCGGAGTCCACGGGATGGTAGGAACCGTCGAGCAGCGTCACCTTCAGGGACTGTACCTCGTAGCCGGCCAGGACACCGTTGGCCATGGCGGCCTCGAAGCCCTTCTGGACTGAAGGTACGAATTCCTTGGGAACGTTGCCGCCCTTCACCTGGTTGTCGAACTGCAGGCCGTTCACGCCTTCGTCCGCGGGACCGATCTCGACTATGATGTCGGCGAACTTGCCGCGGCCGCCGGTCTGCTTCTTGAACACCTCGCGGTGCTGGAATGAAGCGGTGATGGCCTCCTTGTAGTTGACCTGGGGGGCACCCTGGTTGATTTCCACGCCGAATTCACGGCGCAGACGGTCGACGATGATGTCAAGATGGAGCTCGCCCATGCCGCTGATGACGGTCTGGCCGGTCTCCTTGTCAGATTTGACGGTGAAAGTGGGATCTTCTTCCGCAAGCTTCGACAGTGCGATTCCGAGCTTGTCAAGGTCGCCCTGGGTCTTGGGTTCCACCGCCAGTCCGATTACCGGATCGGGGAATTCCATGGATTCCAGGGAGAAACGCTTGCCTTCCGCGCAGATGGTGTCGCCGGTGCGCAGGTCCTTGAAGCCGACCGCCGCGCAGATGTCTCCCGCCTCCACGAACTCGATGGGGTTCTGGTGGTTGGAGTGCATCTGGTAGAGGCGTGCGACCCTTTCCTTGCGGTCCGTACGGGAGTTCACCACGTAGGTTCCGGCATCGAGATGTCCGGAATAGGCGCGGATGTAAGCAAGGCGTCCGACAAACGGGTCGGTGGCAATCTTGAAGACAAGGCCGCAGAACGGAGCCGTAGCCGACGGGGGAAGCATCACTTCCTTGTCGTGGTCCATGTCCGTAGCCTTGGTCTCGCCGACATCCAGCGGGGAGGGGAGATAGCGCATCACCGCATCCAGCAGGAACTGGACGCCCTTGTTCTTGAAGGAGGAACCGCAGCATGCAGGAACGATCTGCATGGCGATGGTCCCCTTGCGCAGCGCCTCGATAATCTCATCCTCCGTCAGGGAGTCGGGATTCTCGAAGTACTTCTCCATAAGGGTATCGTCGCACTCGGCGGCGGCCTCCAGGAGTTTGTCCCGCCAGACGGCGGCGCTGTCCTTCATGTCCGCGGGAATTTCCCTGACCTCGTAGTTCACGAGCTCCTCGCCGGCGCTGTAATAAATCGCCTTGAGGGAAATCAGGTCGACGATGCCCTGGAACTTCTCCTCCGCGCCGATGGGAAGGCAGATGGGAACTGCCTTCGCACCGAGCTTAGTGCGGATGTCTTCGACACAGGCGAGGAAATCGGCGCCGACCCTGTCCATTTTATTGACATAGGCTATCTTGGGAACGCCGTATTTGTCCGCCTGCCTCCAGACTGTCTCGCTTTGCGGTTGTACACGCCCGACGGCGCAGAACGTCGCAATCGTGCCGTCCAACACGCGCAGCGAACGCTCTACCTCCACGGTGAAGTCCACGTGGCCCGGAGTGTCGATGAGGTTGATCTGCCAGGTCTGCCCGGCATAGTGCCAGAAGGCGGTGGTGGCGGCGGAGGTGATGGTAATACCCCTCTCCTGTTCCTGTACCATCCAGTCCATCGTGGCGGCCCCTTCGTGCACCTCTCCGATCTTGTGGGTCTTGCCCGTGTAGTAGAGGATACGTTCGGATGTCGTCGTCTTACCGGCATCGATGTGGGCCATGATGCCGATGTTACGCGTGTATTTGAGATCTCTTTTCGCCATCGGTTATTCCGATTAGAAACGGAAGTGGGCGAATGCTTTGTTGGCCTCGGCCATCCTGTGCATGTCCTCCTTGCGCTTGAATGCGCCGCCTTCATTGTTGTAAGCGGCGAGAATCTCTGCACAGAGCTTTTCTGCCATGGAGTGGCCGGAACGTTTGCGGGCGAAGGATATCATATTCTTCATCGAGAGAGAAACCTTCCGCTCCGGGCGCAACTCTGTCGGCACCTGGAAGTTGGCTCCGCCGATACGGCGGGACTTCACCTCGATCTGCGGGGTGACGTTCTCGAGAGCCTTCCTCCAAATATCGAGAGGAGCCTTGTCAGAATCTTTCATCTTCTCGCCTACCATGTCAATGGCATCGTAAAAAATAGAATACGCGATACTCTTCTTCCCCTGCAGCATCAAGTTGTTCACGAAGCGGGTAACCTGCGTGTCGTGAAACTTGGGATCAGGAAGTAGAATCCTCTTCTTAGGCTTTGCTTTTCTCATTGTTTTGGAAAATTAAAGTGATTTACAATCCTCAGACTACTTCTTGGGCCGTTTGGCGCCATAGAGGGAACGGGACTGGGTCCTTCCTTCCACGCCGGCGGTATCCAAGGCTCCTCTAAGGATGTGGTAACGTACACCGGGAAGGTCCTTTACACGGCCTCCGCGAACGAGCACGATGGAGTGCTCCTGGAGGTTGTGGCCTTCGCCCGGGATGTAGGCATTGACCTCTTTAGCGTTGGTCAGGCGAACACGGGCCACCTTCCGCATAGCGGAGTTAGGTTTCTTGGGGGTCGTCGTGTAAACCCTGAGGCAAACGCCACGCTTCTGAGGGCAAGCATCCAGCGCACGAGACTTCGATTTTACCTCGATAACCTCGCGTCCTTTGCGAACCAGTTGTTGAATTGTTGGCATAAAAGATTATAAATCTGTTATTTATTAAAAAAGCCCCAAAAATTGGGGCTGCAAATATAAGGATAAAAATTCTAATTCGCAATGGATGCAAACTCAACATCCGTCTCAGCCCTCTTCTTAAGGGCGGGATCGGCGCTGCAGGCGCTGTCCAGATATTTGCGTGCTACCGCGCCCTTCCCCTTCCGGGCTGCGATTACGGCGCGGAGGTAGTCGCTCTGCGCGTCCTTCCCGTCAAGCGCTTCGTTGGCCTTGTCGTATTCGCCGCAGAGCAGCAGGGCGAGCGCCTTGTTGAAGCCTTCCGATTTTTCCGCGGCCGCCTTGTAGTCACCCCTGAGAAGGTCTATGGCGCCCAGGTTGTGTCTGGCCTCGGCTGTGCCGGCCTTCTTGAAGAGCAGTGCGGCATCGTCGTAATTGCCCTTGCGCATCTCGATAACGCCCTTCGCATTGAGCGCGTCCCCGTCGGTGACCTTGAGCTCCTTGGCTTTTTCCGCGGCCATGATGGTATCGCCGGCGTCCAGCGATGAAAGGACATTATTGTAGCGCGCGGCTTCCGAATTGAAGCTTTCGGCGGCTATGCGGTAGAGCAGGGATTTGCGGTTGGGGTCATCGGTGCGGGAGGCAAGGCGGAGCAGCGCGCTCTCGTCGAGCAGGTAAAGCTTGCTCTTTGCGATTTCATCAAGCTCCTCGTCGCTGTAGTTGCGGTATTCGATATCGGCGATGAGGCGGGCCCGGCGCAGGGCGGGGAAAACGGTGGTTTTCATTTCGGTGAATACCTGCGACATATTGCGGATTTCACTTTCGCGTACCGCCGGATCGCTGTACATCGACAGCACCCGCAGGATAAGGTCCCTGTCTTCGAGGTTCGATGCGGCGACCGCGGCCTGGAATCCTTCCCAGTCCTGTCCGATGCTGCGCATGTCCACGTCGGCGCCTTTCTCTCCGGAAATGCTTTCCCAGGCCTTGCCGGCGCTCTCGGCGCGCTTGTCGGAAAGTTTCGCATTGTATTCGGCGCCTCCTTCCGGCGATGCGTAGGCTACGATCTGCGTCCCCTTGACGGTTGCGCGCTCGTCCTTTTCATAGCGTGCCAGTGCTTCCTGGAAATCGGTCACCGATTCGCCTTTCAGCTCGCTTTTACGGACATCGGCCGAGTTGACGTCGTAGAGGATCTGGCCTTCTGCGGATTTATGCAGGATATCCATGTACCCGTCTTCCTTATATTTATATTCTCCGCCGGTGCGTGCGAGAAGGCTTGTGGTGACGCATCCGTCCGCCACCTTGACGGAGGGGATGTCGTAATCCTTGCCTCCATGCCTAATGACGGAACGCAGTTCGAGATAGCATTTTTCCATGCCCTCCTTCCAGGGGAAGCTGACTTTCTCCACTATGATGCCGCCCGCCCAGGAGGCCACCTTGTTATTGTCCTTTACCTTTTCTCCCTGATAGACGAAGGGTGCCGCCTTTGCCTCGCCTCCGGCATAGACCAGGACGGGGGTGACGGTCATCACCGCTGTTTTGTTGAAATAGCCCTTGGGATAGGTTACGGTAATCGTCGCCGGAATAGTGCCGGCCCTGACTTCGAGCAGTTCGGGATTGCAACTGATATTCACCTTCTGGGCCATTTTCATCTGTTCGGCGACAGATTTTGAGCATGATACGAGAAGGGTGCAGGCAGCGAGCGCCGCGATAAGGATTCTATACGATTTCATCTCCGCAAAAGTTTATTTATGCAAAGATAAAGAAAAATTCATAACTTTGCGTGCTTTATGGACATTCAGGAACTTCAGCGCGTAAAAAACCAGTGGGACATCGTCGGCAGCGACGAGGCGCTGAACCGTGCCATAGAGACTGCTGTCGCCATAGCCCCTTCGGATCTTTCCGTCCTGATACAGGGCGAGAGCGGTACGGGCAAGGAGGCGATTCCGCACATAATCCATTCGCGGAGCCTGCGCAAAAGCGGTAAATTTCTCGCGGTGAACTGCGGGGCCATCCCCGAAGGTACCATCAATGCAGAGCTCTTCGGACACGAAAAAGGCTCGTTTACCGGTGCGGTGGGGGAGCGCAAGGGCTACTTCGAAGAAGCCGACGGCGGTACGATTTTTCTCGATGAAATAGGCGAACTCCCGCGCGAAACCCAGGCGATGCTGCTTCGGGTGCTGGAAAGCGGGGAATTCCTGAAGGTAGGCTCGTCGAAGGTGCAGAAGACGAACGTGCGGCTTATTGCGGCTACCAACGTTGACCTCGAGCATGCGGTGGCAACCGGCAAATTCCGCCGGGACCTGCTATACCGCCTGAACGCCATACGGATACTGATGCCGCCCCTGCGCGAGCGCAAGAACGACATATACACCCTTTTCCGCAAATTCTCCTCCGATTTTTCGGAGCGGTACCGCCTTCGCAAGATCAGCCTGGCGCACGATGCCATCAGCTTGATTACGGCCTATCGCTGGCCCGGCAACATCCGCCAGCTCAAGAACTTCGCCGAGGCGGTGACGCAGATGGAATCGCAGCCGGCGACGACCGTTTCGGACCGCATCGAGCTGGATGCGGCCACGATTGCGCGCTATATGCCCGCCGAGCCGGAGACAGTGCTGCCGGTGCCGTCGTCCGCTCCGGGTGCCGACGGGGGGATGAGCCAGAGCGACCGCCAGATGTTCATCAAGGCGCTGCTCGATCTCAAACAGGAGGTGGACCGACTGCGCGATATCGTCGAGAACGGAGGCGGTCCGGTGCGCGAACTGCCGGTGCAGGAAGAGCCGGAAGAGCAGTCCGAGGCGCCTTCGCGTACCGTGGAGAATGTCCCGGAAGCGCCGATGACCATAAAGGAGCAGCGTGAGGAGATGATTCTCCGTACCCTTGAAAAGCACGAGGGCAATGTAAAGCAGGCGGCGGCGGAGCTTGGAATTTCCGACAGGACCATATATCGGCTCATCGCCGCAAGGAGGGGAAAATGATGAAAGCGCGCCTGTTTGCCCTCATGCTGCTGCCGCTGCTTTCCGCCTGCGGTATTTACTCCTTTTCCGGCACTTCCATCCAGCCGGACGTCAAGACCATTACCATTAATTATATAGAGAACAAGGCCCTGAAGGTAAACCCGAATCTTAGCAACGACCTGACGGAAAGCCTGCGCACGACCTTCCGGCGCATGACCAGGCTTGAGCAGGTGGACTTTGACGGGGACCTTGAGATATCGGGGGAGATTACCGGATATGAAGTCTCGGCGCAGGCAATCGGAGCAGCTGATATGGTGGCCCAGAACAGGCTTACGGTCACGGTAAAAATCAACTTCGCCAATAAAAAATATCCCGAGGACGGCTTTGAGAACAAATCCTTCTCGGGCTATAGCGACTATGACGCCACCCTCTCCCTTGATGCCGTAGAAAACCAGTTGTGCACCGATATCGTCCAGAAAATCATAGACGATATCTTCAATGCGACGGTCGCACAGTGGTAAATTTGTTTGCAATATCCCTAAAAAAGTATTTACTTTGCAGCCATGAATGCAGTTTTTACAATTTTGACTATCCTGATTGTCCTTGCGTCAATCCTCCTTATCATTGTTGTCCTTCTCCAGAGTGGAAAGGGAGAGGGCATGGCCAGTAACTTCGTAGCCGGGAACCAGACCTTCGGCGTGCGCCAGACGGCGGACATTCTTGAAAAGGTAACCTGGGGCCTCGTAGCCTTCATTCTGGCGCTTTCCATCATCTCTTCCTTCACGCTGGGCACCTCAGGAGCCGACATTGACGTGACGGAGCAGATTGAGGCCGCTGCAGAAGACCAGCAGCCCGCCTTCCCTGCCGAGCCCATCGAGCAGGCCGCTCCCGCCCAGGAAACTTTCCCTGTTCCCGAAGATTAATTTCCCCGCCGCTGACATTTTGTCAGTGGAACATAATTTGACCTTATCCCGTCTGCCGGCCTTCCGGCGGACGGTTTTTTTTGTTGCTCGGAGCCTGAAAGGCGACCAAGTCCCTTCCCCGAGGGAAGGGATTTAGGGTAGGGGTAACGAAGTGAAAAAGAATGTGCGGAGGAAAAAGTTTCGCAAGCGCTCTGGACATTCGAATTGCTTTAAACTTAATGCTTGCGAAACGAGAGAGATGGAGAATAAATACGAATTTCTAACAAAGTATGCCATTGACCTGAACGAGGCGGCTTCCAAAGGGAAGCTGGACCCGGTCATCGGGCGGGACGATGAAATCAGGCGCGTGCTGCAGATCCTTTCCCGCAGGACCAAGAACAACCCCATCCTGGTGGGTGAACCAGGCGTGGGCAAGACGGCCATCTCCGAGGGGATTGCCGCCAAGATCGTGGACGGCCAGGTCCCCGAGAACCTCAAGGACCGCAAGGTCTACTCCCTGGATATGGGCGCCCTGATTGCGGGCGCGAAGTACCAGGGCGAATTCGAGGAACGGCTCAAGGGCGTGGTGAAGGAAGTCGTGGAGAGCGAGGGTAAGATCATCCTCTTCATCGACGAGATCCACACCCTCGTGGGCGCAGGCCGCTCGTCCGGCGCAATGGATGCGTCCAACATCCTGAAACCTGCGCTGGCGCGCGGGGAGTTGCGGACCATCGGTTCCACCACCCTGAACGAGTACCAGAAGTACTTCGAACAGGACAAGGCCCTGGAGCGCCGTTTCCAGAAGGTGATGGTGGACGAACCCAGCCCGGCGGAGAGCATAGCCATACTGCGTGGCCTCAAGGAGCGCTACGAAAACCATCACCGCGTCAAGATCGAGGACGACGCCCTGATTGCGGCCGTGAACCTGTCGCACCGCTACATCAACAACCGTTTCCTCCCGGACAAGGCCATCGACCTGGTGGACGAGGCGGCATCGAAGCTGCGGCTGGAGATGAATTCCGTCCCCGAGCCCATCGATACGCTGAACAGCCGCATCCGGCAGCTCGAAATCGAGAAGGAGGCCATCAAGCGCGAAGGCGTTTCGCTGAAGATGGAGAAAATCGACGACGAACTGAAGACGCTGCAGGAGCAGCGCAAGGAGCTCATGGGCCGCTGGGAGAAGGAAAAGGGCATCCTTTCCGGCATCCAGGGAGCACGGCAGGAGATTGAAAAGTACCGCATCGAAGCGGCGGCAGCCGAACGGGCGGGCGATTACGGCAAAGTCGCGGAACTGCGCTACGGAAAGATGGCGCAGGCGCAGAAGAAGATTGACGAACTGACTGCCGAGCAGGCGGCTATCGCCGATCCGATCATCACCGAAGCGGTTACGCCGAACGATATCGCCGAAATCGTAGCGCGCTGGACCGGTATCCCCGTGAACCGTATGCTCGAAAGCGAAAAGGAGAAGCTCCTGCGCATGGAGACGGAACTACACAAGCGCGTAGTAGGGCAGGACAAGGCCATCGGCGCCGTGTCGGATGCCGTGCGCCGCAACCGTGCCGGCCTGAGCAACGAGCACCGTCCCATCGGTTCCTTCCTCTTCCTGGGCAGCACCGGCGTGGGAAAAACCGAACTGGCGAAAGCCCTCGCGGAGTTCCTGTTCAATGACGAGTCTATGATGACCCGTATCGATATGAGCGAATATCAGGAAAGCCACACCGTCAGCCGGCTCGTGGGTGCGCCTCCGGGATACGTGGGCTACGATGAGGGCGGCCAGCTGACCGAAGCCGTGCGGCGCAAGCCCTATTCGGTAGTCCTGCTGGACGAAATCGAGAAGGCCCATCCGGATGTGTTCAACATCCTGCTGCAGGTGCTGGACGACGGGCGGCTGACCGACAACAAGGGCCGTACCGTGGACTTCAAGAACACCATCCTGATTATGACCTCCAACCTCAAGGAGGAGGAACTGCGGCTGCGGATGCGTCCTGAGTTCATCAACCGTATCGACGAGATCGTGGTCTTTGACCCGCTGACCCGGGACGATATACGCCAGATCGTACGCATCCAGATGGCGCTGCTACAGCAGAAGCTGGAAGCCGAGAATGTGCGCCTTACCTTCACGCAGGCCTTCGAGGACCGCATGACGGAAGAAGGCTACGATCCGGACTTCGGCGCCCGTCCCGTCAAGCGCCTCATCCAGCGCGAACTGGTTAACTCCCTTGCCCGGGAAATCCTCGAGGGCCGCATCCACAAGGACTCGGTCATCGAGGTCGATTTCCGGGACGGAAAGACTACATTCCGAGATTCTTGAAGATAAAGGCGTAGATATCCGCCTGCTCTTCAATGACTTTCTCAATGGGCTTGCCCCCGCCGTGGCCCGCCTTCGTGTCTATCCTTATCAGACAGGGGGCGGGTCCTGCGTTACATTCCTGCAGGGTAGCCGCGAACTTGAAGGAGTGGGCGGGGACCACGCGGTCGTCATGGTCGGCGGTGGTCACCAGCGTGGCGGGATAGACAGTTCCGGGCTTGAGGTTATGCAGCGGGGAGTAGCCCAGGAGATAATTGAACATCTCCGGACTGTCTTCGCTGGTGCCGTAATCGGGCGCCCAGTTCCAACCGATGGTGAACTTGTGGTAGCGCAGCATATCCATCACGCCCACGCGGGGAATGGCGACGGCAAACAACTCCGGCGCCTGCGTCATGCACGCGCCTACGAGCAATCCGCCGTTGGAGCCGCCCATAATCGCAAGCTTCTTCTCGCAGGTCCATCCTTCGGCGATCAGCCACTTGGCTGCGGCGATGAAATCGTCGAACACATTCTGTTTGTTCATCTTAGTGCCCGCGAGGTGCCAGGCTTCGCCGTACTCGCCGCCGCCCCGCAGGTTCGCCTGCGCGTAGATGCCGCCGCTCTCGAGGAAGGGGATGATGGAGAAGGAGAAGGATGGCGGCAGGGAAATGTCGAATCCGCCGTAGCCGTAGAGCAGGGCGGGATTGCTGCCGTTCGGCTCGAGTCCTTTCCTGTAGGTCAGGAACATCGGGATCCGGGTTCCGTCCTTGCTCGGGTAGAAGACCTGGACGGTCTCGAAGGCATTGGCGTCAAAGGCCACATCCGGCGTGCGGAAAAGCTGGCTGTCGCCGGTTTCCGGATCCAGGCTGTATTGGGTGCCGGGGACGGTGAAGGACGAGAAGGCGTAGTAGCACCAGGGCTCGCCCTTCTTTCCGGAGAATCCGGCGGTGCCGGCGCCGGGCAGCGCGATTTCCTGCAGCCTGTTGCCTTTCAGGTCGCATAAGTATGCGTGGGTGGTAGCGTCTTTGCTGTATTCGGCGATAATCCTGTCCGCCGCGAACGTTACGCCATCAAGTACGCAGTCGCTTTCGGCGATGAGGGGTTTCCAAAACTGGCTCTGGGGCTTGTTTACATCGGCGGTCATCAGGCGGTTCATCGGCGCGCCGTCATTGGTGAAGATATAGAGAGTGTTGCCGTCATTCTCGACTATGCCGCAGCGGTGCTTCATGTCGCTGGTCATCAGGATAAATCCCTTGTCGTTGCGGAAGTCCCTGACATAAAGGTTGTTGCCTATATCGGCGCCATCTTCGTAGAGGTAGGCGAAAGTCTCCTCCTCGTTGGTCTCCATCGTGTAGAAGCGCTGGGGCTCGTCGGGGTTGCTGAAGAAGAGCTCGTCCTCGCCCTGCGGCGTTCCTATGCGGTGATAGAAGATTTTATGCCCTTCGTTCTTTACGCTGTATTCGTGACCTTCGGCCTCGGGAGCATCATACGCGCTGTAGTAAAAGCCGTCTCCGCGCCAGGCGGCGCCGGAGAATTTTGCCCACTGGATATGGTCGTCCAGCAGCTTCCGGCTGGCTGTCTCCATTACGTAGAATTCCTGCCAGTCGCTGCCGCTGCGCGAAATGGAGTAGGCGAGCCACTTGCAGTCGCGGGAGAAATAGATGCCCTTCAGGGCAACGGTGCCGTCTTCGGAAAGGGTGTTGGGGTCCAGCAGCACCTGCGGTTCTCCGTCAGGGGCATCAGCCTCGTAGAGCACACTCTGGTTCTGGAGTCCGTTGTTGCGGAACCAGTACCATTTGCCGTTTTTCTCGCGCCAGGGCAGGCCCACGCGCTCGTAGTCGCAAAGTTCTTTCAGGCGAGTCTTAAGGCCTTCGCGTGCAGGCAGATGTTTCAGATAATGCTCCGTTACGCGGTTCTGCGCCTTTACCCACGCGGCCGTCTCGGGGGAGTTGTCATCCTCGAGCCAGCGGTAGGGATCGGCGACCTGTACGCCGAAATATTCATCTACGGTGTCGTCCTTGCGGGTTTGCGGCAGCTGCGGAGCGCATGCCTGCCAGGAAAGGGATGCCATGGCAATCAAAAAGGGAAGATAAAACTTTTTCATATTGCGTAAAGATAGTAACTTTTTCTCACTGATGAAACTATTCCGCCGGGGATTTTCCCTTGATGAAGATGAGGGCCATCAGGGGCAGGGCGAGGATTGCCATGGTGGCGCTTATGGGGAGATATATGCCGAAGTTGACGTACTGGACCACGAGGTAGGTGACCAGAAGCAGACCGACGCCCATCGCGCTGCTGATCAGGTAGTGTTTGCGGATATCCGTGTCCTTGCAGATGAGGCGGCTCAGGTTGGGAACGCCCAGGGAGATGAAGCCGATGGGGCCGCAGATGCTGACGGCGCTGGTCACCAGGCACATGATGGCCAGCAGCAGAAGGGCTTTACCGAGGTTGCAAATTTCAATTTCGCCCAGGAAATGACGGGTGAGCGTGCCGGCTTTGGCGAGCGCCGCTCCCAGCCCAACGGCAAACAGCGCCAGGGAGAAGAGGATATCGCCCGTCGTTACCCCTTCCAGCCGGAAATTCGCCGCCCCCCAGAGATAGTATTGCTTGAGCAGGTCGCCCGTGGGGGCGTTTGTGACGACGATCGTCCCCAGCGATCCGATAAAAGTGCCGAACAGGATGCCGAAGGTGATTAACTGCTGGGTGTTCACCCGCAGCGTGACGAAAAAGCAGACCAGGGTGCAGGCCAGGGTGCAGACGAAACTGCCGATGGTGAGCGAACACCAACCGGTCATCGTAGCTGCCGCGGCGCCCAGGCAGGCGGCGCTGCCCAGGCCCAGGCTATACACGTCGCCCAGTTGGTTGCGCCATAAATACTGCATCTGGATGCCGCCCACCGGAAGGGCGAAGCCTGCAAGCAGGACGTATAAAAGACTGAGAATCATATCAAAAATGGAATTGGGCCGATGCCATTACGTGAAAGCCGGGCATGGGGTATCCCTGCACGATCTGGTAGTATTGATTGAAAATATTGTTGAGGTCGAGGGCGAGGGTCAGTTCCGGAGTGCGGCTGCGGCCTTTCGGCGCCCGGAAACGGATGGCGCGGGCGATCGAAACATCCGTCGTGCTCCAGGGGGCGATGTAGTAGTCATCGGTATTGGCCGTCCGGGACCATCGGCCGCCGGTAAGGACCGTATTCCAGCTGAGGGTCCACTTCCGCCAGAGCAGTGCTATGTCGATGGCGCCGCTGTGCAGGGGAATGTATGGGATCTGGTTGTCCCAGGTGGCGCTTCCCGCCTCGCTGTGGTCCACGGCCCGCTGGAAAGTATAGCGCAGCGTTGAGAGCAGCGTCCAGTCGCCCCGGGAGTAGCTCCCTTCCGCCCTGGCTTCCAGCCCGCCGATGTCCACTTTGCCGATGTTCAACATCGTCCAGCGGAATTGGGAGGCGGTGGGGATGGCGACGATTTTCTCCTCCACCCGGTTATAATAGGGCGATAGGCGCAGTTCTCCTTTCCAGGGCCCTGCCGCTGCCTTGAAGCGCAGGTCGATTCCGCACTGCAGGGCGGATTCCGGTTTCAGGTCGGAATTTCCTATCGTCCTGTAATAGAGGTCGTTGAAGGAGGGGAGCCGGAAACTACGCTTGACGAAGGCGTCCAGTTCGAACCATCCGACAGGGGCGTAAAAAAGACTGAAGGACGGCATCCAGGCATCCCTGAACGCATTTTCTTTGTCCCAGGCCCCGGGCTGCGTCCGCGTAAACCTGTCCCAGGCCCCCAGATAGCCGATGTGCGCCGCAATGCGGAACTTCTCCCAGACGAGCCGGGCGGCAAGCGCCCCGGTGAAGCACAGCCGCTGCGGCGTTACGGACAGGCCCGCATCGGCGTCCAGGTGGTTCCACTGCAGGTCTGCCGCCAGATCCAGGGCCAGATGCGACCAGGCGGGGACATAGGACTGTACGAAGGACCCGTAGACCGATTGTTGGCGATAATGCAGGTCATAGGGCAGGGCCGCGGGATTTTTCTCCGGATGGGTGTTGTAGTGCGTATAATTATTGGCGTATTTGAAGCGCAGGGCGGTGGCGTAATGCCCGTTCCAGTCCTGTATCCAGCTTCCCTGCGCGGACAAATCCTGGTCCGCCTGCCGTTCGGCGCTGAAAGGCAGGCCGGTGCCTTTCCGGATGACCGGTCCCGGAAAGCCCCTTTCGGAGCCGTAGCCGTAAAGATGCAGCCGCAGTTCGCCGTTGCGCAGCCCCGCAAAGCACCGGGCGTCGATGCGCGCGCTCATCAGGTCGCTGTTTTCGCGCACCAGCAGGCCTTCATCGAAATAAGGGAACTTGTACCGTCCGTTGCTGGCAAGGAACTCCGCGCCCGCGCTGAACGTCAGCCGTCCTGCCGCCTGATCCCACTGGAAGGAAGGGTTTACCGTGCCGAACGATCCGCCCCGCAGGCGTGCGCGAAAGCCGTATCCGTCCGGCAGGACGGGCCGCTCGCTTTCCAGATGGACGGATGCGCCGGAAGTATATTCCCTGGCGGTCTGGAGCCGACGGGTTTTCTGCCCGTTATACAGCGATACCGTCCCCAGCCCGTCCGTGGAAAAGCGTCCCAGGTCCACCTGCATGTTCTGGGCATTGTCCACCTGGATGCCGTCGATGAAGATGCCTACGTGCTCGCTCCCGAGGCTCCGGACGTTCACGGTCTTGAGCCCGCCCACGCCGCCATAGTCCTTGACCTGCACCCCGGTAAAGCGTCGCAACACGTCCGCCACGGCCTGCGGGACGGCCACGGCTTCCGACAACTTCACTTCTTCGGATGCCCGGAGGACGGGAAGTTCCCTGGCGGCAACGATACGCGCGGCTGCCAGGGTATCCGCTTTCTGCGCCTGCAACGGTGCGGACGCAGCCAGCAGAAGCAGGGCTATGGCAGCGGCAGGATGCACTACCAGAGGGCAAAGTGCCCGGGGCAGACGCCGGCGGTGACGCTCCAGCGCTTGCTGCCCATCTTATAGAGGCTGACGGTGCCGGGATTGAAATAATCGCCCGCATCCCCGATCAGGCAGGCATCGGTGCTGAGCACGCAAAGGCCGTAAGGCGTTCCTCCGCCGATGGTAACCGGCCAGTCGGAAACGGCGCCGTCCCTGCATTTCCAGCCCTTCCAGGTCCTTTCCGTCGCGTAGAAATCGAATTCCTGCGCATTGCCGATGCAATACAGCGTACCGTCGCACATCGCGGCGACGCTGGCGTAATCGCCCATATGGCTGACGGCATCCTGCGCGTCAATCCGGTAGATGCCGGAATGGATGCTGTAATAATTGCCCAGGGTGCTTACGTAAAGGTCTGAACCGCCGTCGAACCAGACGTTTTTCAGGTTTACCTGCACTTCCAGCGTCTTCTCGAGGGTAAAGGATGCGGTGTTGATGACGCTGACGCTGTTGTCATAGGCGTAGGACGGGGGGAGGGAACTGGCGATGCCGCCGGAGTTGGCGACATACAGTTTGCCGTTGCGCACGGCGAGTCCTTCGGGCTGATAGCCCACTTCTACGGTCCGGCTGTCCAGCGTTTTGCTGCCCAGGTCGATGCGATATACCCGCCCTTTCGGATTGGAATAGTCCTTAATGGAATAATCGCTGTTATATTCCGCATAGGCTCCGGCCCATGAACTAACATAAGCGTATTTATCGTCGAAGGCGATGTTCCTTGGCGTGGGGATGGTGATGACGGCGATTTCGGTTTCATCTTTTGCCGATATAACTTCCACGATGCCGGAGTTGTTCACTACGATCCAGACTTCATTTCCCCTGACGGCAATGTCGTTTCCCACGTCGCCCAGGCCCGCGCCCACATCGGGATTCATTTTCTTGAACGCGCCGGTGACGTAGGTTCCGTCCGACACGCGGAGAAAATCCAGCGTGGCATTGTTGGCGCCCATACCGCCTTCATTCAGGACGAAAATCTTCTTGGCCTGGATGTCCAGGCCCGTTACGTCCACTTTCTGCCCGTCGAGGTCTGCATCCTTGGAGGGAGGTATCCCCGGATCCAATGGGTAAATGTCGCACGCGCTGAACGTCAGCGCAGCGCAAAGCAAAAGCAGGAATGCTTTTTTCATAAAGGATAAGATTTACGTTTCCACCCGGACTTGTCCCCGAGTCCTGAGGTTTAACTTGACCGTGGCAGGTCTTCTGACTTCCCCGGGCGCCGGCCTTCTCAAAGCCCGGAGGCTTCAATGGCGTTGGATTCGGAGCCCTTGGAGGGTTACACAGCTGCGGGCACAGTCCCGGATTCCCACCGGATTCCCTTTTAAGCCCTGCGGGAAGACTCCCGGAAAGGGCACCACTGTCCGTTGCAAAATTACGAAAAATATCCGGAGAAAATTGGGAACGTGTTTTTTGGAGAAATAAAAAATTGTTGTAACTTTGCCCTCCCTAACGGCTTTGGCTAATCCCAACCCGAACTGGAGAGGTGGGTGAGTGGCTGAAACCAGCAGTTTGCTAAACTGCCGTACGGGTAACCGTACCACGAGTTCGAATCTCGTCCTCTCCGCAAAGGCTGCCTGCACGGCAGCCTTTTTGCGTCGAGGACGAGATCTTTCCCCCGCCGCTACGCGGCTGCCCCCAGGGGCATGCGGCCTGCGCTTCGCTCCGGCCGGTGGCTACGCTGCTTCGATGCATTGCATCTCGCTGACGCTCCGCCACGGCGGCTGATGCCGCCTTCGGGCCTTTGGCCCTCAAAAAGCAAGCCCGCCGCAGGCGGGACGAGATAGCGCAAGCGGCGTCAGCCGCGCAGCGGAATCTCGGGAGAGGACGAGATCTTTATATTTGGGCTCAAAAAAGATACACCAAAAATGCACCGAAAATGCACCGAATGGGACTTCGGAAGAATACCTCCATCAATCGATTCCAAGAAAAGGCGGAGTAACAAACGAGTAAATTTGTTTGTTCAAAAACGGCCACACAGCAACTTGTGAGGCCTTTTCTGTAGTAAAACGAGTAAGTAAAAGCGAGATAACGCGAGTAAATTTGTCTCAGGCTACTTGCTTAACTCCCATTCTTTTTTGTCATTGAGGAAGATCGTGCCCTTTCGTTTCAATTTCGACAAAAGATTGCCGACTTTAAATACTTTCTTTTGCTCTTCCTGCTCTTTGGGCAGATACTCCATTATCAAATCATTAATCTTCCTGCGAGGCAGTGATTTATGCTCCTGTAAGGCTTTGATTATCAAATCGCTGCAGAATGTATCGCTAAATGGTTTATTCTTGGAATAATCAGCCTCTCTGCCTGTAGATTGAGCCAAAGCTTTTGATATAATCAAGTACGGTTTTCGTCCTTCAATTAAGTGCTCCTTGCGGAGTTTCTTAACGGCGTCATTAGAAATTGGCAGATGCTTTTGAACACGGTCAAGGAGGACAGCGGTTGTCAAATCAATACTTGTGTCCTGAATCAAACGAACACTATATTCAATATCAATAACGTTACCAGGTATTGTCAGTAAAACGCCATCGTCAACTCCTATGGAATAATCCGGCATAGGAAGGAATCTGTCTTTCTGCCTGGTAAACATTGTGTGAATTCCATATCCCTGAGAATCAATCATCTTAATGTTAACCATAGCATTGACAAGGAACGGATTGCGATACTTCTTGGGTGTTTTCTTTCCTTCGATGTAATCCTCAAAATGGCCGTCATAGAAATCGCCAGCATTCCAGAAGTCCAGAGAATCCTCCCTTTCCGTCACAATGATACGGGAATTGGAAAGATATCTTTGGTGGGCTATACAATTATGCAGAGCTTCAAGGATGGTCTTCTCGTCGTATTTCCAAACCTCTGTTGGAATAAGAGTATTCTGTGGATAAATCTTGAAACGATAGTTCCTAATCTTGGAAAGAAGCTGTGTGGTGGATAGCAGGAAAGGAATGGTGAATATTTCAGCGGCCTTTTCCTCCTTCGTTTGCAACTTCCAGTTGATTTGAGCAATGTGATTCAAATGATGAGCCGAGCTCTCCTTTCCAACAAGCAATAAGGTGGTACGTGTAATTCTACCGTCAATTGTCAACCCAGCTCGATCTAAGAAGGTAGCCAAATCCCACTTATCCATCTCTTCGGCAAACTTGGGGTAGCGCTCCTGATATCCTTTCTTGGCAACAGTTATTGCCTCGGAGTCTAAATCTTCGAGAGTGGCATCCTCGATAATCTCCTTGCTCCAATCTTTGGTGGAATTGTAGATTTCTCGAATCCATTCCGTATAAGGTCGCAGAGAGGTCGTAGACTCATTAATCCGAACATAAGGTTCGTTTGAAAATGCTGTCGGTAATCCTTCTGCAGCAGGCACTTTGAAAACCACAATACGTTCTTTCCCGCGATACCTAAACTCGTCTATTTGGAAAGGGATACCAGGAGTAATATATCTTCTCAAATAGAGCTCTAGGGATTGGCCGTTTTTCACGTTTTCCCGCTCCCAATCAAAGGTGGTGCCTTTTATCTTGAAGGTATTGTTCTCCACGCCGAAGAACAGGTATCCGAAATCGACATGATCCAAACAGGCACCATTGGATAAGGCGGAAATATATTGGCCGAGTTTTTCTGGAGACTGGTAATTACTCTTGAATTCCAAGAAGCGATTCTCTTTTTTATATTGGCCGATAAGGGAATCGAGCAACTGGGTATATATAGTATTGTCAAGCATTCAAGGTCGTTTTCTGCAAAGATAATAAAATCCGATTTGACAACGTCAACCAGAATTCAAAACCCACAGTACATTTTTAAGGTCCGGCAACCCACTAATTATAGGCCATTTTTAGCCAGGTTGCCGGACCTCATGGTGTGGCAGAGGGTAGTGAATTATGAAAAATCGAAGAAGCAAGTCACAAAAATCACTATCTTTGGGGATAAAGGACTAACTACTGATTAAAAATGCTTGCTGACCCTCTACCCCGTAAAAACAAAACCTTCATTCTGGAGTGGCGTCCCGCTATTTCCAGCTACAAAATGGAGGACTTCGAAAATGACTTCAAAACCATCAACGACCTCTGGTTGAACTGGAGCATCTGTGACTGGCAGAACCTGGAGAAAGGTGACGAATTCTACATGATCAAATGCGGCGAGGGCGAAACCGGCATCGTAATGCACGGCGAATTCATTTCCGCCCCCTATCAAGGCGACGATTGGTCTGGTCGTGGGCGCGTAGTCTATTATGTTGATATCGAACCGGATGTAATGATTCATCCGGACAAAGGGCCGCTGCTCACCACCGGGGCCCTGGAAGCGGCGATGCCGGATTTTCAATGGAACGGTGGCCACTCCGGTCGCGTCCTCCCAGAAGCCTATGCCAACCAACTCCGCAATATGTGGTGCAGCCATCTTGCCCTCAATGACAACTCCTTCAACGATGAAACCATCGCCAAGAAGCGCGAGTGGTTTTTGGTGTAATCAACAACTTGAGGGTGCCGGTAACTACCGTGTGGCAGTTGGATAGACGCAATATAATGCTAGCAAAATGTCATGCAGTTGGACTGAAAGTATTATTTGTCAATTATTGATAACATGAATATAGCAGAATTAGAATCCTCCGCCTTTCTTTGGGATTACGTTGATTTTGATTGCGACATCGCAGAATTGGAATCTCGAGAGCAGGACCGAAAATCTGGCGAGATACCGGAAGCTAAGTCGGCAGGTTTTGAGTTAGTTACAAGACTTACGAGTAAGGGGTTTAAGATTCTCAAGATAACTATTAAAAAATCAAGAGTAGGTTTCCCCCATACTGTTGGTGACATTCCCACTCTCATTGCTCGCATTGTCGTCGCAGAGCCGAAGGGCAAAATTATTTCTTTCCACATCTATCCCCGTTTTCTCGGCAGTAAATCTGATTGGGAAAAAATTCCTGACGGTGTTCTTTGTTCTCAACTCGGATTATGGTTTTTTTGGCGAGGAAAGCGATTTACTCCACTTTGGGAATTTGTTAAATTTGGTGATACTGGGATATGGCTATCCCCCAGCAGTGAGGCCCTACAATGGGATCAAATGTTTAGGAAAGAGATATTAGCAAGTGATTATTAAAGGTACTGTTTGAGATTCTACAATTAGTCTATTATAGCACAAAGGAAGGTCGATTTATGAGTTTTCTGAAAAACATATTTAATGAAAGAAAGGGGGAGGACGTCCCCTCTGTAACTATTTTTGGTAAAACTATTAAGTTTAATGAAGAAACAACGCTCAAGTTCGTCAAGTACTCTCAAGGTCTTCAAGCATATGAGAGCAAACAATATCAGCGTGCAATATGCATTTTTAACGAATTAATTGAAAGTTTTCCGGAACATCAGTATTACACAAGTAGGGGTACCGTATATGAAGATATGGGTGATGATTTAAAGGCAAAGGCTGATTTCGAAGAAGCTGTATTTTTAGCCCCTTCTAATAGTCTTGCTCTTTTCAGGCTTGGTATGGTATACTGGCGTCAAAAAAATGTTAGAAAGGCCATTGAGTACCTTAGAAAATCCTACGAATACATTCCTACATATGATTCGTTATTTGGAGAAGGGAATTACAATAGTATTGAATATGTTCATAAGAGGGTAATTGCCGCAAATCTTGGAATGTTCTTAATTCAAGACAATAAACATGATGAGGGGTGTCGTTATCTTGATGAAGTGATTGATCATTGCCCTGATTACGCTTTCCCGTATTATGGAAAAGGTCTTTCCCTCGCAACCAGAGGGAAGGGTGATGAAGCTACTAAATACCTAAAGAGAGCCAAGGAATTAGGCTATCAGCAAGCTGATGTTGCATTGGCGTTTTTAGCCAAACAACAACCATCAACTAATACTGTCTCGGCAGATGAGGAATCACTTAATGACGAATGTGCAAAGTTTGTTATCCAGTCATCTTTTAACCCGTTCAATATCTCTCTTGATTATGCGGAAAACCAGAATCTACAGTTCGGTGATTTAACATCTGTATTTAAGAAAGAAATCCAAGAATTCGTTGATATGTTTGGTGACGATATGGATTTCAGGCGTATGCAAGAGATAATGGGAGGATATGCCTACAATATGGTCGATTCATATTATAAAAATGCCGGATTTGTTCCCAAAGCAATATTGGATGCCATTCTTACCCAAGTATATCGTGCAACTCAATCGACAACAAAAGGGTATTTGCTTCGAGATAAGGATTTGCGTGCATTCAAGTATCGAATGTACTACAATTTCACTCATAGATAGTTTTTCTGCTATAGGATGATTTATCCCTTTTCAGCAATATTATTATTGTTTATAGCCTGTCTTGTATTTCCAAGGACAAGGGGATATTATCTGTTCATTGTCAGGTCATCATTTGAAGACTTATGGGAAATAGTTGTAGACTATACGCCCTCAAAGCATCGCAAGGTGTCAATTGGGATGGTTCTATTGATGATTGTTTTGTTGCTTCCTGTGGCTATGTTATTTGCAATTGTTTGTTTTATGTCGTTCCCTACGGTCAGCATGATTCACTCCTTCAAGCATCCGGAAGAAGTCGATGATATTCTGCAGTTCGATAAGGATCTGCATGCCCCCAGGCCAGTAAAACCCAAGAGAACGCCGGAGGAGATTGCCGAGGCGACTCGGATTTGGATTGAAAAGATGATGGCTACACGGTTTGATGTGGACCGAAAAGATATTCCCTTTAATCCAGATGAGCACGAGGTCTTCTTCTTTACGCCCGTGGATGCCCGGGAAGTAGAGAATGCCATTTCTTCCCAGTATCAAGAAATCAAAAGTGCTTTTGAGCAGAGGCATTTAAATTTCGTATTCCTGCCGTATTTTAACAAAGAGCTCAATGAAATGCTAAACGCCGATAAGGTGAGTTACTATAATCCCAATGCGGCGGACGCACTTCATATTCCTGTTGAGACGCTTTCCTATCAAGACATCAAGGAAGCCCTGAAGATTCCGGAAAAGGTGGATGGGCCTTGCTTCATCAGATGCAAGAGAAAAGACACAGATCCGCTGATATTCAGTTTCCACAAAATTGAATTGCCAGAGGATGGCGATATGATGCCTGTTGTCCAGGAGTATCTCAGCCAGGTTGGTGATGGGCGTTACTTTCAACATTTGTCGAAAGAGGAAATTGAACGAAGGGTGGAGGGAGTGCCAGCGGATGAGCGCTTCGATACGGATATTTATTTGATTGGGCAGGAAATCAAGGAGCGGCTGGAGAAGTTACGGGCAAAAGGCCTCTCTACCCTCGCCATCAGGAAACTTATCGGAGACGATGCCGACAAACCAGGCAAATTGCTCATTGACAAGCATCACAAACTTATTTTAACGGACTTCGGCAATAAAGAAATCAAGCTTGAACCGCTCCAGAAAACCGTATTCTTCCTGTTCCTTCGTCATCCGGAAGGCATTTACTTCAAGGACCTTGGGGATTACCGGGAAGAGCTGGGAGCCATCTACCGTGAAATTACTGGCCGGGAGGACATCGCCGGTGTCCAGGACAGTATCAATAAACTGACAGATCCGCTCGACAACTCCATCAACGAGAAGTGCGCCCGCATCAAAAATGCTTTCGTTGCGGAATTCCGCGAAGAGGTTGCCCAATGGTACTTTATTGCCGGCAAGCGAGGCGAGAAGAAAACCATTAAACTCCCTCGTGATCTCGTGACTTGGGAAACCAAGGACTAGCCTTTCACAAGCCTTGTGGAAATTTGGCCACTACAATAAGGGCCGATATCTTTGTACCGCAATCGGAAATACTCGATTGCGGTAAATTATGGATACAATAATTGAAACCAGAGTCAAAGTACTGATCGACCAGATGGTCGCTGTAGGAAATTACATTGATGCGACTGTCAAGTGGTTAAGCGAAAACTTGAACAAAAGGATTGACGGTAATTCTTTAGGCGACTGGATGACCGGCGCACTATTCGGAGGTGGCCTTATCGGCATGGCCATCAGCAGGAAGATTCGTACGGGAAAGAAAAGCACCAAGATTATCTACAATGGCATGACTTCTAACGATATGGGACAGGATATCGTCAACCAGGTCACCAAACTTGTAGACTATCAGGCTGAAGTCCAGAAGCTGGTCGGTAAAGAGGAAGAAGGTTACTACTACGGCCACGTGAACTACATCTTCGAGTACTGGTACAAATACTATATGGCCTGGATGCTTTTCACCTCGTACTACTGCACAAACCACAAAGTCGAGTATGATGGCCGTAAAATGCCACTTGAGGAAATGATTCGTCGGCAGAGTCTCAAGCAAATGGGCCGTCTTGACCTTAACGATGTCACTCGTGCCGCCATCGAAAAGAACCTCAAATAAATAGACGTATCCGAATCAAAGAAGAAAATAGGAAAACAAGGGAGATAAAGTATTAGGAAATGATAGATTTAAAACAAAGGTTCGATGAGATGGCCAAGGAACTAGCGAAATCGTTAGGTTGCACTATGCAGACAACGCCTACTTCGGCGAAGCGGAACGGAACTACGACGCATTCCGCGACAATTTCATTCGTGAGCGGAGAGAAAGCCAAAGAGATGGCAAGATTCTATCTGAGGAAAAAGGAAGAGAAGTAAATGTAAGAAATTCCTTTTGCACGCTGACTTACGCCGCCTGAGGGAGCATACGAACGGAATGGACTCGTGTTCCCTGTGAAGGCGGCTATTTCGACTATGAAGCGTTGGCTGAAAAGTAAATTTTTGACGGTACTGATATAATAAAAATTAAATCCAATGACACTGAAATTTTCCTTATAGATCATTCATCGGATGAAGTACTCTATGAGAGCCTTAAGGAAGATGGATTTGGTATCCGCAACAAGTATAACATTAACCGAAAATGACCTTAAATAAATACCTGGAAATATCGGGCGTGACTATGAATACTCTGAGGAGCGGGTTATCGAGGTGCTGCAAGATTTTGGGGTTAAGCCAGAACTCCTGTCTGGGTTTAACATTGCTGCTGAACTCGCGTTGGCAGCTGGCACTGATGTTAGCATGGATGCTTCAAGAGGAAGATGCGGGGAGAAAGCCGGACACTACAGAAGTCGTCTTAATGGCAGAGAAGATACGACAAGCCTGGGAAAAGAAGCAAGCGATGGAAAACCTCTCCCGAAACCGTAGAAATAGCGCGTACTCAGCAGGCATTCCGCGACAATCTCCTTCGTGAGCGGGGAAGAGCGAAAGAGATGGCGAAATTCTATTTGAGGAAAATGGGAGAGAAGAAAAATGTGAACGACAGTGGAACTGACACCTGAACAGAAGAGAATCAGCCCGTCCATCGAATTCTGGGAGAGTCGGGAAAGGAAAAAGAAGCAAGTAGAACGCTGGAAGAAGCAGCCAATCTCTCCCGAGGAGTGGGAGGAGGAACTGAAAAGTCGCAAGGCTTTTCAAGAGAGCTGCAAAAAGAATCATGACTTATGAAACTAGAAACACTTTTCGCCCAGATATTTGTACTGTTATGCCTCCTGGGCTGCGTTGGCAGGCGGAATGGCAATCCCGCGACGACAAAGGGGGAAGCGCCGTTACCTACGCCGCCAATTTCGCTTCGGATAATAAGCGATACCGTGCACGTGGACGGCGCTCTATATGCTTACGGGGACTCTCTGATGATTCCCTTGATTGTTAATGAGACGGATTGCGATTCTTACTACGATACGGACGACGAAGGGGAACGGATGCGGGAAGCCCGGCTTCGCAACGACCGGAAGGTATGTCTGCAGTTCACAAGTCCCATTCACGGTTATGCCGTTCAGGTCACATTACATCCGGATGAGGGGCATGATGAGGTAGGTATGGGAGAATGGCGGCTATCGAAGGGGAAAGATACGCTGAAGATTGACACCGGTTTTTATTGGGACTGGAAAGAGGTGGTGGCAGATCAGGTAGTTGACAGCATTCGTTATTCAGGGGAGATTTATCGAATTGCCCCGTCCCATTTGATGATTCAGGGAAGAGACAGCGTAATCTTCAATACCCCATTCTGTTTCAAGGACGTGGATTTTGACGGAGAGGATGAGATTTGCTTTAGAGCCGGCGGATGGAACAGGTATTATTTCAATGCCTACAAAATACTTTCCCGTTGCGAAGCCCGGTTGATGGAGGGAGAACCGTACAATAATCTCGTGTATTCCCAGATCGAGAATTGTACATCTGAATTTGGTTACACGAATCAAGAGATATCCATCCATGAACAATCTGGAGTAGGTCGTTCTTCGAGCCACCGCTATAAAAGGAGGGCACGCGTGACAGACACCCTAAACCCTATGCAGCATATCTCCGGGTATGAGACTGAATACTCTTCATCCGCATTCCACCATGAAGAATACTTTGAAAATGGGAAGTGGGTAAAATCCGTCAAGACATACCGTTTGGACTATACCGGAGCGTATGCTGATACCGAAATCATCGCCGAGTATGTCGCAGAAAAAGAGATGGTTTTTGCCCTGAAGAAACTCATACTACACGACAGGGACAACAACTTTCATAAAACCTTATACGAAAAATAAATTCTATGGAACTGACACCGGAGCAGATGAAAATCAGCCCGTCCATCGAATTCTGGGAGATGCAGGAGAGGGGAAAGAAGCAAGTAGAACGCTGGAAGAAGCAGCCCATCTCCCCAGAGGAGTGGGAGGAAGAACTGAAAAGTCGCAAGGCTTTTCAAGAGAGCTGCAGAAGGCATTAAAATTCCCTGCACATCGCGTGTAATTATTCAGGCCGGGGACGGAGCACCCGAAGTCGCTGCGAGGCGACAGTGCCGTCCTCATTAAGAAAAATGAGAATCATCTTTTTGGATTTTGACGGCGTGCTGAATACGGAAGCCTGGCAGCGTCACTGTATATCTATGGGGCAGCGGAACGAAGACGGCTTCGGACCCGCCTTTGACCCGGAGGCCGTTGCTCACCTGGCCGAGATTGTGAATGCGTTTCCCGACACGGCCGTGGTCATCACCTCGAGCTGGAAATTGGATGGTATAGCGCGGATGCGGCGTCTGTGGGAAAAGCGGAGCCTGCCAGGGAAACTCCTCGGCATCACGCCGGACTACGTCCCTAACTTCGACGAAAGGACTTTTGATGAAATCCTGCAAGGGATTCTCCCCGACCAGCAGGCGCATTTCATCGAAATCGACCCACGCGTAGGGATAACGGCAGAGGATGCCGGGCGGGCGATTGAAATCCTCCGTCTGTAAAGGACTATATCCCAAATGTGCTTAAGCCTCAATGTCTTGCCCTTATTTTTCCTGTTCGATTGCCCGAAATCTCTCCCGGAGTTCCTCCATCCGTTTCAGGAGGTCGTCAAACGGCAGGGCCTTCCCAAAGATGAAATGGCGCTGCATCTCGGCATAATCGCTGCGCCAGCTCTCAAGTTCCGATGCCGGAGGGATAAAGTCGATTCTATCCGGCGCATGCCGCCCGTAGTCCACGTACTTGAGGTCATAGTATAGCCGTCGATGCTCCACAATGGTGTCGTATAGTTCCTTGTCAGCAAGGGCCTCTTTCCCGAAAGGAGTATCCATCAATCGCTCCAGGTCGTACAGGTGCCGGCTCATTCTCCGGTAGCGCGGCTTCCCCTTTTGGAACTCCTCGTTCAGCAGGAACACCTTTTCCAGGAATGTGCGCGAGGGAACCACGGTGCGGATGGTGCAGGCCATATCATTATCCTCTTCGGGATAATACCTGGCGATGAGCGTGTCAATAGGCCGGGGCTTCGTAGGCTCATCCAAAGCCAGGCAGCCAATCTCTACCTTCACGCGGGCTGGGATGTAATCGACCGCGTCCTCCAGCACGGACGGATAATGCACCAGCAGCACGGTAGGATCGGTGTTACTATTGATATGGACCGGCCCATCCTTGGTCTGACGCTCCGTCACAGGTTCAATACTATAGCCGGTAACGCCCATTCCCTTCAGCCGGGCATCCAATTCATCCTTGAGAGTGGTTATGATATAGGCCCTGGCCATCCTGCACAGGTTGTCCCGCTGCTTTTTGTTGGTACGGTCTATCCCGAAGAAGGAATGGTCCAGCGCCAGGTCAATATCCTCACTCAATCGCTCAATGATGCCCCATCCCTTGGAAAGGCTGGTACCGCCCTTGAAACTAAGTGCATCCTTGCAGGATGTCTGGAACAATGCTTTCAACACGGCAGTTACCCACCAGTCCTTTTCAATGGCGGCTACCTGCTGGAGTTTTTCCTTATCTTCAACGGACTGCAGAACCACTCTCCGTTCCGCAAGGTCCAGGTCTATCCACTTGCTCATGCTTACAGTAAAGGTTTAATGATGGATTTCATCCAGATGGGCATCAGGAGCACATCGGCCCGGAACGCTTCTATGTCCGGATTCTTGTCAATAACATTTTTCAGAGCCGATATCTCCTCTCGGCCGATATTCTCCTCCCCGGTTGCCTTCAGCGCCTGAACGATGAGGGCGGCCAGTCGGGTTTTGTAGGCAAAGTTCCGGGGTACTGCCCGCTGCAGGTTGATGGTCTTTCCTTCCACCGTCAACTTGCGGGAAGAACCGGAAGTGATGTAGGTATAAGCCATCGGCACCTGAGTGGACAGGCCCAGCATATTGGCGGCCGTGTAACCGGAAGGCAGCACCTGCGCGTGGTCCCGCTGCGCAACCGCTTCCACGATCTTGGAGATATCAGGATACAGTGGACCGAAACGGGTGTGGATAGGTTTACAGTAAATCCCCCTGGCCAGACGCTTGATTTCCCCGGCACTTTCCATATCCGTAAGGACGCGCCCCGCCTGCCTCTCCGTACAAAGGTCCAGGAAGTCGGTAGCAAAGATAATGCTTCCGTCCTCCAACGACGTAATCCGCCCGTGTATGTCTTTCGTTCTCATAGACACTCATATTGTTCGGATACAAAGATATAAAATGGTAGCTAACTTTGCAAAAATTAGCTACGTTTTCCTTACACTCTGGAGCAAATCCTGATTCTGCGAAAGCGAGCAGACTCTATTTCAGACACGGTGCGTTTTCCTCTCAGAATTAACGCACTGAATCCGAAAAAGCGTGTAGGAACGAAGAAAAACGAACGATAGTCAGCGCACTAAAAATGGCGTATAAAGTGCCATCTGGAACACTTACAATGAAGATTCGCCTTTTAAACGAGACAAAACAAGAAATCCAAGTCGCTCTCGTCCTCTCCGCAAAGGCTGCCTGCACGGCAGCCTTTTTGCGTCGAGGACGAGATCTTTCCCCCGCCGCTTCGCGGCTGCCCCCAGGGGCATGCGGCCTGTGCTTTGCTCCGGCCGGTGGCTGCGCTGCTTCGATGCTTTGCATCTCGCTGACGCTCCGCCACGGCGGCTAGTGCCGCCTTCGGGCCTTCGGCCCTCAAACGCCCACCTGGTAGGGCACGAGATAGCGCAAGCGGCGTCAGCCGCGCAGCGGAATCTCGGGAGAGGACGAGATGTTTGGGCTTCAAAAAAATGCACCAAAAATGCACCAGGACTTGCTTAACTGGTAACTCACTCTCATTCGTTATAGTTTAGGCTCAATGATTAATGGACGTTCGGAATTATCACAATAGATATTCACAGGCTGAATTTTAGTGGTAATGCTACTTGTGGTAACGCTCTTCAGCTTTTTATTGATAAGCCTTGTGATTTCCGCACACTCGTCCAAGTGAACCTGTATGCCGCCGGTCTGTACCGCGAAGGTAGTAAAGCTGTGAAGCGCTATACAATGATGGAACTTAAAGACCGCGTTGTCCTGATATGTGTGGCATTCGGGGAGAAGGAGTATAAGGCGGAGGGGAATCTTTTCGTCTTTGTTTGAGTTTGTTTTTCTGCCCATTGATATACAATTATTTAATAGATTATTGTTTCTTTTTTAATGTATTGATTTTTGTTTTCTGCCCAATATTATTTATCTTTGCGAAAACTGAAATGAGATGAGTACAATTATAGAATTGCAAAAGCTTCGGGAGCGAGAAGACCACATAGAGTTTAAAGAGGCCAAGCATAATTTCCCGTTTGCCGGAGGAGAAAGGAAAGAGGCTAAAGAACGTCGGCATTGTGTCCTTGGATATGTCGTTGCGTTGGCTAACGAGCGTGGCGGGAGATTAGTGCTCGGAATGGCAGACAAGTACCCACATGTGGTTGTCGGTAGCGATTTTGCGCAGGATGAAGAAGGGCAGCTTATAGATGAAATCTATAAACGGCTCTACATACGTGTTCGCACGGAAGTCCTTTTTGAGAATGGTAAGCGTGTCCTTGTGATAACAACACCCTCGCGTCCTGTTGGTAAAGCTCTTCGTTTTGAGGGAGTCCCTTTGATGCGGACGGGGGAAAGTCTGCGTGTAATGGATGACGCAGAGTATCTGTCTGTCATTCAAGAGCAGGATCCGGATTTCTCGGCCAAGACTTGTGAAGGTTTGAGTCTTGAGGATTTGGATAATGATGCTATTGCCAAACTGCGTCAATTGATTTATGATAAACGGAAGAAAGCTGACATCCTGACGGTTCCGTTAGAGCAAATGCTGTCAGATTTAAACCTGATGACACCTGAAAACAGAATCACCTTTGCGGCTCTTATCCTCATCGGCAAGACTTCCGCCATTGAACGCAATCTTCCACAAGACAATGTAGTTGTTGAGTATCGGAACAATCGTTCTCTGGATCGTTATACTGCCAGAAAAGAATTCCGTTATCCGCTAATCCGGGCCGTGGATGAAATCTGGGAATATATCAGCCACCCGGCGAGCAATCCTTTACTCCATATTAACGATATGCCTCGTATTTTGGATGTTCCGGGCTTTAACGAAGAAACTATTCGGGAAGCTATTCTTAATGCGTGCGTACATAGAAGTTTCCAGATGCCTGGAGACATTCTGATTAAGATTTACCCCGATAGTTTTGAGATTACCAACCCGGGGGGATTCCCCTTCGGTGTCAATATCGGGAATATCCTGACTGTGAATAGCGCGCCTCGCAATCGCCTTCTTGCAGAAACGATAGAAAAGACTGGTCTGATTGAACGGTCCGGACAGGGCGCCGATATTATGTTTCGAAATTGCGTGGCCGAAGGCAAACCACTGCCGGATTATAATGAATCGGATGATTATCAGGTATCTCTCAGGGTTAAGGCTGTGATTGAGAACCCCAGGCTTTATATCTTCTTACATGATTGGGATGTTGAGCTCAACGCCTTTGAGTTATTGAATCTTTATTACATAAACAAAGGTGTTGTGGATAGCTTATTCATGAATAGTTTGTCCAGATTGTTGGAAACCGGTGCAATCTGCGAAGACGATTATTTCCGTTACACGCTTGGAAACACCTACTTCTCGTATGCCTATCACGATAGGGCCGAAATGTTTGGGGCGGATACCATTCGGTTGGTTTATTACTCAATAAAGCGAACTGGATCCGCGGCATCCTCATTAATTATCGAGCAGTTGAAGGAAATGTATACACCAAAACAGGCACGGACCATTATAGCCAAAATGCTTGATGCTGGATGGCTTGCGCAGAGAGGGAGCGGGAGAGGAACAACATATGTGTGGGCAGAGTGAGACTGTTTGGCTTTGATTTTCAGGTAAATGCAGCCATTGTATTAATGCTCGAGAATATTTGGCAACTGGAAGCATTGCGTTTCGATGGCGTCGATGAAAATGAGATTATATTGGATGACAAATCAAATATTGTTGTGCAAGCCAAGAGTGTTGTTAAATGCAGAGCGGATTTAGAAGCGTTCGAATCAATTTCAAAAAGGCCGCAATTTCTTTGTCAGATGCATATCATACAGTAATTTCAATTGAGTCGACTCATTTATATTACAAACTCAAACTGTTGTAATTTTAGGGTGTCCTAAAAAAGGGGAAGTTCACACTAACAGGGAAGGCTACATCCCTACGCCATAACTGCTGAAAAGACAATGCAGATACGGTGCGCTTTCCTCTCAGAATTAACGCACAGAATCCGAAAAAGCGTGTAGAAACGGAGAAAAACGAACGATAGTCAGCGCAGTAAAAATGGCGCATAAAGTGCCATCTGAAGCATCTGCAATGATGATTCACCTTTTAAACGAGACAAAACATGAAATCCAAGTCGCTCTCGTCCTCTCCGCTATATCATGTATAGAATCTCCTGTGAGTCAATAACTTGCGGGGGATTTTGGTTTAACCTCCACCCAAAAAATCACCCGAAAATTCTATTTTTTTACACTTGATTCTGGCTAACGCTTGTGTGGTAGTGTCCCTGCGCTGTCGTCATTCCAGTTTTTCGCGTCCAGGGCCTTCCGACCCCCTTGCCGTATCCATGGACGAAGTCCCCATTACGGCCGTCTATCCGTCGAAAATCTATGATAATTTGGTTAGATGCGCTTCCCGTATTCCAGGATAGTGTCGGAAGGGAGGTCAATTTGCTCGTTCCAGTAGATGCAAGTTCGGCTTTGATCGAGTTGAAAATTCTCGAAAAGCCGGTGCTCTGTCATCAGCGGTGCAAATGCCTTGATGTTACGAATGTCTTCTGCGACATCATATATGACGCAAATCCCATTATCAAAGGTGACAATGAGTTGATAATCTTTCGCCGCTTGTATGGATTTGATTCTCGGTATCATTTTAGAGGCGGAAGTTTTGTGATATTCTGCGTTGCCCACATTTCATCAAGTCTGCCAACATTCTGGGTCAACCATTCTTTGACAAGGTTCTGCGCCCGGACAGGTAAGTCTCCGTCAGTCATTTCGAAGGTGTGGATATCGAATACCCCTACATAATCACCATACAGGGCATGGATATGGGCGGGCTCAAACGACTGATTTCAGGCATGGCTTTATGTGTTTCTGCAAACCTACAAAAAATTATAAAAGTTTCAAAACAACAAAGGATGAACTGTACCCGCCTCAAATTTCCGGAAAAAAATTTCGAAGGCAACTGTACGTGGGGTATTAGGCCTAAGAGATAGGTTTATAAAGTGGAGGCGGTTCACAAATAATCATATCAAACCTTGTTCCCGCCAATATTGTTTTCTTTCATTCCAAGCTCGTATCATGCCTTCTGAAATTCTGCGAAAGCGTGTAGAAACGGATAGGCGCTTCGTTTCCGTGAAATTGCGTAATTTTACGGAAGAGATTCCTTAAAAATTGCGAATTTCTTGGAATCTTTTTCAAAAATGACTAGATTCGCCCAAAAATAGAAGCGGCCTATGATACACAGAAGCATAGAAGATAATATTCGCAAAGCCCTCTCCGGCAAGAAAGCCGTCACCATTATGGGTGCCCGCCAGGTTGGCAAATCCACCCTCACCGAGGCCCTGTTCTCAGGAGAAGAAAACGTACTTTTCCTGAACGGCGACGAGGCTGACGTCCGAGCCATCCTCAAGGACGCCACCTCCACCCGCCTCCGCGCCATTTTTGGCAAAGCAAGCACGGTGGTCATCGACGAGGCCCAGAAGATAGAGGATATCGGCAATGTCCTCAAACTTGTCACCGACCAGATGAAAGACATCCGCCTGGTGGCCACCGGCAGTTCCGCTTTCTCTCTGGCCGAAGAAGTCAACGAGTCCCTTTCCGGTCGCAAGCGCGAATTCAAACTATTCCCGCTTTCATTCAAAGAACTGGTCGATGATACCAACCTTCTTGACCAGACCCGGCTCCTGCCGCAGCGCCTACTCTATGGCAGCTATCCGGAAGTCGTCACTTCTCCCGGCGAAGAGCGCATCGTTCTCAAGGAACTGATGGACAGCTACCTCTACAAAGACATCCTGAACATCAAAGGCATTGCCAAGCAGGATAAACTTGAATCCCTGCTCCGTGCTCTGGCCTTCCAGATTGGCTCCCAGGTCAGTTACAACGAAATAGCGAGTCTCATCCGTATCGACTCCAAAACCGTCGAAAAATACATCGACATCCTGGAGAAATGCTACATCATCTTCCGTCTCCCGTCCTTCGCCCGCAACCTCCGCAACGAGCTCAAGTTTGATAAGAAAATCTATTTCTGGGACATGGGCATCCGCAACGCCATCATCGGCAACTTCTCGCCGATCGAGCTCCGGGACCACAAGGAAGTAGGGCATATATGGGAAAACTGGCTCATGGCCGAACGGATGAAAAAACTCGAATACAACCGGTCCTTTGCCGGAAAATACTTTTGGAGAACTACCGGCAAGAAAGAGATTGACCTCATTGAAGAAGAGGACGGCAAGATTACAGCCTTCGAGTTTAAATGGAATCCGGAAGAGAAAGCTCCGTGCCCCAAGGCATTTGCCGAGGCCTATCCGGAGGCCTCCTTCAAGATCATCACCCCATCAAACGTAGATGAATTCCTTCTTTGATCTATTAGCGCAGCGGAATCTCGTCTTCACCTGGCCCTGCTGAGGAAGTCCCGCACGCGCTGCAGGTATTCTGCCGGGTGCTTGGCGTAGGAATTCGCGTGGACGGCGCCTTCGGCCACCCACATCTCCTTGTAGCCGCTCGTCTTCGCATCAAAATTCTTCTGCAGATGCGAGAAGGGTACGAACTTGTCGGCATCGCCGTGGATAAAAAGCATCGGCCGGTCGCACTTGGCGAGCTGCTTTACGCAGGAAGCCTCCTTGAAATCCCAGCCGTAGCGCCTGCGGCAGACGATGCTGGCGCTGTGCAGTATTGGGAAGGCGGGCAGGTGGAAGAACTGCCGGAGGTTTGCCTTGAACTGGTCCCAGACGGAGGTGTAGCCGCAATCCTCAACAAAAGCTCGGATATAGGGCGGAAGAGGGTCCCCGCTCATCATCATCGTCGTGGCGGCACCCATCGATACCCCGTGTATCACCATAAAATCATCCCTCCAGATACCATGCGCCGTTTCCGCCCACTTCTCCACGTCCAGCCGGTCCAGCCAGCCCATCTGGATGGCATCGCCTTCCGAATAGCCGTGATACCGCAGGTCCGGCAGAAGCACATTGTAATTGAGGGAGTCCCGGTACATCCTGGCAAGATAGAGGAATACAAGGTGGTTGTCCGTATAGCCGTGCACTACGATCGCCGTGCCCTGCGCGGAATCGGGGGCGGCCGACGGTGCAAAGACCGCGTGCAGGGAGCATCCGTCTCCGGTGACAATGGTAGTATCGCGGAAGATGCCTGCGGCGTGCAGGCTGTCGTACCAGGCGATCGATCCGGGCAGCAGGGAGTCCGCCTTATGTCGGGTGCGCTCGATATCGTCAACGCCGTGCGGCTTTGGAGTGAGCGCAGAATTACAAACAAATCGGCCAGCCAGACAGCTGGCAACGCAAATCGCCACCGAAAGGGTGGCGATGGTACGAAGGAATTTTCTCATTTGGCTCCCCTTCTAGGACTTGAACCTAGGACCCCCTGATTAACAGTCAGGTGCTCTAACCAACTGAGCTAAAGAGGAGTGTTCTCCTTTCGGGACTGCAAAGTTAATATAATTTCCTATCTTTGCAAAAAATTGTTTGATTTTTGGAGTCTGAAATCAAAAAATTCATAAAAGACCAGCTTTCCGTCTGGCCCCTGGCCGCCGCAAACTTCCGTGCGGTAAAGCGTGCGAAGACCAAGCCGCTCGAGCTCGGCATCCCCGGTTGCGCGGTGCAGCTGAATCCGTGCAGGGTAGCTTCCACCACGGCCGATGTCAGCGCGGAGGCCATTGCCGCAAGGCCCTGCTTCCTCTGTCCGGAGAACCGGCCTGCGGAGCAGTTCCATCTCAAGTTCGAAGGTCGCAAATCCCGTTGCTACAACATCCAGGTAAATCCCTACCCGGTATTTCCGGACCATCTGGTAATCGTGCGGGACCGCCATATCCCCCAGGCCATCTGGCATCACCTTCCGGACATGCTCGACTTCGTGCAGCAATATAGTTATTTCGCGGTATTCTACAACGGACCCGAGTGCGGGGCTTCGGCGCCGGACCATCTGCATTTCCAGGCCTGCCCCAGGCAGATGCTGCCGCTGGTGAATGCCGCCGATAGCTTCCTGAACGGGCGCCCGGAGGCTTTGGTAAGCCTGAAGGATGCATCGCTATACCATCTCAAGGGCTATACCACCGGGGTATTCGTCCTCAGGGCCGATACCTCAAAATCCCTTACCAAGCTTTTCTACCGCCTTCTGGAATGCAGCCCCCGGCGTGCAGGCGAGAGCGAGCCCCGTTTCAACGCCTATTGCTGGTTCTCCGGCGGGGAGTATCGCGCCTGCGTAGTCCTGCGCTCCGAGAAGCGTTCCCACCATTACAGTGCGGTAGGGGAGGAGCACCTGACTATCAGCCCGGGTGCGGTGGACATGGCCGGCGTCTTCATCACGCCCTTCAGGGAAGATTTCGACAAAGCCACTACCGCACAGATTTCCCGGATGCTTGCCGAGGTATCCGTCAGTCCCGGGGATGAAGCAAAGGTCCTGGACCGCCTCACCCGCACCCAGCAAATGATAGACGTGGGCATAGTCTCCGGCGACGAAATCTGCTTCGAGATAATATCTGACGGCGCTGGCCCGCAGCGCGTAAGCCTGCACGACGGGCGCATCAACTACAACGGGATGCTCTACGACGAGCTTGTCTTCGATTCGATCACCCGTTCAACGCTCTTCGCCGAACCGTCCTTCATACTTTACGGCGTCACCATCGGCATCGGTTTCCACTGGGAGCGCAAGATGGACCTGAAGTTCGCCGGTTCCCTCCGCCTCCGCATCGCAGGGGGCAAAATCGTAGCGGTAAACCGCATAGGGCTGGAAGATTACCTTCTGAGTGTCATCTCCTCGGAGATGAAGGCCACGGCTTCGCCCGAACTGCTCAAGGCGCATGCCGTGATTTCCCGGAGCTGGGTGCTGTGCAACCTGGGACGGCACGATGGCTACGATGTCTGCGCCGATGACCACTGCCAGCGCTACCAGGGGCTTACGATGGCCGTAGGCAGCAATGTGCGGACGGCCATCGACGAAACCTGGGGGCAGGTCCTTTGCTACGGGGGAAAGATCTGCGATACGCGCTACTCCAAGTGCTGCGGCGGCCGTACGGAGCTTTTCAGCACCTGCTGGGAAGACCGCGACGAGCCCTGGCTGCCTTCGGTCCCGGACACGGAATACGCCCATCCGCTTCCATTCTGCAATTGTTCGGACAAGCGCATCCTGGCGCAGGTCCTGAACGACTACGACACCGAGACCGCCGATTTCTACGAATGGGAGCTCAGCTACGGCATACGGGAGCTCTCGGAACTGGTAAGGCGGAATACCGGCAAAGATTTCGGAACGATAAAGGCCCTCGTTCCTGTGGAAAGAGGGCCTTCGGGCAGGATCAAGTACCTGCGTATCGACGGGACGCTATACAGCGCTACTATCGGAAAAGAACTGGAAATCCGGCGTGTCCTGAGCACCAGTCATCTCAAAAGCTCCGCTTTCGAGGTTTCCTGGCAGGAAGACCGTGTAACGCTCAAGGGCAGGGGCTGGGGCCACGGCGTAGGCCTGTGCCAGATAGGCGCGGCGGTAATGGCCTCAGAGGGCTATGGCTACCGGGAAATACTCTCCCACTACTATCCGGGAACGGATTGTCAATACTTGACGTCGTCCCAGCCGAAGGGGTGACGTGCGAGCGGCATCCTGGCCAGAGGATGATAATCTCCCACCAGACCCACGGGCCTGGCATTCCGTATATCATGAACCGTCTGGATGCAGGGCATGGCCTCGCTGATGCGGAAGCCCTTCCCGGCAAGGATATTCTCGTAGCTCTTGGTGTGCAGTTCGGTGAATCCTGCGCTGAATTCGAACTCGTCCCCGTCTATATTCAGGGTACGGTAGGTCTTCTTCTCGCCCTGTACCGCATTCGGGGGCAGGCACTCGGAGTTGATGCTAAGGAAATAGCGCACGCGCGCCTTCTTCAGCCCCAGATAACCGGCAACGCGGTCAAAGCTCATGACATGCACGATATTCTCCTGCACGGGCCCGAATATCCACTGGAGCATATCATAGAAATGCACGCCGATATTGGTGGCCACTCCGCCGCTCTTGTGGTTATTGCCCTTCCATGAGGTATAATACCACTTTCCGCGGGAAGTAATATAGGTAAGGTCCACGTCGTAGACCTTGTCCGCAGGGCCTTCGTCTATTTTCTTCTTGAGGGCTACAATGCTGTCGTGGAGGCGCAGCTGAAGGATATTGTAAGCCTTGCGCCCGGTCTCCTCCTCTTCCCTCATAAGGGCTTCGAGGTTCCAGGGATTCAACACCACGGGTTTCTCGCAGATCACATCGGCCCCGAGCCTCAGACCGTAGCGGATGAATGCATCGTGCGTATAATTGGGGGTACAGATGGACAGCCAGTCGAGCTGCTGAGGCGTTCCTTTCACAAGGGAGCAGAAACGGTCGAATTGCTCCTGCTCGGTGAAGAACGAGCACTCGGGGAAGAAACTGTCCAGCCTGCCGACGCTGTCGAACTTGTCATAAGCCGCAACCAGGTTGTTCCCCGTGTCGGCAATAGCTTTCAGGTGGCGCGGAGCGATGTACCCCGCCGCACCTACGAGTGCAAAATTTTTCATCTGTGATGTCTTCTCTTTTTCTTCTTCTTACCATCTTCCTCTCCGTCGTTGCCGTACCCGTACTGATGGCCATAACCATATCCGTAACCATAGCCGTATCCATATCCGTAGCCATAGCCGTATCCGTAGCCGTAACTGCCATAGCTTCCGCCGTGCTTCTTGTAGTTCACGTCATTAAGGATAATGGACATATTCGGGAACTCGTCGCGGTCCTTGATGGTCTGGATATCGGGCAGCATGCGCTTGTCTATGAGTCCGGAGCGCAGCACGAATATGGATACGTCGGCGAAGCGCTTGACGATAGTGGCGTCCGCGACTATTCCGGCAGGCACAGCGTCTATGATGATATACTCATAATTCTTGCGCATCCACTCTATCGCATCATCCAGCCGTTTGTTGGAAAGCAGGTCGGCAGGGTTGGGAGGCAGGGGACCGGAGACCAGTCCGTCCACACCTTCGGCCATAAAGTCGTGGCGTATGAGTGATACAAAGTCGTCGGTCTTGCCTGACAGGTAATCCGAGAATCCCTCCTGCTTCCTGAATCCGGCATTCTTGGTCAGGGAACCCTTGCGCAGGTCAAGGTCAAGCAGGATGACCTTCTTGTGGACCATGGCCAGGCTGGCCGCCAGGTTGGAAGTGATAAAGGTCTTGCCGGCGTTCTCCATGAGCGACAGGAAGAGATACACGGTTCCGCTGCCGTCCTGGTTCCGCGTATATTCCAGATTGCTTCGGAGTATTCGGAAGGCTTCCGACAGGTAATCCCTGTTGTTCTCCCCGATAACCAGATGGCGCTCATCCTTCTTGGGCTTGGACGGAATCTCTCCGAGTATGGGGATGTCCACGTAGTTCTCCACATCCCTGCGGAAGCGTATCTTGGTATCCAGCATGCGGCGGATTACAAAGTACGCCACCGGGATGAGAAGCCCCATGATTATACCCATCAGCATATTCCGCCTGGAGTTCGGCGATATGGGGACGGGATTGATGCGTGCCCTGTCGATTACGCTTGCCTTCCCTTCGAGCGCCGGCTGGCTGATAAGCATCTTCTCCCGGTGGGTAAGCAGTGTAAGGTAGAGTTCCTCCTTGATGCCCTGCACGCGGGAGATATTGTCCAGGTACAGCTGGCTTCCCGGAACGCTGCGTATCTTGTCCTGTGCCTTGCGCCCCATTTCCTCCACGGCCACTATCTTCTGCTGGAGCGCTCCGATATAGGACGCCAGCAGCTGGTTCAGGTTGCTCTTGAGCGAAACCAGCTCAAGTTGCATGTTCTGCACGAGGGGGTTGTTGGTGGTACCGGACTCCTTGTATTTGTCCAGCTTCAGCACCAGGGTGTTGAAATTGGCGATGGTGGAAGTGATGTTATCGTCTTCAATATCCACCATCACGGGGAAGAGCTTGTTCTCTGTATTCGCCTCAGTGAGCGACTGCAGGTAACGCGCATGCGAGATCTGCAATTTAATGCGCTCCACCTCTTCCGCAGACTCTATGCTGGCGGTAAGATAGGACTTGCCGTAGTCGTCCAGGTTAAGTATCTGGTTGTCCCGCTTGAAGTTGGAAATCTGCGCCTCCTGCACCCCCAGTTCAGAATCCAGCTGGTTGATGCGCTTGTTTATGTATTCCGACGTGTGGAGTATCGCGTTCTGCTTGTCCCGTATGGTGGTCTCGTTATATACTGCGATAATCTCGTTCAGTATATCCGCCGCCCGCTCCGGGGATGTATCCGCGAGGGCGAGGTCCACTATGCCGTCGGACGATGCGTCCTTCTCTATCGAAACGCGGTTGCGGTAGACAGCGGCTATATCGTAGATATTGTAGTGGGTTACCGTTATGGGGCAGTCGTAATAACTCTCCACCATAGCCCAGGTAGGCATTACCACCACGCGCCCTATGCTGGTGGAAAGGGTGTCTCCGAAGCGTCCGGAAATGGCCTCGTCCCCGTTTATCTTCACGGACACCAGAGAGTCGGAATAAGCCGTTACGGTAAGGGCGGCATAGTCCCTGTCGTTCACGTCGGGGAGGGAAACGTCGATGGGGGATTTCTTGTATAGGTCCCGCAGTCGCTTGACCACCTTGGTCTCGTACTTGTATGTAAGCCCGAGGTTGAGGCGCTTAGCGACATCGAGCATCGCCGTCTCAGACTGCAGTATGATTATTTCGTCCTTAAGCGCGTTGGGAGCGATGGTATTCCTGCGCGTGGAGAACTGCTCCATTACGAACAGCCCGTTGTCCATGGCATTGCGCTTGTCCGCGTATATCTTTATCTTGGCGTGGCTCTCGTACACGCGGCTCGTCTTGTTGGTGTAATACCAGGCTACGAGCGCTCCTGCAAGCGCGCATAGTATAAGCCAGTGCAGGTTGTGTATGACGGTAAAGATTATATCCTTCGCCGACAAGGCGTTGGCATCTTTCTTCTCAAGGAATGAAAGGTCAGAAGTCTGGATTTCCTGTGCCATGATATGCTATTTGCGTTGCGTTAACAGGACGATGGAGGTGATAAGCGTGGCGAAGCTGGCCAGCGTGGACACATAGCCGAGTACGGTGAGCGCCTGGCTTGTGGACTCCATGAAGTTCTTGTATCCGCGGTCGCGGGTAATGATGAAATCGTTCTGCTGAAGCATGAAGAACGGGTCGTCGAACACCTTGGAGCTGCGCGGGTCAAGGAAACGCATCACCATCTTCCCGTCAACCTCGCGCATGACGGCAATCTTGTTGCGGTTGGTAAAGACGTTCAGGTCTCCCGACAGGGCCAGCGCCTCAAGGAAGGTGCACCGCTCGTTGGGGATGCTGATGGCCTTGCCGCCGTTGCTCCCCAGGAAGAACACCTTGAAGTTCTGGAAGCGCACCATCACATAAGGGTCCGTGATATACTCCTTCTCAATGAGCATGCTCTTGATCCTGTCCTGCAGCTTGAGACGCGTAAGCCCCGCCGCGTGGATGGTCCCCAGGACCGGCATTTCGATGTTCCCGTACTGGTCTACGAGGTAGCCGAGATAGTTGCTGCCGTTGCCGTTGCCGGAATAATAGGTCTGGCCGCTGTGGAACAGGTTGAACGGTTCCGCTAGCTCCTTGTCAAAGCTGGAGACTATGATGGTCAGTTCGTCATAGGGGCTTATCACCGCCTCGAACTTGTTCTCAAGCTCTATCTGGGATTCGTGCGTCATGTCCTGCAGGTACGCCACCTGTTTGGTGGTTACGCAGGAGGTAAGGGCTACGGCCGCTGCCGCGACGGTGCATAATATGGTGGTTAGCTTCATAGCGCAACTATTATAATAGCTTGCAAAGATAATGCTTTTTTTAGTATTCTGAAATGGCCTGGAGGATATGTTCCGCCGCCCGGCCGTCGCCGAAGAGGGGAGGGAATTGCACCTGCCTGCCGGCCAGGGAATCCAGTGCATTGCGGATCCGGTCATAATCCGCATCGGCGAGTATTCCCGCTCCGTGCTCCACTATCTCCACCCATTCCGTCTCCGGCCGCAGTATAACGCAGGGACGGCCATAAAAAAACGCTTCCTTCTGCACTCCGCCGCTGTCCGTAAGCACCACCTTCGCATTCTTTTCCAGGACGATAATCTCGAAGAACGATGCCGGGGGTACCAGCATTACTCCCGCCGATGAGCGCAGCCTCGCGTAAAGGGCCGCCCCGAGGTTCTGCTCCAGCAGTTTCGCGGTGCGAGGGTGCAGGGGCAGCACTACCTTCGTGTGCGTATCCTCCGCTATATCCAGCAGCGCGCGGAAAATGGAGCCCAGGCACTCCGGACTGTCGGTATTCGCGGGACGATGGATGGTGGCAAGAAGGTATTCCCCCTTGTCCAGGCCGAGCCTGCCGAGTATGTCGCAGCCGGCTTCCGCCACAGGCGCGAAGTACAGGGCGTTGTCGTACATCACATCGCCGGAATTTACGACCTTGCGGCCCCTGCCGTCCGCGAAGCGCGCCCTCGAGCGTCCGAAGCCCTCGTTCTCGAGGTTGCGGCAGGCGGTCTGGGTGGGGGCGAAGAGTATCGATGAAAGCTGGTCGCAGACTATGCGGTTCACTTCCTCTGGCATGGCCATATTGAAGGAGCGCAGCCCGGCTTCGATATGGAATACCGGCACATGCAGTTTGGATGCCGCCACCGCGCCTGCAAGCGTGGAATTGGTGTCCCCGTAGAGCACCACCCCGTCGAACCGTCCGCCGGTCAGTACCTCCTCGATTCCTGCAATCATTTTCGCGGTCTGCTCCCCGTGCTTCCCCGAGCCCACGCCCAGGTTGAAATCCGGTTCGGGAATACCCAGTTCCGAGAAAAACACCGCGCTCATGGAGCTGTCATAGTGCTGCCCCGTATGCAGTATTTTCTCCTCTATCCTGCCTGCAAAGGCGCCGCGCACCGCACGCGAAAGCGCCGCCGCCTTGATAATCTGCGGCCTTGCGCCTATTACCGTAAGTAACTTTATCATCTGAAACTGTTGACCGTTCTTGCCACTTCCGCGGCTTCCTCAAGCGTGATGGCCGGCCCTATGGGCAGGCTCAGCTCCTCCCGTGCGAGCCTTTCCGTAACGGGAAGCGACAGCCGCGGCGAATTCCACTCCTCCTGCGCATAGCACTCCTGCATGTGCGGAGGGATGGGATAGTGTATCACCGTGCCTATGCCCTTCTCCTCAAGATAATCGTGCATGGCGTCACGTCTGCCCCCGCCCACCAGGACCGGGAACAGGTGGTAGACGTTCTGCGCGTCCGGCAGCCTTTCCGGGAGCGTCACAAGCGGGTTGTCTATATGGTCATAGTAATATGCCGCAACCATCTGCCTGTGGGCATTGTCCTGCGGCAGGTATTTCAGTTTCACGTCCAGCACCGCCGCCTGTATCTCGTCAAGCCGGCTGTTGCGTCCGGCGTACTTGAATACGTACTTCTTCTGCGACCCGTAATTCGCCAGTGCGCGCACGGCGGCTGCCAGTTCGGGATCGTCAGTGGTTACCGCCCCGCCGTCGCCCAGGGCCCCGAGGTTCTTTCCGGGGTAGAACGAGTGCCCGGCCGCATCGCCTATGCTGCCCGTCACCAGCCCTTCCGGAGTGCGGCAACCGTGGCTCTGCGCGCAGTCCTCAATGAGCTTCAGGCCGTATTTCCGGCATATTCCGCCGATTTTCGGAGTCCATGCGTTCCTGCCGTAAAGGTGCACTATCGCAATTGCCCGCGTCCGGGGGGTAATCAACCCCTCGATGGCCGCGTCGTCGATTTCGAGCGTATCCGCGCGCGGCTCCGCCATTACCGGCACCAGCCCGTTCTCCGTAATCGCCAGTACGGTGGCGATATAGGTATTCGCCGGGACTATCACTTCGTCCCCGGGTTTCATCACCCCCAGCTCTATATATGCGCGGAAAATCCATATCAGCGCGTCCAGCCCGTTAGCGCAGCCTATGCAGTGCTTCGTGCCTATGAAAGCTGCGTAATCCTGCTCGAAGCGTGCGTTTTCCGCCCCTTGCAGGTACCAGCCGCCTCGGGTCACCCTCGTTACGGCCTCTTCAATCTCCGCCCCGTGCAGGGCAGTCACGTCTTTAAGACTTAGAAATGGAATCATAGTTCAACTTTGTGTTACCGCCAGGAGTGGCCGATATCCCAATGAATGGCATATTTCAACGAAGTCTTTTCAGGGGGGAGATTAAATTCCTGTAATATCATGTTATACACATGAGGATATTCTTGAATCCATTTCCCAGCCGCTACTTCATAACTATCTGTCATTACATCGTAAAATACACGTCCCCTTGGCTTATCTTGGTATTGACCAATATAAGGACCTTTGCCGTCGGATTTGTAACGTTGCCTGTAAAACTCTTTCTTCCAAACATCTTCGTGAAGTTCAGAACAGGTAATTCTCCCGTTTGAAGCATTCGCCATAGAGTAATCATCAACAGGGTGAGAAATAACGCCGAATAATTCATCACGTCCGATGTTATACCAGAAAATGCCAACTTTAGGGGTTTCTCCTTTTCCCCTGTTAGCCTCCATCTGGGCCAGAACATTGCGGTAGTCCTCTTCTGAATATTGTGTCTGAACAACTTGCTCTTCTGAGGCATTGATAGTGCTAATCAGGCTTTTCCCTACTGCAAAGATTTTAACGCTTTCGCCTGAAAATTGGTAAATGATTTGCCGGTGTACGCCATATTCACGGCTCCACAAACCGCAAAGGTTTCCGGTCAATGCTGTAGGAGAGCCTTTCCCCGAATCAGGATGCAACAGGACGTCCTTAAGGATTTCCCTAACCTGTTCGCACTCTCTCGGATGAGAAGTCTTTATTGACTCATAGGCCTTCAGCGCCTCCGGGGTAAACAGCAATCTCATAAGGAGTCAATGTCAACTTCAATGAATTCCTGATTTTTCGCAGCATCAAGTACATCCTGGCCAACTTGAGATGACAAAATGGATGCTGTGCGCACAATGGAATTGTACTCATCCAAGGAGACGAGGACAGCCCCCTGGTTGCCCCGGTTGATAAGTACCGGTTCATTGCTGGTTATCACGGAATCCACATAGGTTTTAATGCTCTTCCGGAAATCTGATATCGTCGTCGTAACCATAATTCAAACAAAAATGACTGCAAATATATGTACAATATTTTGTACAAGCAATAGGCTTATCTAGCCGCACGATACTTTACGATATTCAAGGAATTCTTTGTAGTCGCGGATGTAGTCCTCCTTCAGATAGACCTCGCTGGCAAGGACCATGCAAACCGATCCGGAAGAGAAATCGTCCAGGTCGCGCCAGATGCCCGGCTTTACATGCAGGCCCTGGTAAGGCCGGTTGAGGACGAAGCTGCGTTTCCGGGTGCCGTCGTCCAGCGTGACGCGGAACGCCCCGGAAGCTGCAATTATCAGCTGCTCCAATTCTTTGTGTGCGTGCGCCCCGCGCGATTCCCCTCCGGGGACATCGTACAGGTAATATACACGCTTCACGTCAAAGGGCAGCGTCTTCCCGTTTTCCACCACGGTCAGGTTGCCCTTGCGGTCGCTGTGATGCCGGTCAAGCTCAATTATACCGCAGTCGTTTACGCTATATTTTTCCATCGGCCTTCAGTTTCAGGAATTCGTCGTAGTCTCGGACATAGTCGTCCACGCTGTAGGGGGTGGAGCCGAACTCCAGCGCCAGAGAATTGGTAGAGAAATTATCCATCTCCCGCCACAGTCCCCTGGGGATATAGAGACCGTAATAGGAGCGGTTCAGGGAGAATCTGCGCTTCTGCACCCCGTCGTCCACTATCACGTCAAACGACCCGGACAGGGCAATCACGAACTCCTCGTTGTCCCTGTATGCATGCCCGCCGCGCGATTCCCCTCCGGGGACATCGTATAGCCAGTATGTCCTCTTGATTTCAAAAGGAATCTGGCTGAAATTCTGGGCGAACGACAGGTTCCCCCGTTCGTCCAGAATTTTCGGCAGCTCTATAATCTGTGCTTCCTTTCCCATGCTCAGTCGATATTTCCCTGCCGGCGCGCGGGATTCCCCACCCATACTTCCCCTGCGGGCACATCGTGGGTTACTACGGACCCGGCTCCTATCATCGCCCCTTCCCCGATCGTCAGTCCAGGCAGGATAGTGCTTCCGGCACCGATGGTCGCGCCCTTGCATACCCGCGTGCGCAACAGCTTCCAGTCCCGGTTGCGTGAGTGCGGGAAGCGGTCGTTCGTGAAGCTGACATTAGAACCCACCATCACATCGTCCTCAAGGGTAATTCCGTCCCATATCTGGACTCCGCATTTGACGGTGACATTATTCCCTATGCAAACATCATTCTCTATAAAACAATGCGAGCAGATATTGCAGTTCTCCCCGATCTTCGCTCCCGGAAGTATGACGGTAAACTGCCACACATTCGTTGAGTCCGGGATATTCTTGTTCTGGCAATCAGACAGCGGGTGAATCATATCGTATATATCCTGTTAAGCAAAATTAAAATTACTTCTTGTACAGTAGCCTGGCAACCCACCCCGGGAGACTATAGAAAATCGTCCCCCTTTTCCACAAAGTACGCTTTTTGATTATATTAAGTGGTAACCGGATCAAGGAGTTATCCACATACTTAAGCATTTCGTTGTCCGGGCTCAACCCATAAAACTCAGCCAAGGGGGATAAATAGTGCTTATTGGGAGAATTGAAGAAATCTACCAACTGAGGAATGGCAATATGATAAAAAATATCGTCAGAATGGGTTGTTAGTCCCAGCTGGATATAATAGTTGGTGTATGTATCGAATGCCCAGTTTCTCCACTCCACGTAATCTTGACGATTTTCGAGTGCAGAATCATCATTATTTCTGTCCTCAAAAACAGGTACAAACTCTTGCCCGTTGTTCACATACCCAACCGTCCTTTTCTGGGAATTCAAAGGGAAGAATAATTCATACAAGTACCAGTTGCTGGGAAGTTTCCGTACGGCAGGGTTATTCATCTGCTGCAAGTATAATGCGTCTAATTCGGCAGAATAGCTCAGGCCATCCCTTTGTTCAATTTTATTTGAACAGATTTCGAAAAAATACCCATATACGGGAGCATAATTGTGGCGGGAAAGAAGATCATTAAGAACCCTTAATGTGTTTCCGCTTGATCTCATGTCTACAATGGCTATATCACCTGAATTGGAAGCCAGTCCAACTTGGGTAAAATACCCAATTTTATCAGCATCATTTCCTTTGTAAAGAGATTCGCGGGATATATAAAGATAGTTAATGGATATTTCATGAAATATCTCACGCATCTGACATGCGATACGATATAACGGGTACGCATCCCGTGCACAAAAATATAGGGATTTAAAGCCTTTTTCCCTGGCATCAGACATGATACGGAATACGAACGATACAAATAGGGGAGCGATGATATCCAGAACAAAATCTTTATGTGCTGACCGTTCGCCCTGTAGTGCAATTGAGCGGCTTAATCCTGCCATAAAATCCCCCAGCCTAAAATTTAAGGTGGCAACGCTTTTCATTCTCAGCTGATAGGGGCTGTATGAATGAGAAATCTTATGGGTATGAATACCAAATCGCTGCGGGATTTTAATGTCGCTAATCTTATTATCGCCGTAGTGATGCCATGATTCGTATGGAATGCCTTCTTTCTCGTGAATATATGAGAAAAGCTTTCCACTTGCCTTGGTCATTCCAACATCGCATGAGACATAGACAGGGTCTCCCGGTTCGAGCAATCCAGTTTTCTGTAATATCGGCTTGATGAACTCGGCGCCTAAATACATGTCGGAAATGAAGACGATGCGGTGCCCCTTCTGCCGCAAGGAGAAAATCAAATTAACTATCTCCTGAACAGGGCATAAAATTTCACGTTCGATATCTTGTTCCAAGGTAATCAGTTGCTGCTTTTGCAATAGAGAAGGATACTCGAAACCCAAGGAATCGTATATATCTGAAAGCTTCTGATCGGCTGTCCAACTATTAATACCCGCAGCAATGCGTGCTGCAACGAAGGAACGCTTGATGTCCTTGGGAACCGGTTTTATAAAAGCTCGTTCTGCAAGTAAATCAAAAACACAATTCGGCTCTCCGCATTTGCGGACTAAACAGGTGTCAAAGATATCGAAACTATAAGTCATATCCGTCTTCTTACAAACTGCACTGCTTTTCTAAAAACAAAGCTGAATGGCATAGTTAAGAAAAACAAATAAAAGAATGAATCATGTTTGTACCATTTATAAAATATGGACATGGTCCCCTTCGTATCGAACCCCCTATTTCTATGGAATAAATAAATCTGATACAGAAATGGTTTGTAAAAATTAAGAAGAACCTTTCGGTCATTCTTTAGGGTTTGATCGGAAATATCACCATTTTCATGATATGGCTGCAATATAGTGTAATAATTATCTAAGTGTACTTTGAACCAGTTATATTTAGTTCTGGTCATCTGGGGCGTGGAACAATATGTTAACACATCCCTGTTACATAATATAGTTATCTTGTTATTGTTGACAATTTGGCAACTCCAATCTACTTGCTGAAGCTTAAGTAAGGCATATCTTGCCTTTTCTTGAATTGTTTCCCAATCTCGTCGCCAACAACCGAACATGTTATTATTTGTGGTGCCTATTGAGACTGCCCGAATATAATCATCTAATGAATTGAGAACAATGACATCGCTGTACGCTGTATATATATATCCGGAAGTGAAAAATAAAGCGTTGCTTTGATTTTTATATTTAGCGATACATTCTTTGATATAGTGTAGGGATTCGTTGTTTAGGTATACACAGTCATTCAATAGTTTGAGATATTCCCCACGAGCATAGTCTAATACTTTAGGAAAATTGCGGTCTCTAATATTGGCCTCATTGCGATAATAACGAATATTTCTGTTCATCTTAATATACCTCTGACATACATCATAGGTGTTGTCGTCTGATGCATTATCAGAAATAATCAATTCAACGTTGTCATCAAACTCTGTGCAACTTGTAAAATGAGATAAAACATTATCCAATACCTCACAACGATTATAGGTGGGGATACAGATTGATAGGATGGGAGCGTTATTCTCCATATACTTTACTTGTTACAAAAGTAATCCAGCTTTCTCCTGTAAGTAACTTTGGGAGCCAGCAACAGGAAGGAATTCATCGTTGATGGCTAGTCTTTTGATTTTCGGAAAGGATTCCAGTCGATTATCATTATAGGCATCACTTAATAATTCCACTATGGCTGAACCTACTCCTCCTGCTTTTTGATTTTCCTCTATGATTAAAATTTGATTATAATGCCCGGCAATCTCGCAAATCTGATCTGTAGAAATAGGCTTAATCACGGGAATTGTATATACGTCGTACGGTAATTCTTTCCCGTAAATACTATCTATTACTCTTGACGTAATGGCACCGCTTGATAACACTACACTACGATTCTCCTTGTTAATGATAATTGGAAGAAGCGTTCCTAACTTATAATTATCTATTTCTGTCGAGTGTATAGTCTTTTCTCCAGCCTTTCCTAAGCGGATATACATGGGGCCTTGATATGATACGGACTGGGCTACCAACATTCTAGCTTCAACAGGGTCAGAAGGACAGCATACTATAAGATTCGGTAAGGATCGCATCATTGCTACATCCTCTGTAGCTTGATGAGATACGCCCTGGCTACCATAAGCGAATCCCGCACCGACGGAGATAATTCGAACATTGCTACCGTAATAAACTATGTCGTTCCGAATCTGCTCGATACAGCGTAATGTAGGGAAATTGCCAATGGAGTACATATAAACAATCCAGTCATTCATGGCCAACCCGCCCGCGATTCCTGCCATATTTTGTTCACAGATGCCAACGTTCAAAAACCTATCTGGAAACTCATTCGCAAAAGGTTCAACCACATTAAATCCTAAGTCCCCAACTATAAGGAATATGCGCTCGTTTCTTCGAGCTTCTAGGATAAGTTGCTCAATAAATGCCGTTCTCATAAAAGTTCCCTCAGCGCTAATGCAAGTTGTTCGTCATTAGGGTTTCTATAGTGCCATAAAAGTTGATTTTCCATGAAACTAACCCCTTTCCCTTTTATAGTGTGAGCTATTACAACCGTTGGTTTTTCTTTTTCTTCAGCGAAATTTTGAAATGCTTTCTCAATTTGTTCAACATCGTGACCATCTATCTCTAAAGTCTGCCATCTAAAAGCAATAAACTTTTCAGCTAACGGATTGAGGTCGCAAATTTCTTCAACACAACCAAGGCTCTGAATCTTATTATAATCGACAATTAAGCAAAGGTTGCTTAATTTATGTTGAGCAGCAAATAAGATTGATTCCCAGCATGATCCCTCATCTAATTCCCCGTCGCCAGTGAGAACATAGGTGTTATACCCAAGATTTTTGATTTGTCCGTTTAGGGCAATCCCGCATGCGACCGGAAGACCGTGCCCGAGGCTTCCAGAAGATATCTCCACGCCGTTCAGCTTGTGGCTGACATGCGTGAAATATTCACTACCATTTTTTCCGTAGTTTTCGCAGAGGTCATCTTTGTCCAGAAACCCATTAATGGCTAGTGCTGCGTATAAGGAAGCGCAACAGTGACCTTTGCTGAGTAGAAATCTATCACGGTCTGGATTATTGACGGTTTTCGGTGAAACCTTTAGCGTGCCACCGTACAGAACGGCAAGGATATCGGCCATCGATAACGCACCTCCAGAATGAGACGATTTTGCGTTATGAGCCAAAATAAGGGCAAGTTGGCGTATTTCCTTTGCCAGCAATTCGTATTTATTCTTGTTCACCATAAAGTGCTACGTAATAATCAATTGTTTCACGGAGTCTATCGTCAAACGTACTCGTTTCAAGAGTATACAAATTTTGGCTCAGTGAATGAGTATCCCCTCCCATATACATGCTTTGACCAAACCTGTAGGGTAATGCTCCGAAATTCAGTTTGAAATTAGGATTTACGTAATCCCGAATTCTCGTTACCATTTCGTGTAGTGGTTGTGCGTTGTCTGCGCACACATTGTAAACCCCACTTTTATCCACTGAATAGAGTGGAGAAGCAATTGCTTTGACACATTCTCCAACGTATAGGTATGGTAAATATTGTTCTCCGAGAGTCATGTCCAGAGAATCTTGAGTAAACATTGCCTTTATAAGGCTAGGGATAAGCCAATTCTCAGATTCGTGAGGTCCAAACAATGGAAACAATCTGAACCAGTACCACTCAATGCGATTGATTATGCAAAAAGATTTTAGAAGATCTAGACAGGCAAGTTTAACCGCCGCATATGCAGTCTTGGGGTTAGGGGCTAAGTTTTCATCCACAACGCCTTCGAAATCCCCATATTCTGACTGGGATCCTATCCCGATAAATTTCTTAACTCCACATTTCAGTGAGATGTCAAGGACCGCTTGCTGAAGCTCAACATTATGAACTTGTTTGGCCCATATCTCCCGATCACGAGATGATACGCCATCCCAGGCTAAATGAAAAACGGCATTTGGCCTGAATTCTATAAATCGAGATTGCCAATCATCTGCACTATTTGCCCAGCGGACGTTTTTTGCATACTGCCCCAGATTAACCAGACTTGATGAATTTCGCCTTAAACAAAGGATGTTATGTCCTTGATTAACCAGCTCTTTTACAAGATAGGAGCCGATAAATCCAGTACCTCCTGTAACAAAAACATTCATTTATTTGTAAAATCTCTTATTTGCTGTAAGCAAATATTATAAACATTCTCTTGTCTATATCGACGATACCAATCCGATGTTAATGTAATACTCTCATTGATGTCAAGACGTGGATGCCACCCTAAACGTGTCTTTGCTTTGGTTATATCAAGAAGCAAAAGCTTTGCTTCGTGAGGGGAATTACAATCTGAAATGTCCATAAGTTCCCCTTCCCCAAGGCGCTGGGTCAACTTCATCGCAACTTCCCAAACGGTAGAAATAGCATTTGATTCTGGTCCGAAATTCCACCCTTCGCAATATTCGGTAGGGCACTCCCACATTCTTTTTGCGAGTAACAAATATCCGCTTAATGGTTCCAAAACATGCTCCCAAGGACGCACGGCCCTGGGGTTTCGAATCTCGATAGGCTTTCCTGTTTCCAGTGCCCGAATACAATCTGGAATAATTCTGTCTTTAGCCCAGTCACCACCGCCTATCACATTTCCTGCTCGTACGCTTGCTATACTGACATGATGTTTCTCCCCGTAATCTTTAGGATTGAAAAAACTTCTCCGCCAACTTTGAATGGCTATTTCGCAAGCCCCTTTCGAGGAACTATAAGGGTCATAACCACCAAGAGGGTCATTTTCTGCATAACCTTTCAATTGCTCTCTATTCTTATAGCATTTATCAGTAGTTATCATCACACCAACCTTTACGCTCTGAGTAGCACGTATTGCTTCCAGTATGTTTATAGTTCCCATTACATTGGTTTCATATGTCTCAACAGGGATCTCATAACTGAGACGAACCAATGGTTGGGCTGCTAAGTGGAAAACAATTTCCGGCTTGTACTGGGCAAATATTTCTTTCATAATTGCGCCATTGCATATATTTGCGCGGACGTCAGCTGTTATCTTATCTCCAATACCTGATAGTACAAAATTGTCTTTCTCGCTACATGGATCAAGAGATATGCCTATTACATCAGCCCCCATTGCATGTAGCCAGATACTCAGCCAACTGCCTTTAAATCCAGTATGTCCGGTCACGAGAACCTTCTTGCCGGTATAAAAATTGTTAAATATGTCAATCATTTTAAAAGATTCACAATCTCAAAGATGCCTAAAAAATCATCTAGTAAGAGGTTCGGTTCTTTCCCACTTCTTCCATGGCGCTCTGCCCTCTTGGAGCAATTTCTCCAATAAGTTTTTCTCACGGATGTTATCCATGCACTGCCAGAATCCTTCGTGAACGTAAGACATCAGTTCTCCATTGGCTGCGAGAGTTTCCAAGGGCTTCCGTTCAAAAATACAGTTGTCACCATCCAATAAGTCGAAAATTGCAGGCTCGAGAACCATATATCCAGCATTAATCGCTGCACTGTCACTGGCATTCTTTTCGCGGAAAGCCTTCACGGCTCCACCTTCTATATCAAGCACTCCCTTGTCTTGAGCCAATTTGACTGCAGTGAGTGTAGCAAGTTTGCCATGTGATTTGTGAAACTCTACGAGCTTGTCAATCTCAACATCACATACGCCATCTCCATAAGTCATTAGGAATGGTTCATTTCCTATGTATTCTTGGACACGTTTAATTCTCCCACCTGTCATGGTGTTGTAACCAGTATCAACAACAGTTACCTCCCATGGCTCCAGGTTTGAGTGGCGAACGATCATCTCACTCTTCCCGTTACGATAATTAAAAGTAACATCAGAATTATATAGAAAGAAATTGGCAAACCACTCCTTGATATACTCCTGCTTGTAACCAGCACAAATAACAAACTCCGAATAGCCATAGTACGCATACTCCTTCATGATATGCCAAAGGATCGGCATACCTCCAATCTCTATCATAGGCTTGGGCTTGAAGATGGATTCCTCACTCAATCTGGAGCCAAACCCTCCCGCTAATAATACTACTTTCATAAATATTAATACATTAAAATCTGTACCCCCAATTGACGATAGTAGTGTCATCGTTAAGGCACATGGTAACATTAAACTATACCCTTAAACCTTTGTCGCGAAAAAAGCCATAATGCCATCAAAAATCGCGAATGCGCAAAGAAAATCTTAAGTTTTATATGAAATGATGCTGATGTAATCAACTTGGCTTCACGTAAAGCGAGCCGCCTATCTCCCAACTTAAACGCGAGCGTAAAATATCGGGTGTGATAATAATTCTGCACATCTTCATTGCGATAAGTCCATCTGTCGGGGAATTGTTCTGATAAGTAATGCCAGCACTTAAGCTCGTGATTGATATAATCAAGTTGCTTTTCTATTCCAATAGGGTGAGATACAGACGCATGTCCCAAACGCCAAACAGCGGTATGTTCCGGAAGAAAAGCAAAGGGGACCTTGCTTGAAAAGATTGCGTACATTACATAATCGATGGACCGAAATTGTTGATTGCTTAATTCTTGAAAGTTCAGCATATCAAGTAATTCCGATTTGAATATAACAGAGCAGTTGCTTATACGATAGGATTCTATCTGGTTGAATACATTGCCATATTGTATACTGCTACGCGTATCTCGCTGAATGCCATTGGACGTCAAAAAGTCCGTTGCGGTATGAATTAATCCGCAATCCTTGTGGGTGTGAAAAAAGTCCAACTGTTTTTTCAACTTTTGAGGGTCGGACCAGTAATCGTCTCCGTCCAACATAGCGATATATTTTCCCCCGTCTTTCCGAATCCTATCTAGTAAATCAAGGGTATTGTTTACCAATCCCATGTTACATTGTCGGTGAAGGACTAGGACGTTTTCAGGATAAGCTCTGGCAAATTGGTCACAAATCGCACCAGTCATGTCGGTGCTACAATCTTCGCCAATGTAAATAATAACCTGTTCTCCGCAAGCTTGCTGATTGAGCACGCTCTCTATTGCTTGTGCAATATAATTCTCTTGATTGTATGTGACGAGACAAACGCCTAACATAACTATATGCTGATTATTTGCTATTCCTGTGGTCTTGAATGGAGGTACATGTCCTTTATACGGAAAAACACTTCCTTTGCAGGGTAGTTTAACATTTCTGCCATTTGAGCAATGTCCTTACCTAAAACATTTTTCACTTCCTGCTCGGTTATCCCGCAAATGGCAGAGAATATGCTGAGTTGCGAGAATTCTGTGATACTGCCGGATTCCTCATATGCTTACTTGACAATGCTAGAATGTCTGTATATCCATAGTGTATTTCCGTGCGGTCATTTAATATTGGGATTTGTGCTGTTCTTGATTATATATTTCTTCTATCATATGCCATCCTACCCATAGACCGAAATGTTCAGGATCGCTATAATTGTTATAATCCTCTGTCATATAGTTCCTGCCGGTAAAGTCAAACACATTGTCTTCTCCAAATATATCGCGCAGTTTTTTCAAATCTGCTTCGTTCAGTTTCAGATTGGTATAACAATAATCAGGAGAAAGAATAATTCGGTAATCCGTTCCTTGTGCGTCAAAGATGCTGCGTATGTGCCGCAACTGTCCTTCAAAAACTTCATTTATCATAGCATTCCCTATCCTTAAATCTGAGTCCGTCTTGCAAGAGTTCTCCATAATAAAGGATTCCCGATTCGTTTCCGAACATTTTTTAAGGCTGTCTTTTCCAGGAGGCGTGTCCAAATCACTATACTTGTTGTTCCTATTAGTATCGTTGCTTATAGGATCAAAGTCAAATTCCGGTTTTCTTGGATTCTTCCATTGAATCACAGCCCTCCACCATTGTGACGGTTTTTGCAGGAAGAACCAGAATAATATTGACTCATGAATAAGTTTTGGCCGTCCGGCGAATGTCGGATGCTTTATGCTTGTAACTGTAATTAAATTTTGGTCTTTCCTAAATGCTCCGGGATAGTCGAGCAGTAGAATTGCGTTTTTAATGGGGAGCCCGGCTCCATTGATGTAGGATATCTTTTGCTCCATTCCGGTAATAGTCTCGCCCCATCCCTGAAAAAGAAAATGACTGGACCCTTCCGGAAGATATTTTAGCCAGTGATACGTATTTATTCCTCCTAACCTGGAACTCCCGAAAAGATATGAATCATAATGCTGAACAGGATTGTTCATCAACCACAATTCACTTGAGACATAATCCCTGTTCGTTTCATCGAAGTCCTCCAATGAAAACGGCCTAATAGTCCTGTAGGGGTCAGTTATAATATAAACTGCTACTAGTAGTAGGACTGGAATAAAAATGAACGCGGCAATTGTTGTCAGGAAGCGTTTCACTAGAACTGGAAATAAATAAATGACGGACTGTGGGCAGAAAACTCAAGTATTACGAGCACAAGTATGTAGCATATTGCCATATCTCCCCATTTCGGCATGGTGGGAGCATGAGAAATGGCATGCTCTTTACGGCGGTATATCCATTCAATCATTAGCATAAGCCCTGCAAAGAAGATGGATGATTTGGAGGCTAAAAACAGTAATGGCAGAGTGAATAAATCTTTTTGGAATACTCCTGCGATATACCCCCCCGCCTGCCCGATATTTTCGGCCCTGAAGATAATCCAACCAATGACAACCAGGAAGAAGGTCAGCAGCATCTGTCCGCATTCCTTCAAGTTGGGCAGCAGCCTGTCTTCGGCAACTACATCCATATATTTCCTGTTTTTCCCAAATAGTATCAGCGGTAGGAACAGCAGCGCGTGATATGCTCCCCATGCAAGAAAAGTCCAGTTTGCCCCGTGCCAAAGACCGCTGACGAGGAAAATGACAAAGGTATTCCGGACGATTTTCGCCTTCGGGCACCTGCTACCCCCCATAGGGATGTAAATGTAATCGCGGAACCATGTGGTGAGCGATATATGCCACCTTCTCCAGAACTCGGCTATGTCCCTGCTGAAGTACGGGACATTAAAGTTTCTCATCAGCCGTATCCCGAAGAGCTTTGACGTGCCGATTGCTATGTCCGAATAGCCCGAGAAGTCACCGTAAATCTGGAAGGCGAAAAGGATGGCCGCAAGAAGCAGGGTGCTACCCGAATGTGCCTGGTAGTTCCCGAATACCCGGTCTACATACCCTGCGCAATTATCCGCCACTACCATTTTCTTGAACAGGCCCCAGAGAATCTGCCTGCATCCGTCCACGGCGGTATCATAATCGAAGCTGCGCTTCTTCTCGAATTGCGGAAGCAGGTTTGTCGCCCGTTCTATGGGACCTGCCACCAATTGAGGGAAAAAGCTCACGTAGGCAAAGAAGGCAACGATATCCCGTGTAGGTTCTATCTTTCGTTTATAAACATCGATGCTATAGCTGAGCGCCTGGAAGGTATAAAATGAGATCCCGACCGGGAGAATGACCTTCAGAAGGAGCCCGTCCGAGTTTAAATGAAGCAGCCGTGCAAATTCGGTCACAAAGAAATCGTAGTACTTGAAGGCGCAGAGAATAAGGAGATTGATGACGATATTTGCCGCAGCAATGCGTTTTCTCAGCTTCCCCTCAGGCGTTCTTGCCATCAACATTCCGCTACCCCAGGAGCAGAACGATGTGAACGCAATCAATACCAGGAACCGCCAGTCCCACCATCCGTAGAAGATATAGCTTGCCAGCACGACAAACAGGTTCTGCAACTTGAGATTACGCCCGAAGGCGAACCAATAGAGCAGAAAGACTATCGGCAGGAAGATTGCGAATTCAATGGAGTTGAAGAGCATAATGTTAGATTCGCTCAGTTTTGACTCTGTAATAAAATGCTATACACCACATGGGTACCAATCTCTTAGAATACAACCAATAAGATTCCAATGTCCCGGGTACTTTAAAAATCAACATGAAGATGTAGAACAGATTAAAAAGGATTTGTCGGAGCAATTGATGCAGGTAATGAACTATCACTAAAAAGAGAATCCAAATCATTACACAATTCCTTTGTGAAGAGTTCAGAACCCTGTTTATTGAGATGCGTTGCATTGGCAAAGTTAGCCATATCCCGAGAAATGTCTGAGAATGTGTAATCTAAAATAGGTACACCGTGTTTATGCGCAATTTCATTAAAACAGTCATATACATAATTTAAGTTGTCCACTTTGTGTGTTAGGCCTATATATATTGGTGCATAACAGAGTACAACATTAACACTTTCTTCCCTGCGTGCGGCGATAAAAAGGTCTAATTCATCTCTTGCCTGATCGTATGGCGAAAAGTGATATGTAGAGAGTTTTTCATATTCGGTTCCATTCCAATCTTGAATGTAAGGCGTAAACCCCTTATGATATATGTTATCTTCTAATCTACTCTCAATCTGTATCAAAGACCACAAGCCTTTGTATGTTGTATAACGGTAAACAGGTATATAAATTTCCGCAAAATTAAAGGGCTCTACTGCAAGAATTTTTTTCCTAAAAAAAGAATTTGCCATATAAGGGAACAGCTGCTCCCTATAAGAACCATGAAGATTTACTAATGTACTTGTATAATCAATATTTACAACTAAATACTTGGGCCGTCTATTCTGGAAATGATTGTAAATATCATATTTTGTTATGGCATGGGTTATCCCTCTTCCATCAAATCCTAATACATAAGAACTTATTCCCAGCAAACTATCCAATATCCATGTGTTGTATTGCCATGACGCTCTCGAATTCCCAATAACGATTAAATCTGCATTAATACTCTGACTCATTATTTCATTCCACGAGATATACAAGGGCCCTTTACTGTTCTTTAACTTAGCCGACACAAAAGCATCGAGCAAAATATTAACAATAAAAATAGCTACTAAACTTAATCCAACAACCCTCAAGAACCTTTTCATCCCTATTCAGAATTGAAAATATATGAAGCTACTAGGTGTTTCCGGTTGAAATAGGACTATGGCCTCAACAATGATTATACACAACATAATCTGAATCAACAATGGTAAATTTTGCCAGGATAATCCATATTGTGTGCTCTTACCAAACCATTCAACAATAATCATTGACAGAATCGAGATAAATACAGGAAAATACCAAACACGATTTATAATATATGGAACTGTGAATAGTGATGCTTGGAATATGTTAACAATATAATTCCCCGCCTGCCCGATGTTTTCAGCCCTGAAGATAATCCACCCAATTACAACCAGGAAGAAAGTCAGCAGCATCTGTCCGCATTCCTTAAAGTTGGGCAGCAGCCTGTTTTCGGCGACTACATCCGTGTATTTCCTGTTCTTTCCCAACAGTATCAGCGGCAGGAACAGCAGCGCGTGATATGCTCCCCATGCAAGAAAAGTCCAGTTTGCCCCGTGCCAAAGGCCGCTGACGAGGAAAATGACGAAGGTGTTCCTGACGATTTTCGCCTTCGAGCACCTGCTACCACCCATAGGGATGTAAATGTAATCGCGGAACCATGTGGTGAGCGATATATGCCATCTCCTCCAGAACTCGGCTATGTCCCTGCTGAAGTACGGGACATTGAAGTTTCTCATCAGCCGAATCCCGAAGAGCTTTGACGTGCCGATTGCTATGTCCGAATACCCCGAGAAGTCACCGTAAATCTGGAAGGCGAAAAGAACGGCCGCCAGTAGCAGGGTGCTCCCAGAATGTGCCTGGTAGTTCCCGAACACCCGATCTACATACCCTGCGCAATTATCCGCGACCACCATTTTCTTGAACAGGCCCCAGAGAATCTGCCTGCATCCGTCCACGGCGGTATCATAATCGAAGATGCGCTTCTTTTCGAATTGCGGAAGCAGGTTGGTAGCCCGTTCTATGGGACCTGCCACCAATTGAGGAAAGAAACTCACATAGGCGAAGAAAGCAACGATATCCCGCGTAGGTTCGATTTTCCGTTTATAAACGTCGATACTGTAGCTGAGCGCCTGGAAGGTATAAAACGAAATCCCGACAGGGAGAATAACCTTCAGAAGGAGCCCGTCCGAGTTGAAATGAAGAAGCCGAGCAAATTCGGTAACGAAGAAATCGTAGTACTTGAAGGCGCAGAGAATAAGGAGATTGATGACGATATTTGCCGCCGCAATATTTTTTCTCAGCTTCCCGTCAGGCGTTCTTGCCATCAACATTCCGCTACCCCATGAGCAGAACGATGTGAAAGCAATCAACACCAGGAACCGCCAGTCCCACCATCCATAGAAGACATAGCTTGCCAGTACGACAAACAGGTTCTGCAGCTTGAGATTACGCCCGAAGGCGAACCAATAGAGCAGAAAGACTATCGGCAGGAAGATTGCGAATTCAATGGAGTTGAAGAGCATGGATTGTCCGGATAGTTCTCAATTAATCCTGTAAGGAATGCTGTGACATCAATTTTTTCACTTAACATCTTCTGGCGGCGGGATTGGAATTCTTGTCTGACATCGGGCATTGCAAGAATTTCGGCCATCTTGTCAAAAAGAAGTGTATGGTCTGATGTCCGGATTCCGTAAGTGAGGCCATATTTGAATTCCAGTTCTTCCAAAACGCTTATTCTTCCCACGAAGTCACTGAATCTCAGGCTGGGAGTCCCCAGCATGGCTGCTTCGACTGACATGCTTTGGCTGTCGGATATTAACAGAGAAGAAAAAGCCAGAAGGTGATGAATATCGTTGTAATGTATTTGCAATCTGTGCGCCTCCAATTCGGCGTTTAGGGCGACTTCTGAACTGATGTATGTTTTGTAACCTTCTTTGGCAGCAATGTCAATAACACGATTGACTAAATCTGTATTAAGCCCCTTGATACCGTCGTCATGGTGAGCGGCCAATTTGGCAAGCCGGACCAGTATATACTTCCCGCTTAGGCCATACTTTTCTGGAACAGATGGATCGGGGGTGAAATATCTGGGATGCAAATACGCCAGCTTCATGTATCCGGCATAAGGGACCTTTTTACGTTCCCATTTGCCCACGCGGCAAACGTCCGGAACTACAATACTAGTCGTGAAAGGGAAAGTCAAGCGTGCTAGGTTGCGTATTACGTCAATGTCATCTTCGAGAGTGGTTATTGAAGGTTTACGTAATAACCATGCAGCTTGTGCTATTGAGGAATCTGTCCCAACCAGAATATCGGCGTGAAAACTTAAGGCAATCCTAAGGACCCTGTATGTACGGTTCAAGGATGCTGTTAATATGGATAGCTTTGAATTCTTCCTGAATTTTTTCTGAATATTTTCATATTCCCAACCGTCTTCCTTAAGCAAATCTTCAAGTACATCCTTAGTCTTTATGAGCAATTTGACCGAATGCCCATCGGCAATCAAATTTCTGGCAGTATGCTTTATGAAGTGATACTGGGCAGGATGACCGAGGTATATTAGAATGTTCATTGCGCTTGTTATTGCGTAATCACTGATTTATATATATCAATTAACCTGTTGGCAATCACAGTGTTCTCTAGATTATCGGATAGAATTTTTTGCCGCCCGTCAGTCCGCCTCGTAAATGCCAGGGCATTTTTGATAGCAGCAACTAAATCTTCTTCGTTGTTATTGCAAACAACCCAACACCCCGTCAGGCCGAGTAATCTTTCTCTAACATCCCCTACATCTACGCTCACTATAGGAGTCCCGCAGGCAAGTGCTTCTTTAATTATTTGAGGAGACCCTTCAGCTTTAGATGTCATTACTAGAGCATCTACAGCTTGAAGAAGCGTCGCAACCTGCTGTCTGTCATAGCCTTTAAGCTCAAGAAGTTCCGCTTCTAGGACATGTGCTATGGCAGCTTTTGCAAGGGCGGCGTTTTTCACTGGGTTATCGAAGGCCCCGGCAAAGAGGATATAGTTTTTATTGCAACTTAATCCCATTTGTTTCCTGGCCTGATTTTTCTCAAGTATAGGATAATCACTCAGGTTTATACCACAGGGAATTAGGGAATACTTATCCAAGGGTTTGACAATGTCAATATTCTTCTGAGATACGAAAATATTATGTGCGGACAGCCGAACCGATAGCCGTGAAATCTTTAATATGTGAGAATTGTTAATATCACTTCCGTGATAAGTGGTCACCACGGGAACTCTACGTTGCAAGTTGGCAAACAAACCACACAGACCATAATGAGCGTGAATGATGTTAGGATTAAATGATTTGATTGCATGCAGTAATGCCGGGAGTTGCCTTAAATATCCCCAAAAACCTTTGCCCTGCATCGGAAAAAACTGACAAGCCAAACCCTGCTGTTCCAACGCCTCAACCTGCTCTGTAACAAAAGGAGCATAGCCGCTATTTTTATATCTGGCAATAATCAGTACTCTCATTAATTAAAACAGTCCACGACTGCCAAGTTTAAAGAATGCCCATGAAATCTCCATCAATATCACCACAAAGCACCAGGGCCTGAGGAGTCGATAACTTTCCCAGCGTAATTCTGAGATTCCGTAAGCCCACATTATAATCAAGCCCGGCAGACCAGGCAGGAGAAACCGTTCCGCGTTACTGTAACCGGTCAGGGCTATTACAAAAAGATATCCAAGGGTAAAAGATCCGATTAAGGCGAAATTGCGCCATTTTTTCTGCCGGATGGCTTCAAAAATTGCAAGGAGTGTGAAAAATGCCATGAAGTTCCTCACGTAGTTGCCTCCGTGTTTCGTAATTTGATTTTCTTGTCCTTCTGTTACCACCATCGTGGAGAATGGAAGCGCAACTATCATAGGTGCCATTACTGTACCGGTTGCGTATTGTGCCCATTGGTTTCCCCGAGCGGCTTGATTTTCACGCTTCCTAACTACATTTTCGTCACGCTGTTCCCAGTAGATTTCCGCCTCGGTTAAAATGACGGTGCCGGCACCGACAACTATCGCCAACGCTCCCCAACCGGCAATGAGTATCCGTCGGCCACCTTTTTTCATCATTGGCGTATTCGTGAAGACAACTGCTGTTGTAGCTGCGAATATGGCCATGGCACCCAATACGGTTCTGAAGAAAAATAGACTGGCGGCCAGTAATATTGGAAGAATGATGTTCCAGAGATTGTACTTGCGCACTCTTAATAAATAGTCTAGGCGCTCCAAAAAAGCAACATCAAGAAATAGCATCCCAACTTCTTTAAGGTGGTAGCCGCAATAAATGATAAAATTGGGCATAAGGCAGCACATGATGCCAGCCATGCGCCCGACCGGTTCAGAGAAAGTGCGGGAGGATAGACGATATATCAATACACTGGTCCATGCGCCCAAAAGGCATTTAATGAATCGGGGGATAAGGACGAAAGGTCCAAAGATTTTGTAAACTATTGTAAGGTAAAGCGGATATCCGACATCGGATACTCCTGTCGTGTATGGCCCAAAGAAATATTCCCGGGCTACAACCCATGGCTCGGATGCTAACCATTCAGCAGTCTCGTGATATCCTCTGGCGTCAGCTGCCCCAAATTCAAACGGATCTCCGTTAGCATCCATATAATAGAAATATGATGCAATCACCCAGAAAAATCGCAATATAAAAGAGAATACAAATATCTGCAAGGCAAATTGTCCCCCAGGCATCCTTGTCCATTTTTTGCTCCATGTTGCGGTTAACATAAAGAATCCGAATACAAATACCAATCCCATCCCCATCCTCCACAGGGGAATGGAGAAGCGGAAGAAAATAACACTTACCAGAGCAAGTGATGTCAGATAGACAGAAACACCTTTAGTGGCTATTTGTCTTGGGAAGAAAGGAATCATTATATTATCCCAAAAGTTTTCTCTTTAATTTTATCAGGCGGACTTTCCACTTCTGCCCCAGGCAATGAAGCAGGCGCGCCTTCCATCCGTGATTATGTGTTCCCCAGGATGCCAGCCCAAGGTGGTCGCAATACGTGTTCCCGGTGCGAATGTACTCACCGCTTGTCTGCCTTGGGCAGAAATACTCAACTGGGAAAATGTGACAATCTTTGTAGTTTTGTTCTGTCCCATCCGCAATAAAGCCCTCAGCTACCATTAATTTTGTTGAGAACTGAACATTGGTTGTCATATCATATGAACCATCAGGCTTTATGAAATGTCTATCGCTATAACTATTTAAAAGTTGAGTTACCCAAAGACCGTTTTTTTGTGAAGCCATAACACAAGTCCCTACAGGTGAGTATTTGCTCCCTTCAAATCCTGCAAAGCTTTGATGTATAAGGAGTTCTTCGAATGATTTGAGCGCCAAGACATCTGTGTCAAGATATAATCCGCCCTCAGTGCGGAGCGCATATAATCTTGCAACATCGCTTACAAATGCAAATTTCCCAGCCTCGTATGCTTCCCGGGTATAAGCGTTGTAATTTATATCAAAATTATTCTCATTCCAGAGTTTGTATTCCCAGTCAGGCATGTGTTTATGCCAGGAATCAATACACCGGAGCGCCAACTCAGGCATAGGGCTACGACCGAACCAACAGTAATGTATTTTCTTGGGAATCACTTTACAGGATATTCAACTTGCCACGCTCCAATGTCTTTCCAGGCAGATTTCCAGACAGATTTTCAAGCAGATTTTCAGGCAGATTACCCCTAAAAATCAATTTTACAATCTGCAGGCCCAGACGTTCATTGATTATCGGGCGTTCGTGATATGCGTTCTCCCAGGTTTTAGGCAGTTGCCGTATGTTATCTGCGGGGCTCATTAAGGGTTTAGATCAGAATCTGCTTTTAATGTATAAAAGCGTGCACAGCAATGACGGGGAGATGTTCGCAATTCTGATTTTGCGCCTTGCAGATGTGGTGGCATGAAAATCGGAAAGCGGAAAGACTGAGCTTGATTTCAATCTGTTTATATAATGTTGCTTTGAGCTATAGAAGTCATTCACTATATCCCCTAGAATCGAGAGCACAGTTTGTGCGATTATTCCTTCAAACCACGCAGTGTTATTTGCAAGCTGCATTTGCTCCTTCATGGAGTCGAGAATAGAAAACCTGTCAGCCAGAAGTTTCTCTTTCTTTGCCTTATCAATGCTGTTCGTAATGGAACCTGTGCGAGTCTGATAGTTGTAAACCAATAAGTCTGTTGATGTAACCCGTTCTGAGGCCAATAATAATCTTGGGGCCCACTCCGTATCTTCGAAGTAAATACCTTCCTTAAAATGACAGGTGTCTGCCAAATCCTTGCGAATCATAAACTGTACGGCATAGCATGCAAACCCAAGCCTAAACGTGAGAAATGTCAATCCATCGCAGATTTCATCACGATAGTCCGTAAATGGTTTGATTGACTTATTAGGGCTAAAAACCTCAAGCTGCTCGTTAATGTTCCGATAATTGAATCGTAGGACATCAAGCCTGTTCTCGTCCATCTTTTTGACTAATGTCCCCAATACATTAGGCTCGAGAAAATCGTCGGAGTCCACAAACTGGATATACTTTCCCGTTGCCTCTTTGATTCCGCTATTCCTTGCAGCGCCCAATCCACCATTTTTGCGGTGGATTACCCTAATGTGCGGATGCCCGTTTGCATACGAATCGCATATCGCTGGGCAATTGTCTGGAGATTCGTCGTCAACAAGAATAATCTCATACTCATTATCAGGCAAATCCTGATTGAGAAGACTGTTAATGCATCTCCTAAGATAAGCCTCCACATTGTATACCGGGACTATTATGCTGAGTTTTAAGTCCATTGTTTGTGCCTGGATATCCTCGATGATAATACTTTGTATATCCTGAAACTCATAAAATTCAATTTGTTGCGGGTGGCAGAGTATGCGCGCCTGAAGTGCAGCGTATTGCGTAAATCATTCGGGAACGCATCTACCAGGTTACGCGCTTTGTCGTATTGACCGTTATTCAACAAAAGCAGGAATTCCTTATAAAACACGTAATCATTTGCCCAATCATCGCTATAAGGAACATCTTCAGGGAATAGGCTGTGCAGATACCTGCGTATATCAACCAGGCCTCTGTGATAGGCCATATAGCGTGGATGATCGTATGAAATAAATGTGGAAGATTCTTTATAAACCCTGTAAACGGATGTCTTGTCCTGGATATAACCGAATAGGGTATGATGGGCGAGTACGCTCTGCATGGGATAATCTTCCACAGGGAAGCCCAGACGGATGTATTCGTCAAAATCTACATATTGCAGCAAGTCACGGCGAATCAAAAGCGTCAGAGGCATAGCGTAAACGCCCCCGCAGCGGTCGTGGTAGTAGTTTCGGACATCACCGTCGGGGGCAGGATTCTGTGGCGGAAGGCCCGGGACTAGTTTGCCAGACTTAACCATAAGCCGATAACCATCAGTACAGACTACACCATATTCGGGATGTTGTTTAATGTAGTCCAGTTGCTTCTGCAGTTTTTTCTCGTCACACCAGTAGTCGTCTCCCGCAAGGATGGCCAGATAATCACCAGTACAGGCCCTTACCGTACGGGCAAAGTTGCCCATTATGCCCAAGTTCGGTTTTCCGGACAATAGTTTGACAACTTCAGGATAGCGGACTGCATAATCCCGGCAGATAGCCAATGTCCCATCGGTACTGGCATCCTCTCCAATAACTACTTCCAGATTAAAGCCCCCTTCCTGGCAAAGGATGCTGTCCAATGCCTGGGTGATCGTCTTCTCCTGGTTATAGGTGATTACTGCTACGGAAATGAGGGGTGTTTCGGCCAAAATAATTTGCTGGTGTTAATGTTTACCTCCCTTCACAATCCTTGAATTCTGGGAATTTTCCGGCAATAAATTTCTCTACGAATTTTTCGGAAACATTCACGCGCGGGAGAAAATATCCTCCGGTAAACCAGGAAGATTGAAGCGTCCCTTCAATGGCTGAAAAGACCATCTTGTAGCCCATATTCCGTAACTGTCTCCGGTTCCTTCCCGATACTTCTACTATCCGGCCATAAGGAAAAGCGAATAATTCGGCGGAAATCCCGAATACCTCTTCAAACCATTTCTGTTCTTCCCTACACTGCTGCGTGGTCTCTTCTTCCGTAAGATTTCTGAAAACGGCATGTTGCATACCATGTCCGCCAATACTGCATAGCTTATCTTTTGCCAATTCCTTCAAATGATCGGATGTGATAAATCCGAGTTTATCCACCAAATCCTTCGTCACGAACATAGTAAAAGGAATCTGATACCGTTTTAATATAGGATATGCCTCTGAATATACAGTATCGTACGTATCGTCAAAGGTAATATAGAACGATTTCCTTCTCCATTGCCCGTTCAGCAGCTGCTTCCGCGTCATGGCCCTCCACCCGGAATTCATCAGGTAAGAGATAATGCGCTCAAAAGATGCACCTGTGATTTCGAATGAATTCTTGCATAATTCTTGGGATGGCTTGAATCCGTGGACCATCAGCACGATAGGGGAGTTCAAGCCGCAGATGCGCCATAGAAGGCGCATCCAGAATTTATACAGGCGGTTATGTTCGCGGATTAGGCGCAATCTTAGAGTAACCATTACCGTTCACTAAAAATTTGATAGGGATATACAGTAATAATTCTGGAGCGATTTTAATGACATTTAATCTTTCCACAGAAGAACGCCAAATGTCAAACAATACATTCAGGTAGTGCTTATACGCGAACCTACGAAACTCCGAATGATGTTTTCTGTAAATATAAAGCCGTCCCTCAACGTGTCTTTTCTTGTCTTTTGTTATTGTGTCATCACCGCCGGTATTCCACTCACACAAAACTTTAGGTAAAAGATGATATTTGCAATGTTTACTAAGGCGGATATGCGTATCCCATTCTTGCATAGAAGGACAGTATTCATCCAATAATCCTATATTCAGTAGTGCATCCTTCCGTATCACGCAGACATCATTAGCGATATAAGATCGCTCTCTAAGCAGGTTGCAGTGTAAATTAACGATCTGAACTTTGTCAAGCGCCCCTATAATGTCACCAGAAAGAATATTCCGAATATTCGCATAGCAAACAAAAACATCCGAATCAGAATTTTCGATAGCCTTTTGCATTTCAAAGATATAGTCAGAATGCATAATATCATCGGAATCGAAAAGACAAATCCAATCACCTTGAGCAGCCAAGATGCCCGAGTTTCTGGCACCCTGCGCGCCTTTACTTCGACAGTTCTTTATGTAAGAAATACGGGAATCTTTGGCGGAATATAATCGCAACAACTTCTCTGTCCCATCAGTTGATCCATCATCAACTACAATGCATTCCCAATTTTCCACAGTCTGCTGTAATACGCTTTCTAACGTTTTTTGCAGACGCCGTTCTCTGTTATATGTAGGAATAACAATAGTGATCACGGCCGTTTAACCAATTCTTTGTGCACTTTCCTATATGGGCCGCATATCTTTCGCGAAAGTACGGATAATCCAACTGCGCAATGCCATATTAACTTCAGACGGCGTAAGTTTTCATAGAATTCAATGCGCTTTTGGGAATAATGGTAATAATCAATGAATCGATTAGGTAAAATCTCGGAATATAAACGCGACACTTCCGATTCGTTTATGTCTTGCCAGTACGGATTCCCTGAATTGGTGATCCCATTCATGTCAAAGATAGATATATCTATGTCAATATACCGAAATGACGCGTTGTGAAAAATCAGTGCAGAAATATAAAAAACTGTGTCGGCAATTTTTTTATAGCTATCATCGTAAAATCCAACCTCATAAAGGAGGTCTTTTCTAATAAAGGATGCTTGATGTAAAAAAACTGCGTCAAGTATTTCATCAAAACGAATATCAGAATGCGCGTATCCTCTGTTTCGAATAATTTGACCGTTTTCCTTATATAAAATATTCCCTTGAATGATATCGGTATCGTAGAGGTTTGGTAAAATTTTCTCTACAACATGTTCATCTACAAGAATGTCCGCGGAATTAAGCATTAGAAGATATTCGCCATTTGCCATTCGGCATCCTTTATTCATGGCGTTATAAATTCCGGTATCCGGCTCTGAAAGCCATTTTATACGCGTTCCGAATTCCGGGGCAAGTCGCTCGATTACCTCGACGCTGCCGTCGTTGCTGGCTCCGTCCACAACGATGTATTCATAATCGCAGCTAGTTTGCGACAGAACACTCTTCATTGTGCTCTCCAGACCTACCGCATTGTTGCGATTGATGGTAACAATTGTCAGTTTTATCATTCCCAGGTGGCCCGGATATTAGAGGCCTCAGCAAAATATGTGTTAATTCTTTCAAGAGCAGTCTTGATGCGGAAGGGTGTGTTGGATTGTTGGGTCTGAATTTTCTCCCGGTATAAACCGTTATGCTCAACAACTTCCTCCAAGCACGTCAGTAATGAGTCTGGATCCTGGGCGTTAAAATATAAGGCGGCATCGCCCAACTCTTCATGATGACCCTCTATATCTGTGCAAACCACGGGGCATCCCAGCGCCATGGCTTCGAGAGGGGGCATATTGGTGGGGCCAAAATATGAAGCCATTACTACCGCGCTGGCGTTGGAATAAAAAGTATAAATAGTTTCCAATGGTACAAATCCCGGGAAAATCACCTTGTCGGTCAAGGAGTAAGTTTCAATTAACTTCTTAATATAGGGCAGGTTGCCTTTGTCTGAACCGGTTAACACCAACTTGAAATCCGGATACTCTTGGACAAACATCTTAAATGCCTGCAATAAGCCACAATGATTCTTGTGTGCCCAAAATTGAGCAGGATAGAAAAAATAACGATTCTGGACGAGCCGATATTGCGCCAGAATTTCATGTTGTCGCTCCTCGCCAACATTCTCGTCAATACATCCTCCGGCAAAAATAGGGACAACTTTTACTTTCGCTCCGCTAATATTGGTGAAGCGTATCAACTCCTGCCGTCCGGCTTCGGATTCACAAAAAGTCATCAACGCCTTGGGCAAGACGGATGTATAGTAATTGTTGCGAGTCTCGAACTGTCCGTACATGCACACTTCCGGGAATGCAAACGTTGACATGTGACCGATGTCCCAATTCGTTGCAATGAATGGAAAATCAGGGATAATCCGTCCCGGGGTGGGATAGAAGATTAACTTAACACCTTTGTCTGCAAGTTGTTGCCGATAGATCGCCATCCTCAAATTGGCGAAACGCTTGTCCAGAAGCTCCCGATAATGCCATCCGACAAGAGGCAAATGCTTCTTCAGGCGCTCAGCTATAGTTGCCTTGATCCGTGCCGATAGCCTTATGCAGTCTCTTTTAACAGACAATGGAGTGTCTCCTACAGTAATGAAGCATACATCCAGTTCGTGACTGAATGTATAGGAATCAATAGCTCGTATAAGCCGGTCGTAATAGGAAAAACCTCCTCCCGCTTCCGGACGATAATCACTGTTTATCCAAACTCCAATTTTCACGTCCTAATTCTGGAAATTCTTTATCAGAAGACAAATATCCGCTATAGTTTCTTCATAGAGTGAGCTTGCGGATGGCAGATAACACCCGTTCTCCGTTAACCAATCGGTAACAGGATATTCCCCTGTGCAGTCGCATCCAAAATCTTTCATTGATGGCTGGCGATGCATCCCGACAAACAACAGCCGAGTATCTACTTGGTGTTCCTTTAAATATTTACACAACTCATCTCTCGTATGCCCGTATTTCTTGGGGTCAACAACAATGGTGTTCATCCAAGAAACACAAGTATAGTTGTCTGGTGTAGCTTGGAAGTTAATGCCATCAATGCCTGCCAGATATTTGCGATACAGGTCATTGTTCCGCATACGCATGATTTTGTAGTCATCTGCACACTCTACCTGGGCTAAGCCTATGGCGGCTACAACATTGCTCATACGATAGTTGAATCCGATATCATTGTGGATATAGTTGCGCGGGCCATCAAGCGGGAAACAAACATTTTTAAAGTAGCGAAGCCGATTGAAAAGGCCCTCGTCGTTTGTTACTACCATGCCGCCTTCACCCGTAGTGATGTTTTTATTGGCAAAAAAACTGAATGCGGCCAAATCGGAACAGGACCCAGCTTTTCTTCCCTTGTATTCCGCCCCATGGGATTCAGCGGCATCTTCCAGGACTTTGATGCCATACTTTTTCGCTAGAGCAGTAATGGAGTCCATATCACACATCAATCCGAAGATGTGTACAGGAAGGATAGCTTTAGTGCGTGGGGTAATCTTCTCCTCTATTTTTCGGACATCAATATTCCACGTTTCGGGGTCTGAATCAACAAAAACAGGTGTGGCTCCTGTATAACAAACAGCAAATGCGGTTGCAATCATCGTAAAATCGGGCATTATTACTTCGTCTCCTTTCCCTATGCCCAGTGCAACCAAGGCCAGATGCAACGCTACTGTCCCATTACATACGGCTACACCATATTGGCAACCGCAATATGATGCAAATTGCTGCTCAAATTCACTGACATACTTTCCGGATGAAGAAATCCAGCCGGTTTTGACGGCGTCAGTTACGTATTTGAGCTCATTGCCTAATAATGCCGGTTCACAAACAGGAATAAATTTATCCATGATTATCTAAGTATTACCCGATTATCCTCAACGGGATCAAACCGTACCTTGTCCATTTCTCCGCAATAAGGGCCCTGCTTTACTTCAATCATTTCAGCCGGTTCAAGTACCTTGAATCCATGCCCGCCATGAGCAAGTAAGATAATATCGCCCCGTTTAATAACGCGGCTCTCTAAATATGTGCGATTATCATCATAAAAATCAACACGAACTACCCCGGATCGAACAATCAGCACTTCCTGTGTTAATTCAACCTTTCTCTCAACCAGATTATGTACGTGAGGCACAATAATATAATCTGCCGGCCTGGACATATATCCCAATTGTTGAGAAAAACTGTCGGGGGTAAAGAATGCAATTCCGTCCGAATGAAACTCTGACGGAATAATTATACCTAAGGTCTGATTATTATGAGTTATTTGTTCAATCTGGGGCATTTGGGCTTATCCATTTTATTGTTTGCACAATAGGAAGGGTAGTCATTATTTGGTATAAGTATACTCGGAGCTAAAAAGAATTTCAGGAGCAAGGTACTCAGGACCTAAAGCGTGATCCTTGACTTCGATTGATTTAAGAAACTCCTTATCTTGGTACTTGACAATCCATTCATTATATTTCAACGCCCCCCTGTATTCAAAATATGCCGCCCTCAATTGCGTCCGTTTCATGCGGATAAGGCAGAGGAGCATCTTCTTGCGAGCTTTATTTATATTGCGAAAATTCGTCAAGCCCCGTTCTACAACGTCTGTGTAGGCATCACTTATAGAGCAATTCTCCATTCGGCGAATCAAATCTTTCATCGTCCCGTTTTTAGCCCTGGTTTGCATATGCCACATGGTTGTATCATCCGTGAAAGCGACAGGATATCCTAAGGCTTTAATCTTATGAAACAAACCCACCTCTGCGTTGCCAACCAGGTATTCCCCAATCTGCCCAGGATTATTTCCTCCTACCTGATAGAAAACATTTCTACGTACGCCCAAACTTCCGTTGGCAATGCTGAACCCCTCAGAACTGATGATATATCCGCTGCTCCCATGAATGCTTTTCCCAAGTAAATATTCGTAATTATGCACCCAAGACGCCGGTTGTTTGTCCCATTTTATGAGAATGCGACTGCCAATCATGGCTACTGTCGGATACATGTCCAATATGCCGACCATGCATGAAATCCAGTTGGCGTCGAACAGGGAATCGTCATCACAAAAAAGAAGATATTCCCCACGTGCAATAGCTGCGCCGGAGTTTCGTGCATATCCATCTCCTTGCCGCAATTCCTTTGCGTATCGTAGATTAACTTGGCCGCGATGATTGTTTATGTATGCTCGCAGGACATCTTCCGTATCATCCGGGGAATTGTTGTTCACAACAATGACTTCGAAGTCCTCCTTCGGATAATCCTGTCCCATCAAGCTGTCCAGGGTTTTGCAAATCAGAAGTGAACGATTGTATGTCGGGATAATGACAGAAACTTTCATTGGCGACAAAGTGGAGACCTCGAAATTGTTGATTGAGATAGCATATAACCATGCGCCTCCATATAGTTGGCGAATCTTTAAGCAGGTTTTAGCTTTATTTGCAAGATAGGTGACGGAAGGCCTGGGACTAGTTTGCCGGGCTTAACCAAAGTAGATAGCCATCCGTACATGCTACCCCACATTCGGAATGCAGCTTCAAGTAGTCGTGATCATAGATGATTACAGCGACGGAGATAGTAGGTGTGTTAGCTAAAAATGAAATGCGAATTTCCGGGTTATATAGTGAGGAAACTAGCCCGTTACAATATATGCTTTACCCAATCTATTAAACGCCTCCGATAGCGCTTGCTATACCAATGACCGGAATACCATGCACGAATAAAACGAAAGGCCTTTCGGTTCCGTTTAATTGGGATCCTAACAACCTTTGTATATTCTGATGGATAGTTAACATGGTACCGGGAACTCGATAATGAAGTTTCGCCAGTGTTATCCCAACCAATATTATTCGACATGGCTGTGCCCGGATATAGACATAGGCCGTTGGCTCGCCTCATTGAACTATACCATTTTATATACCAGGTTTTCATCCTCCCGTCTGCATTCATTAAAAGTTGACGTCTCATTAAATCACCGCCTTCTATGTCAAATTCCTTCCACCGGTTTTCCCAATAAGCGACATGGTCCGCTGCATTTGGATTAAATTTTTCCCACGCGCGCTTCCAAGTTGCCCAACCGCCAGCGGGGTATGGACTGTCATAAAAGAATGTTTCCGGGAATTGCCCTTTGTTGGGATACATCCAGGCTGAAATGTGCATTACCTGTTCGTCATCTTTGTATAGTTCAAGAGCGTCATTCAGATATGTCAGGCATCCTCTTGTTGATACGATGTCATCTTCGAAAACGATTATGCGCCCGCATTGCTCGATTAACTCCGTGACTGCTCCAACGATATTGTCGGCAAGGCCGATATTATTTTTGCGTTCGATGACGAGTACTCTGTTAAACCCTTGCTTGGCCTTTGCTATTTGACGTACCGCCTCTATCCGCCGGAGATAGAGGAGATAGTCATCCTTGGGACAATAAATCGGCCCATAGCGCTTTGATACATAATCGGGGTTGTTGTCCGATGAAGTCAAATCGCCTCCCCATTCCCTGGCACCATCGCAGTAGATATATAAATCACTTCTTGATGCGAGATCATTTTCTGCGAGGGCTTTCAGTGTGCGCTTAAGATGGTCTGGCCTGTCGTAACCGAAGACAACGATTGGAGCAAGAATCATAATGCTACAACAATTCTCTATCTATTGTTATGCGGTAATTATAATTCTTGCCACCTGAAACAAGTAGTGGGATTAAAGACATGGAATGCAAAATTGTATCCTGTTCATGCGTATGGTGCCCGTAGGTGTAAGAGAAAAAAGGAATAAACCTAGGATGTGGCTTCAATATGTCTTGGTTCCTGCGGACGGATGCTTTGAACTGTGTCGGCGTCATATTAAGTGCGTCTAAATGCTCCCACCCGTGTGAGCCGATTTCTACAAGAGGACTGTTCATCTGAAACAGTTCCTCCGTCGTCAAGTAGCGCTCCTGCGGGTTCTTCCGATAAGAAACGCCATCCAGATATTTCCCGTTGATGAATAATACATACGGAATAGCCTGCTCGTTCAGCCAGGGCAGGATTTCTTTCAAGGATGCATATCCGTCATCAAAGGTCAATACCGCGTATTTAGTCATTCGAACTTTGTCCCTGCATAAATGGCTATAGGCTTCTGTCAAGGAGATAAAATGAACGCCCCCTCCTCGCAGGGCGGTAATCTTTTGTTTAAAGTCCGAGGAAGAAATCCAATCCCCGCGATGCATACTCCCTTCGTCGAATACATCCGTCACATGGTGAAGGCAGTATACATGAATAGGGGAAAGCCTAATGTGCAGTAATTTCCTTAATGTGCGGCGAATCAAAGTCATAGCTTGTAATGCTCTATGACATTATTGAACTGGATATCGTTTTTCCCCAAAATGGAATTATCATAATATAGGCATGTGGCAGAAGTAGGGTTGTATTGTTCCACAGTGTTGACAAATACTAACTCCATGTGCTTTGATTGCGCGCAATGAATCGAGATATGCTCCTTATATTCCGTCAATCCGAACCAAATGTCATCGGCATTGCGGCAGATATCCCGGAATATCAGGTCGAAAATGGAGTTAGACTGAAAAATATGTGGTGGATATAATACTCCGCGGAACCCGTAAGGAATGTATCCGACTGATGTCATTCCTGGCTGAGCCTCGGGTGACTGGGAGTACGGAACAAAATTACCATCTTCATCCTTCTTTATCTGCACGGCTTCGCGACAGATTATTGTTTTCTTGTCCGAGGCACGATAAGTTGACAATAAGTCATCTATAAGGTTGTCTTCATAGATAATGTCATCGTCTACGGTGATAATGGCGGCCTCTGGGAACGCTTTTAGAGTAGGCAATAATTTTGTGTGCGGTCCAATATCCTCACAGTAGCATATTTCGAGCCCTGCTAGTTGAAGAGTTTTCAGTAGAGCGGGAATATTATCATCGTTCCACGCGTTTTTATCCAAGTTGAGAACTATTCTATGAGGGAGAACTGTTTGTTTTAGAATACTCATTATAGCAAAGGGCGCATTTTCTCCGACCCGTTTCCCGTACGATGTTAGAGATACAATAATCTCTGGGCAACCATTGAGTTCTGGCAAAAAGCGATGATTAATTGCACAAATTTCCAGACGAAGGGCATCAATCCGTCTACGGTCATTCTGTGCCAGTTGCCGCATATACTTCCTTCTCCGAAACTTTGCCTTGATCCGGTAATAACCTATTATGCTCAATGCTTGTTTCAGTGCTTTCTTAACCATGCGCTTATCCTCTGAAATGGACTAACAAAAAAGCGGTTGAGGTTTTTCTTGAAAAATACCGATGGTGCATATTTTAAGCAATCCTTGGGCCCGAGGAGTCCGTAAACATATGGCATCGCATGACGGAATCCTCCTTTTTCCAAATAATACCACCTGTCGTCCAGTGAATCGTAATCAATGTTCTCTTCTGTAATGGGGAACTGTGACTGATTGGTTTCCAGTGTTTTTGCGACAATTGCGTTAAATTGGTCAGGTTTAATCATTGCATTATACAGGCGCTGGCCTTGGCTTTCCCTGTATGAAGGAGTGGCTATTAACCGTTCAGCTTCTTTTATGAAGTCCGCCTCATTGTCAAATGAAATCTTAAAACTATCATTCCAGCAAATGGCCTGCTCTGTCTCATCGTCTGGTGTGCCGGGGGCATAATATTGCAGGATAGGTTTTTTATTAATCGCGGCCAACTGAGACATTAATGAACCACTGGTAGGGCAAGTCCCCATATATATATCACAGTGGGCGAATACTTGATAGATGTCCGGGCGAAAGGTGATATGAATAAAACGACCATCCAGACGCTGTGAGGCAACAAAGTCTTTAATTACTTTGTCTCCTTCCGGAATACTCTTGGACGCAAATACAAATACAACATTATCCCACCTGTGGAGAATATCGGCGACCAGCTTCCAGTACATACGGGATTCGTCCAGCGTTTTATAGAAGTCCCCACCGGAAAAGATGACCACCTTGTCTGCTGTGCATTCAGGAGGAAATCCTTGAAATCTGTTTTTGTCGTCGGCTGGATAGAAAGGGACCATTAACAACCTGTCCTTCCTGAAACCCCTCTTTTGGAGAGAAACGGATGCTCCAAATGGGCGAAATTCCAGAATATAGTCAATACCATGAGTCCCATACCAAAGCGTCTGGTCGTCCAAATTTATGTTGTAACGAAGGATTTCTTTTGGTAACGCACTAAGCATAAGATTGGCGGGAGAGTTGACACGCATCTGAAGTATCAACTGGGCCGGCCTAAATGCTACGATGGCATTAAAAAGAGCTTTCCCGGTGTCAATGTCGTCTTTCTCAGAGATAACCCGAATCTGAATGTTCTTGTATTCGCTGACTCTGCTCAGGATATCAGATTTGAGCTTATCCGGTCGTATTTCTCGTGTTGTGATGTAAAGGATATCTTTCCCTGTCGCTGCCAAGGCTTCCACCCATTGAAGGCTTAGGACGTAAGAAATGCAAAATTCATCATAAAAGACAATCTTGCCTGGGTCTGGCGTAAAACTTTCTACAGGTCTATTCAAGGAATGAGAGAGCGACACATATAACTCCTCAATGCCGGGATCCTCGTACATCAAATTAAACTGGCATCCAACCTCACTGCATTTTCCAATCCAGTAAAGGGTTTGCTTGAAATTCCCCTCCTCGAAGGACCGATATGCCTTCATCCGGAATGCCTTTACAGCCTGATTTATGTCATACTTTGACAAGTACATACGCTAATCTATCCAATTATCCTTCAATGCGATTCCCCTCCAATCTGCGTCGTGAATAAGTCTTCTGTTGTAGCGGATTCGGTTTTTATAGTAATATATTTCAGCCTGTTTTAGGCGCCATCGATCTTTCTTCTTCAATTTCAGCAAAATTGACTTCAAGCTCCGTTTAACAATCATTATCCTAAAGAGGCAGTTCTGCTTTTCCAATTCTCTGGCAGTATATTGATTGGCACGGAATGCTGTATATGAATCGCTGCTGCCCTGATTAGCCATACGTCGGTTTAGATAATCCTGGGTCATGCGAGTTGCTGGGATTTGGTGATAGATTAACGCCTTAGCAGTGTATGCAAACTTGTATCCAAGTTTTTGGATTTTAATGTTCAATCCAGTCTCGTTGTCCCCCAGCCATTCACCGTTAACGATATCCGGATTAAATCCTCCTGCGTCTATGAAAACATCCTTGCGAACAATTTGATGGCATGAGAAAATCCCTGGATCGGAGTCACTTACAAGGAATTTATCCGGCAATTCATGAAGGCTAAGAAGAGAATTATTGCACAAATGTAGCACCCAATCCGGGGGGGGCGATAACCATTTTGCGCGTACGGGGCCAGTCGCAGACGCAACATTGGAATCAATCTCCAAAACCTTCACTAGGTTTTCGAGCATATCCCTTTCTGCCAGTACGTCGTCATCTGTAAAATACAATAATTCACCCCTTGCGTGCTTCACTGCGCCATTTCGAGCAAAGTGTGCGCCAGGCCGCGACTCGTACAGATATCGCACAAGTCCCTTTGTCTTGTCGGAGAAATTGGTAACCACATCTTTTGTCCCGTCAGTAGAAGCATTGTCGACGACAAGAATCTCATAGTCGTCCCTGTCGAACGTCTGATTTACAAGACTCGTGAGCGTCTCCGCTAGCAATTTATCCCGATTGTATGTAGGTATAACGACGGAAACTTTCATTGACTACAAAGTGGATACATCGAAATTATCGACCGGGATAGCCATATGGCCATGTGCCTCCAAATCGCTGGCGAATCTTAACCAGGTTTTATCTTTATTTGCAAGATAAGCGGCAGAAGGCTCTCTTACGTTAATCTCCATGGCACATTCGATATATGAGTCCACATAGTCCGCATGGTGATTGTACGTGAATGCAAAGTACGGTGAGATATAGTACTGGCCCTTGCGCAATAACAACTCGCCCAATCTCATGGTAACGTGGACGTGCCCGTTCGGAGGCAATACGATATCATGATGCTGAAATTCATTCCCGAAACAGGTGACGGCTTCTCCGGTTTCCGAATGGATTTCAATGTTGGTCAAGAACTCCACTTCAAAATCGTTGTGGTTGATAACATCGAAGGACACCTCCACGCTTTCGCCCTGTTTCAATTCTTCCGTCGGCGTACCGTCCTGCAATAAAGAGAAGTTCTTCACCTCGAACCCTTCTTTTAATACAATATCCTTGACTATCTGCGAATTCTGTACGTGGTTGTCTACAAGGTACTTGTAGATAATTCTATCGGTTTCTCCCAGATCCTTCAACTGCCCGTTCTCCAGCAGGATGCAACTTTTGCACAACTTTCCGATGCTAGCCATATTATGACTCACAAACAGCACCGTCCGGCCCTCGCCCTTGCTGACGTCCTGCATCTTGCCTATGGCTTTTTTCTGGAATTCTGCGTCGCCCACGGCAAGGACCTCGTCCACGACCAGGATTTCCGGCTCCAGGAAGGCGGCGACGGCGAAGCCCAGACGAACCATCATGCCGCTGGAGTAGCGCTTGACGGGGGTGTCGATGTACCTTTCGCAGCCGCTGAAGTCGATGATCTCGTCCAGCTTGCGGGTGATGTCGTTCTTGGTCATGCCCAGGATGGCGCCGTTCATGTAGATATTCTCGCGGCCGGTCATCTCCGGGTGGAAGCCGGTGCCTACCTCGAGCAGGGAGCCGATGCGGCCGCGGGCGCGGATGGAGCCGGTGGTGGGGCCGGTGACGCGCGACAGGAGCTTCAGGAGGGTGCTCTTCCCGGCGCCGTTCTTGCCGATGATGCCCACGACGTCGCCCTGTTCGACCTTGAAGTCTATGTCGCGGAGGGCCCAGACGTATTCGCTGTCTGCAGCGGTGGTGCGGTCGTTTACGGAGCCGATTTTCAGGTACGGGTCTTCCTTGTGCAGTACGGAGGTCTGCCACCAGCGGTTGAGGTCGTGGCTCAGGGTCTTGGTGGATACCAGCCCCAGGCGGTACTGCTTACTTACGTGATTGAATTCTATTGCTGTGGGCATATTTTCAATTGTTTTCCGCTATTGGTTCCGAATTTCAGTAATGAGTTCGTCCACAATGTAGAGGTCACTCATTAGATAGAGACCTGTGCGTTCGTCGTGTAAACGCTCGTTGGTGTGTGATGTATAGAAGATGTCAAGTGCACGCTCGTCACTCACATCAAGTCGAGCTGATAGAAGCGTCACAATACGCCCTGTTTTTGTTCCCAAATGTTCAGGGCCGTCAATACACAATCTGTTACATATTGCCGGCTCTGGGTATGTAAGCCTTCATACCCAGGGAGAATAAAACCGGAAATAAACCCCACGCGCTTCATCCTGCGATACATCTCGCCTGTTTTACAGCCTAGGTTTCTTGCCGCAGACTCAATGCACGATGATGCAAATATATTTTTTGCCTCTTCCATCGGCCATTTATTCTTCTTTATTCTACACCGTATCCATGAAATTCTTCTGGACCTTGTTGAAGATGAGGATGCCGAGCGCGAGGGCGGCGCACATGAAGCCGAAACTGTAGGCCACCCAGCCCCAGCCGATGAACTCGCCTGCGCCGAGGAGCCCGTACTTGAAGGTCTCGATAATCGGCGTGACGGGGTTGAGGCTCATCAGGGTCCTGACCGGCATTCCCCAGATGGTGCGGTCCCCGGTCAGGCTGAGCGGGTAAACGATAGGGGTGGCGTACATCCAGAGGGATACCATGAAGGTGAAAAGTATCTGGAGGTCGCGGTATTTGGTGGTCATTGACGATACTATGATCCCGAATCCCAGCGACAGCCCCGCGATCATCAGCACCATCACCGGCGCCAGCAGCGCGTAAAGGTTGGGGGCAGCGCCGCAGTCCGGGGAGAAAACGGCATAACAAAGGTACACTATCGCGAATAGCCCGAACTGTATGCCGAAGCGCAGCAGGTTGCTAACGACATTGGCGATCGGCATTACCAGCCGCGGGAAATACACTTTCCCGAAGATTGCAGAATTGTCCACGAAGGTGTTGCTGGTCTTGGTGATGCAGTCTGCGAAATACTGCCACAGGCAGGTGCCGGCGAGGTAGAAAAGCGGCTGCGGGACACCGTCGGTCGCGATTCCGGCTATGCCGCCGAACACTACCATGTACATGATTACCGTCATCGCGGGCTGCACTACATACCACAGAGGCCCGAGCACGGTCTGCTTGTACTGGGTGATGATATTGCGCTTTACGAGCAGCGAGCAGAGGTCGCGGTAACGCCACAGCTCGGCGAAGTCGACTGCAAACAGGCTTTCCCGGGGCTTGATCACAAGGTCCCAGCCCTCATCGGAGGCCTTTATTCTCTCTTTTTTCATTAATGAACGGGTTCCAGGTTGACTGAATCAATTTCCACGAAGGCGCTTCCGAGTATGTCCAGGGATACGTAGAGCCTGCGGCCGCCGTCGGCAGTCTCGCGCACAAGCCCCTCCAGCCCGGCAAGCGAGCCGTATGCCACCCGCACCTTGTCCCCGGCCGAGAAGCTGATGCCGCTTCCGTCTACGGTAACAGGGAATTCCTCCTGCCCGAGCATCAGGCGGAAGGCGTCCATGTCCCTGTCGGGGATAATCGCGACGGGGGAGCGCTGCTCGGGATTGGCGCGGCGCGCCGGGTCTGTCATGAAGCGGAAGATGAACGGCAGGTTCACTATGTGCCTGAGCCGCTCTTCTTCCGTGGTGCGGACAAAGACCTTTGCCGGAAGCACCAGGCGCTCGGTCCTTTTCTTGCGTCCGCTGGCGTAGCGGCGGGTCATTCCCTGGGTGGGGACATAGCTCTCGTACCCCAGGTTCCGGAGTGCCCGGCAGCTAGTTCTTTCTGATCCGTGATTCACGATTGCGATATACCAGTGGCGCTGTTCAGCTACGCCTACGGCGCCGGCCGTGTCATTTACGGCCGCAGAGGATGGGCTATTGGCGGTTTGTTTCAAACAGTCAACGCTATATTCATACAAAGATAAGAATATTTTTACCATTATCGCATAAATTGACTATATTTATTCCGTGAAAAGAATGCTACAAAGCCCGTGGGCCTGGGTCCCCAGCCTGTATTTCGCGGAAGGCCTTCCGTATGTGATAGTTAATGTCCTCTCGGTGACCATGCTGAAGCGTCTCGGCATGCCCAATTCCGACCTGGCCCTTTATACCAGCCTGCTCTACCTGCCCTGGGTGGTAAAGCCCCTCTGGAGCCCCGCCGTGGATGTCCTTCGCACAAAGCGATGGTGGATACTGGCGATGCAGGCTCTTCTTGCCCTGTCGCTCGCGGCGATAGCGCTGAGCGTTCCGTCCCGCTCATTTGCGCTGATGCTCTCCCTTTTCTGTGTCACCGCCTTCGCCTCGGCAACCCACGATATAGCCGCTGACGGCTTTTATATGCTGGCGCTCGATGCCCACCGGCAGTCCCTTTTCGTGGGGATACGGAGTACGTTCTACCGGATAGCCACAGTCTTCGGCCAGGGAATACTGGTCGTTATTGCAGGGCTGCTGGAGACGGGTACCGGGGATATTCCCAAGGCCTGGTCCGCCACCCTTCTTGGTTGTTCGCTGCTGCTTGCGGCGCTGTATTTCTGGCACCGTTTTTCGCTGCCCCGTACGGAGGTCCTGCGCGCGTCGGGCGTGCGTCCCCTCGCGGATATGGGCCGCAGCGTTTCAACCTTCTTCCGCAAGGACGGCATCTGGGTGGCGATGCTCTTCCTGCTGCTTTTCCGCCTGCCGGAGGCGCTGTCCGTAAAGATGCTTACGCCTTTCCTGCTGGATCCCGTCGATGCAGGAGGCCTGGGGCTGAGCACTGCCGACTCCGGCCTTGTCTACGGCACCGTAGGGGTGATTGCGCTGACCGTGGGCGGTATCCTCGGCGGTATGGCTGCTGCCCGCTACGGACTGAAAAAATGCCTTTGGCCAATGGCCCTGAGCCTTGCGCTTCCCTGCGGGGTGTACCTGTACATGGCCCTGTGCCAGCCGTCGTCGCTGTGGATAATCTACCTCTGCGTTGCCGCGGACCAGTTCGGCTATGGCTTCGGATTCACGGCTTATATGCTGTATATGATTTATTTTTCCCGCGGCGATTTCAAGACGTCGCACTATGCGCTCTGCACCGCCTTTATGGCGCTGAGCATGATGCTTCCGGGGATGGTGGCGGGATTCCTCCAGGAAAAACTCGGCTATACGGGCTTCTTTACGCTGGTGATGCTGCTTTGCCTTGCGACCGTAGCCGTAACCCTGTTAATTAAGGTCGAACCGGATTATGGAAAGAAAGAAAATCGCTAAAATCGCGCTTTGGGCGCTTTGTATGCTGTTTTTTACGCCGATGGCGGGAGCTTCGGTCAAACCCGGGGTGGAGGTGCTGCGCGACCTCGGCTTTGCGCCCCTGCAGGGGAAGCGCGTGGGCCTGGTGACCAATCCCAGCGGGGTGGACAGGAATATGTTATCCACAATTGAAATCCTGCATAATGCGCCGGGGGTGAAGCTGGTGGCGCTGTTCGCTCCGGAACATGGGGTGCGCGGCGATATCTGGGCAGGGGGCAAGGTTGAGAGCGGAGTGGATGCGGCGACGGGACTCCCGGTGCACTCGCTCTATGGCGCCACCCGCAAGCCTACGCCGGAAATGCTTCGCGGAATAGACGTAATGGTCTATGACATACAGGATACGGGTACCCGCTCGTATACTTTCATAAGCACCCTCGGGCTGGTGATGCGCGCCTGTGCGGAGCTGGATATAGCCGTGTTGGTGCTGGACCGCCCGAATCCTCTCGGCGGGCTGAAAATCGAGGGGCCGTACGTGACGGAAGGGTATTTTTCCTTCATCAGCCAGTATGCGATTCCCTATGTGTACGGGCTTACCCCGGGGGAGGTTGCGCTGCTCATCAACGGCGAGGGCCTGAACCGCGGGCAGAAGGGCAATGAGCCGCCGCTGAAATGCCGCCTGGAGGTGGTGCCGATGGAGGGCTGGGAACGCAGTATGCTTTATGCCGATACCGGCCTGCCATGGGTTCTGCCGTCGCCCAATATCCCGTCGCCCCAGAGCGCCATAGGCTATCCGGCGGCGGGGCTGGTAGGGGAGTTCTACCACTATCTGCAGATAGGGATAGGTTATACCCTGCCGTTCCAGCTGTTCGCTGCCTCGTGGATTGACGCCGATGCGCTTAAGGCCCGGCTGGACAGTTATAATGTCCCGGGAACAGCCTGGCGCACAATCCATTACAAGCCTTTCTCCGGCGGAAGTGCAGGGAAGGTGATACAGGGAGTGCAGTTTTTCTATACCGATTATGAGGCGGCTTCGCTGACGCTTACGCAGTTCTGGGTGATGCAGGCGGTGTATGAACTCTATGGCAAGTCTCCGTTCGAGATTTCCGCGGAGCGCCTGCCGTCTTTCAACAAGGTGACCGGCGGAAATGCCGTATCCACGGCTTTTGCCCGGCGCCTGAAGGTGGCGGATATCCTGGAGTACTGGAATAAGGACGTGGAGGATTTTAAGCGTCTTCGCGCCCCGTATCTTCTTTATTGATAAGCGAATATAGTTCCCTTAGGGTCTTGTCCGGACCGGATGAAAGGAGCTCGGTGCCGGGTGCCGGATCGTCGGCGGGAATCCCCGCATCCGACAGTACCTGCTGCAGGCGCCGTGCCACTGCCGGTGCCGGGTCGATGAAGCGGATGCCGGAGTAACCCTGCGCTTCCGCAACCTTTTTGAGCGTTTCCAGCAGGAAAGGGTAATGGGTGCATCCGAGCACTATGGTGTCGGCCCCGTCTTCGAGCAGTGGAAGCAGGCTGGCGCGGCACAGCTTTTCGGCTTCCGGACCGCTCAGTATGCCCTTTTCTACCAATTCTACGAAGCCGCTGCCGGTGTGCTCAGAAATGCGCACTCCGCCTCCGTACAATCCTTTTGTAATAAGGTATTTAGATGCGCTGAGCGTCCCTGCGGTAGCCAGTACGCCGATTACCCCGCTTTTGGTTCCGAGCGCAGCGGGCTTTACCGCCGGTTCCATCCCTACGAAGGGAAGCGGAAATTCTTCGCGCAGCTGGGCTATCGCCGCGGCGGTTGCGGTATTGCAGGCTATGACGATGGCGTCGGCGCCCCTGCCCCGGAGTTCCCTTACAATGACAGAGCAGCGTTCCCGGATGAAGGCGGCGGATTTATCGCCGTACGGGCAGTATTCGTTGTCAGAATAATATATGTACCGCGCGCGCGGGAGCAATTTCCGGATTTCCCGGAATACGGAGAGCCCGCCGGCTCCGGAATCCATTATGCCAACGACGGCCATTTAAAGGCTGAAATTAAAAAATTTGCGCCAGAAGAAATGCCAGACGCGGGAGAGGGGAATCCAGAAGACTTCGGAAGGGAAGCGGAGGGCATATTTGAATTCCCCCTTCCTTCCCCGTTTCTTGTCCGATCCTCCGCTAATGATACCGAAGTTTCCGTCCCTGAGTATCTCGGAGAGCAGTTGGCGTCCGCGCTTCTCCGCCGGAGGAAACAGCAGTTCATCCTTTTCCACCCCGAAAAGGTAATTCAGGACATACATCACTTCCGAGCAGATTCCCTCCAGGCCGAGCCGGCGCAGTTGTTTCCTTGCCTCTTCCTTCTGGGATGGAGTCATCGTCCCAAGGACATAGTAATAGTCCCAGATGTGCCTGAGCCCCACGCCACGTTTGAGGGCGTGACGGAGAATGTGCCCCATCAGATAAACGGCATTGAAGGGCGCTTCCGGAGTGCAGTATCCTTTTCCGGGCAGTTCCGCCGTCATCGCTTCATCCATGCTTTCCTTGAAAAAGCGCTTCAGGCGGCAGCTGTTCATGGGATTGAACATCCTTATGGGGATGAAATGCACTTCAGTCGTAAGGTGGGGGAAGAACCCGACCTTGCATTCGTGGTAGTAGATGTGGTGTACTTCGTACTTCCTGCGCAGGTTGCAGACAATTTCCTTGCGGCTGCCGTCCACCCATACGTCGATGTCCCCGCACTGGCGGAGGAAGGGTTCCGGATAGAAGCGTGAGGAAAGTCCCTGGCCCTTGAGTATGCAGCTGCGGTAACCCAGGCGGGACAGAATCCCGGAGATTCGCCGGCAGTGGTCCTCATATACCTCGCCCATAATGGCGATTTTCTCCTTCTTGTCCTTCCATTTCGAAGCTACCGCAGGATTGCTCAGCTGTTTGGGCGGGATGCTTTCCAGCGCCATGTAGGTCACCCCGAGAATGGCCTGTTTCCTGGCTTCGGCGTACAGGGACTCCCACTCTTCCGGGGTGGGAACGGAGGAGAAACGATCGATTTTCCCTATGGAAATCTGTATGAGTTCCCTTAAAAGGTCCACCCTTATTTCTCAGGCGTAATCATTACGCAGCGGCTGAACTGGGGATCGTCGAGGAACATGGTGTCCACGCCACCCTTCCAGTCGTTGATGAGGCGGTCTGCCGGAATTCCGAAGGTATCGGTGAGGGCCTTGCAGACTGCATCGCTGCGCCGCTTGGAGAGCTTGAGGTTGTAGGCGGGGGAAGCCGTCTGGACATCGCAGTATCCAGTAACTCGGTATTTGGTGTCCGGGGTGGCCTTGATGAATTCGGCTACGCCGGCGATCTTGGCCATTTCGTCCTCGCTGATGTCGGCCTTGCCTTTGACGAAGTTGATGTGCAGCCAGGCGTCGGGAATTTCGAGCTTGCCGGTTGCCGTGGCGGCCGCGGCCAGCGCACGGTTGCGCTCGCGCTCGCTGTCCAGCTTCTCCCTGTACTGGGCCAGGGCTTCGGCGTTGGCGGCGGTAACCTTGTCAAAGGTGTGTACGGTGTTGACGCTGCGTACCTCCCTCCAGGCCCTGATGTTGTCGCCTTCGGCGGTGAACCGCCAGGTCAGGCCTACGAATGCTCCAAGTCCGCCGTCAAAGGGGACGTTGGATGAGAGGTGGGAGTAGTCGGGCTCTTCGTCGCCGTACTCGCCGTCAAACTCGTCGGACAGTATCCTGCCGCGGATGTCGATATTGATATCCAGGTTCTTGGTCAGGCGGAAGCTGTTGAGCCAGCCGGCATTGAAGGTAGGGCTGGTATAGCTCTTCCTGGCGCCGACAGTCAGGTCTCCGCACTTGGTGTGGGTAAGGGTTTCGGGGAAGTTGTAGCCGAAGCTGCCCATCACACCGCCGCCGGCGTACAGGCTGCTGTGCCAGATGCGGCCCGCCTTGTAGCCGGAGAAGAGGTTGTTCAGGTCTACCATCGCTACCAGGAAGACGTTATACGTCCAGGCGGACTGCTGGTAGTAGCGGCTGCCGCCGGAGTAGTTGCGGGCGGGGTAGGAGTTGTCCGGGTCCTCGGGGAACAGACGGTACATGGCGGTACCGGGATTGGTCCGTGCGGGATCCATGTAGTGACCCCACTGCCAGAGGCCTTTCATCTGTGCGAAGTCCAGACCGAGCCTGAAGCCGAAGGCCGGAGTGAGCCACTTGGTGGCGCTGATGCTCAGGGCGGGGAAACTGATCCAGTCGCCGAAGGCCTGGCGCCAGTCGTTTTCTCCCATGTACATGCTGGCACCGATGCCGAAATCGATTGCCCAGTTATCCTGGAAGCGGTTTGTGAAGACGGAGTGGACGTCATAGGTCGTGGTGGTAATCACCTTGCCGAACTCGTCGTTGCTCTCGGTCACTTCCTGTACGGTGGTTACCCTGTCCGTAGCCGCTGCTATCGTGCTGAATGCGGCCATCGCGAAAAGGGCAGACAAAATCTTCTTCATATTCGGATGCTTATTTTACGATGGTGGAAATAATGGCGCCGCCCAGGTTTGCGCCGGTTTTCTGGATTTCAAGCTGTCCGGCATCCACGCCGAGCTCGCCGGTGAGGATGTCGAAGATGGCTTGTGCGCGGGCCTTGCTGCCGCTGATGCCGTAGCGGGTTCCGGGCGTGGATTTGATGGCCTGAGCTGCAGCCATCAGGTCGATCATCGCCGCATTGCTCACGGCGCTGCTGCCCTTCTCGAAGTTGATGAGTATGGAGAGGGGGATGCAGCTGTTCGCTGCGGCCGCTGCTGCGGTGCTAAGGATATCGTTCTCAGCCTCGATAATACTGAGCTGGTGCTTTGCTTCCTCGAGCTGTACCTTGCCGGCATTGTAAACCTTGGTACTGTAGCGGTCTACCTTGACGTCGCTTACCGTCTGGAAACTGCGCTTGGGCAGGTCTCCGAGCTTGATGTTCAGACCTGCGGTAAGGCTCATCAGGCCGTCAACCGCGACTCCCTGGATTTCACCGTCAAAGTTGTTTCCGGTGATCAGGCCGCGAAGGTTAACCACGATGGCGAAGCGGTCGTTCAGGTTGAAGCTGTTCAGCAGGCCGAGGTTGAAGGCCGGCGCCACATAGCAGGTGTTCTCGCCGAATTTCTTGTCGAATCCGAGCATGACGCCGCCTCCGGCCGATAACTCCACGTTATACACGCGGAAGGGGTTGTAGCCCGCGATCAGGTTGTCCAGGTCCAGGAGCGCGTCGATATGCGGATTGAAGTACCAGCCGCTCTGGAGATAGGCGTTATCCGCCGCCAGATGCTTGTCCGTCATGTAATGTGCATTCATTATCCCTTCTTCCGACGCGAACGCCCCGCCTTTCATCTGGCCGGCGCCCAGGGTAAGCCCGAGGCCGAAGACCGGCGTGGCGAACTTGGTTACATAAAGGTTGAATGCGGGAGCCGTCCTCTGCCCGAATGAAGCGAGGTTGTCGTTGTCCCCGAGGTAGTAGCCGACACCGGCCTCGAACCCTATCGACCAGTTGGAATTGAAGCTGTTGGTCTTGACCTGGCCTTCGGACTCGGTACGGGTGATCACTACGCGGCCGTTTTCGTCGTTGGTCTCTTCTACAGTGACCTTGGCCCCCTTGTTTTCCTGCGCAAGGGCTGCCGGAACAAAAATCAGCGCTGCCGCTGCGACGGACAAAATTCGTTTGAGCATCATTGATAATATTTTATAATCGCGCAAAAATAAGCATTATTTTTTGCAGGACAAAACGGAATTCCTTATTTTTGTCAAATCGTTGCGAAACTTTTAATATGGAGAGCCGATGACCACGACATCCGAACAAGTAAAAGCTCTGCATCAGCGTATGGAAACGCTGGGGAGGTGTCTTTGACATCGCCGGGAAACGTGCAGAATTAGAAGAAAAAGAAAAAAAGAGCCAGGAACCGTCTTTCTGGGACGATCCGAAGGCCGCCGAGGCCTTTCTCAAGCAGACCGCAGCCTTGAAAACCTGGGTCACCGCCTATGACGGTGCCGCTACCGCCGTATCCGACGTGGATGTCCTGCTGGAACTGGAGCCCGAAGGGGAGGAGGTGGATGCCGCCTATACCGCGGCACTGAACGCCGTGGAGGACCTCGAGTTGCGCAATATGCTCGGCGAAGAAGGGGACAACCTCGGCGCGGTGCTGACCATCAACAGCGGCGCCGGCGGCACGGAAGCCAACGACTGGTCCGCGATGCTGATGCGGATGTACATGCGCTGGGGCGAGCGGAACGGCTATAAAATGACCGTGACCGAGGAACTCGAAGGCGACGAAGCCGGCATCAAGAGCGCTACGGTGCAGTTCGAAGGCGATTATGCCTACGGCTACCTGAAGGCCGAGAGCGGGGTGCACCGCCTGGTGCGCATCTCCCCGTTCAATGCCCAGGGCAAGCGCCAGACCACCTTTTCGTCCGTTTTCGTCTACCCGCTGGTGGACGACAGCATCAATATCGAAATCAATCCTTCGGACATCGAGTGGGACACCTTCCGCAGCGGTGGCCACGGCGGCCAGAACGTGAACAAGGTGGAGACCGGCGTGCGCGTGCGGCACCTTCCCACGGGCATTACCGTCGAGAATACCGAGACCCGCAGCCAGCAGGACAACCGCCAGAACGCGTTGCGCATCCTCAAATCCCGTCTCTACGATATCGAGCTTAAGAAGCGCCAGGCCAAGCAGGCGGAACTCGAAGGCCAGAAGAAGAAAATCGAGTGGGGCTCGCAGATCCGCTCCTATGTACTGCATCCCTACAAAATGGTCAAGGACCTGCGCACGGGCTACGAGACCGCTGACACCCAGGGCGTCCTGGACGGCGACATCAACGCCTTTATGAAAGAATTTTTAATGCAAAACTGATATGGCTGAATTCAAATACGCCCCGATGTTCCAGTTGGGCAAAGACACAACAGAGTACTACAGGATTCCGGAATCGGAGAAACTGGTATCCACCGCTTCATTTGAAGGACATGAGATCCTTAAAGTGAGTCCGGAGGCCCTTACCCTGATGGCCCGAACGGCCTTCCGTGACGTGAGTTTCCTCCTGCGCCGCTCCCACAACCTGCAGGTGGCGAAAATCCTGTCCGATCCGGAGGCCTCCGACAATGACAAGTACGTAGCCCTGACCTTCCTGCGCAATGCGGAAGTGGCCGCCAAGGGCAAACTGCCGCTCTGCCAGGACACTGGTACCGCCATCATCCACGGAGAGAAGGGCCAGCGGGTATGGACCGGCTTCTGCGACGAGGAGGCGCTCTCGCTCGGCGTATTCAAGACCTATACGGAGGAAAACCTGCGCTACAGCCAGAACGCGCCCCTGGATATGTACAATGAGGTGAATACCAAATGCAACCTGCCGGCGCAGATCGATATCGAGGCCGCCGAGGGAGGGGAGTACCGCTTCCTCTGCGTGACCAAGGGCGGCGGCTCTGCGAACAAGACCTACCTCTACCAGGAGACAAAGGCGCGTATCCAGAATCCCGGGACGCTGATTCCTTTCCTTGTGGAAAAAATGCGCTCGCTGGGCACCGCTGCCTGTCCGCCTTACCATATCGCGTTCGTGATCGGCGGCACTTCGGCGGAAAAGAACCTGCTGACGGTCAAACTCGCATCTACGCATTATTATGATTCCCTGCCCGTTACGGGCGATGAGACCGGCCGCGCCTTCCGCGATACGGAACTGGAAAAGAAACTCTTCGAAGAGGCCTGCAAGATCGGGCTCGGCGCACAGTTCGGCGGCAAATATATGGCGCACGACATCCGCGTAGTGCGGTTGCCCCGGCACGGCGCAAGCTGTCCCATAGGCCTGGGCGTAAGTTGCTCGGCGGACCGCAATATCAAGGCGAAAATCAATGCGCAGGGCATCTGGATCGAGAAGATGGACGACAAACCCTATGAACTGATTCCCGAGTCCCTGCGGAAAGCCGGCGAGGGAAATGCCGTGAAAATCGACCTGGACCGTCCGATGCAGGAGATTCTTGCGGATTTGAGCAAATATCCCGTCAGTACGCGTCTGTCGCTGAACGGAACCATCATCGTGGGGCGCGACATCGCGCACGCCAAACTCAAGGCACGGCTGGATGCCGGCGAGGACCTGCCGCAGTATTTCAAGGATCATCCCGTTTATTACGCCGGTCCCGCCAAGACGCCTGCGGGTATGGCCTGCGGATCGATGGGCCCGACGACGGCGGGGCGTATGGACCCGTATGTGGATGAGTTCCAGTCCCGTGGCGGATCGCTGGTGATGCTGGCCAAGGGGAACCGCAGCCAGGCGGTGACCGATGCCTGCAAGAAGCACGGCGGTTTCTACCTGGGCTCCATCGGCGGTCCGGCCGCCATACTCGCTCAGGAGAATATCAAGTCCATCGAGTGCGTCGAATTCCCGGAACTGGGGATGGAGGCCGTGTGGAAGATCAGGGTGGAGGACTTCCCAGCATTCATCCTCGTAGACAATAAGGGCAACGACTTCTTCAAGACTTTCTGATGTCCCGTTTCTTCCGGATTTTGCTGACGGTGGCGGCGTCCCTTCTGGCGCTGTTCCTGTTGCTGCTGGGCGCCATCCAACTGTTCCTTGGCTCGGGGAAGGCGGATGCGCTCGTGGCGAAGTGGCTCCGGGAGAATATCGACGCGGAGGTTTCCTACACGGATTTGCACGTTTCCGTGCTGCGGCGCTTCCCGCGGATGATCCTGCGGATAGACAGTCTTCGGGTAACCTATCCGCACACGCGCTACGCGGCCTTTGACTGCGCTCCGGTGGACAGCCGCCTGCTTTCAGCCGGGCGCGGAGAGGAGCGGGATACCCTGCTATGCCTGAATACACTGCGCCTTTCGGCCAATCCATGGCCGCTGCTTGTCGGACGGGTTAATGTCAAGTATGCGATGCTATCGGACTTGCAGCTTTTCGCCCACGCTTACGACGATACGACTGCCAACTGGCAGCTGCTGCCGCCTTCTCAGAAGGAATCCTCAGGACTTCCCCCCGTGCATCTGGGATATTTTTCCCTGAAGGGGCGCAACAGGCTGATTTATACTGCACAGCACGATACGGTTTTCGTCGCTGCGGGCCTGCGTTCCCTGGTGGCATCGTCGGATTTTCATATCGGCCCGGACAAGTTCCGCCTGCGGGAAACTTCGCTTGAGGCGGATTCCCTGTTCCTGCACGGGCGGCTGCCAGCGGATACCCTGGCCTTCGGGCTGGAACGGCTGGCCGTTTCCGAACCCCGGCATCAGCTCTTCGATTTTTCGCTCAAGGGGCGTGCAATGCTGCTGACCAATGCTTTCGGGCGCCTGAAGTTGCCGCTTTCCGCATCCGGGCGCATAGGTTTTGACAAGTCTTCGGATTGCACCGATATAGACATCAAGCGCTTTTCGGCATCGATTGCGCACATTCCGGTCAGCGCTTCCGGCACTTTAGCCTTTTATGGCGATGGAACTGATATCGATGCCCGTGCGGATGTCGGGAGTTTCAGCCTGGATACCCTGCTGCGCGAATATGGGCATGCGTTCCTGAAGGATCCGTCGATTATCCGCACCGATGCCCGGCCTTCACTTGGGATTGAGGCCAAGGGTCATTTGGATAGTGATTCCTCCCCACGGGTTGCAGCAAGCCTTTCGCTGCCTTATTCAAGTCTGGAATATGTTCCGCTCGGGCTTCGGACTTCTCTAAAGGCGGAAGCCCGTGGCTCCGTGTCCGAAAGACGCAGGGTAGATGTGTCGTTGGATGAATTCCGCCTCTTTACTCAGGGGCTTGAGATAGGTGCCGACGGCTCCGCTTCTGACCTGACTGGTGCCGATCCTGTTCTCAAGGCGGCGCTGTGCGGTAATGCAAACCTTTCCGAACTGGCTGCGAGGGTGCCGGGACTTAAGGATATGGTGATGGAAGGCAGGTTGACCCTGAATGCCGGCCTGAAGTCATCTCTTAGCCGTGTACGAAATCTGGATTTCGCGGAGGATGATCTGGAAGCCCGTTTCAGCGGCGGCTTCCTCCGTTTTGCCATTCCGAAGGATACCTTCTTCGTGCGTTCACTCCGGCCGGAGGTCGTGCTCCGTTCCACTACAGGCGGCCTTGTGGCCGGCGTTGGGCTGGACAGCACCTTCCTGCACTGGGGCAAACGGCTGGGCGTGCGGGCGACGAACCTTCGCAACAAGGCGTCCATCCGTCGCCTGGAGAAGGAAGGACAGATGGTCACACGTCTGGATTTCAAGACGGACGACGAGCGGGTATTCCTGCGTTTTGGCCCCAACAAGGCCGGCGTACGCGGGGTGAAACTCTCGCTCTCCGCCGAGCAACGGGTGAATCGGGACGGCAGGCGCAAACATTTTCTGGATTCCCTGCAGAGACTCTTCCCGGGCACGCCGCGCGATTCGCTCCTGTTCCGCCTGCGGCAGCGTGCCCCCCTACGGGAGCTGCCTGATTATTTGAGCGAGAAGGACTTCAGGGCCTATGACATCCATATATCGCCTGGAGAGCAGGCGCTGAAATTGCTGCGGGAATGGTCGCCTTCGGGTTCACTGACCGTGTCGAAGGGTTTCGTGGCTACACCCGCCTTCCCGCTCCGTACCCGTTTCCGAGACATCGACGCCTCCTTTGATGATCGCGACGTGCGTCTCAATTCCTTCTACGTCACTTCCGGTACCTCGGATCTGTCGGCGCGCGGTTCCCTCGGCGGACTGTTCCGCAACATGCTGGGCCACGGCGTGCTGGACCTGAACATGGACCTGCATGCCGGCACGGTGAATGCGAACGAACTGCTGGCGGCGATGACCCGCAATGAGAAGGCTTCTGCAGCCGCCTATACCGATACCGAGGATGATTCCGCCATTGTCACCGACACCCTCGTCAACGCGAAGGTGGATTCACTTCCGATGGCGGTCATTCCCGCGAACCTCCGTGCTGCGCTGCGCATGCGTGCGGATTCGCTGCATTTTGTCTGTGTGGACGCGAAGCCCGTCGAGGCCTCGCTGAATATCCGGGAACGTACGGTACAGTTGCAGGATGTGCATGTATGCAGCCCGCTGGGGAATCTGGACTTGAGCGCTTTCTTTTCCACCCGGACGAAGAAGGCGATGTCGGCGGGCGTGGATTTGAAACTGTCGGAGGTCTCCGTACCGCTGGCGCTGCGTCTGCTCCCCAGCTTCGAGGAACTTGCCCCTCCGCTCAAGACCTTTGAAGGTAATGTTAACTGTGAGTTGTCCGCTACGACGCAGTTGGATACGAATATGAATGTGCTCATTCACACGGTGGACGGTGTAGCCAAGGTGTATGGCCGGAATATGCGGATCAGCGATGCGGGAAACCTGCGGCTCGTCACTTCGCTGATGCTGTTCAAAAACAAGAATATCGGTCCCATCGGTGATATTTCCGCCAGCGCATCCATCCACGACGCGCGGCTGGACATCTATCCTTTCCTGATGGACGTGGACCGTTATCAGTTGGCCCTGAGCGGGATTTACGGGGTGGGCGGCGTGATGGATTATTATGTCTCCATCCTCAAATCGCCGCTGGCGATGCGCTTCGGCGTCCGGGTCTGGAACGGTGGGCCCGGGGGGAAGATGCGCTATGCCCTTGGAAAGGCGCGGTATCTGGATTCCGGAATCCCGGTGTATAGCCAGGCGGTGGATTCGGTGCAGGTGAACATTGCATCGGTCATCCGCAATATTTTCCAAATGGGGGTGCAACTGGCGCAGGGTTCCGCGCGTCCACACGCGCCGGCGCAGGATTTCGAACTTTCGCCGGAGGAGCGGGAGAAGGTGGAGCAGTTTATTCTGGATACGCGGCAGAAGGAGGAGGAAGAGGCGTATTTTGAAGATTTTGATGCATGGATGGACAATGAAATCGAGCAGGATGCTTTGAAACTATCGAAAACAATTAAAAAGAAATAATGAACGAGATCGAGATTATTCAGGCGAATATTTACGGCTATGACAAGCCGGGACTGGCGACGGAGCTGACGGAGATTCTGGCGCGTTATGATGCGTTCGTGCTGGATATCGGCCAGGCGAATATTCACAGTTCGCTGGCTCTGGGTATCCTTTTCAGGACGACGCGGGATAAATCCGGATTCATTATGAAGGATTTGCTGTTCAAATGTTCCGAGCTTGGGCTGAACATCCGCTTTGCGCCCGTCGAAGAGGCGGATTATGCGGCATGGGTGGCCCGCCAGGGGCGGAACCGCTATATCGTGACGCTTCTGGGACGCCGGGTGACGGCGCGGCATCTTGCCGATGTGTCGAAGGTGATTTTCGAGCACGGGCTGAATATCGATGCGATAAAGCGCCTTACCGGGCGCATGCCGCTCGTTCCCGACGATAATGACCGCGAGAAATCCTGCATCGAACTTTCTGTGCGCGGAAAACTGGATGCCGAGGGGCGCAAGTCGTTGCAGGCTGCGCTGGCGACCCTGCCCGAGAAGGGCCTGGACATTTCCTTCCAGACCGACGATATCTATCGTCGCAGCCGGCGCCTTATCTGCTTTGATATGGATTCGACGCTTATCAATGCCGAATGTATAGACGAGCTTGCTGAACGTGCGGGCGTAGGTGCGGAGGTGAAGGCGATTACCGAGAGTGCGATGCGCGGGGAGATTGATTTTTGCGAGAGCTTTACCCGCCGCGTGGCACTTCTCAAGGGGCTGGATGAAAGCGTGATGGAAGATATTGCCCGGAACCTTCCCTATAACGAGGGTCTGGAACGGATGATGGTGATACTCAAGCGTGTAGGTTATAAGACCGCCATCCTCTCCGGTGGATTTACCTATTTCGGGAAATACCTGCAGCAGAAGTTCGGCTTTGATTATGTATATGCCAACGAGCTGGAAATCGAGAACGGGAAGCTGACGGGGCGCTATGTCGGCGATGTCGTGGACGGGCGTCGCAAGGCAGAACTCCTGAAACTGCTCTGCCAGGTGGAGGGCATAAACCTTGCACAGGCAGTTGCCGTGGGCGACGGGGCTAATGATTTGCCGATGCTATCGCTCGCGGGGCTGGGCATCGCCTACCACGCAAAACCCAAGGTCAAGGCGAATGCCCAGCAGTCTCTCTCCAGCATCGGCCTGGACGGCATCCTGTATTTCCTCGGGCTTAAGGATTCGCAGATAGATCCGTAGCATCCCTGTGAGGGTTCGAGGATAAGGAATTTTTTGTATCTTTGCAGCCCTGCTGCGGGTGTGTTGAAATTGGTAGACAACCCAGACTTAGGATCTGGTGCCTCACGGCGTAAGGGTTCGAGTCCCTTCACCCGCACGGGCCTGGCCATCCGGCCAGGCCTTTTTCGTGCGGGCGAAGGGACTCCGTCTATCTTTCCCCCGCCGCTACGCGGCTGCCCCCAGGGGCCACTGAAGGGGCTACGCCCCCTCAGACTCCCTCTTAGTCGGCCCTTTGGGCCTCCGAATTATGGTTCGCAATGGCTTGATATTGCGGTTTCTTTCGCATATCTTTGTGAGGAAATGATGTGCTATGTCTGATATCGAGAAAATACAGCTGTTTGAGAACAAGAAGATTCGCACAGCCTGGGACGAAGGAAAGCAGGAATGGTTCTTTTCAATTGTGGATGTTTGCGGAGTGCTTACTGATCAACCCACCAAAGAAAGGGCTCGAAATTATTGGAAAGTCCTGAAAAGCAGGATGATAAAGGAAGGAAGTGAACTGGTTACAAAATGTAACCGGTTGAAATTGGTTGCCGAAGATGGGAAGCGACGTGCTACTGATGTCGCGGATATGACATTGATGTTCCGCATTAAATCACCAGGTAAACCAACGAATCAAAACCATCGAAATCCGCAAAGGACTCACGGATGAGTGGAAACGTGGCGGTGTCACAAAAGAAGTAGATTTCGCTTTTCTGACCGATTTGATGTCCAAAACCTGGAGCGGAATGACTACCCGCGAGTATAAGAGATACAAGGGGCTGACCAAGGAAAACCTCCGGGACAATATGACCAATATGGAGTTGCTGCTCAATGCTCTGGCGGAGGAAACCGCCACAGAAATCAGCAAACAGCGTGATCCCGAAGGACTGGCCGAAAATGCCGGCATCGCCAAAGAAGGCGCCGAGGTGGCTAAATCGGCCCGCAAAGAGGTAGAGAAACGGCTTGGTCGGAGTGTAGTTTCACCAGAGAAAGCTATCGACCATATTCAGTCCCCAGAAGAACTTCCATTTTCTAAACCAGACGAACAATAGTGCTGTAAACCAAACAGATACACCGTCATCAAATCCTCAAAATTGGTTCGATAACTGTCCCATTGCCCGCACGAGACTATTTAACTAATTGATTTTCAGATATTTAGATTTCTGAGAAAAGTCGATTTCTGTGAGAATTCCGAAGCAAAGCCACGGCATTTCACTAGGATGTCGGGGCCTTTTCTTTTCTATAAACAAGGAATTTATAGACATAAATATCCTTCCCTTATTACCCCCTCCAGAAGGGTTCCGGGAATGATGCGCCTGACTGCATTCACCACGGCATTCAGTTTTGCCTCGTGAATGTAATCGGTACGGATAACAAGGGAGATGGTCCTGCCTGGCACGGGATCCACGATGGGACGAAGGCAATTCTGCTGGCTGTACAGGATGAAGTTGGAATGCGTCTCAGGGATGATGGTAATGCCCCCATTCTCGTTGACAACTTGAATAAGGATGCCCACGCGGCCTCCCTCAAAGAATCGGTCGTAAGTGATTTCACCAGATTTCAGTTCCGACGGATCCAATTGACGAAGACCGTCACGGATAATCCAAACTGGCTGCTCTAGAATGCTTTCCATGCGGATGCTTTCCTGTGCGTATACGGGATTATTGGATGCGACATAGGCCAAGAAGCGTTCGTGATAAAGGGGAATCTCCAACAGGTCCACATCCCGTACCGGCCCCGCCATTATACCCATATCCACCTCGGCTTTCCTGAGTTTGTCCTTGATGGTATCAGTGAGCATTTCCTCCGTTTGAAGGGCAATAGAAGGATAATTCTCGCCGAAGTATTTGAAAAAGCCAGGAACCAGCACCGGCGCCACCGTTGAAATCAGGGCAATCTTCAGTGGCCCGGTAAGCGTTTCTTTTTCTGTGCGGGTCATTTCGGAAATCTGCTCCACATTATAAAGAACCACCTTTGCACGGTCAATGACTTTCCGGCCAATCTCGGTGGGCGCCAGCGGATGGGCATCCCTGTCAAAGAGCCGTACGTCCAATTCTTCTTCCAGTTTCTTGACCATCAGGCTAAGAGTGGACTGCGTTAAGCCGCAAGCCTCGGCCGCTTTCCCGAAGTGCCGATAATCGTCGATGGCGATGATATAGCGCAGTTGCTGAAGAGTCATGACCTTTCCGTTAATTGATTTTTTCAATGCAAAGATAAAAATTTTTGTATTGATAAATGGATTTTGGCAGAATATCTTTGCCCCGTCAATTCATTATTTATGAACTGGAGGCTCATCACTTGGTATTTCGGCGTCTCGTTGCTCCTGGTAGCAGCGCTAATGACCTTGTCCGGTATCGTGGCATGCTGTACAACCGGCGATGAAAGCCGCACGCCACTTCTTTTCTCAGCCTACCTTACCGGTACGGTCGGTTTCTTCCCGTTAATCTTTGTACGCAAAAGTCAATACAGACTCAGTTTCAAAGAAGGAAACTGTATCGTGGTAGGAGCCTGGCTACTTTCCTGTCTGTTTGGGA